>Ga0187853_10003850_pt1 | contig 11341 bp, 10 predicted proteins | sample June2016WEW_6_10_2_FD_132417 | JGI IMG/M metagenome (GOLD analysis project Ga0187853, IMG submission 132417) | Peatland microbial communities from SPRUCE experiment site at the Marcell Experimental Forest, Minnesota, USA - June2016WEW_6_100 | ecosystem: Environmental > Terrestrial > Soil >... | reverse complement strand
GCCGCTGATGGTGGAGGGCAAAACGATCGGTGCGATGGTGGTGCAGCACTATACTGATCCGCAGGCGTACGGCGAGCGCGAGCAGCACATGCTGGAATTTGTCTCGACCCAGGTGGCGATAGCGATTCAGCGTAAGCAGGCCGAAGAAGCACTGCGTGAAAGCGAACAGCGTTTCCGGATTCTAATTGAAAAAGCTCCCGTCGCCATCAATATTTCACGCAATGGTAATGAGGTGTATGCCAATCAAAAAGATCTACAAATGTTCGGTTTATCCGGGGTGGAAGAAATCATCGGCCGGCCGGTTGCCCAATTCCTTGCGCCACAATCCCGAACAGACAGCCTGGAACGGACTCGCCGGCGTGCGCGCGGCCTGCCAACACCGGTCGAATTCGAAACAGTTGCTTTTCGAGCGGATGGCTCACAATTTCCGATCCAGGTGACGGTTGACATGGTGCAATTGTCGGATGGCCCGGCCAACCTTGCTTTCATCACCGACATTGCCGAGCGTAAGCAGGCCCAGGCGCTCCAGGAGGCGGTCTACCAGATCGCGGCGGCTGCCGAAACCACGGCATCCATGGATGAACTGTATTCAAAGATCCACCAGAGCATTTCATCAGTGATGCCGGCAGAAAATTTCTTTATTGCTCTATATGATGAAGCCCAAAATCTGCTGAAATTCCCCTATATTAAGGATGCTGCAGATGAAATATATCTGGGAGGCATCGAACCCGGGAGGGGAACGACCGCCTATGTTCTGAGGACAGGCAAATCCTTGCTGTGTACACGGCAAGTTCGTGCTGAACTGGAACGGCGGGGGGAAATGACACTTCAGGGAGAGCCCTCCGCCATCTGGCTGGGCGTGCCTCTTATCGTCGAAGGCAAAACAATCGGTGCGATGGTGGTGCAGCACTATACCGATCCGAATGCATACGGCGAACGCGAGCAGCACATCCTGGAATTCGTCTCCACCCAGGTGGCGATTGCGATTCACCGTAAGCAATCCGAAGAAGCCTTGCGCGAAAGTGAAATACGGTATCGCGGCTTGTTCGAGGATTCGCCGGTTTCATTGTGGGAGGAAGATTTTTCAGTCGTCAAGCGCCATATCGAAGAACTGCGCCAGTCCGGCGTCACGGATTTCCGTGCATTCTTTACGAGTCACCCGGATACGGTGCTCGAATTGGTAAGTGAAATCAAGGTACTTGACGTGAATGCTGCCACGGTTTCATTGTTGCGGGCCACCCATAAAGACCAGCTTATCGGAAACCTGAAAGAGGTCATCCGGTTTTCTGACAGTCCAAAATTTGTGGATGAACTTACCAATATTGCGCAAGGGCTGACAGATTTCGCCTGGGAGGGCGACAACTATAATCTGGACGGCGAAAAGTTTGCCGTCAGCATGCACTGGTCCGCTGCGCCCGGTTATGAAGATACACTGGAAAAAGTCCTGATTTCCCTGCTTGATATCACCGCCCGCAAGCGGGCCGAAGAAGCTAAGCACGCAAGCGAAAGGCGTTATCGTGGCTTGTTCGAGAATTCGCCTGTTTCGCTCTGGGAGCAAGATTTTTCTGTTGTCAAGCGCCATATAGAAGAACTCCGGCAGTCAGGTGTGACAGATTTCCGTGCATTCTTTACCAGCCACCCGGACATGGTGAGCGCATGCATGCAAGAGATCAAAGTGCTAGACGTAAACGCAGCCACGGTGGCTTTGTATCGGGCTACGAACAAAGACCAACTGATCGGATCCCTGGAACAGATTGTTGCCATCGATGACGTTCAGAATTTTGTGGATGAATTGGTTGAAATTGCGGAAGGCAAGACGGAATTCGCATGGGAAGGCGAAAACTATGCCCAGGATGGAGAAAAACTATCCGTCAGCTTGCACTGGTCGGCTGCACCCGGTTATGAAGATTCGCTGGAAAAAGTCCTGGTTTCCATAATTGATGTCACTGAACGCAAGCAGGCCGAAATTGCACTGCAGGAAAGCGAAGAGAAATTCCGTTCGATTTCCGAGCAGATGAACGATATGATCTATCTAACGGATGACCGTGGCATCATCAGCTTTGTTTCGCCGGCGGCGGATTCCATCTTCGGATACACACCCAGCGAGATGCAGGGGCATATTTTCAGCGACTTTCTGGCTGCAGTCGACATTCCCAAGGCATTTGACGCTTTCAAACTTTCCTTATCCAGCGGACAGGCCAGCAGGAATCTTGAATTGAGCATGTGCCGCAAAGATGGGTCATTATTTATTGGAGAATTGAACGGCACACGGTACCAGAATGGGGCAGTTATCGGCACACTCGGTCTGATCCGCGACATCACCGAGCGAAAGCAGGAGCAAGTGCAGCTCGAGCAAGCCGAGGCAAGATACCGCCTGCTCTTCGAAAATGCGATAGAAGGCATCTTCCAGACCACCCCTGCAGGACAATTCATGACCGCCAACCCGGCCCTGTTAAAAATGCTTGGATATGACTCGCTCGAAGAAATGAATGCCACAACAAAAAACCTTGAACATAAATTCTATGTGCATCCCGGGCGGCGGAAGGAATTCCGGCAGGTACTGAAGCAGGGTGGAGAAGTCACCAGCTTTGAGTCAGAAGTATATCGCAAGGATGGCAGCACCCTGTGGATCTCGGAAAATGCCCGCCTCGTCCGTGACAATCATGGGAAGGTTACATATTATGAAGGAACCTTGACCGACGTCACCGCCCGCAAGCAGGCCGAAGACGCCCTCCGTCAGCTCAATGCCAACCTAGAGCAACGTGTTGAGGAGCGCACGCGTGAGTTGCGTGATGCCCAGGAGCAGCTCGTCCGTCAGGAGAAACTGGCCACACTCGGGCAGCTGGCCGGGGGGGTTGGTCACGAGCTGCGCAACCCGCTGGGGGTCATCAACAGCGCCGTCTATTACCTCAAACTCGTCCAGCCGGATGTGGACGAGAAGATCAAGAAATACCACCTCATAATTGAGCAGGAGGTAAATACCGCTGGCCGGATCATCAACGACCTGCTGGATTTCGGCCGGATTGTTTCCCCGGATCGCCAGCCGGTCTCCGTCCCCGAGCTGCTCCAGCGCGTGCTCACCCGCTTCCCTTTGCCCGCTTCTGTCAATGTGCAGCTCAAAATCCCCGCCAGCCTGCCAAAGGTCTTTGCCGACCCACTTCATCTGGAGCAGGTGCTCGGTAACCTTACCACCAATGCCTGCCAGGCCATGAAAGAAGGCGGCACCCTCACCATCTCTGCCCGCAGCTCCCGACCTCCTGCTTCATCCCCCCTGCCCGCCGGTCCTTGCCTTATGATTGCTGTCAAGGATACCGGCACAGGCATCAGCCCTGAAAATATGAAAAAACTCTTCGAACCGCTCTTCACCACCAAGGTGCGTGGGATCGGCCTCGGTCTGGCCGTCAGCAAAAAACTGGCTGAAGCCAATCGCGGCACAATCGCAGTCCGGAGTGAACCGGGCAAAGGTTCCACCTTCAGCCTCTTCCTGCCTGTCAAAGGTACGTGATGGAACAGGTAGTGACAATAAGGATATCCGAACATTAGACTGCCTGACCAATGTTCTCCATCCTGATCGTTGACGATAACCGCTCCATGGCAGACGCCCTGGTTGACATCCTGGTGCTCAAGGACTTTGAAACCTTCGTGGCATCTTCAGGAGCGGAAGCCCTACAAATCCTGCATGACCACCCCATCGATGTGTTGCTCACGGATGTCATCATGGCGGAAATGGATGGCGTGACGCTCTACCGCCAGACCCGCCAGGCTTACCCGCAGCTCATCACCATCCTGATGACCGCTTACGCCGCCGATGAACTCATCCAGCAGGGCATGGCCGAAGGCATCAAAACCGTTCTGACCAAACCAGTTGATATTGACTTCCTTATCCTGTTGCTATCTTCATATAAAAGGCGTAAATCTGCTGGAAATTCGTAATCTCGAATTTTTCTTTGGTAGGGGTAGTTGGTCTGTCAAGGAAACGATGTGGCTGAGCCCCTCCCGGTCTGCCGCGTTTCTTCAGGACTGTACGATCTGAAAGACTAGAAGACTTGCCCGCCATAATATAAAAAATACCCCTGACTGGCTGAGGGGGGCAGCCAATCAAGGGCATTTCAATTGTGGCATAACTTTGTTGAAAAGTCAAGCCAATAAGTACCTAAAATTCCACCAATCCGCCAGAACAACCTGCCAGAACATACTTCTGTTAATCCCCCCACATAATCGAACTTTGGGCCTGATTCATTTACTTGGTTCGCGCAATACATTAACCCCGCTGGCACCATTTCGAGCGGCGTTCCCGCATGGCAGCCTGCCCACAGGCTGTGGAGCATAATGGGAGCACTCCAGGCCCTTTCCACCCGGTATTTTAGCAAGTGGGGTCCCCCCAATTCTAGGGAACAGACTTTGCGGCCCCCCCAAATCTGGCTCCCCCCAGTGCGCTACCTTCCCTATCCCCCTGTTTATCCACCCGCGGGGGATTTTTATTGTCTCCCGGATGCGTTACCCTGATGGCATGAAATATTTCAGGAGCCCCATATGCCAAGCCTATTTGACTTTTTCAATATCTTCCGCAAGACCTCCATCCATCTAATTGAAGCCAAACTCACCGCCAGCCAGTATGCCGGCAGTGAGAATGATAATACCTTCTATCCAGGCAACAACATGAGTGGGATGTATCGGGACCGTTACGACTACGACCGCCAAACCATTTTCTCGGAATGCCTGAGGGCTTGGCGCGTCAACCCTATCGCTCGTCGAATTGTTAAATTAATTTCCATGTTCATCGTAGGAGGCGGCATTGAGATCAAAAGTGACAATAAGCATACCGACAAGTATTTGCAGAATTGGTGGACGCATCCACTTAATCAGCTTGACCATAAATGTATCAATTTTTGCGACGAAGCCACCCGCAGCGGGAACTTATTTTTTCTTTGCACAGCCGACCAGAATAATGGCATGCTCTATATTCGTGGAGTACCAGCGGACCAGGTCGATCAGATCGTTACTGCCGAGAATGACGTTGACCAGGAATTAGTTTACAAACCGCGTAATATAGATTTATCGCCATGGCCGGCCTATGACCGCAGCAATCAACAGCCGGTCTTCATGCTGCATTTCGCCTACAACCAGCCGGTAGGCGTTTCGTGGGGGGAACCGGATCTGGCACCGATGCTGCCCTGGCTAGGCAGGTATGCCTCCTGGCTCGAGGATCGGGCCAGGTTGAATCGGTATCGCCAGGCATTCATGTATGTGGTAACCGGTAAGTTTGCAGATAGGGCCGCGCGCACAGCCAGGGAGGTTGAGATCAATTCCAATCCACCGCAGCCAGGTTCGGTACTGGTGTCAGATGAAAGCGAGACTTGGACAGTTCTCGCCCCGCAGTTGGCCTCCCATGATGCCAACGAGGATGGATTAAGTTTGAAAAAGATGATTGCCACCGGTGCAGGGGTACCGATCCATTATCTGTCCGAGCCAGAGAGTTCAACACGCACAACCAGCGAGGCTACCGATCAGCCCACCTTCCGTGGGCTAGAGCAAACGCAGATATTCTTCTGTCAGATCATGCAGCAATTGGCAGAGATCGCCGCAGCCTACCGCCATCCGTTTGACCGGCTGGTGTTGCCAGGCAGCCACATCGAGGCCATCGGTCCGGATATGACTGAGAAGGATAATGCCAATCTTGCCTTGGCAGTCAGCCGGGTTTATCCAGCTTTCTCGGAGATCTTCGACCGTGGAGGCATCGATGAGAACGAGTTACTCAGATTGGTTTACCGCATGGCCGGGGAAGTGTTACCGCAAGATAGCCGCCACTCGACCATGCTAAAGAAGCCACTTAAAGCTGCTGCGCCGCAGCCGCCGCAGATGAAATCGGGCAATAACCCGAATGTCGATGGTGGAGAACCAGCAGCAAATGGTGGATAAGTTTTTAGTAACCTGTGGAGAAGCTTATGGATGATGAATTCGAGATCAAGTTAAATGCCAATCCAACCGAGACCGGCTTTGAGATCCTGCCCATCAATGCCGGCGAAGCCAAGGGACATGGGATATCTTTCAGCGCGGCGGTTCTGAAAGCTTCCTTGAAACTTTGGGATAACCTGCCTTGCTTCCTTGATCATGATTACAGCGGTGCACAATCGGTAAAGAACCTCGCCGGTGCATTGCATCAGCCGGCATGGAACGAGAAAGAGCAAGGCATACAAGCGCAGCTGGTACCGGCTGGCCCAGGGGCTACCGCTTTGCAAGCCTTGCGGCTTGCTACGCGCAGTGATCCCGCTCTGATGGCTGCCGTGGGATTTTCAGCTCACTTGTATATCGTGCAGAAAGAGGGGCAGGTTCAACAGATCACGAAGGTCAACTCCGTTGACTGTGTGATCGATCCAGCCCGTGGTGGGAAGTTCCTCGCCACGGTCGTAGGGGCGAACGGTGTTCGCCCATTCAATCAAGGAGATCAAACCATGGAAGACGAGAAAGAAGTAACCGCAGTGGGTTCGGAAGATACCGAAGCCACGCAAGAACTTCTGCAAGCGCAGAAGAAGGTCGAGCAGACCAAGAAAACCGGCGATGAGAGTCTCCGGCAGCTTCGTTTGCAGACCTGTCGCACGCTCCTCAAGGTGTCGCTGGAGGCCAGCAAACTGCCCCAGCCCATCCAGGACCGCATCGATCACCGCTTTAGCCGTCAGGTTGAGCAGGGCTTGCCCTTCGAGCCGGCCGAGTTGGAAAGCGCCATATCCGAAGAGCAGGAAATGGTCAGTCAGTTGACCGCCGGTGGAGTTATTCAAGGTCCCGGCCGCATCACCAGCATGGTCACCAGCACGGATGCCATTGAAGCCGCCGCCAGCGATCTATTCGGCGTAAAACGGGATGAGCGTCTGGCTAAAGTGAAACCCGCCAGGCTGACCGGCATCCGGGAGTTGTACCTGATGCTCACCGGCGATTATGACCTGCATGGTGGCTATTAGGGCGAACGCATCCAGCTTGCCACCACCGCCGATTTCACCGGTCTGGTCAAGAATGCCTTGAACAAGATCATCACCAATCAGTGGGATCTGCTGGGTAAGGCCGGCTATGACTGGTGGAAATCCATCGTGCATGTGGAGCATTTCAATTCCCTCAACGATATCACCGGCATGCTGGTGGGAACGGTTGGGACCCTGCCGACCGTCTCAGAAGGCGCAGAGTACACCGAGCTGCCCATCGGTGATAGCCCCGAAGTGGCTTCCTTCGTGAAGTATGGTGGCTATATCCCGCTGACGTTGGAACTGATCGACCGGGATAATGTTTCCCGATTGACCGGCTATGCCAAGGAGCTCGGCAATGCCACGCTGCGGAAATATTCCGCATTGATTGCCGGCATCTTCACGGCCAATACCGGCATCGGTCCAACCATGGCCGATGGTGGTGCATTGTTCAATAACACGGTCGTAACCACGGCCGGTGGACATGCCAACCTGCTCACTGTGGCGATCAGGACGGATTACACCGCCTGGAATGCGATTGCCCTGGCGATGTATAACCAGCCCATGTTGATCAAGAATGCGGCTGGCTATTATGGCACCGGTCCGAAGATGGCAATCGAGCCCAAGATCTGCCTTGTCCCTCGCGCGCTGAAGGCGGCTGCCCAGGCATTGTTCGTGCCTCGTTGGGCTTCCGACGTGATCAGTATTGCTTCCATAGGTGGTCCTTCTTGGGCCGGCCAGGTGGAAGTAGTCACCGTGCCTGATTGGACGGATGCCACCGACTATGCAGCCGTGATCGATCCGGCCATTGCCCCAGGTATCATCGTGGGTGAACGCTTTGGCCTCATGCCAGAGATTTACACCGCCGGCAATGACACCGATCCGGCTGTCTTTATGAACGATGAAACCCGCATCAAAGTACGCATGTTCGCAGCCGTGCTGGTGCAGGACTTCCGCCCGTTGCATAAAGAGAATGTTGCTGGTTAGGCAAGGCGGCTTCCAGCCGCCATTGCCTATATCGGCGATATGAATCGCCGATATAAATCTTCGTGATTAGGAGAAATTTATGGAGAAATTACAAGTTATGGCAACTGCTCTGGCAGCCAGCATCCAGCCGCACCTCGGGCAGCCAACTATCCCGCCCATTTCATGGGCGCAGGATGGAGATATCGTCCATGTGGTACTTGCTGATGGTCGTAAGGTATCGGCCAGCATCCAGGAGATCAATCAAATCATGTTCACCCAAAAGGTGGTCAATGAAAAGATTGACCTCGATAATCTGGAGGTCGATCTCTCGCCGAAGAAAGCACCGGCAAAGAGAGTTAAATCTGCCATACCACGCAAACGGCGGTAATCGTAGGGGCGAGCCGTTGGCTCGTCCCATCTTTTAAACCCGGGCGGGTGTAGCCCACCCGCTCGGGATCACCTTACGCAATAAGGAGACCAAGCCATGCGTAAAATCTTTCAGAAACTTGTCATGTTTTTTGCCGTTGCTTATACTGGCTATCTCAATGCCTGGGTAAAGAACGGCCAACTCGGTGGCTATGTCCACGATACAGCCATGGCCCAGATGCTTCCCTGCACTGGCATGCATTATGTCACCGGCACGTGGACCATGGCAGCCGGTTCAGTCACCGGTACGATTGCAATGGCGAAGGCCGCTGCCGCAGAGACCGCCGTGATCAACATTCCTTTGGAGATCCCATCCAATGCCGTTGCATTGAAAGGGGCTTATCTCAAATCCATCGAAGTTGATTATGAGATCGGGACTTTGGCCTGTACCAGCGTCACGGCCAGCTTGAATAAGATCACACGTGGAGCGGATACGGTTGGTTTGACTGTGACAGCCATCACAGTTACCCAGGATCTGGCGGCCGGTGTAGCAGCCGCCAGCGCAGCCAAGCACCGCCTTGTGGTCACGCTCACCACGCCGGTCTGGATCCTCAACACGGAATATCATCTGCTGGTCCTTACGGTCGTTGCAGCCGCGACTTCCGTGTTCAAGATGAATTCCGCCGTTGCCAACTTCACCATGCGGATATAAAACCCAGCCTTCGGCTGGTGATCAATTGATAGGGGGCGGGGTCGACCCCCGCCCCCAAATTGAAAAGGAGAATGTTCATGAATGATTTCACCAGTTTACTTGTCGGAGGCGTTCCTCTGATGATTGTTATCTTCGGCCTGGTTGAGTTTAGTAAGTCATTGGGATTAGTAGGGAGAAAGTTGGCTATAGTTTCGATGCTTCTCGGCGTCGCCTTCGGTATCGCCTATCAGATCGCCTTGCAGGGATTGCCGTCTGCATTTCCGAATTGGTTCAGCATCTTTGTTTACGGCCTCGCGCTGGGTCTTGTCACCAGCGGCTTCTATGACTTCGCAGATAGCCGGTTGCCAAAAGTTGGACCTTAGAAAGATCGTCAGCAGACTAGCCCACTGCTGATTATCCAGGGAAGCGGCGGGTGAAACCTCCACTCTCCGCTTCCCGAAACCGTCCGGACGGCCGCATACTTAAACCACCCCCTAGATGTGGTGGCCGAAGATGTAGCCAGGAATATTGAAATAAAAGGTAATTGTCTGTATATAGCGTTTTTACCCCCTGCTTGTCTTATCGGGGAGGAATTAAGCGGGAGGAGCTAGTTGGTCATAGGAGTGGTCGGATGATAATGTTGCACAGTGGGAGATGTACTGATCGACCAGGCGGTTCATGGTTACCAGAGGATCGTGATGCAAGCGTTGGATGAACTGGCGCGGGTGCTCAGATTGGCGGAGGCGGGTTCGCCAGACCCGATACTGCTCCAGCGGCACCTGACGGATCTGTTCCAACAGAGCGGCTTCGCTTTCCGCCTGAAAGAGAACCTGCGCTTGTCCAAAGTCTCTGAGTTCCCGGGTGGATTTCCGTCCACTGATGCGCCTCTGTCGGCGGCGTAGTCGCTCGAACAGGCTTTCCATCTGCAGGTTGTCCTGCGGCAGACCGGGGATATCATAACAAGGCAGCAATTCTTGCTGGTACAGGCGCCAACGTTTTCGCAAGGCAGACAGTAACAGGCTTTGGGGATGTTGTGATCCAGGATTGGGATGAAGTGATTGGATCAGCGTTTGCATGTTTTTGGCGATCTGAGTGCTGCTGAGAGAAGCTGTGCCGGTGGAGTCATCCGGAGGGTAGTGCAGGCAAGCTGCGATCTGACGTAACCACTGGTGAGCTTCGGCTAGGTTGTGAGCATCGCGTCGGTTTTTTTCCAGGGCACGTTTGACCTGGAGCCGCAGATGCTGGAAAAATCCGCTTTCGTCCAGGGACTCTGGCACAACCGACAAAGCTTGCTGAATAGCTTCCAGTTGTTGATACCCCACCAGCCCGCCCCAGTAAAAGGGCTTGCGGCTGTTGCGGTTCAACGCATCTCGAATGGCCTGGCGGCAGTGCTGTTCGAGCTGCTGGAGTTCAGCATCCCTGGCAGTGGCTAAAAAAGGGGGGCTTTGCCTTCCCCGGCAGACTGTTTGGGCACGGCGGGCAAACCACCCAGGTCACTACGCAGGTTTTGGCGCAGTAGATCGTCCTCTTTCAACACCTCTTGAGCCAGATTGCCTAGAAAATGCATCTGGCAACGCTGGTGCGGCGCTTCCGGCCAGCAGCTCTTGAAGGCTGCCGCAATCGTGTCTTCCCCATCCGAAAGCGTCGCCAACACCGGATAGGCCAGTTCCTGGTATGGCTTCAGCCAGGCCGCCAACTCAGTCCAAGTCACATGTTCCACTTGGATTGCCGCCACCGGCGTGCTGCTCAACACTTCGTACAGAACATATAACAAACTCCCACAGCCTTCCGGTTGCAGAGCATCCATCGCCCAGATCACTCCCCCGTGCTGCCTGACCGTCTCTTCCAGTTTTCGCTTCGTCGGCTCTTGCAGCGCCCCTAATAACGCCAAAAACTGCCGGTAAAGCTTCCCCACATTCCGATTATTTACCAGCACCCCGCGCCCGTTCAGTTCGCTTTGAATCTCCCCCATTTGCTTATGCTCATGCTCGTGCCGCCAGCCAATATATGCCAACACATCCAGCCCGTAGGTACTGTACGGCAAACTGATCAGGCAGACCCCACTCGCATAATAGTACTCGCCCGTGTGTGAACATTCCGGATTCACACACTTCTTACTTTTCCCCGTCACCCACACAGGACCTTTCAGCGTCTGTACATTTTTACGCATGTGACGCGAGTGGCGTGGCTTCAATTCTGCCCCACAATGCGGGCACACGCTCAGTTCGCAATCAATCAACAGCCGCTGCTGTTTTTCAAAGTGGCGATACGGTCGATGCCGAGGTTGTTTCTCCATGCGCTTTGCTCCTGCTAGTCAGTTCTCGGCTCTAGTATACACCCCCCTCACTAATAAGACAAGCAGGGG
>Ga0187853_10003835_pt1 | contig 11379 bp, 8 predicted proteins | sample June2016WEW_6_10_2_FD_132417 | JGI IMG/M metagenome (GOLD analysis project Ga0187853, IMG submission 132417) | Peatland microbial communities from SPRUCE experiment site at the Marcell Experimental Forest, Minnesota, USA - June2016WEW_6_100 | ecosystem: Environmental > Terrestrial > Soil >... | reverse complement strand
GGTGACGGAACATTGGTGAAGACCAGGGGCGATTCCAGGGCCTGGATGGAGGTGACCTTGCATTGGAGGGCAGTGACCAGGAGCCCATCCACCAGGGACAGGGCGGGCCAGAGGAGGGCCGGCTGCTGCACATCGATAGTATATTCGGGAAAGCCCGCCAGCACCGCCGGTTCCAAAGCGACCTGCTGCGCTTTGGACAGGCTGCTCAGCTCGTCCATTTTCTTGCCGCGGTCGTTTTCAAACTCAACGAGTTGGAAGGGGGGGGTCATTTTTGCGCGCAGGGCGGGGCTCAACTCGAAGCGGGCCGTTGCTTGTTTCCTGGCATCCCGCAAAGCAGCCAGGGCCTGGCGCGTTTGGTCGAGCTGGTTGGTGATGCGCTGGAAATCGAGGGCCACGGCGTTGGTCTGGTCCAACGCCGCGGTAAGCCGGCCCCAATACTGCCTCAGGCTGTCTTCGATGCCATCGGCGCGGTGGGCCAGCGGCAGGAAGACCAGCAGGTAATAAGTTGCCAGCGCGGTGCCGGCAAGCGGGACCACAGCGCCGCGTTTGTATTCCCGGAAGGGCCTCATTGATGCGGTCCTGTCTTGGGGAGCGGGGACGGCCCGCGAAGAGCCGGCGGTCTTTTGAGCGGCAGCGGTCGCTCGAAGTCGGTCGCGGCAAAATCCAACTCGAGCGCAAAATGCCGGTCCGGGATAATCACTTTGGAGTCAGCCAGGCTCCGGCGCTGGTCGTCGGAGAGCAGGTCCACCCTGGCGAAGAGGGGCTGGCGATTCAAGTCGCTGACTAAGTCGCTGAGCATGCCGCGGGCAGTCTCCGGGTATTCGGGCACACACAATTCGGCGATAAACCCGCGCGTTGCCGGGGGGGCATTGGTGGCGGCAGCCGAGGCAGGCCCAGGGGCAAATTCGGCAAAGAGCGGTTTGGCCGGGAGGTTGGTGCCGGCCGGTTTGTTGGTTGAGGCCAGGGCGGGGCCGCGGAAGTAGGTCTGCTGGTCGGCCAGCAGGACGTACCAAAAACTGCGGTTGCTGCGGGATTGCTGGAGCAGGGCCAGCGTGTTCAAGGCGTCCAGGGTGAACTGCTGCCGGGCCAGGAGCGGCCGAAGGTCTTCGTATTGGGCCAGCAACTGGGCGGTCAGGAGGTTGTTGGTCCGGACGCTTTCCTGGCTGGCCTGGACCTTGGCCACCAGGGCCTTTCGAGCGAGCGTGGCCCTTATATTCTGCCAGGTGCCCAAGGACAGGAGCAGGAAACAGGCCAGGGCCAGGGCCACGCTGGCCGACTCGATGCGCTGGCGGGCCAGGCGCTTTTGCCAGTTGGCGCGGTAATCCTCGGGCAGCAGCGAAACGGGTTGAGCGCTGTGGCCCAGCGCCTGGAGAGCGGTGCCGAAGGCCACCTCGAATCCCTTGGCAGGGCAGACCGCCTCGGGCTGGCTGGGCTTGGGCCAGGGATGAAAACTCAGCCCCGCCTCGGTTTCCAGGTACTCGAGCAGACCGGGCTGGTCAAAGCCGCCGCCGCTGGCGATAAGCTCGAAGGAAGCGACCTCGGCGGCCAGCGGGGGATTATGCTCAAACCAGCCGTTCAACTGGCGCTTCAATTCGGCCACCCAGCCGTCCAGGACGACGGCGAATTCCCGGCAGGCCGCCTCGCCCTTGAAGAGGTTGCGCTCGCGTTTTATGGACTCGGCCCTCTCTTCGGAACAGGCCAGGACGCGGGCCAGGGAGCGGGTCAGGAAATCGCCGCCCATCTGGAAGCTGGTTACGAAAGCGGCCCGGCCCCCCAGGAGGATGACCAGAATCGTGGACTGCGCGCCAAGATGGGCCAGGATGGCCCGCGATGAAAGCGGGCTCATGGCGCGGTAGGCATTGACCAGGGCGCTGGCCGTCGTGGTCACTTCGCAGAGATCTTCCTGCTCGATTCCCAGCCCCATGATCCGGTTTCGAACATCCCCTTCCTGGCTGAGCGTCACCCAGAACTGCTGCCGGTTGTTGGCGGCAGTCTCGGTCCGCACAAAGTCATAAACGATGCGGGTCTCGCTGACGCCGCTCAGCTTGACGATTTCATTATGGATAAGGTGCTTGACCTCGCTTTCGGGCGCCGGAGGCAGCTCGATGGTCTGGGAGATAGACAGGTCCTGGGGCAGGACCAAGGCCACCGGCGGCCGGCCCCAATCTGCCAGGGTCCCCTCCAGATGGGCCTTGGTTTCATCCGCTGAGACGAGACCCTCGGCTTGCAAATCGATGAGTTCCTCTTTGAGGATGCGCAAGCGGCCAAAGTCGCTTTCTGCCAGCAGCAGCTTGAGGGAGCGGCTGCCGGCATCCAACGCCAGGACTCGCCGAATCGGGGGTTTGACCCGGCCAAGCTCTAATCTGGAGAGGAAGTTGGGCACAGACTCGAAAGGCAAGTCGATTTCGCGCGACTATGGTGGCTGCGCGGCGGCATTGGTGGTGAGCGGGCTCAGGGGCGTCAGGCTGGCCGGGCTCAGGGGCGTCAGTTTGGCCGAAGGGGCGTTAGTCGGCGGCGGGTTGGCCGGCGGCGGGCTCGCGGGAGCCGCGTTGGTCGGCGCCGCATTAGTCGGCGGCAGGCTCACGGGGGGCGCGTTGGTTGGCGCCGCATTAGTCGGGGACAGGCTCACGGGGGGCGCATTGCTCAGCGCCAGAATGGGCCGAGGCAGACTTGCCGGCAGCTCACTGGTTGGCAGCGGATTGACCGGGGGCGGATTGGTCGGGAACGGATTGATCGGGAGCGAGTTTGAGGAAGTACCGGCGTCATCATAGACGAGGAACTCGCCGGTGTCTTTGACGATGGTGGCGGTGACGAAGATCAAAAGGTAACGCGGGGTATCCACCTCGGTGCGGCGGCGGAAGAGGATGCCCACCAGGGGCAGATCGCCCAGGACGGGCACCGACTCGACATAGGTGGAGCGCTCGCGCTCGAGCACGCCGCCCATGACCACGGTTTCGCCCGACTTGACCACCATGCGGGTGGAAATTTCCTCGGTCCGGTATTGCGGGAGACTGATGTTGAAGGCGCTCTGGACTTGGCCGGAGGCATTGAGTTGGCTGAGCGTGGCGTAAGTGACCAGCTCGACGTCGGTGTTCACGCGGGGGTTGAGGGCCAGGAGGATGCTCTTGCCGTCGCCGCTGATGCTGGCCAGCACGTTCAGTTCGGCCCCGGCGACGATCTGCGTCGGCTTGCCGCTGGGCACAAAAGAGGATGAGGTGTAGTACTGCTGAACAATGGGCAGGACTTGGTATTCCTCGTAGTAGTACTGGACCAGGCCGTTGCTGATGCGGGAGGGGCGGTTGTTCAGGACCGTGAGGCGCGGGGCGCTGAGGGTCTGGCTCTCGCCGCTTTGCTCGAGGGCGCTGATGGTGGCGCTCAGGTCCCCGGCCCCCAGGACCTTGGCGAAAGTCTCCTGGATGCCGATGCCCACCGCCGGGGTGGCGGCCCCGCCCGCCGCTATCGTCTGCGGGAAGTTCTGGCTGTCCACTATGCCGGTAAAGTCCCGGGGCAACCCCGTTTGATTGGCATTGCGGCCCGTCTCCCACAGGACGCCCAATTGCATGAAGGCCGGTTTGGAGATCGTGACGAATCGGGCCTCGATCAACACCTGCTGAATGGGCTGATCGAATTCGCGGATGACCCGCTCGAGCATCTCGAGCATCTCCGGCGTCCCGCGCGCCATCACCAGGTTGCGCTCATAATCGATATAATGTGTCAGCGCGTTGGTGCCGCTGGCCTCCAAAATCTTGATGGCCTTCTCCAACGAGGGCATTTCCGGGGCCTGGTCGTTGACGAAGTTCATGAGGCTCGTGGTGTCAACGACATTCGTGAGCGTGGGGGCTTTCGTTACGGTATGAGTAAGGTCCTTGGGCCCGAACTGGGCCGGGAGAATAAAGCCTTTGCGCAGCCGATAGAACCGCGTCTCTTCCATAATATGCTTGGGGTCTTTGGCATCCACCACCCACACCAGCTCCGGGCCGGTCTGGAACTGCAGGTCGTAATTCCGGGCGATATAGCGGAAGAACTCGCTCAATTTCACCTTGTCCAGATGCACGCTCAGGACCTGTTTGAGGGCCGGGAGCGATTTGTCGGCCACGATATTGATGCCGGCGTCCTGGCTCAGGCGCACCAGGATGGTTTCCAGGGGGACATTGTCCAGTTGAACGGTGACTTCCTTCTCGAGAGCCTTGAACATGCGGCCCTTGACGCTCTCGAAATCGAACAGGGGCCCTTGCTCGTGGATGGTCTTGCCGTAGTTATCGGGAAAGTAAGGCGTGTTTTCGATCCGGTCGACCGCGTCGCGCACGTCCTTGCGGGGCGGCAGGCCGCGGTCCTTTTGCTCCGTCAAGAGGCTCTTGAAGGTGGGATTGAAAACGGAGTTCTTGGCGTCTATTTCGCGGATCTTGTCTTCCAGGGCCTGGGCCCGGCGGAGCTGGGCCTGCTGGTCCACCCAAACATGCACCCGCATGACGATGGGGTTGTTCTTGTTCTGTTGCCACAGCAAAAAGGCCTTGGTCTGCGCCTCTTCCCATCGATCCTGGCGCGCCAGTTCCATGATCTCCTTAATCTCCTGATCGTGGCTTTTGCTGAAAACCACCTTCGGCGGTTTGGGCGGCGGCGGGGGGGGCGATGGGGAGGGCGGTGGAGAGGGTGGCGAATGCTGGCAACCGCTCATGGCAACCAGCATGAGCACAATCGCTGTCACCGCTTTCGACGGGATGGTCAGCCGGTTTTGTGAAAGCATGAGATAGTGCAGTTACCGTACTTGACGCCAGTTTAGACCAGACAATTCACGCGCGGAAGCAAAATCTGAGCCGCCCCTGGAGACCGCAGTTCAAAGGCGTCCAGCACGGGTCGAGGGTCGAGGGTCGAGGGAACAAAGTGCCACCCCTCGACACTCGACACTCGACACTCGCCCCTCGACACTCGGATACCGGACGGCGTATGAACCCGGGGTCTAAACAGAAATATTGTCTCGGCGCGGGTTTGCGGGCAAGCTCGGGGCGTCGCATGAATATCAATGCTCTTACTTTGAAGTCACTGCTGGCCGGCGGCATTCTGCTGGCCGGATGCACTGCCGGCCTGGCCGGAGAATGGCCGCAATATCGGGGCCCGCAAACAGCGGGTGTGTCCGCAGAGAGAATTACCTGGTCTGCCCAGGCCCCCAGGTGCCTGTGGCGGGTGCCGGCGCCGTCGGGGTTCAGTTCTTTTGCGGTTTCCCAAGGCAAGGCCTTCACCGTCGTGTCTCGGGACCATGGCGGCGCGCTCTCCGAGGTCTGCGTGGCGCTGGACGCCAGGACGGGCAAGGAGCTTTGGGCCACGCCGACGGGCGTTGCCAAATACCAGGGCGGCGGGGATAGTGGAACGGACGACAATAAGGGAGGCGACGGCCCGCGTTCCACGCCCGCCGCCAACGCGGGCCGGGTTTTTGTCTATTCGTCGGACCTGGTGTTGCACTGCCTCGAGGCGGCCAGCGGCAAACCGCTCTGGAAGAAGGACATCGTTGCCGAATTCGGGGGCAAGAACATCGGCTGGAAGAGCGCCATGTCGCCGTTGTTGGACGGCGAGCTGCTGTATGTGGCGGGCGGGGGCGCCGGCCAATCGTTGCTCGCCTTCGACCAGGCCTCGGGGGCGCTCGCCTGGAAAAGCGGGGCCGACGACATCACCCACGCCACGCCTGTCCTGGCGACCCTGGATGGCGTGCGGCAGGTGATCTACATGATGCAAAGCGGTTTGGTGGCCGTGGAAGCCGCCACCGGCAAGCCGCTTTGGAGATTCGCCTTTCCTTATAGCACCTGCACCGGCTGCTCGCCTGTGGTCGAGGGCGACCTGGTCTTCTGCACCGCCGGCTACGACATCGGCGGGGCAGTCTGCCAGGTCGTCAAGAACGCCCAAGGCTTCCAGGCCAGGGAACTTTGGCGCATCAAAGGCAACAATGCCGCCGCCAGCCTCTGGAGCACACCGGTCTGCAAGGATGGCTATCTCTACGGGATGATCAGTTTCAAAAAATTCGGCCGCGGCCCGTTGAAATGCGTGGACCTCAAGACCGGGCAGGTCAAATGGGAGCAGCCCGGCTTTGGGGCCGGACAGGTGCTGCTGGCCGGCGACAAGCTGCTGGCCCTGGCCGATGATGGCCAACTGGTCCTGGTCGAGCCCTCTCCCAAGGCCTACAAGGAAGTTGCCCGCATCAAAGCCCTCGCCGGCAAATGCTGGAGCACCCCGGCTTTGAGCCACGGCCTCCTCTACATCCACAGCACCAAAGAAAGCGCCTGCTTCGACCTCTCGCCGGCAACGGAGTAGAAGCGCCCGGCTGGGGGGGTGCCATTAAAACTGTCGGTCAACTCCGGGCGCCTCTTTGCCCCGAAGGGGCTTCCGAGAATAGCCCGGCGTTTCAACGCCGGGTGAGCGAACCGAAAGAGTAGGTCCGTCCCGAAGGGACGCCTGAAAGCAAGGTGTATTCTCAGCCGTCCCTTCGGGACGAGAGTCCCTTTTCTTGCCTCCCCGGCGCACTGAAACGCCGGGCTATTATCAGATGTCCCTCCGGGACAAAACCTCCGGGGCGCATGCCCGACGCTGTTAATCGCACCCCGGCTGTGGAGCGCGCTCGACCTGTCCCTTATTCCGGCGATTGGCTTTGATCTTGCTGCCAGGCTGCCTCGGATTGTGACTGCGATGAAAAGAGTCTGTTCGAGTTTGGCGGCGGCGAGCCTGGTTTGGCTGCCTTGGGCCTCAGCCGGCGAACGAATCAACCAGGAGGGCCGCATCCTGGGTTCCCCGCCCGTGGTGACCGATGCCGTCCTTTTCAATACGCCGGCAGCGGATGCGATTGTGTCGGCGATGCAAATTTTCCCGGTCACCAATGCCTGGAATGAGGACATTTCCCGCCGGCCACTGTTGGCCAACTCGGATGCCATGATGGCGCAGATCATCTCGGACCTTGGCTCCAGCCGGCGCTGTTTGCGTGGATTCTTCGAGATGAATTTCGTGCTGGCGCCCGATTCGCAGCCGCTGGCGCCCATTGCTTTGGTGACTTATCCCGAGGAATCCGACCCCGGGCCCTACCCGATCCCTTCCAATATGCCAATCGAAGGCTGGCCGATCGCGTCGGAGACGATCGGGCTGACGCTCCTGCAATGGCAGCAGAACGTGAACGACTCGACCAGCGACCGCCATGCGATTATCGTGCAGCCGGGGAACGGGTTTGCCTGGGAGACCTGGCAAACGGTGCTGACGGGCGGCGACTGGCAGGCCGCCAACGGCGCAAAGTTCGATCTGAAGAGCAACGCCCTGCGGCCAGCCGGCTGGACCTCGGGCGATGCGGCGGGCCTGACGATGTTTCCCGCGCTGGTGCGTTACGACGAGTGCCAGCGCGGCATGGTCGAGCACGCTTGCCGCCTGGTGGTCGCCAGGTCCCGCCAGGCCTGCATTTATCCCGCGACACATTATGCGAGCTCCGACACCAGCGTAAACCGCCCGGCCATGGGCCAGCGGCTGCGGCTAAAGTCGAGCTTCGTCATCCCCGCCGGCTGGGCCAACGAGGAAAAAGCGGTTCTGCTTGGGTTGAAGAAGCACGGCGCGATGGTGGCGGACAACGGCGGCTTTTTCTCAATCTCCATAACGCCCGATGATCGCTGGGCGGCCAATGCGTTCGACCACCTGTCGAGCATCGGTGTCACCAACTTCGAAGTCATCCAAACAACCGGGCCGAATGAAGGCCCACGCTCGCCCGGCGCCCCAACCGCCAGTGCCGGGGCGGATCGCTCCGTGGCGCCGGGCACAGCGGCCACCCTGCAAGGATTTGTGACCTACACCGGCAACCCTCCCGCGGTGCAGTGGAAGCTCTACTCGGGTCCGGGCACCGTCACCTTCGGCAACCCGTCGCAAACCAACTCGACGGTTAGCTTCAGCGCGCCAGGGGCCTATACGCTCATGCTCAGCGCCGATGATGCCGTCCACGCAGTGGCTTATGACGCGGTGGTCCTGACCGTGGGCCAGTCCATCACGCTCGCCCTCACGCAGACAGGCGCCAATCTGAACTTGAGCTGGACCGGCGGCGCGCCTCCCTACGTGGTCGAGCGCGCCGATTCGCTGTCCGCAGGCTCGTGGAGCCCGCTGGCCACCACCAACGGGCAGAGCGTGGCGTTGTCCATCGCCGGGAGGAGCGGGTTCTTGCGTGTGCGGGGCCAGTGAGGCCAACGAATCTCCACCTTTCAGGCGGATTCATGGCGGCCCCGGCCCCGCCCGCGCGACGCCGAAAAAAAACGCAAAAAAACCGCTTGCCAAGGGAGATGCTTTGTAATACAAAGTATAGTCATGGAACCCGATTGGGCCGCCGAGCATTTGCAGGTTATCCGCACGCTCATGGAGCGGTCGGCCGTTTATCGCCGCGCCCTGGCGCCGGTGATGACGGCCAACGGGGTGTTGGGCACGCTGGCGGCGGCGGCGGGGCTGACGGCCCGGGTGGAGGGGCCGCGGGCCTTCATCGGGTATTGGATGGCGGTGGCTTTGGCCGGGGTGGCCGGCTCGTTTCTGCTGGCGCGCCGGCAGGCGCTCAAGGACGCCGAGCCGTTCTGGTCGCCGCCCACGCGCCGGGTCGCGCAGGCCCTGCTTCCCCCGCTGTTTTTCGGCTTCGTGCTCGGTCTGCTCCTGGGCCTCGGCCAGGGCATTCCGGGCGGCGCGCCCGGGGCGGCGCTGTGCCTGTTTTGGCTGCCGCTGGTGTGGATTGCCCTCTATGGCTGCTGCCTGCACGCCGCCGGTTCCTTCATGCCTCGGGGGATGAAGGTCTTCGGCTGGGCCCTGGTCCTGGCCAGCAGCATCTTTGGAGCGCTGGGGGCGTTTGGCCTTTTCGATTGGGCCGGGCCGTTCCTCTTTGGCCATGGCGTCATGGGGCTGGTCTTCGGCCTGGCCCACCTGGCCTACGGCATCTATCTCTACTTCACCGAGCGGAGGGGGAATGAAGCGTGAACCCGGAACCTTGCCTCCGGCTCGACCGTGTCATCCACGAAAGGGGACGCATGGCCATCATGTCGATGCTCGCCGCCGCGGCGGACCTGTCCTTCACCGAGTTGCGCGATGCCTTGGGAATGACCGACGGCAACCTGACCACGCACATCCGCACGCTCCAGGAAGCCGGGTATGTCTCGGTGGCCAAGTCTTTTCAGAACCGCCGCCCCCTGACCACCTGTTCGCTCACGCGGGCGGGCCGGCGCGCCTTCGCCGGCTACATCAACCTGCTGGAACAGATCGTCCGGCAGACCAGGTCTAAGTAACCACCATGAAAACGGCCCCGCGAGGCTTGACAGGGTTTTATACTTTGTATTACAAAGTGAACATGAGAATTATTCGGGCCGAACATCTCGGCATGTGCTTCGGCGTCCGTGACGCCATAGCGCTGGCTTTGAAGCAATCCGAAACCCAGCCCCTGACCATTCTGGGCGACCTGGTCCACAATGAGCGGGTGCTGGCCGAGCTGCGCGACCGCGGCATCCGGATTGCCCGGCACGCCGGGGCGGTCCAGACCGCCGCGGCCATGGTCACGGCGCACGGCGCTTCGGAGAAGGCGATAAAGGGCGCGCGCGACCGCGGCCTGTCCTTGACGGAGGCCACGTGTCCCCTGGTGCGGGTGGCCCACCGGGCCGTTGCCCGCCTGGTCCGGGAAGGATACCACCCGGTGATCATCGGCAAGCGCGACCACGTGGAAGTGCGGGGCCTGACCGAGGACCTGGCGGACTTCGACGTGGTGCTCTCGGAGGCGGACCTCTTGGAGTTGCGGGAGCGCGCGCGCTTCGGCGTGGCGGCCCAGACCACGCAGCCTATCGAGCGGGTGCGGCGGCTGGTGGAACTGCTGCGCCTGCGCTTTCCGAGGGCCGAGGTGCGTTTCATTGACACCGTCTGCCAGCCGACCAAGCAGCGCCAAAACGCCGCTCTGGAACTCGCCCGGCAATCCGACGTGGTCGTGGTGATTGGCGGCGCCCACAGCAATAACACGCACGAATTGGTGCGCGCCTGCAGCCGCGACTGCTCCCGCGTGCATCACGTGCAGACGGCCGGGGACCTGCGCCCCGAGTGGTTTGCCCAAGCCCGGACCGTCGGCATCACCGCCGGCACTTCCACTCCCGATTCTGTGATCGATGAAGTCGAACAGTGGCTGCTCAATTTGGATTGCGCCCCAGGAATGCTTCCACGTCCCCAAGGCGTGGAATCTCACTTCCAATGGCCTTGAGGGCGGCGGCGGCGGCGGCAAAACGGATGCATTTGTCCAATGCCTCCGCGCGGGCCAGGCGCGCCGCGTAGGCCCCGTGGAAAACGTCGCCGCAGCCGGTCGTGTCCGCCGCCTTGACCGGGAAGGCGCCGTGGTGGCAGGCGGCCGGTTTTTCCCCCGCCGACACGCTCCAGCAGCCTTCCGCCCCGCAGGTCACGATGACCGCCACACGGTCCGGGCGCCACAGCGCCAGGGCCGCCCGGGCGGCATCGGGCTCGCCCGTGATGCTCAGGGCGAAGGTCTTTGAAAGGATCAGGTGGTCCACCAGGCCCAAGACCTCCTTGAAAACGGGGGCCGAGGCGTCCTCGAAATCGGCGACCACAGCCACTCCGTGGGCCCGGGCCAGGCGCGCCGCGCGGAGATTGCCGCGCATCCCGTAATGATCGATGAACAGGACCCGGGCGCTGCGGATGACTTCGTCCGACGGCAGAGAATCATGGGCGCCGAGCAGGCCCTCCGTTTGAAAGAAGATGTTGCGGCTGCCGGTGTCCCGGCCCACCACAATGACCGAGCGCACCACCCTGGCCTCCGGCAGGCGCGGCGCCGGAGCGGTGCTGATGCCTTCCCGGGCGAAATCGTCGGCGACGTATCGGGAAAGCTCGTCCGTTCCCAGGCAACCCGCATAGACGCACCGCGCCCCCTGGCGCGCGGCGGTCACCAGCGCCGCCCCCGTAAGCCCGCCGCAACGGCGCGCGCTCCGCTCCACCTGAACCTTGGCATCGGCGGCCGGAAACGACGGGACGTAGAGAAAGTCGTCCACCGCCGCGCAGCCCACGCCCAGGACATCGAATGCCTGGCCCTGGAACGTCTTGTCGCGTTGGTCCTTCATGCGCCCGCAAAGCTAGAGACGCGGAGCCTCAGACGGCCTCTGCAATCGAGTTTGCCCGAAGCGGTTCGTTGAGAATTGAGTGTTGGGCGTTGGTCATTGGCTGTCGACCCCGCATCGGGCAGGGCGTCCACGGCGGGTGCATCCCACCTTTGTCGCCCCCCCCAAATCTCATTAAACGACTTAAGTTTTTTGTCGCGGCCACTGACGTCAGAGTACATGCGGAGCGTCCATGCCGCGACAAAAAACTGGGTTGAACTCAATCCGCCACTGGACGTCCGAAGGTCCTTGG
>Ga0187853_10003822_pt1 | contig 11396 bp, 9 predicted proteins | sample June2016WEW_6_10_2_FD_132417 | JGI IMG/M metagenome (GOLD analysis project Ga0187853, IMG submission 132417) | Peatland microbial communities from SPRUCE experiment site at the Marcell Experimental Forest, Minnesota, USA - June2016WEW_6_100 | ecosystem: Environmental > Terrestrial > Soil >... | reverse complement strand
GCGATGTTGCGCACCGTCGACCAACGCAATCCGCTGCCGTTCGCGGCCATGGTGCCCGCCACCCCCGAGCTCAGGATGTGCGTGGTCGAAACCGGCAGGCCCCACGTATCCGCCGCGAAGATCGTCGCCATCGTCACCAGCCCGGCGCTTGCGCCCTGCGCATACGTCATGTGCTCTTTGCCGATCTTTTCGCCCACCGTCACCACGATCCGCTTCCAGCCGACCATGGTTCCCAGCCCCAGCGCCAGTGCGACAGCCACCTTTACCCAGTTGGGAATGAACTTTGTGCTCTTATCCAGCTTGCCTTGGTAAACCTTTAGCGCCGCGCTTTCCCCGGCGGTAAACGCCGGGTTGTGCGACTGCTGCATCAGCCGGATCGCCGCGTCCGTCAAATACATATCGTTGCGGACGTTAGCCTGTTGCTGGGCCGGAACCGATTGGAACGTCATGTGCCCCGCCACTTCGCGGTTCAGTTCGCCCACCAGTTGGCTCAACGCCAGCAAGGTGTCCGGCTGCAATTCTCTCGTCTGAACGTACTTTGTCACCTCGGCGCGCGCATCCGGATCGAGAACAGCGCCCGGATCCACGTGCCGTTCGAGGATCTGCCCTGCCTGCTCTGAGGCGGCGATGAAGCTCTGTACTTCCGCGGGACTCACCGCGTGATTCAGCGCGTAGGCCGTGGGCACCGTGCCGATCAGAATCAGCATGATCAGGCCCATGCCCTTCTGCCCGTCGTTGGATCCGTGGAAGAAGCTGACGCCCGTGCAGGTCAGCACCATCAGCGCGCGGATAGGCCAGGGCGGTGGTTGGTTGCCCTTTGGCGCTTCATAGAGCGAGGGATACTTCAGCAGCCGCTTTGAAAACAGGATCAAAATGCCGGCCAGCGCAAACCCGATCAGCGGCGAAATCAGCAAGGCTTCGAGAACCTTCACCACTTGGCTCCAATCCAGCCCTGAAACGCCGCCTCGCATATTCATCAGTTGGCTGGCCAACCCCACACCGATGATCGATCCCACCATGGTGTGCGAGCTCGAAGCAGGCAAACCAAACCACCAGGTGCTAAGGTTCCACAGAATTGCCGCGATCAGCAGCGCGAAGACCATGGCGAACCCGGCCCCCGAACTCACTTTCAGAATCAGCTCCACCGGCAGCAGCGTGATGACTGCAAAAGCCACCGTTCCCGACGAAAGCAGGACACCGGTAAGGTTGCACAGCCCCGACCAGACCACTGCCGTGTTCGGCGCCAGCGAGTTTGTATAAATCACGGTCGCCACGGCATTCGCCGTGTCGTGGAATCCATTCACAAACTCAAATCCGAGCGCAATCGCCAGCGCCAGGCCAAGCAGGAAATAGGGCCAGATGCTGGTAACGGTCACATGATCTAGGTCTTTGGCGACATGCACGCTGATATAGCCGAGGCCGGCGACGACCGCCAATGCGAAGATCCACGCGCCGGCGCGGCTCGACTTTTTCTTGAGTCCGCGTTCAAGCAGAGAGGGACTTGCTGGAACAACTGGAACTACCGTCGCAAGATCGGCCATCAGAAATCACCAGAGCGGCCGGACAAATTCCGGCACTGCCTGGGCCTCCTGCTGGAAAGCTCTGGAACGGGGTAACTTTTCAACGGAAATGAAGATGGATTTTGGCGGGAGAAAGACGAACCGGAGAAAATGGCTTGCATAAAACCTCAACAACCGCAATGCCCACGATTGTCTACCCGGCCGTGAGGGAATCGTAACCGGGCTACATTTAAGTCTACACCTGCGGGTCGCGTCGAATGTGGAAGATATAGGCTGTTCTCTCCCCAACCAGGCCGTTCCCGGCCGCTCGGCGCCTGTCATATCTCAAATCACAACAATCACTTACGAGCATGCGAATCGCCCCCTCCTCTTTTTTGGGCCAGTCCGTGGGCAGGCTCTTGACACATCCGCGCCGTGGCCCTTCGCCTGCAACGCTTGAAAGCGCCCATCTCGCTGCTTTGCGGCAATGGACTCAAGCAGCGTCAGTGCCCTTCACGCGGAAGCACCCAGTTTCCACCCGCGTTCCCGTGCCCTTTCGACCCGTTCCCAGCCGGCGCGCTGCCATTCGTCAGCACCGCAACCGGCGGCAGTTTCGTGTAACCTTTCTGCCGTCACCCTCGTAAGCAGGATCAGAAAGGGAAGACCGATGCCGGAGCGATCGGACAACGTATTAGATCGGTTCCGGCAGGGCGATCTCGACGCCTTCGAATCTCTCTTCCGTGAGCATCAGCGTGCCGTTTACCGCTGGATTCTGCGTATCGTCCGCGATCCCTCAGCCGCTGAAGACCTCACGGTCGAAACCTTCTGGCGCATCCATCGCGCGCACATGCGATTCCAGCCCTCGCGCCCCTTCGAGCCATGGGCGCGCCGCATCGCTACGCGCGCCGCTCTCGACTGGCTCCGCGTTAAACGGCCCGAAGTCGAGTTGTCCGGGCAAGTCGTCGCCGATCCTCCCGCTCCGCCCACGGCTGATCCCGGCGTTGCCGCCGAGATTCGCTTGAAAACCGCGCAGGCCTTCGTCCGGCTGCCGCCCCGCCTGCGCATCGCGGCTGTCCTTGCGGTCGTCGAAGAGCAGCCGCGCAAAGACATTGCCGCGGCCCTCGGCATCTCGGTCTCGGCCGTCAAACTGCGCGTCTTTCGCGCTCTTCGATTGTTACGAAAGGATCTGGAAAGTCAGGGAATCACGCCATGAATGCACACGACGAAGATCGCATCAAGCAACTGCTCCGACAGGCTCTGCCGCCGGCCGATCCCGCGGCCGAACCCGCTCGCGACCTGTGGCGCGCCGTCCTCCGCCGCCTCGACGCTCAGTCTGCCGCCGCGGCGCCCGGCCCGCTCCGCCAGAATTGGTTCGACTGGGCGCTTCTCGCCGGCCTCATCGTCTTCTCCGTGTCGTTCCCGTACACAATCCCGGTCTTTCTTTACTACTTATGAAAGGCAGCTCACAGTTCACGGCTTCCGATGGCGATCGCAACTGCAAACTGCGAACGGATCACTCACTCTGTCCGAAAGGAGATCTCCCATGAACACCCACCCTTACCTGCGCGCCTATCTGGCAGGAATCTTCGTTCCCACGCTCGTGCTGCCGCTCATACTGGCGAACTTCATCGTCTTGCGGCTGGTGCTGGCCGTGCCGGTTCCCTTCGAGCGCTTCATCGTCTTTCCCATGGCAGTTGTGCCATCGCTCTTTGGGCTGTGGAACATGCTCTACCTCTGGTTCCACCAGCGCAGCCATCTCTCAATTGGCGTGCATGGAGCAATTCTGCCCTTTCTCGGCGCGCCCATTGGAGCGTTGATCGCCCATCAACTTGGCATATTGCAGATTGGCGGCCACGGCGTCACCTATTTCCAGTTGTGCGTGGTGCCGTATGCCCTGATCGCGGTTGTCTTCCTGGCTGCCGTCGTCGTCTACTACCTCGTCTGGAAGTACATCGTCGGCTTCCTCAACCGCATCCTCGGAATCGCATAAGCAGGGGCACGGCTCCTCGCGACGCGCGTTCAGGGATCTTTCAGTCCCGCCCGCATCGCCGTGAGCGAATCGCTGATCGCTGATCACCGGCCACTAGCTTTTAAAGAAATCCCCCAGCCCCGCCCGCTCCGCATGGGCCGCCATCGCCGCCTGAATTGCGAGCGCCAACTCCAGCGCCGCGCGTCCCTGACGCGCCGTCACCTTCGGCGTTTTCCGCGTGCGCACCGATTCGAGAAACGAAAGAATCTCCAACCGCAGCGGCTCTCCCGGCGTCACCTCCGGCTTCACGAAGCGGAGGCCTGGAGCAGGTCCATCGTGGGCCTCGGTCAGGCTTTTCGCCATCGCCCTCAGCTTCTCCGGATCGTTCTTTGCGGCAGCGATCCGCATCGCCACTGTCGCGGGAATCTGTCCCGACTCCATCAACTTCTCAATCACCGCCCGATCGAGCTTTCCCGTAGCCAGGAACTCGGCCGCCGCCTGAGCCAGTTGAGATGAAGAGCCCGAGGCCTCTTTGTCATCCATCCGGATCGCCAGCACGTCCCGCCGCGCGTAGTCGATCGACACGTACTCCCGCGGCTCGAAAAATCTCAGCTTCCTCACCCGCTCCGTCGAAACCCGCGACGCCGTAAAGTTCGCCACGCAGCCCGTCTCGAACTCCACGCGCACATTGGCAATGTCCACCTTGGGCGACACGATCGGCAGCCCCACCGCGCGCACCTCGCGCACCGCCGACCTGGCAAACGTCAGCACAATGTCCAAGTCGTGGATCATCAGGTCCAGCACCACGTCCACGTCCAGCGCCCGCGGCGTAAATACGCTCAGCCGGTGCGCCTCGAAGAACATCGGGCGCTTCAGCCGCGGTTCCACGGCCAGAACCGCCGGGTTGAACCGTTCCAGGTGTCCCGGCTGCACAATCCGCCCGCGCCGCTCCGCGCGCTCAATCAGGTCGTCGGCCTCGGCAAGATTTGCCGCCAGCGGCTTCTCCACCAGCAGGTCCAGCCCCGCTTCCAGCAGCGCCGCGGCCACCTCGTGATGTTTCACCGTCGGCGCCGCCACGCACACCGCATCCAGATTCAAATCCGCCTTCAGCAGCTCGTCGATGCTGGCGAAAACCTTGATCCCGTACTGCTTCGCCGCCTCTTCGGCCCGCGCCGCATCCGGTTCCACCGCCGCTGTCAGCACCACGCCTTGGCCCGCCGCCTCCAGCTCGCGCACCACGCGCAAGTGGTTGCGCCCGAACGCCCCGGCACCGGCCACGGCCACTCGTAACTGTCTTTCGCTGCTTATCGTGCCGCCTCTTTCGGTTGCCCGCTTCCTTCCACGGCCTTCAGGCAGCGGCTGTAAAGCGCCAGCAACTCTTTCACATGCTCCTCAGGCTTGGCCGTGCCCGTCCCGCTGAACCCCGTCGAGGGCGCCGCCGGCCGTCCCACGCCCACCGTCCCCGCCACAAACTTCATCAAATCGAGCGCGACGTCTTCCTTGCTCCGCGCCCCCAGCCCCGCGTTGGTCAAATTCTCCATAAGCAACTTCTCCGAAAAACCGATGCTACCACGCCGGCTTGCTGACTCGCCGCCCCGCTGACTCGCTAACCCCGCCAACCAGGCTCGCTCCGCTATCCTTGTTTCGATGACGCTTGCCTACATCGCCCTCGGCGCCAACCTGCCCAGCCCCGCCGGCTCTCCCGAAGCCACGCTCGCCGCCGCCGCCCAGCGCCTCGCCTCCCTCGGCCGCATCGCCGCGCGCTCCTCGCTCTACTCCACCGCCCCGGTCGGTCTCCCCCCAGGCCTTGTTGATCAGCCCCGCTTCCTCAACGCCATCGTCGCCCTCGAAACGGATCTTGCCCCTCGCGATCTCCTCGCCGCTCTCCTCGCGATCGAGCGCGACTTTGGCCGCGACCGCGCCGCTCAAATCCCCAACGGCCCCCGTACCCTCGACCTCGACATTCTCCTCTACGGCGATCTGATCGTCAGCGAGCCCGGCCTGGAAATCCCTCACCCGCGCCTCGCCCAGCGCGCCTTCGTCCTCGTCCCGCTGAACGAAATCGCTCCCCATGCCCGCGATCCCCGCTCCGGCAGCACCGTCTCGCAACTCCTCTTGAATCTCCCGCGGGGCAACGAACCCCTCGCCCAGTCCGTCGCCCCCATCCAAAGCCCCTTTTGGCCCGCCGAATAAGAGGCGGTTCACTCCGCTCACTCCGCATACTTAGGTGTATGATTAGTGGTCTGCTCTTCTGGCGTCTCCGCAAGCCTGTGGCTGCCCCGCCTCCAGGGTTATCGCACCGCGCAATGCAAGGAGGCGCGAGGTGGATAACGCTTTTCCCCAGGTCCCATCGAGTCATCAACGCAAGCAGCAGTATCGCGGCTTGCAAGTAGCGGCGTTTTTCCTGGCGCTGATCCTCTCCACTACAGCACTCGCACAACCGGACAGGGCCGATTTGCGCTTTCTGCCGCCGTATTGGGCCATGGTTAATCAATGGCTGCAAGCTGAGGTGGCCGACGCGCGAAAGGCGCAAGCCGTCAACCAGAACACACTGGATGCTTGCCTCGCGCTTTTGGATAAAGCACGGAATGCCCGCAACGATACGGCGGTTGCCGCTGCCCAGCGGGCCGTGGACACCGCCGAAGAGGGTTTGCGCAAGAACCAGCTTCGCGAACAGCGCGCCTTGAAAGCCATCTCATGGGTGGAAAGGCTGCGCCAGGAGGAAAACTCCTCGACGGGAGTTGCCGGTTTTTTGCCTCGCGTTGAAGGAACCGTGGAGATTCAATCCGCCAGCGGCGGAGCGGCACGCCCCGTCACCGGCGACACGCCGCCGGTTCTGGGACCGGGCGATACGCTGCGCACGGGCAAGGACGGCCGTGCCGACATTCTGCTGGACGAGGGAGGGCTGCTCAGCCTGGATTCCGGATCAGCCCTGACTCTTACCGAGGGGGGCTATGAGGCTCTTGTTGGCGAGTTTTACTGCCTGGTGCGGCGGAAGTTTGAGATTCGCACTCAGGATGTTGTTGTTGCGGTGCGGGGCACCAAGTTCGTGCTGCGCGAGGCGCCCGGCAAGCCCGCCGCGGTTGTCGTCATCGACGGAACCGTCGCCTTCAGCGACATCAAGGGCGCCAAAACCGTTCTTGTGGGAGCCGGTCAGCAATCTTATCTTTTGCCTGACGGAACGCCCGCGGAACCAACGAAAGCTAACTTGCAGGAGATGAACAAATGGTGGGAAGAATAAGCCGTCTTGCATCTGCCATTCTTGGTTTGGCCGTAGCCTTGGGCGCGGTTGCCGCGCGAGCGCAGACCGCCTCTTATTATTCTTGTCAGGACACCGTCAATGCCTGGAACATTGATCCCCGCATCCCTGCCCAGTATAAGAACTGCAATTGCCTGTGCCCCACCTGTCATCCAAGTTGTCCGCAAGGTTCCAGTGCTCCATCGGCCGTGCCACAGGTCACAGGCGGCACGCCGTCGCAGATGATGGCGACCCAGTTGCTCGGCAGTTTCCTCAATCAGCTCTTCGCTTCGGCTTTTTCCACCAACGAGCCTGACACGGCTGAGAGCGAGCAACAAATCGCCGAAGAACAGGCCAGACTGAAACAGGAGCAGGATATGCTTCGCGCTGAGTGGCAGGAGCAACAGAACAAGGCCGCAATCAGCCGCCAGCAAGAGCAACAGAAAGACCAGGAGGTGGGGAACACTTTGCTCAATGAGATGCACGGCGTGGAGAGCTCCCCTTCTGAGGATAGCTCCCCTTCTGTCGTTTCGCTTGGTGGAACGAGGGAGATCGAAGGTTTCAAATGGGACTCGCCGGCAGGTGTGAAGGTGGAGTCCGCCTCGCTGAGTGTCGGACGCTATGACACCTCCGGTTTGAAATCCTGGCAGCGGCTTCTCTGCGCGGCAGACTTCTCGAAAAAAGCTCTATCTGTTCAGAGTTCCGACCCCGAGCAGGCCCGCTTCTTCAATGAGCAGGCGGACAATGTCTCTGCCGGCGAAGCCGTCGAGGTGGCGTGCAGTTTTCCGCCCATGCCCGCGGTTCCCGAGCCGCCGGTTTCCAGCCTCCAGATGCAGCAAACAGAGAAGAACATCCAGACGGTGCAATTGGACCTCAAGAAACTTCAGGGCATAGAAACCAAGGCACAGAAGATACAGTCCGACAAATCCGCCGCACAGGAGAAGCTCCAGCAGGCCGAAGCGGCCCTTCAACAGGCGGAAGCGGATAAGGCCAGCGCCAATCCCGAGGATGCGGCCCTGATGGCTGAGATCATGCGCCGCCAGGCTGAAGCTCAGGCCCAGCTCGACGACGCCAACCAGAAGCTGAAGGCTTTGTCCGATCAGGGGCAGGAACTCTCCCAGCAAAAAGAGGCGATCCACCAGGAACTCCTGCAGATTCAGCAGCAGAACGGGAGCGGCGAGGCGAGCTCGCCACACTAGCTCCGGCGCTTGAAAGAGCCAACGCTGGCTCTTCCTATCCACCAGATTCATCTTTCAAAGGGGAGGAGTTATGACAAGGTTCTGTATTCGCAGCCTGATTCTTCTGGGAGGAATGCTCCTCTTTCTACCGTGGGGCGGCTTCGCCCAGGCGCCTCCGTCCGCGGCCCCTTCGACCGCGGCTCCTCCGTCTGCGGCGCCTTCCCCCGAAATCAGCGCCATTCAGGCTCAGATTGCCCAACATCCAGATTCCCCCTGGCTATACATACAGCTGGCGCTCGCTGAGATCGATGCGAACCAACCGGATGAGGCCATCGCCGCCGCCAGTCATGCATTGGCAATGGATTACACATCCGGCTTAGATTACCGTCCACAGGGCTATTACGCGTTGGCGATGGCTTATCTCCAAAAAGGCGACCTTGCCAACGCTCTTTCACAGGTGGATGCCGGACTCAGCCGGTACCATGGGAGCCCTTACTTGAGCAATGCTAAGGGAAGGGTGCTGATCGCGAACGGGCAATACTCGCGCGCCAGCGAAGTGTTGTTGCCGGCCTTTGTTTCCGCGACGCACACCAGCGATCCAAAGGTCTTCACTGCATGGGGGTATATGCCCGAAGATATTGATTTCGCATTAGGCCATGATGCGGTTGTTAGCCAGTACTATGCGGGCCAATATTCTCAAGCTCTGGAGAGCGCCCGGCAACTGGTTGCTCTGCACGATCTGGGGAGTGTGTGCGTCAATCCAGAGCTTCCGGAGACAAAAAAACAATGCACTGACCTGGGGGTAGAGGATCGGTATATTAATAGGATTGATGATCACGATATCTCTTTTCATAAAGGGGATTATGCACTCCTACACTTTCTCAAGGGGCCTGTGGGCTCGGTTGCGGAGATATCTACTTGGGGGATCCTTATTAAAGCACGTAAACTGAAGATCGTCCGCCAGGCTGTGCCGTTGACGAAGGACGATGCGAACGATTTTGGCCTCCTGGCCCTCACGCTCAACGCGAACGGAGATCGTGAGCAGGCCCTCGCCATGGCCCAGAAAGCGATCGCTCTTGATCCCGGCAACTTCTGGGCTGAACTTTCCTATGGGCTTGTCCTCGAAGACAGCAATCGCCCGGACGAAGCCTTGAAAGCGCTGGAGACTCCCACCACGGATCCCCCCGAATACTCTCGCAAGAGCCTTTTGCACATTCATCTCGCCGTTCTCTATGCCCGGAAGGGCGATATGGCCAAGGCTCAAGAACTCTATCTCGCCGCTGCCAACCAGATCGACCCCAACTGCCTGCCTGTAGCGAAGGAGAAAGACGCGTTCCTGGCGCTGGTCCAACCCATGGTGAATGCTCACCTGACAAAGGCCAAGCAGTTGGACGCCCAGGGAAAGTATGCCGAGAGCTTGCCGGAATACGCGCAGGCGTTAGGCTACGCCGCCAACGAGCAGGAGGCTTCCACGCTGCGCGCCGCGATGTTTGCGGCCTCCAGCCGGATGCCGACGCCCCCCGAGCTTCCGGATGAGGCTCGCCGGCGCGTGGTGCGCGGAGAACTGCTGTTGAAGGATGGCATGCTGGATCGCGCTTTGACGGAGTTCAACGAAGCGCTGCGCATCGCCCCCTACGTGCCCAAGCTCTACTACAACACGGCGCTGGTCTATGGCCAACTGAAGCAATATGACCCGGCCATTCGCCAGATGCACCTCTACCTGCAGGCTGCGCCTGAGGCTCCCGACGCGCGCGCCGCCCAGGATCAGATCACCAAGTGGGAGCTGCAACAAGAGATGGAGGGCAAGCGGTAAGGACGGATGTTTTTGCTTGCTCCCGCGTCAACTCGCGGGGATGGAGACGATAGTACCGCCCGGCGCTTCAAAGAGCCAACGCGGGCTCTTCCTATCGACCAGATTCATCTTTCAAAGGGGAGGAGTTATGACAAGGTTTTGTATTCGCAGTCTTATTCTTCTGGCGGGAATGCTTCTCTTTCTACCGTGGGGCGGCTTCGCCCAGGCGCCTTCGTCCGCGGCGCCTCCGGCTGCGGCTCCTCCGTCTGCGGCTCCTTCCCCCGAAATCAGCGCCATGCAGGCCAAGATCGCCAAAAATCCAGATTACCCCTGGCTATACATACTGCTGGCGCTCGATGAGATCAATGTGAACCACCCGGATGAGGCCATCGCCGCCGCCAGTCATGCATTGGCAATGGATTACACGGCAGGGCGAGATTTCTTTCTTGATGACACACACATTTTTGGAGGCGCAGACTACCGTTCTGCTGGCTATTACGCGTTGGCGATCGCCTACGCCGAGAAAGGCGATTTTGCCAACGCTCTTTCACAGGTGGATCCCGGACCCAGCCAGTACCTTGGGAGCCCTTACTTGAGCGATGCAAAGGGAGCCGTGCTGCTCGCGAGCGGGCAGTTCTCTCGCGCCAGCGAAGTGTTGTTGCCGGCCTTTGTTTCCTTGACCCACACCAGCAATCCAATGGCCTTCTTTACATGGGGGTATATGCCCAAAGATATTGATCTCGCATTAGGCCATGATGCGGTTGTTAGCCAATACTATGCGGGCCAATATTCTCAAGCTCTGGAGAGCGCCCGGCAACTGGTTGCTCTGCACGATCTGGGGAGTGTGTGCGTCAATCCTGAGCTTATTCCAGGGACAAAAGAACAGTGCACTGATTTGGCCGGCCATGCGATTGATAGCATTGATGGCCACGATGTGTCCTCTTGGCCTCAAGGTGATTACGCTTTCAACCACCTTCTTAAGGGGCCGGTGGGCTCGGTTGCGGAGATTTCTATTCAGGTGCCCGCACATATGCTGTTTGGTCTGATGTCCGGCACGATGCCGCGCAAACTGAAGATCGTCCGCCAGGCTGTGCCGTTGACGAAGGATGCCGCGAACGATTTTGCCCTCTTGGCCCTCACGCTTAACGCGAATGGAGATCGGGAGCAGGCCCTCACCATGGCCCAGAAAGCGGTCGCTCTCGATCCCGACAGCTTTTGGGCTGAACTTTCCTATGGCCTCGTCCTCGAAGACAGCAATCGCCCGGACGAAGCCTTGAAAGCGCTGGAGACTCCTACGGTCAGCTCCGCCATACCGATGACGGAGGCCCTTCACCAGGCCCTGCGGCAGATTCATCGCGCCGTTCTCTATGCCCGGAAGGGCGATATGGCCAAGGCTCAAGAGATCTATTTTTCCGCTGACAGCCACATCGATTCCCGCTGCCTGCCCGCGGTGAAAGAAAAGGATGCGTTTTTGGCGCTGGTCCAGCCCACGGTGAATACCCACCTGGCAATGGCCAGGCAATTGGAAGCCCAGGGAAAGTACGCCGAGAGCTTACCGGAATACGCACAGGCGCTGAGCTACGCCGCCAACGAGCAAGAGGCTTCCACGCTGCGCGCCGCGATGTTTGCGGCCTCCAGCCGGATGCCGACGCCCCCCGAGCTTCCGGATGAGGCTCGCCGGCGCGTGGTGCGTGGAGAACTGCTGTTGAAGGATGGCATG
>Ga0187853_10003819_pt1 | contig 11400 bp, 12 predicted proteins | sample June2016WEW_6_10_2_FD_132417 | JGI IMG/M metagenome (GOLD analysis project Ga0187853, IMG submission 132417) | Peatland microbial communities from SPRUCE experiment site at the Marcell Experimental Forest, Minnesota, USA - June2016WEW_6_100 | ecosystem: Environmental > Terrestrial > Soil >... | reverse complement strand
TCCTCATTTTTTCTTAAACACTAAGTTTTTGACTGTGTAAAACCCAACAAACGACCCCTGTGAGGTTTTGGGAAATCAACTCCGGAATCGAACGACAACAAGGCGCTCAACATCTGCCATTGTTTCTCATCGGGTGTGAGGGAACCGCTTTCCCAGGCCAAAATCAACGCCGTCTCAATTCCCATTTTACCCGCTATTTGATAGGGATGAAGCACCTTTTCATAGCGCTTGGCCTGAATGTAATCACCAAGCGTTTTTATGACAGTCGGGATGTGCTTTCGGCGGTGGCGATTCGGCGGAATGTGGGCGCGGGATACGCGAATTTGCCGTTGTGCAAAAGCCAACAGGGCAGTGCTCCCCCAGGAGAAGGAGAATCAATGTCCACTCTACTTTCAATTCACCGTCAACGGTATTTGCACGATCAGCACATAAAAGGTTTGAAATCGTCCGCTGGCATGTCCTCTCCCCGGGGGAGAGGAAATAGGTGAGGGCGAGTGTAAAAACCAATTTCCATTTTAAGACCCACCCAGCCCCGTATTATCCAGCGAAATTATTCCGAAGTTTCCTCACCGTTTCTTCATTGAACCATTGGCTCTGGCGCATGGATAATCACTGAAACGATGTCAGAGGAACTTCAACTGCGCATCCACGGCGAAGCTACGCTGCCAACGCTGATTTATCTGCCCGGCTTGCACGGCGATTGGACGCTCATTGGCAGCTTTCGCAAGGTTATTGGCGGCCGGGTGCGCTTCGTCGAAATCACCTACCCACGCACGCTCACGTGGTCGCTGGACGATTACGCGGCGACCATCGAAGCCGCGCTGGCGCACAATGGAATCACCCGCGGCTGGCTGCTCGGCGAATCGTATGGCTCGCAGGTTTTGTGGGCGCTGGTGGGGCGAGCGCCTGTCCCGGCGAAACAGTCCGCGAAGACGGATTCTCGCGAGCCGGCCTTGGCGCTGCAAAGCGAAGCCGGCTCGTCAGGAACCTCGCTCCACCAAACAGCGAAAAACAATTTCAAAATCGAAGGCGTGATTCTGGCGGGCGGTTTTGTGAAGCATCCCATGCGTTGGGCGGTGCGGCTCGCGGAAAAACTCACCGGCAGGATTTCCACGGGGTTGTTTGTACGAATCGTTTTCGGCTACGCCAAAATCGCGCGGTTCCGGTATCGCCATTCACCGGAGACGCTGGCGACCATTGACGAATTCGTTGTCCGCCGGACGGAACTGGATCGCCACGCCGCGCAGCATCGCCTGCATTTGATTGCCCAATACGATCCGCGCCTGATTGCCGGCCAGACCAGGCTGCCGGTGTTTGGCTTGAGCGGAATTCTCGATCCCATCGTGCCGTGGCCGTTCACCCGGCGCTGGCTCAGGAAAAATTGTCCGGCCCTGCGCGAATACAAAGTCATCCGCCGCGCCGACCACAACGTCCTCAGCACCGCGCCAAAGGAAGCGGCAAGGCAGGTTTTGGATTGGATGACATTGCCGAAGTAGGAGTCGAGGTCACGACACGAGACTTTCTCTTTTCGGAACTCGCAACCAATCCGCAACTCTCAACCAGCGCGGCATTGACGCGCGTGCTTCACCGGCGCACACTCGCTCCCACCATGCCAACCGGGTTTGATGCAGCTTTTGCAAAGGTTAAAGGGCTTGTGGCGGATTTTCGGGCCAACGAGAAATTCTACCGTTCCCCGGCCTATCAGGAACAGGAGGCGCGCCGCGACTTCATTGACAAATTCTGGCTCGCCCTCGGCTGGGACGTGAACCACGAGACGCAAAAGAACCCCTTCGAGCAGGAAGTCAAGGTCGAGCGCCGGGAACACGGCTTTTCGCAGCGGCGGGCCGACTACGCCTTTTATCTCGCACCGAATTTCCGCGACGTGAAATTCTACGTCGAGGCCAAGAAACCCCACGGCGACATTGCCACGGCGGACAATTATTTCCAGACCGCCCGCTACGGCTGGAGCAGTTCCACACCCGTCGCCGTCCTGCACGATTTTGAACAGTTCGAGATCCTGGACTGCCGTTATCGTCCGCACATTGACACCGCGCTCGCGCAAAACCTCCGCCAATACCATTTCAGCCACTACGAAGACCCGGAAAAATTCGCGGAAAACAAACCGGAGGTTTACGCGAAGGCGTGAACTTGGTAATAAACGTTATGCCGACCAGCCAACCGTGCCTTGAAACTTTCGTTCGATGCGTTGAAGCCATGCGTGCGAACAAACTGATTCGCCGCGAAAGCCGCCAGGACAAAGAATTCCACTTCCAGAATTGGTTCAAGACCCGCCTTGACGAAACTAGATTTAATTTTGAAGCCGGCGGACGAAACACCTATCCTGACTTTCGATTGGTTGCCTCGATTGACGGTTTCGAGGTGAAGGGACTAGCCTATCCCGGGCGCGAGGCTAACTACGACTGCAACAGCCAGGTTCCATCCGGAAGTCACAACGGACGCGCCATCTTTTACATCTTTGGCCGCTATCCCGCCGAACCGGATGGCGACTCTTATCCAGTGCTCGATCTTGTGATTTGCCACGGCGATTTCCTCAATGCCGACCATGATTATGTTCACAAAAACAAAAGCGTGAAGGGGTTTGGCAGCTACGGTGACATTATGATTCGCGACCGGAAGATGTATGTTGCACCGACACCATTTGGCCTGACGACCGGCACGGCACACAACCAAACGCTGATTCTTCCTGCCGATTTTCGCGTGGACTCCCGCTTCCATGCGGTTGGAAATCTTGTGCGTCGGGAAGCGGACAAGCTGATTGTCGGATATTCGTTTGATTTGCAGACGAACACACTGAAGCCCGAATCGGTAGCCAATCCGGCAGCGGGCAAGGAGCATAAATTCGTTGCCTATCGTCTGAAGGGTTCAGCCGCCGGAAAGGTCGCAATGCGCCCGCCACGCGATGTGGTCGCGGAAGTCGCAGAGGCTGCGGAGGAAGATGAGAAATAAATTTCAATCGAACGGGCTTGCATACAATCACCGGCTCATTGAGTCAGACGAGTTCCCGATTGAATTCGTTTCGGAACTTGCAGAAATGGAAAGTTGGCGCAAGGAAGTGAATCGGCCGATTTACCACATTCACAAGTGGTGGGCGAAGCGCCTCGGCTCCGTGTTTCGCGCCATTCTCCTTGGATCAGCCCTGCCAGAAACGGAGAAACTCGAAGAAGTATTTTATCGCAAGCACGATTTCAGCGACCTGACCGTCTTCGATCCGTTCATGGGCAGTGGCACGACAATTGGGGAAGCTCACAAGCTTGGCTTCACGGCACTCGGTCGAGACATCAATCCGGTGGCATGCGAGTCCGTGCGGGTGGCGCTTGGCCCGCTGGACCGGGATGCGTTGTTGCAGGCGTTCGCCCAACTTTCTTCCGATGTGGGTGAAAAGATTCGCGCGCTTTACCGCACATCAGACGGCGAGGGACTCGTTTGCGATGCGCTTTATTACTTTTGGGTCAAAACTCTTCCGTGTCCTGAATGCTCAAGGCGGGTGGACTTGTTTCCATCATATATTTTTGCCAGAAATGCCTATCCAGACCGCAAACCGGAAGTGCGTGTTTACTGCCCCGGCTGCGGTGGAATTTTTTCCGCCGATGTGAAGGACACGCAGATTAACTGTCCTCATTGTCACCTTGCATTCAACCCCCAGGAAGGGCCGGCCGCTGGAGCTTCGGCTACCTGCCAGCATTGTCATTATGTATTTCCCATCGCCAAGACAGCCAAATCATTTGGCCGTCCACCGGCGCACCGGCTGTTTGCCAAGCTGGTGTTGAACGGTTCAGATGAGAAAATCTACCTGCCGATTACACCGGCAGATGAGCGCGCCTATAAGCGGTGCTCTGATGAATTGGCACAAAGCAAAATCCCGCTCCCAACCTTGGAACTTGCCGATGGCCACAACACGCGCCAAGTCCTGAACTATGCCTACCGCTCGTGGCGCGAGTTCTTCAACGACCGACAGCTTCTTGCTTTGGGCTGGCTGCACCAAGCCATCCTCAAACTGCCCGATGACGCTGTGCGGGCGGCGATGCTCACCACGTTTTCCGGCGCGCTGGAGTTTAACAATGTGTTCGCGTCTTACAAAGGCGAAGGCACTGGCGCTATTCGCCACATGTTTGCCCATCACATTCTCAAACCGGAGCGCGTGCCGATTGAGGGCAATGTGTGGGGCACTTCAAAAAGTTCCGGCTCGTTTTCGACCTTGTTCCGCTCACGCCTGCTGCGCGCAATTGAATATCGCGCATCTCCATTTGAGGTGGCTGTCGAGCGTGTCAACGGTCACAACGAAGGCAGGAGAATCCATGGCGCAAGCCCGCCGTTTACGGGAAACGTTTCAATCCAGTGGCCGCCACGAAATACCATTAAACGGGGAATTTATCTCTCTTGCGGGAGTTCGGCCGCGACCGGTCTCGCTGCTAGGAGTGTGGGGTTGGTTGTGACCGACCCGCCATTTTTCGATAACGTCCATTATTCCGAACTAGCCGACTTTTTCTTCGCCTGGCAGCAACTTGAACCATCGCCATTCACGCAGAACCGTCCGACGACGCGGCATCCCGAAGAAGTCCAGGACGTGAGTGCGGAGCAGTTCGCCGCGAAGTTGCGCGCCGTATTTTCGGAATGTTGCCGGGTGCTCAAGGACGACGGCCTGCTGGTGTTCACCTATCACCATTCACGGGCGGACGGCTGGACTGCGGTGGCGGATGCCGTCATGGCTGCCGGGTTGTCGTTTGTGAACTGCCATCCAGTAAAGGCTGAGATGTCTGGGGCCGCGCCGAAATCTCAGGCGAAAGAGCCAATTCAACTAGATGTTGTCCTCGTGTGCCGGAAGCAGCCTGCGGACAAGAGGGCCACGCAAAGTGTGGACGCGGGCGTGGGACGAGCCATCGCACACGCAAAGGCGAAAGCATCACGGTTGATAAATTGCGGGCTTGCCCTGTCAGCCAATGACCGCCGTGTAATTCTCATTGGTCAATTCCTTGTCGAAGTTTGCGCTGGTCGGTCAGCCGTTCAGCTGGGTGATATATTGTCCGAAAAACTGACGGATCTCGACCTGGCTGCGCTCCGGCTATTGGAAATGGAGGAAGCTCAGGAAAAGGTTCATTACCCAGTGCGATCTGATGAACGACAGATGGCATTGCTGGAACGACATACAACCAAGAAAACCAAAATTCGTCGGTGATGGAGAAATCATGACCGCGACTCAGAACGACCGGGATTTTTACACCAACCGCTGCGACGGCTTGGACCGCCAGATTGACGCCCTGGTCTATGACCTTTACGCCCTCAACCCCGCCGAAATCAAGATTGTGGAAGGTGTAACATGATAGTTGATCCTATATCAGGGCTTGGAATGATCCTTGGCCTGCTTGCATGGCTGCGAGGCGAGACAGGTGGGCGCGACATTTTGCAGCATCTTAATTCGCAAGATGTAATCGGTAAGTATCTGGAATGGCTTCGTCGGAAAGACCAATTACAGTTAATTTCAGAAATCAATTCCTGTAAAACGGATTTACTTTCACAACTGGCTGAAATTGGCCCACAACTTTCAGCATTGGCAGGACAAATTTACTCTGTTGCTGACGATCTTACAATTCGGCTGGACGATCTGAACGCCAAGATTTCGCCGCCAGCTTTGTATTCAATACCACTTGAAACTAGGGCAAGCGCTCCAATTTCTATCCGTTGCCGTGACAAAGAGATTGAGTTTCTTTGCGCAGTGAAAAGCGATGCGCTGGTAGTTGGGCAGCCCGGCACAGGAAAGACTTTTCTTCTGACAGAATTTGCTAGAAAAGCGAACGCCAAATTTCTTCTAACATCCGATCCCGATGTGGCTGTGGCGGCTGTAACTGCGGCTTGTCCTGAAATAGTAATTGTAGATGATGCGTGGGCGCGGCTAGAGGTCGTAAAAAGGTTGTGTCATGCACGAATGATGCACAATCTTCACTTTCGAATCGTTGCTGTCTGCTGGCCATTTGAAAAAGATGACATCCAACTAACGCTTCAGATTCGTCCCGACAATGTCCTTGAACTGGAAGAATTGCCACGCAAGGAAATTGCAGCAATTGTCAAAGAAGTTGCAGCAATTCGCAAAATGCTTCCGAACGATGCGTTTATACGCATTGCAGTCCAGCAGGCACGAGGTCGCCCTGGGTTGGCAGTCTCCTTGACACTTGCCACGATCGAATCATTAGGCGAGGGATTACTTTCCGGTGATATTTTACTTCGCGACCTCGGGAGTTTCATGCAGCGTTATGTAAGCAGCGATGCAAGAATTCTTTTGGCGGCTTCCTTGCAAGGTCTTTGGCGTACAGCAGTTGTAGAAAGTCTTACTGAAATGCTCACGTCTGATGCCCACGAGCGGGACTTGTATCTGCACAACCTGCCAATTATTCTCAAGAAGGATCCTTCTATCGCTTTCGAGGTATTGAGAGATGTTCTGCCACAAACGACGCATTTGCTAATGCGAAGCGACAGGCATTTGCATGAATTGGTCGATTGTCTCACTTACGAACAGCGAAAGATTCTTTTACCGTTTTGCAAAGGCCTTTTCCATTCTGATTTGCCGGCAATTCTGGTTGGTGGTGATTTGAGCCTTTATACCTATCTTTTAGCGAATGCTGAGCTTCAGAGGTATCACCTGAATCTTCTTGCAGGCGACCCAACTTCAGTGAATTGGGGCACTTTCGCAAAAGCTGCATTACAAAAAGGGTATAAACATGCCGAGGTCATGTATGCAACTCAAGGCGACGGATTTAGCTGGTCGGGTGAAATGTCCGGTTACTATCAACAGTGGGTTGACCGTTTTGAAAAACTCAAAAAAAGCGATGATCCCGACATGCAGCAAATTGGGGATGAAGGGTTAAAATGGGCGATTCCCAACCGCGATGCCTGCCGCCGCGGTGAAAAGAAGGAGCAGATTTTTGGATAGGATTGAACCCATGAAACAGCCGCGAAAAATTTACGCGTCGGTGACGGAATTTGAACGGCAGACCAGTTATTGTCCGATGTATCTGGCTTGGCGCATCGTGGATGAGGCGCGCGATTATTTTCGGACACCCATCCGCTAGGAATTATGAACGATAACCAGAAAGAAATTATACTCGCTCAAGAGCGACTGCATTGGGGAATGTTTATCCTGCCCTTGCTTGTGTTGGTTTTTCTGATACTGGCAACATTGCCCGTGCTGTTTCTCGTTCATTTGATGAGCAATATGATGAGCCAACTCAATCCACAACCCGCCAGATCCATCGGCGGTTTGTTTTTCCTCATTGTTTTTCTGCCGGAAATATGTGTCGGTCTGCCGCTCCTGCTTGTGACTTGGGCGGCATATTTGAAATCAAAGATCACACTCACAGATCGGCGGCTGATTTATCGAACGGGATTTGTGATGCGGGTGTCTGGTGAACTTCCACTCGAAAACGTGGAAGCAATCATCATTGTCGAGCCCTTGCTTGGGCGTGTTTTCGGCTATGGCACGGTGATCGTAACCAGCGTAGGAGGGCTTCGTTTCCCATTGCGATACATCGGCTCACCGCAAAACTTTCATGCGACTTTGCAACAGGCCGTGAACAATGCGAAAAGGCCGGTCCCGCCAGCCAATAAAGTTTCCACTCCGCCACCCGATGACAACTCGCGTTTTATGCCCAAAGGGTAGGACAGCCATTGTCGCACCGATTGAAATAAAATTGAGCGCATGAAACATCACCAGACGAGAGTCGATCCGCCTTCGCAAAGCTACGGCGCGACAAGAAGTCGAGAGTCGAGCGCAGGACAGGCAAAACGTTACGAGCCGGTCACGGATTGCACTGGTTGAGAGTTGAGAGTTGAATGTTGAGAGTTAAAAAAAGAAAGCCATGAATCACTCGAATCGGAAAAAGTATGCCCCGGTTGGTTTGTTTGAACAAAAAACCAGTTATTGTCCGCTGTATCTGGCCTGGCGCATCCTCGACGAGGCGCGCGATTATTTTCGGACGCCCATCCCGGAAGCGTTCGCGGACAAACTCGCCCACCGCGCCGAGGTGGTGTTTGCCCATCATCCCTTCTGGGCACGTAAAGCTACGCCACGTGCCGAGTCACAACAACAATTTCAGTGCTGGCGTCAGCGCGAATTCATTCTGATGTTCATGCGCCATTGGCTGGCCGGCGTGCTGGCCCGGGAACGGCCTGCCCTGTTCCGCGACCTGCCGGAAAGTTTCAAAGTCGGTCAGCCGTTGCCGCAGGTGCCGCGAACTGTAGCGGCGGTCTGCGACCGCCGGATTGCCAGTGAGAATTTGAGAACCCGGCGTTCACAGAACGCCGCTACAACCGTTTTGCGGAAATCCCGTCCAGTCAGCCGGTTTGTCCACGGCTGCGAGTTGCTTCCGGCTTAGACCGCGTCTCCAAACTGGTAAACAACGTCCGCAACGATTCCCCGGAATGCATCAAACCGGCCTGCCCTGTCCTGTCCTTCAAGGAAGTGATTGGCGGTCTATCCGACAATGATTTTCCGCGCTGCGGATTTCACGGCTTCCGCCAATTCCCGCGGCTTCAAAACTTTCGCGTCGCCGCCCCAGCTCAAAATCCAACGTTCGATTTCCATCAGGCTGGAGAGTTTCATTCTCAATTCCACTCCCCTGCCCTTCAATTCGCGCAGTTGCTGCGATTCGTGCCATTTCTTTTCGCGCACATAATCGGCGGCGCGCGCATTGAAACGGATGACGACTTCATATTCGCCTTCGCCGGAGTGGACGCCGAAGCTGTCGCGCAAACGTTTTTCGAGCGAGAACTTTTGCGGGCGCTCGAAGGTTTGGCCCGTCAGCTTCACGGATTGCACGCGCGCGGGCACGAAGGTGCGGATGTCCCTGCGCGCGTGGTCGTAGGCGAACAGATACCATTCGCCGTTGATGTTCGCCAAATGATACGGGTCAACGAGACGCGGCTCGGTTTCCTTTCGCCCCGGTTTGCGGTAGGCCAGCTCAATTTGTTGCCGGTGCGCGGCGGCCCGGGCCAGCGTGTCGAAAATTTCGAGATTCAAAATCGGCTCGGCGCGGGTGCGGAAGGAAATCGTCTGCTCGATGTCGGCGAGGTTGAGCGAAATGGTGTCGGGCAGCGACTGCTCCATTTTCCGGATGGCGCTGAGAATGGGTTTCTCGAAGCTCGTGCCGCGATATTGCTGGAGCGCCTTTTCGGCGACGATGAGCGCAAAAAGTTCGCCCTCGGTAATCTGGATGTTCGGGAAGGCGCTGACTTCCTCGGTATAATGATAGCCGATGCGCGCGCTGTCGTATTCCACCGGCAGGCCAAGCCGGTCGCGCATGAACCCGATATCGCGATGGATTGTCTTGGTGGCAACTTCGATTTCGAGCGCCAGCGTGGAGGCGTTGGGGAATTTGCCGGACTGAAGCGCCTGATGGATGCGCAACATCCGCTCCAAAGGCGGACGAGACCGCAGCGATTCTATCGTCGTCATTCCCGGTTGGGATTTGTTCTCATGCCGGATATTCATTTTTTTCAGGGCTTGCTGGCGCATAGAGCAATGGGTCTTGCCGGTAGAACTCCTTCAACTCGGCATACAACGCCGGATGCCGTTCTTTCAGTTGACCGGGCTTCTCGAAAAAACATTCCGTGGCCACGGCGAAAAACTCCGCCGGGTTTTGGGCGCCATAGGTATCCAGGACCGTCTCCCGGCCGTCTTCCGCCGCGAGGCGAAGTTGGTGGAATTCCGCGCTCAGAACTTTGGCCCACGCCTGGTAGCGGTGGTGGATTTGCCACAAGTTTGACCCGCTCAGGAGCGGAGCGCCGTCAGCGACACCATCCTCCTCGTCAAGCTGGTGGGCGAATTCATGAATGACCAGATTCCGGTTCTTGTTCAGTTCCACCGCGCCGGCGATCGCCCCATCCCACGCCAGGACCACCGTCCCATGCGGCCAGGATTCACCTCCCCGCAACTGATCTCCCTCGGTGATCGTCCTTCCATCCTTTTCCCAGTGCCACGTTTTGGCGATGTAGCTGGAGGGATAAACCAGGATGCTGTGCAGGAGAGGGTAGCAGTCCGTGTCCCGGTGCAACAGCAACAGGCACGCCTGCGCCGCGATCAACACTCTCACTTCATCGGTGATTTCCTGCCCGCCACAGCCTTCGAACCGTTTCTCCGCAAGGAAAACGTGAATGTGTCCCTCCAATTCCTGGCGATCCGCCGGCGAGAGGCGGGAATACATGGAATAACGTCGCATAAGAATGTCGCGCCATTCGGAAGGGAACGGCCGGCTCCGAATGTTGTCACGGCGGCGTTTTTTAAGAAATCCGAACATGCCAGTCCCGAACGCCCGCCCGCGTTCCGGCTCAACTGCCCTTTTCGAGCCTCGCGAGCAACTCGTCGTTGGTCTTGTGTTTCTTGAGCGCGGCGGTGAGCGTTTCCATCGCTTCGATGGGATTCAAGTCCACCATCGTGCGGCGCAATTTGCGGATGGCTTCAAGATATTTGGCCGGGAAAAGTTTTTCCTCCTTGCGCGTGCCGCTCTTGGGAATGTCAATGGCCGGGAACAACCGCCGGTCGGACAGTTTGCGGTCGAGAATCAACTCCATGTTGCCCGTGCCTTTGAACTCCTGGAAAATCAATTCATCCATGCGCGACCCGGTGTCCACCAGCGCGGTGGCCAGAATCGTCAGCGAACCGCCTTCTTCAATTTTGCGCGCCGAGGCGAACATCTTGCGCGGGATTTCCAGCGCGCGCGCGTCCACACCGCCGGTCATCGTGCGACCGCTGCCGCCGTGAACACTGTTGTAGGCGCGGGCAATGCGCGTGAGCGAATCCATCAATACAAAAGCGTCCTTGCCGGATTCGACGATGCGACGGCAACGCTCGATCATAAAACGCGAAAGGCGCACATGCGTTTCCAAATCCATGTCGTTCGACGACGCAACCACCTCGGCTTTGACCGAACGTTGGAAATCCGTGACTTCCTCCGGGCGTTCGTCAATGAGCAGCACCATGACATAGACATCGGGATGGTTCGTGGTGACGGCGTTGCAGATTTGCTTGAGAATGGTGGTCTTGCCGCTGCGGGGCGGGGAGACAATCAACCCGCGCGTGCCCTTGCCAATCGGCGTGACGAGGTCAATGATGCGCGTTTCGAGCAGGTCGGGAGTGGTTTCGAGGTTGAACTTTTCAATCGGGTCAATGGTGGTGAGGTTTTCAAAGCGGACGGCCTTGGTGTATTCCTCAAACGGCATTTCGTTGACCTTGTCAACGGCCTTGAGTTGCGGACTCGTGCCGCGATGCGGCGGCTGCGTCGGCCCGGCGACGTAGCTGCCTTCGCGCAGGAAACTGCGCCGGATGGTGTCCGGCGTGACAAAAATGTCGGTCGGTTTGGGATGAAAATGGTTGGCGACCGTGCGGAGAAAACC
>Ga0187853_10003807_pt1 | contig 11412 bp, 13 predicted proteins | sample June2016WEW_6_10_2_FD_132417 | JGI IMG/M metagenome (GOLD analysis project Ga0187853, IMG submission 132417) | Peatland microbial communities from SPRUCE experiment site at the Marcell Experimental Forest, Minnesota, USA - June2016WEW_6_100 | ecosystem: Environmental > Terrestrial > Soil >... | reverse complement strand
TCCTCAAGATGCTCGAGGAGCCGCCGGCCGGGGTCACGATCATCCTCTGCGCCGATGACGAGGAATGCCTTCTCCCTACCGTCAGATCGCGCTGCGTCCGGATTGCCCTCGGCGCGGTGGGCGGCCGGGAGATCGAGGGCTGGCTGGGCGAGCTCGGGGTCGCCGACGCGCCCAGGGCCGCTCGACTGGCACGGCTTGCCGGAGGCCGGCCGGGCCTCGCCCTTGCCTACGCGCGCTCAGCCGAGGCCGAGCGGCTCCGAGGCGAGATAGCTCGGGGCATCTTCGACATGCTCGGCGAGGGTCGTCAGGCCCGGCTGTCGTCGGTCCGCGAGCTGATGAAGTCCGCTTTGGCACTCGACAGGGCGCTCGACGATGCCCGGCGCGACTGGAAAGCCACCGATCAGGCCGTGGCCTCCGGTTCCCCGAGAGGACGCAAGGCGAAGCTCACACGGCCGGTCGAATCCGACGTGACGGACGATGCCGGGGCGGACGAAGCGGCGAGCCCCAAGCTTGCGGCTTCGGACCGACGATCGGCCGCCGGCACGCTCATAGGGATCTGGGCCTCCATCGGGCGGGACCTGGCGGTGGCGACGGCCGGGGTCGCCGGGCAGATCCGCGAGCTGGAGCTGGTCGACGATATCCGAGGGGCTGCTCCGGGGCTCTCCGCCGAGGGCCTCGCGACGTTCCTGGAGCGGCTGACGACCGTCTCGGCCCTGCTGGACGAGAACGTCAACCCCGAGCTGGCACTGGATGTCCTGGCCCTGGGCTGGCCGCGACTTGAGGCGGCCGCCACGGCCGCCACGTCACAGTCCGGCCGCCGCCGATGAGGAGCCGGAGCGAGGTGCCGCCGATGAGGCGCCGCCGATGACGCGTGGCGAGATGGCCCGCCTCGAGGCGAGCGTGCGGGGCCGAGTCCAGGGCGTCGGTTTCCGCTACTTCGTCGTCTCCCAGGCCATGCGCCTCGGCCTGACCGGCTGGGTGTCGAACGACCAGGACGGAGCCGTTCGCTGCGTTGCCGAGGGTCCGCGGCCGGAGCTCGAGCTGTTACTCGACGCTCTCCGCGAAGGCCCCGCCTCCGCCATCGTGGAGCACGTGGTCGAGGATTGGCTGCCCTACACCGGTCGCTGGGGCAGCTTCGGGATCCGCTCATCCGGCCACAGCGGCGACTGAGCCCACGCTACGGCAGGGCGCGCAACATTCCGCCGTCTATCGAGACGAAGGTGCCGGTCTGATAGGAGGCCAGGTCGGAGCAGAGCCAGGCGACGTAGGCGGCAAGTTCGTCGGGCCGGCCGTACCGACCCGCTGGGATCGACCGCTCGGCCTGCGCCCGCACCTCCGCCTGCGTGTCCCCGGTCTTCTCGGCCTTTGCCCTGTCCAGCGCCGCCACGCGGGCAGTGTCGAGGCGGCCCGGTAGAACGCCGTTGACCGTCACGCCATCGGCGATGACCTCGGGTGCGATCGTCTTCAGCCACGCCTGCAACGCGCTCCGGCATGCGTTCGAGTAGGAGAGATCGGGGATCGGCTGGCGGATCCCGGACGACATGATCGAGACGATCCGGCCCCAGCCGCGCGAGCGCATTCCGGGCAGAAGCGCGGTCGCTATCTCGATCGGAGTGAGGGCCAGAAGCTGGAATGAGCGACGCCATTCCGCCGGGCTGGTCTTCGTCGCCTCGGATGCGACAGGACCACCCGCGTTGAGGATCGCGATGTCTATCGGCCCGAGACTTCGCTCAGCCTGCCAGGCTACCTTTGCCGCAGTGGCCGGGTCCGCGGCATCGCCGGCGATGGTCACGGCCACCACCGAATGCAGCTTGCGGATCTCGTCGGCGGCCCGCTCCAGCGCCTCGCCGCCACGCGACCACAGTGCCAGCTTGCAGCCCTCGCCGGCAAGACGCTCGGCCGTAGCTCGCCCCAGCCCGGCCGACGCGCCTCCAACGAGGGCGGTCCGACCTCGCAGACCCAGATCCATCGCGTTCCTCCTTGCTCGGCCCCATGGTGCCATGGTGGCAGGCTTACCGTTACGCTACGGGGGTGAACGAACGGAATCGGGTCGCAGACCGGGCCGCCGTCGCGTATCGGGCGCTCGCGGACCTGGCCGAGACGGTCGAGGACGAGTGGCAGTACGTCAACGACCTGGTGGACGAGTATCTGCCGGGCATCCGGGTTCTTGCCGGGGCCGGCGACGGTGCGCTCACGGCCGCTCAGATCCTGGCGGTCGACGAGGCCATCGCCGAGATCGGCCTCATCTCCGACCCGCACAAGGCGATCGACTGGCTGTCCACCTTCCCGCACCTGGTGGCCCTGGCCCTTGGCGGCGACGTGGACGCAGCGGCCCGGGCCTCGCCGGCCGGTACGGAACCTGGACAGGCCGGGGACAGCCCGCCCGAACCCGACGACGATTCGCCGTTCCGAATCCTGCTGGGGGGCGATCGGTGAGGTTCCAGGATGCCGCGCCCGACGCCAGGACGGTCGTGTATGCGGGCATCCAGGCCGATCCGCTCGTAGCCCGCGTTGCCGCGTTGCTGGCCGGGGCCACGGCCGCGGAGAGGCTGCTCGCCCGGGCCGTGATGAACGGAGAGAGGACAGACGCGGAGGTGTGGCGCCGCATCTTCCCGGCACTCTTCGGCGAGAGCGCCGACGAGGAGCTGCGCCGCCGCGCAGGGCTCCTCCTGGCCGCCTCGCTCGAAGTGGCCAACCGCGGCGAAGCGGCTCGAAGCCAGTACCGCGGGGCGATTGTCGAGGAGCTCACGGCCCGGCTCCTGGCCGGACGCGCCGGCCCGTCGGCGCCGGTCAGGCGCGAGCGGCGCGTCCTCTTCGATGGCGTCCCGGCCGAGATTCACCCCTACGACGTGACCGTGGAATCGGCGACAAGGCCCGAGGTGTACGACTGCAAGTGGGGCGCGCGTGGCATCAACGCCGACGTCCTGAACCAGCTCGACGACGCCCGAACGCATGCCGCCGAAGAGGAGATCGATGTCAGGGTCGCCCTCGTCGTGTTTGACGCGCGTCGGTCGTGTGAGCTGCGGCTGGACCGATCGACCGCCAACCACGAGCAGACGCGGCTGGTTGCCCTCGAGTCGCTCGATGAGCTGAAGGGATAGGGCCGTGAGCCAACTCGCGCCCAACGGGAGCCCCGCCGGACCGACCGCCGCCGGCCGGGCACGAGATGACCCGTTGTGCGACGTGCTCCCATACCGGATCGTGCGGCCGTACCGGGTCCGCTTCGAAGAGGCGACTGCGGCCGAGACGATGCGAACGGCGATCTACCTCGCCTGGGCGGCCGACGTCGCCTGGCAGCATTCGACCATGCTCGGCTTCGGTCGCGACTGGTACTCCGCGCGCGGTCTCTCCTGGCTGGTCCGCGCCGTGAGGCTCGACGTGCTGCGGCCGATCCACCCGTACGAGAACGTCGTCGTGACCACGGAGGTGACCGGCTACCGGCGGATCGCGGCGCATCGTCACAGTGACGTAAGGGATGCCGCGGGCGGGCTCCTGGCCAGCCTCGGGATCGATTGGGTCATGACTAATGGGCGGGGCCTGCCGACGCGCGTGCCGGTGGAGATGCTGGAGTTCGTGGCCGACCGGTCCTCGACCTTCGACGTGTTGAAGGTGTCCTTGCCCGAGACGCCACCGGGCGCCGTCGAGCGAGCTTTCGGCGTGCGACGCCGGGACCTCGATCCCCTCGACCACGTGAACAACAGCGTCTACATCGACTACTTCGAGGAGGCGCTCGAAACTGCCGGGCAGGGGCGGCTGCTCGCAACTACCCCCCGGCGGTACGAGATCGACTTCGTGGCGTCGGCCGAACGGGAGGACCGCCTGGTCGGCCGAGCCTGGCCGCTCGACGGCGGCTGGGCGTATCGGTTGAGCCGCAGCGATGGCGCGGAGGTGTTCCGCGCGAGAGTGGCCTGCCTCTAGCGGCTCAGGCCCCGGGTTCGTCGCCCGGCCCGGCCTCTTCGGATGGCTTCTCGGCCGGAGCTGTGGTCTGGGCGCGTGATGCCTCCGCGGCTCTGCGCAGGTCTGCGGCGAGCTCCTTGCTGCGGGCCGCCAGGCGATCGCCGACGTGCTCGGTCGCGTTGGCGGCTTTGTGGGCGACCGGACCGGCGTTCTCGGCTGCGACCGCGGCGAGCTCGGCGGCTTTGGCGGCCACGTCTCGGAGCACCGGACCAGCCTGTCGCCCGGCCTGGTCGATCATTTCCTGGAGCTGGGCGATCCAGCGCTCACCCAGCTCGCGAGCTCGCGCTGCCTGCTCACGGCGCGAACTGCCCCTGGCTGCCGGCTCGCCCGAGCCGACCTCTTCGCCCTTTTCGGTCGGATCGTTGGTTCCCATCTGAACACCTCAGGCTGCGCGAGGATTCCGCTGACCCTCGACATCGGACGGTGACAATCGTACGCCCCCGAGGGAATGGCCTCGCCAGCGCGCCTCCATACTCCGTCGGCCGGAGAATCGGTGAGCGTCTGACGCGGGTGGCGCGGCCGAGGGGCAAAGCTGGCCCTGGCAGGGCGGAAGTTGCCGCCCGAGCTGCGTCGGGTTGCCGCCCCGCCGCGGCTCAATGGCTACTTGGACTCCGGGTCCTGCCAGGCTCTCGCGAGATCGTCCAGGTCCGTTTCGCCGGCCGGACCGGTCCTGTCGAGCAGCCCGGCCTCGTAGGCCGCGATTGCCTCATTCGACGGGGTCCGGGCGTCACGCGACTCGTCACCGGTCGGGTTCATCACTACGCTGCCGGCGTTCTCGATCTCGGCTTCGAGCTCAATCTTGCGCATCTCGCGGCGGACGGCTTCGCTGGGCAATCGCACGGCCTCCGGGTCGATGACGTCGCCGCCCTTGCCGACCTGAAGGCGAGCCCCCGGATCGATCACGTTGGGTGCCATGGGCGCGGCCATCCTGCGAGCCACCTTCGGTTCGACGACGGTGAGGCCGGGGATATCCTGCTCGAGCGAGCCTTCGATGACGGCGCCGCACCTGGGACAGGCGGCGGCACCGGTCGGGACCGGCGTGGAGCACCAGGGGCAGATGCGGTTCGATTCGTTCATGCGGAACACCGTAGACCACGGCGACCTCCTCGCCAATCCGACCTTTGGGTCATGGAACGACCCTGACCCACGGGCAGGTTGCGTGTTCGGGCCGATGATAGGCGCGCCTGGGCCGGATGCGCGACGTCGTCGCACTACCCGAGGGAGGTCGGCAACTCCCCCGTCTCGGCAGCAGATCGCCCGTTTGAACTCCTCGAGGCGTTCTCCGGAGCGGCACTTCTCAGGCTGGCGAGAATGGCTGAGCGAATCCTCGGTTGACGACGCAACTGACACGTGTTTAGCTACTTCGACCTCATGCAGGTCCGGCACACGGGCCGCGCTGCTGCTGCCTTCGGGGCTACGAGCATCGCTGACCCCTCTGCGTCGGGCTTGATGAAGGAGGAGGAATGGCTCGGAGCCGGCCCACGAGCTTCGACGTGGCCCGTCTGGCGGGTGTCTCCCGGACCACGGTCTCGTTCGTCCTCAACGGCCGCGACGACATGGCGATCAGCCGGGCGACCAGGGACCGAGTGTTCGAGGCAGCGAGAAGCCTGGGCTACGAGCCCAATGCCCCCGCGGCCCAGCTCGCTCGGGGTTCAAGCCTGACGATCGGCCTCGCGCTGGGCCGGGATCCCGCGCAGGTCGCCGCCGACGCCCTGCTGCCGCAGATCGTCCGAGGTGTTGGCGACGCGGCGCGGGGAGCCAACTACCTGGTGCTCGTCGAATCTCTGCCCCCGGTGCCCGGAGGCTACCGCCGCTTGATCGGGTCGCGCCGTATCGATGGGCTGATCGTGTCCGGACCACTGGCCGAAGACATCGAGCTTCGTCGAGCCCAGGAGGACGGTTTTCCGATCGTGTTGCTAGGCCCTCTTCCGACGCTGGGCGCACCGAGCGTCGGCGTCGACAACGTCGCCGGAGCGAAGGCGGCGGTCTCGCATCTCATCGATCGAGGTCACACGACCATCGCCCTGATTACCAATGCGCCACTCACCTGCACATCGGCATCCGAGCGACTCGACGGGTATCGGCTCGCCCTGAGCGAAGGCGGCATCGAGTTCGATCCCCAGCTCGTGGCCGAGGGTGCCTTCGTGGCCCAGAGCGGCCTCGAGGCGATGGCGGCGCTGCTCGGGAAGCGGCCGTTTACCGCCGTCTTCGTCGCGAGCGACGTGCTCGCCCTGGGCGCGATGGCGGCGATCCGGGCCATCGGGCTTCGCATACCTGCCGACATCTCCCTCGTCGGCTTCGACGACATCCCGCTGGCAGCACATTTCGATCCGCCGCTCACCACCGTCGGCGTCCCAGCCTATGAGCTGGGCAGGACGGCGGGGAACATCCTGCTGGCCCTCATCAAGGGCGAACCCGTGTCGCAGCGCACACTCCTCGACCCGGAACTCAGGATCCGGGAGTCGGTTGGTCCGGGCTCCGGTCGGCGGCGCCCTCACAGTTGAGGCTGGCGGTCGTATCTGGAAACACCGACTCTCCGCCCGCCGTGCCCCATCCTGCTCGTGCCTCGGCTGGGTCGGGGTATCATTGCCGCCCGATCGCGGTTGCGTCGCGCGCCCGTAGCTCAGTGGATAGAGCGTCGGCCTCCGGAGCCGAAGGTCGCAGGTTCGAATCCTGTCGGGCGCGCTCTTACAACATCTTCCGGCAGCGCCAGGGCAAGCCCGTGGGCGTAGGCCGCGGGCGTGAGGCGGGCCGACACGAACTCCCGCCCCGCCACGACAATCCTCTCGTAGATCGCGTGGAGCAGTTCGCTCCGTGCCTCCGGAACGTCGGCTTGCTGCCAGGTCTCTCCGAGGGCGCGCAGCCACTCCACCGCCCGGTCCGCCGGTATGCCGACGTGAGCCGTCTCTTCTATCTCCGCCAATGAGGCTCGCAGGTGCCTGAGGCGCCCGAGGTACGTCTCGTCGCTGATCCCGCCCCCAACGTGCTCCATGGCGAGCTCTCGCATCTGGCGCTCGATCCGTGAGCGGTCGATGGCGACCGGTCTCCTCGTGGAAGCAAGGGCTGCCACCACTCGGGCGATGACCCCGTCGTCGAGATCCATGTCCCCGAGCTGGGCCATGATCGGGACCTCCCAGGTATCGGCCGGCAACCGAGCACTGCGGCCCCACGCCTCGCACGGCTTCGTATGGAGCTTGCGGTAACGGTGGTCGGCAGCCCAGCCGTCGCTCCGTATGCGCCGGCCGCAGACGCATTCGAGCAGACCACCGAGAAGATCGACTCGGTCTCGGCGATGCGGGCCGGCGCCCTTGAACTTTGATCTCCGGACATCCTCGACCCTGGCCCACAGTTCATCCGACACCGGCGGGTTCGGACGCCAGGGAGCTGGCTTGCGCGTCTCGTTTGGACCGCGGTGGCGGCGTATCCAGCCGTTGAACACCGGGTTCATCAAGATGCAGCGGATGCGCGTTGCTTCCAGACCGGTCTCGACAGCGAGTTGCTGGGCGCTCACGGTTCCCAAGGCGTAGCGCTCGAACAGCCCCACGGCGATGCTGATGGTGGCCGGGTCGATCTGGAGCACATTCGGAGGCTCGGGCGAGCGGCGGAAACCTAGAGGAGCATGGCCGCCAGGATCATCCTCCTGGGAGAACTTGGCGGCATAGCCCTGGGTAATGCGTTCTGAGAGCCGGCGGCTGTACTTCTCGGCTCCTGCCGACTCCGCCACGAGCTCGTCCCAGTCGTTCGGATCGGAGCTGATGATCCGTCGGTCGCACATGACTAGGGCGACGCCGGCAGGGTGGAGGTGGTCTTCGAGGAGTTCGAGTGTCCGGCGCAGATTACGCTGCCAGCGATCCGAGTAACCGGCCAGCAGGAGATCGAACCCTCCCGCCTTAGCCTCTGCGAGCATCTGCGCCATCGTCGGCGATCGCCAGACTGTCGTGCCGCTTTGGGCCACCTGGAAGACCCGGCCTGTGTCGATGAGGCCATAGCGCTCGATGAAGCGGTCCTGCTGCTCGCGCTGGCTCGCCGGGCCGAAGCGGTCGTATTGCCCCTTGGTCGACTCTCGTATCCAGCGGGCGACCCTCAAGCCACTGATGTCGTCGAGAGAGCGAGGCAGTCGCTTCATGCCGCCGTGCCCTTCCCGCTCTTGCACATCCGAGGGATGTTCCCTCTGCCGTCAACCGACTCGCGGCGCATCTGGTTTGGACCGTCGGGGTAGCGGGCGTGAAGGGCTTCGACGTAGCGGGCGAGGGCCGCGATGAGCGGGTCGCCTCCGCTGCCTTGAAGCGAGACCGCCATCTCGGTCACGGTCTCACCTGGCCGTTCCGGCGTTGGGCTTGCTCCGCCACCCACCATTCGGTCCGGGCCGCCCGGGCGAGTCGCTCAATCCCGAAGAGGTGACCGAGCGGATCGTGGCCCGTCGCCAGGCAGGCCAGGTGCGCCTTGATCCTGACCATGTAGGCCTCGGCCGCTTCGCTGCGGGCAACCAGAGCGGGGGTCGCACTCATGGAACTGCTCCGAGGTCCAGCGCCGGGGAAGCGGACAGCGCGCTGACCGGAGGCTCGTCTAGGCCCGCATCGATGTCCCAGATGCTCCGCGGGTAGTCCGACTCGACAGGGACTTCGTCGAGCCCCGCCGTATCTGCCACATCCGGCACATCCGGCACATCCGGCACAGAAGGTACCGCTGAGCGTGCGGCAGCGAGGGTGTTTGTGCCGCTTGTGCCGCTTGTGCCGCTTTCCGCAGGTACGGAGCCGTACCTCTCCCAGGCGTCCTCGAAGGCCGCCCGGAAGTAGCAGTGGACAGGGTTCCCCGTCCCGAAGGGTCGGTGGCGCACCGACTCGATGCCGAATGCCCGCAGGAGCTTGCCCATGTAGTGGGGCGTGATCTCCCTGCCTCGGATGTCGGACCAGATCGATTGGTCGAGGCCGATGAGTTCCGCGCGGAGTTCTGCCGTTGGGAGGAACGCAGACTCGGCCGACCCAAAGACGATCGCGCAATCGTGAAGGAGGCGTAGCTCGTAGTTGTCGTCGGCGGCGACTCGGCTGCTGTGGATCGCCACGGCCGCCTTTCGGGCAGTGGCGGGCCAGTGGCCGCCAGCGGCGTCGGCGATTGCGAGGAGCGGTTCCCAGCCGTCCTGGGCGCGATCGTCGAGCTCGGGCGGCAGCATCTCGTCTGGCAGCGTAAAGTCCTCGATGGCCGCGACGTGGAAGGCCAGTTCGTCGCGCAGTGGCGTCCCGAGAGCGCGGGATCGGCGCTCGCGGAGGCGTTCGCCTCGTTCGTGGCGCGATCGACGCTGCATCGAAATGACGATGGCTCGATCGAGGATCGTGTCGGGCAGACCGCCGATGCCGGCGGTCACCTTGGGGCAGAACACGTCGAACTCGACGAGGGCAAATCCCCGGCCCTGGGGGACATTTCGGGGCACCTTGGTTCCGCGCCGGTTGCCGCTGTTGAAGACCGAGCGGAGTCCTTCAGTTGAGCCGGTCTTGTCGTTGAAGATCGTGTCTACTTCATCCAGGAGGACCGTCGGATGGTGGCTATCGATCTTGCGGAACAGGACCGACTCAGACGGCCGGGCGATCCGCCAGGGATCGCGGACGATGAACTCGAGCACGTCGAGGAGCTTGGTCTTGCCGCTCTGCTTGACGGCCGAGGTCACCGCGAGGATCGGCGACTGCTCCAGGCGTTCGAGGGGAACGTGGGTGTGAGCGACCCATAGGGCAATCGCCTGGGCATGCGCTCGTGAGGCAAAGTGGACGAAGCGCTCCAGATGGGCAACGAGCGCGTCCAGAGTCTCGGCCAACGTCCACGCGGGAGGTTCCGGGGCAGCCGAGCCGCCGCGTACGTCAACGGCCGCCGGCCCGGCGCCTGGCGCGTATCGCCCGACGCTGGCGGCGATCTCACGCACTTCCTCATCGGGCAACGGCGGGTTGCAGCGGCCGGAATTGACGGCCAGGAGCGCGATCTCGATCTCGGGGACGGTCATGCCCCGCTGGCGCATGGTTCCGGCGAGGCTCATGAGGGTGGCATTGCGCTTGCCCTCGGGGATGGCGTCGGGCTCGTCGGGACCATCGGTTGCGGGACAAACTGACCGCCCGGCCTCTATGACCCACGCCGGCGCATCGGCGAGGCCGTTCTCAAGGGGCGTGACCCACTCGTACCAGACGCCGCTGACATGGAGCGAGGGCGGAACGACGACGTAGGAGCCCGGGCCACGCAGATCGACATGCGGTCTGAGGGCGACCTTGGGCCTGACCGGCATCAGCGTTCGATAGAAGTGGTGCCAGCCGCGGCCCGTCTTCGAGGTTGCCGTGTGGGGCAGCTCATCGGCCGAGACGACGGTCGCGAGATCGGCGGTGTCCACATCGACGACTACGTAACCGTCGGGAACCACGGCGCCGATGTTCGCCTGGGGCCACATCTCCCACCAGCGGCTTATCTGGTCAGGATCGGTGGTCGCATCCTTCAGACCGTTCTTCGTCCGTGGGTGCTTACCCCGTGAGGGGCAATCCGGCCGACGGCAATCGCAGGAGCCGTCAATCGGAGTGTGCAGCGGGATGACCGCCCAGCCGGCGGCTGCCATTGCCAGAGCGCCCGGAAGGAGGGCGCGTGGCGAGTTCATCGCTGGCGGGCCGGATCGGCGAGGTAGGCGTCGAGGTCCTCGGGCCGGACACGTACGACCCTGCCGATGCGCATAGACCGCAGCTGACCGTCGTCGATGATCTTCCAGGCCATCGATCGGCTGACGGATAATCGCTCGGCGACCTGCTCGATCCGGAGCAACGGCCGGTCGGTACCGTCCACCGCGTCCATGGTCTTCCCCTGCGTCGACACTTGTGGCATCCTTTGTGTCATCGCGTCCACAGCAACTGCTGCTGACGCTGCGAGTAGTTTATGAGGACCGCGTGTCCACTGCAACTGACAATCTGTCGGTGACAGCTCGCGAAGGTATGCAAGCGTGAGCCTGCGTCCGCGGTTCGCCGGGGACGGCCGTCTCCGGCTTCCGGAAAGCGTCCAAATCCTCTATCGGGCCAATGACTTCGGCGCCCGGGGCGACATCGTCGGAGACCTCGCTGATGCGGGCTACGACCCGTTCGAGCGCGTGGCGAGCGGCCTGTTACTCGCGGAGGAGTTCGCTCGGGTCGATCTCACCGATCGGAAGGCTGCCGGGAAGTGGTACCAAGAGCACGGAGTGCTCGACCTCTCGCATTTCTTCCCCGCCGAAAGGTTCGAAGTCTCGCATCACGTCCGTGAAGACACGCCCTTCCACGACGCCCAGGTCGACGTTCTTCAACAACAAGAGAACGTGCGTTGGCATCTGCTCTCACTCGCGCGTCTGAGCGACCACCTGCCCGACGGAAGTCATCCCCGATCTCGCTGGGCCCCTGCGGAAGGCTGGGATGCGCGCTGGGTTCAACCGGTAATCAGGGCACCGTCGGAGCTCGTCTGGCT
>Ga0187853_10003803_pt1 | contig 11428 bp, 11 predicted proteins | sample June2016WEW_6_10_2_FD_132417 | JGI IMG/M metagenome (GOLD analysis project Ga0187853, IMG submission 132417) | Peatland microbial communities from SPRUCE experiment site at the Marcell Experimental Forest, Minnesota, USA - June2016WEW_6_100 | ecosystem: Environmental > Terrestrial > Soil >... | reverse complement strand
CAGAGTATCGATCGTGGCCATCACCTCCTCGACCGGGGTGAGCATGTCCCAGGCGTGCAGCCAGTAAAGGTCCACCGCGTCGGTCCGGAGCCGGCGGAGCGATCCCTCGAGCGCGCGCAGGATGTTCTTCCTTCCGTTGCCGCCCGCGTTCGGATCGCCCGGCTGACTGTTGAAAGTGAACTTGGTGGCGAGCACCACCCCCTCGCGGTTCTTCTTCGCCTTGCAGTAGCGGCCGAGGATCTCCTCGCTGTGGCCGTCGGTGTACCCGTCGGCCGTGTCGATGAAGTTCCCGCCGGCCTCGAGGTACCGATCCAGGATCTTCCGGACGGCCTCTTCCGGGGCACCCCACCCCCAGTCCTCGCCGAACGTCATTGCGCCGAGGCACAGCGGTGAGACCCGCAGGCCGCTCCTCCCGAGCAGGTGATAGGTGGCGAGGCTTCCGATGCGACGGGGTTTTGCGTTGGTCGCCATGCCGGCTGCCCTCCTATTCCGCTTTTGTGCTAACACGTGTGCGGCGCGGTGATTTCCCGCTCCCGTCGGTGGCGTTCAGGACGACCCTTCGGGGCGAGGCGGGGGCCTGGCTGCACGTGTCGTATCTCCTGGCTGAGATTGTACGGCGATTTGCACGAGGGAGCGTGGATCGGAGCGCCAACCTGCGGCAGGGGCTATCATGAATGTTGACGCCACGACCTGAGGAAGGTAGCGCCGAGCATGGCCCATACCGAATCCCTTGCATTCGTGCTGGTGGGTGGCGTGGGCGAACGTCTGATTCCGCTCACGAACTACCGCGCCAAACCGGCGATTCCGATCGCCGGGACCCAACGTGTGATCGACTACGTGATCAGCAACATCTGGAACTCGAAGATCCGGAATGTGATCCTCCCGACGCAACACCTCCCAGGATCCCTGAACCGACAGATCAAGCTGGGCCACTCGGCGCGGTTCGGCATCAGCGCGGACGAGTACATCGACGACTCCCCCCCGATCCCGATCAAGGGCCGCGAACTCGGGCGGTACCGCGGCACGGCCAGCGCGATCGCCCAGCAGGCCTCCCTCATCCGCAATGAGGAGCCGGACGTCGTCCTCGTCTTCGGTGGCGACCACGTCTACATGATGGATTATCGGAACTTCGAGCGGTTCCACATCGAGAACGATGCCGACCTGACGATCATGGCCGTCAGGTGGCCCGTCGCCGAGGCGAGCAGGTACGGCGTGCTCGAGGTGGACACAAAGGGGCGCGTCATCGGCTTCGAGGAGAAACCGGCGAACCCGAAACCTCTGCCCGAGGACCGCGAGCATTGCCTCGTCTCGATGGGCAACTACGCCTGGAAGTACAAGCCGCTCCTCGAGGAGCTCGCGATCGACGCGAAAAAGGAAGCCATCGACGACGAAAGGGACAAGCGGGAGCCCGAGAGGTACACCAGCCAGGACTTCGGACGCAACGTCATCCCGTCAACGCTGTGCAACCCGCGGCGGCGCGTCTTCGCGTGTGATTTCTCCCGCTTCCTCGTCAAGGGAGCGGCGGAGAAGGAGCGCGGCTACTGGCGTGACATCGGGACGATCGAGAGCTACTACGACACGAACATGGAGCTGAGGGCAACGGACCCCGCCATCAACCTCTACAACTCGGACTGGCCGATCTACACGTATGTCGAAAGCGGCGTCCCGGCCAAGTTCATCCACGGCAACACGCGCGTCGTTGACTCGCTGGTGGCGAACGGCGTCATCGTCAGCGGTGCAACGGTCGAACGCAGCATCCTGTCGATGGTGGGGAGGATCGATGACGGGGCGCGAATCCTCGACTCGCTGCTCCTGGGCCACAACGTCGTAAGCGGCGGTGCACAGGTCTGGCGCTCCATCATTGACAAGTGGGTGACGGTGCCTCCCGGCGAGACCGTCGGGATCGACCACGAGAAGGACGTCGGGCGCGGGTTCACGCTCGTGGACGGCGAGCAGGAGATCAAGCTCGGCATGCTGCGCAGCGGCTACCAATGCACCACGGGCTGCATTACCGTTGTGCCGCGGGCATACGAGTTCACGCGGTAGCCGGGGCTCCGCCGCCGACGACCTGCGTCTAAGAGGTGCGAAGTCACGCCGGGGTGTTACCCGAGTGTTCCGGCAACGAAGACGAGTGTAGCGTCCAGTCGTGGTGCCCGAGTCTATGTACTCGTGTTCTTAGGAGATAGTTGCGCGATCTCAAAACACTGAAGTCGTTGAACCATCGGTCAGACCTCGCCGTGGCCAGTCTTCAACTGAGGGGGGTGTCGGGCGATGTTTCAGGTAGGGACGACGGTCTACCTGATGGATAGTGGCTAGGGAGGCTCTAAGAGGTCCCGCTTCTCAACCTACCGTTGGTCCAGTTTTCTGCCCCACTTCACACGGATCGACGGGCGTTCGCCCGGCTGCCGCCTTGACCATGCCGTCGCTCCGGGCATAATGGGCCGAGGCACGAAAGCCAGTCCCTGTGCCTGATGCGAAGTCCCCGGGGGACCTTGGTGAAGACGGGCCGGAGGGAGGCGACAGTGAGGCGAGGAGTCCTGGTCATCGCTCTGGCGGCCGCGCCCCTGCTCGCAGACGATGTCTATCTGCGGGGAGGCGGCCAGATCACGGGCCAGATTGTCGAGCGATCGAATGACTCCGTGACGGTCGATGTCGGCGGGGGGACTTTGAATGTTCAGATGTCGAGCGTCGTCCGCATCGAGAAGAGCGTGTCACCGCTTCAGGAGTATCGCGAGCGGGCACGCAAGATTCCCGTGGGCGATGCCGAGGCGTGGCGACAGCTGGCACGATGGGCGACGGGCGGGGCGATGGCGACTATGGCCGGCCAAGCTTGGTCGAAGGTGCTCGTGATCCTGCCGGATGACCCGGAAGCGAACCGCGCGCTCGGCCGGGTCCAGCTCGACGGACGGTGGATCACCGAGGAGGAGAGCTACCGTAGCCGGGGCTACGTGCACTTCGAGGGCGAGTGGATGATGCCGGGCGAGCGGCAGGCGATCCTGGACGAGCGGCGGGCTCGCGTGGAGGCGGATCGCCAGGCGAGCGATGCCCAGATGCAGGCCGACGAGCAGGCGAAAAAGCAACGCGACGCCCAGTGGGATGCCGAGCACGAATTCTGGCACACCGCGCCGGCGCAATTCGGCGATGCGACCTACTGGCCCTGGGGCTCCGGGCCCGTGTACTGGCCCGCCACGCCGGTCCAGGGACTGGGGGCCGGAGCTCCGGCGACCGTGCCGGCGCAGGTGCCCTGATGAAACGGGAGGCTCCGACGAGGCCGTACCTGAGAGCGCTGCCGCTCCTCGCCGCGCTGCTCGCGGCGTGCTCCTCGCCCCCGTCCGTCGACGAGATCGTCGCCTCGAACCTCGCCGCCCGCGGGGGTAAGGCGAGGATCCAGGCGCTACGCTCGATCCGGGAGATCGGGACGGCCACCGCGAGCGGCGGACGGATCTCGCGGGTGGTGCGCGAGATCAAGCGGCCCAGCCTCCTCCGGCTCGAGTTCTCCTACCAGGGAACGAAGAGCGTCTTCGCGCACGACGGCACGACGGCCTGGCAGGTCGCGCCGCTGCTGGGTCAGTTCGAGCCCCGGGAGATGCCGTCGGACGCCGAGGCGACGGCGGGAGTCGACCAGCGCGACATCGAAGGCCCTCTCGTCGGCTGGCGCGAGAAGGGGCACGTCGTCGAGCTCGTCGGCCGCGAGAAGCTCCCTGGCGGAGAGGCTTTCAAGCTCAAGGTGGCGCTCAAGAGAGGTGCGATCCTCTACGACTACGTTGACGTCGCGTCGCGCCAGGTCGTCCGCTCCGACGTCACGCGCACGGTCCGGGGCCACAAGGTGCAGCTGGAGAACACGTTCTCGGACTTTCGTACGGTGGGTGGGCTCGTCTTCCCGCACCTCATCGAGAGCCACGTCAAGGACCGGCCCCAGTTGACCCGCATCGTTATCGAGAAGATCGAGCTCAACCCCGACCTCGACGACGCGCGCTTCCGGTTCCCCCGGTAGCGCCTCCCCTCCGGCGAAGCCGCCGGCCGGGTCCCGAGGCTCCGCCCCTCGGGGACGGTCTGAGCCTCGAAGGGACGGTCGAGTTGACCCGAGACTCGAAGACTGATCGTAAAACCTCGCCGTAGCCCCTCTTGAGTTGAGGGCGATGGTCGGGCGATGTTGCTGCGAGTATGAATGACAATCGGATCATCGAGCGCTTAGAACACCTCTTGCGCCGTCGAGTGGAAGGCTTGGCCTGCGTTCGTGTCACAGCCGCTCCGGGGCATGTTGACACTCTTCTGTCTGGCACTATTCTTGCTGGCGTGACGAGGAAAGTCGTTTCCGTCAATGTACGGTGGGCGTTCGCGGCCACGATGGCCATCACCGCGTTCGCGGGCACTTGCGTGGCGGCGGCGCCGCAGTATTTCGGCTTCTCGTGGGTCCACAACCCGTCCGCCGTGAGCACACCCTACTCCTTCACGAACATCGATGTCAGGCCCGTGTACGTCTCCGATCCCGCGACCAAGGCGTCCGGGGAGTCGCAGTTTCTCTACGAGTCCTACGGTGTCTGCTCGATCCTCGGGTTCAACGATTTTCTGTTCGGCGAGGACAACACCACGGCGGTCCCGCGTTCGGACGCAATCCAGCTCTTCGACGCCTGGTGGGACGGCGGCGTGAACCACAGCACCATCAGGCCGCCGTGGGTCGTCGCCATCTGGCCCGCGGACGAGGCCCTGCTCCGCTGCAACGGCGCGCAAGACATCTCCGGCTGCCTTCAGCCGTACCTGGATTTCGTGAGCCACATCCGGGACAGGGTCGCGGGGACCGGAGTGCTTCTCGTTGACTCATTCGACCCCATCACCGTGTCCAGCGGGCTGTTCACGCAAGAAGCGGACAACCTGGTCAACATTGGGATCCGATGGTTCGGATACCATCAATACTGGGTCCTGCACCCACTGACGGACGCGACCTACGAAGCGAACGTCCAACGCGTACGGCAAATAGCGGACCAGTTTCGGAGGCAGGGTTACGACACACGGTTCGCCCTGGTCGGTGACGCATTTCACGATTCCGCTCATACCAAAGTGGTAGGAGGGACCGTCCTCCCCTGGGATTGGAGCGACCACCGGACGGTCGTGGACGAGGACTTCCAGGTGGCATGCCTCAACAACGCGGTCGCACTCATTCTCTTCAACTGGCCGGACTTTCCCGGGTCGGGGGAGGAGAACGCCCTGGGCTCGGTGAGCTTCCAGGATCCGGCGGCATGCTGGGAGGCTTGCCTGGGCCGTTTCGTGAAATTCGGCGAAACCACTTGCAGTCTTTGTGGCGGCGTGCCCATGCCGGTGGGTTGCCGGGGCTCCCTAGTGCGGCGACACCTTATTCGGCTATAGCAGTGTTCGTGGCGGCGTCGCCCACGCCAAGGGGATGGTAATTCCGTACGCTCTCGCCCCGCCTTTGGTGTCTGGAGAGGGTGAGGCGGGCTTCGGCCCCCGTTCACCTGGTACGGTGGCCTCAGTTGCGGGCCTTCGCACGCACGGTATCGTCGAGACACTGCACGCAGACACAAGAGCGTTCGAGCATTGCCGCCTGGCCCTTCGGTGGTGGCAATTCAGCACAATGAGCCAGACACGTTTCCCTCTGACACCGGGCACAAAGACCGCCTCCGAGCGTATCGAATTGGCCTCCGCAAACATGACAGATCCAGGGGACGATCCTGGCAGTACCTGCTGAGTCCCATGGGGAGCCAAGACGTGGTTGTCTCATCTTCTCACCCGTCGCCGCGCTTCAGCGGGCCGCCACCTTGCGGCAACTCAGTCGCTCAGGCTCCTCCTCAACCCCGATCACTTTTCCTCCGCCCCACCATCACGCGCGACAAGAATCCTCAATTTACTAGGCCGTGCTGCGACGCTCTCTCGCTCTCTCCGTGACCTCAGCGATGAAATTGGTCTTCTCTTGAGTGTATCGGACTCGATCGGCCGGAAACTCGGCAGCCAGACGGCGCTTGAGTGTCTCGTACTCTCTCGCGACTTCGGGATGCTCGATGAGGTAGTCGCGGAACAGCAGGCGGTCAAAATGCTCGACAAAATCCCCTTCGACCATGTGGATGTGATGGATCCGCACACCGGTCGACGCGTCACGCTTGATGAACCACGGGTAGTAGGGCCGCCCGTCGTCGCCTTTTGTCGGGCGCCAGAAGTACTCGTAGCCCTGTGACTCCAGCACTGGAACGACTCGTTCTCGGACAGCCGTCAAGTTGGTGACTTCCACGAGCATGTCAACGATCGGCTTCGCGGCCAGACCTGGAATCGCAGTGCTGCCGAAGTGCTCGATACGGACGATAAACTCGTTGGGCAAGCAGGACCGCAGATGCTGCCTCTCAAGCTCAAAGAGTGTCGGCCACTCCGGATCGTACGGGACGATGGCGACCATCTCGCTGGTGACGCGGCGTATGCGTTCTTCCAGAGTTTCCGCTGTCCCCGTCATGGGCCTGCCTCGCGCCTCGGCGGCGCGCCGGACGAGTTACAGGATGGCTGCACGGCACGATGATCAACGGAGCCGGGGCCGCCAAGCAAGCAGGCCTACAGGTGTGCCTGCTGCACTGAGTGTTTAGGCCGCATCTGACCTAGCGACCGTGCCGAATATCATCGTCCGCTTGATGCCACATGAAAAGGAGTACCACACAGAAAACCGCAACCAATACGCACGTAATCGTGAAGTCGGTGGCCGCAGCTTCCCTTTCCCTTTCCTCACCAATGTGATACAGCAAGCTGGAAAGAAGGATTAGGCTCATTTTTCCCACCTATCTCCCGTCAGGGAGCCGACCACATCAATGGTACATCGGGATGCAGTGTGGCGAGCGCGGGGCCTCGTTTTGGTGACGGTGCCATGAGTGGAACCTACCGCCGCCCTGCCTGTCCCGCTCTTGAGTGTCCCCGTTGACGCTGTCCTGACTGCAATACGCAACGGCGAGCAAACCCCATTTTCTGGCGCATGTGTGCCGGAGGTGTGCCGGGAGTGTGACGGACCGGCATGGTGAGTCTTCGAAGTGATTGACCTAGAACGACTTAACTGGCGCTCCGAGAGGGACTCGAACCCCCAACGTTCTGATCCGTGGTCGGCTTCGCGGGGATTCTTGAGTGCGAGCGAGTCCGCCTGAACCCGAATGAGTTCGGATGACCTGACCCCCTGAAACGAGTCCGGGTTCAGAGGTCCCGATTCTCAACCTACCGTTGGACCAGTTTTCCGGGGCGGGTCAATCCGCCTCGGCCACAATTTTCACCCGGACCAACTTCCGGCCTTGGGGTCATGTAATGGGCATCACGTTCCTTGTCCAGCGCGGCGTGTGCGCACGCGCACAAGAGAAAGCGGGTGTGCCGAAGGCCGCCCCACAAGGTTCATCCGTCCCGAACATCCCCTATTCCACTGGCCGCCATTCCAGCTTGACCAGGTCCAGGTCGGGATTCAGAAGGACTCGGGCTTCCCACGGCTGGCCGCAGGTCTGTGCAGCCTGGTGACGGAGGTCTTGCTCCTCTACGGGCGTGAGCGAGCAGGGTTCGGCCGGCGAGACGGCGATGTTCAGCTTCACGAGGACGCGCTGCTTGCCCTTCCAGGCGTTGATGACTGCGGTCCCGTGACCGCCACCGTCAGGCAGGACGATCGAGAAATGCATCATGCGCAGCGCAGCAACGACGTATTCTTCTGCGATTCCTTCGACTTCGGGTGTCGCGGTCAACCGACCTCCCAGGAAACGGTGAGAATCGTACGCCGATTGTGTTTCCCGCGCTTGTCCGGGAGAGACGACAGCAGCGCGTCCGAAACCGCCCCGATCATCTCGTTGAAGGAAATCCAGCCTGGACAGCATCCACCAGCCGGAGGCGAGGAGTATCAGGCAGGAGCTCATCAAGGAACCCGGCCGCGGCGAGGGCTCTCCGCTCTGCGCCGGTGGCCTCTACTAGAACGAACCCTGACGCCCTTCCCGGCCGCAGGACCCTGTGCCTCAGCACCCACATGCTGATGATCGGCTTACCAGCGCTCACGATCAGTTCCGCGGTCTGGGCCTGACCATCGGGTCCCCTCAGTAGCATGCGCTTCTCCTTTCTCCATCCCTCGCTCGGAATCACCCGCCGAATCCTTCGTACAGCGCCTCCTGTGTGACGCCGTCGGCGCCACATTGCGACCCTGCATGCCGGCAGGGACGGAAGGCGGTCTGGGCCTCGCTATACGTGGGCGCGCGAAATGGGGGCACACGCCGGAACACGAGGCTGATGCCGGCGGTCGCAACCGCCGGCATCAAGACCCGCGCCCGCAAGGCTCAGACGGAGCCGAGGAGCTTTACCAGTGCGATACGGCTGTCCCCCGAATTCGAGACCTTCCGGTAGGAGAACTCCACCCTCTGAACCTCCTTCGCGGAAGGGAGGTCGATGATGCAGCTGCTTCCCGCAACGACGAACTTGTTCACGTCGAGGCTGACGGCCTGGCCGTCGGTGAATGTCACTCTGACGTCGCTGATTTTGAGGTTGGCCTCCCTCACGTCGAGCCTGAGCTTGCTGAAGGGCCCTGCACCAGTTGCGGCTTCGATGCTCACAGGGTTGGTGGAATAGTCGACGACACGTTGCCCCAGGGGTTTCCAGTCAGCAGCACGGGCAGGAACATTCGACAGCAGCAGGGCGATAGCAACCAGGCACACCACACGTGACGCGAGTTTCATGATGACTCCTTTCGAGGCCGGTCATCTCCGGCGGTTGAGGTTTGGTTCCAGCGCTCCCTAGGGGACTTGGGTCGCCTTATCCGCGCGCGGCTACTTCGGCGCCGTCTTGTTATACGAGATCGTCACCGTGGAGGTTCTGCGCTGTCCTACTCCTGTGACTTGAAGCGTGTGGTCTGCCTCAAACTCTATCTCTCAACCTGGACTCGGAGGGGCACGTCAAGGTGGATTCGCATCAGTTCCCGCCTGCCGAACGAAAATGGGGGATTCCCGTGCTCTCCGACTGCTTTTCCGTCACGTATACGACGGTCGCGAAATTGGACGAGACACTGCAACCCAACCATCCGGTTCTGACACCTACGCACATTCCTCTGGACATCGCCCAACCCGCGAGGAGTTGCACGAGCCTTCGCCCGGCTCCACCACGATCGGCGGCCACACGCTCGTTCGGAAGGTCGGCGAGGGAGGCATGGGGGTTGTGTACGAGGCCCTCCAGCAGAACCCCCGCCGCGCGGTCGCCCTCAAGATCATCCGGGGCGGCAGGCTTTGGCCCGCCTTTTCGTCGTCGTGCGCCGGCGCGACATCGCTTTGCTACCGCTGGACTACGACGACGACGAACGATCCGGGCACGATGCTGGGCCGCGGGTGCGGGCGCTCGGCGGTAGGCGACGGGGGCGGCCCGAACTCGGCCCTGGGCAGGTACACCCTGTGCGTCGCCTCGTCGAGGGCGATCGTGCGCGCGCCCCTCTTGGTCGGCACGGTCGCCACGACCGCGAACTTCTCGGGCGAGTCCTCGTGGACCACGGTCAGCGTGCCCTCGCCGTTCGCGCTGAACGCGAGCCCTGCAGTCGGGTCGAATGCAACGCCGTCCGGACCGCTCCCGATCGGCAGCGTCGTGACCAGCTTGCCGGAGTCGGCGTCCACCACCGCCATCAGCTTGTTGCCGCACACCGAGAAGAGCCGGCGGTGTGTGGCGTCGATCGCGAGGCCGCTCGGCTCCTCGCACGGCGCGATCGGCCACTGCGCAGTGATTGCGAGCGCCTTGGGGTCGAACGCGACGATCAGGCTCTTGTCCTCGATGTTGACGAACATTCTGCCTTTCCCATCGGTGGCCGCGAACTCAGGTTTTCCCGGAAGGGCCAGCGTCCCGACCACCTGGTCGGTGGCTGCGTCGATCGCCGTCGCGTTCGAGGAGCGGCCGTTGAACGTGAAGACACGCCGCGTCGAGGAGTCGTAGCAGATGGCGTCGGGGTTCTCGCCGGTGATCTTGACCGTCGCCAGCACGGCCAGCGTCTTGAGGTCGAACACCGTCACGGTGTTGGCCCGCCCGTTCGACACGAAGCCGCGGCCGAGTTCGGGGGCGACGGCGATGCCGTGGACGCCCTGCGTGTCCGGGATCTGGCCGACGAGCGCACCCGTTTCGGTGTCCACTACGTTCACCAGCGTCGCGTGCGACAGGTACAGGCGATGCGCGCCGGAGTCAACGGTTGGGTAGTCCCAGCCGCCGTCCCCGCCGACCGCGATCAAGCGCATCACCTGGAACCCAGCTGGGCCAGACTGGGCCGCGACTCCGAACGGAACGAGAATCGCGAGCAACATGAAAGCAAGACGAGTGCGTGTGGTCATGGTTTCTCTTTCCTGGTCCTGCAAATGGTACATCCACGCCTCTCCCAACAGAGGACGCGTCCTTCAGCGGCATAGGCGCACGCGCAGCGGACCAGGATTGACGGTTTGGCTGTAACCCTAAGCACGGGGAGCATCCTCTTGGAGGGCCTGTGTGCGGGGAGGGGGCGCTTCCTTTCCCGGCGGTCACAGATCCGTCAACGTCATCCAGGAAGTGAAAATGTCCGCCCTCTCTTCTCCAACCGCTTCTTCGAACCCTGCCGTTTGCGCCGGAGCTCGATGTTCAAGAACCCTGCGAGGGCCGTTCAGCAGGAAGTGCCGTGGCAGTATTGCCGACACGAGCCCCTTGGAATGGCGTATTCTGAAGGTTGTTTATCTCGTTCGACATAGGAGCGTATGGAGGAGTGCGCGATGAAACCGCCTCTTTCCTTTCGAGTGGTCCCGCCAGCAAATGGACCTCGGAGTATCTTGTTCGTCCGGTTGGCCACAGGTCTCATTTTCTTCACCCAGGGCGTTTTGAAATTCACCGACCCGAACATGGGCGTCCTGCGCTTCACGCGAATTGGCCTCCCGTGGCCCGGCTTCACGGCGCACTTCGTTGGGACCTTCGAGATTCTCTGCGGAGCACTGGTTCTTATCGGTCTCTTCACGCGCCTCGCGGCCATCCCGCTTCTGGTCGTTATCTCCACTGCCATCGCCACGACCAAGCTGCCGGAACTAGTGCACGCCGGACAGGGTTTCTGGTTCATGGTGAGCGACGCCCGGACCGATCTTGCCATGCTGTGCTCCCTCGTCTTTCTGCTCCTTGCCGGCCCAGGGCGCTGGTCGTTGGACGCCCGCCTGAAAGAACCCATCGGTGGCTGAGCATCCACGCGACTTTTCAGGACCACCCGATGCGGCCAGCAGTGCCCCTTCAGCGGAGGGATGCCCGTGACGCGTCGCATCTCGATACTCTCATCGCGCTGGCTACAGTCTTCCCTGGGCAGTGTGTACTCGCGGGACCACCCTTTCTGACTGACGACCCCGAACCCGTGGACTACCGGCACTGGGAGACCTATATCTTCTCCACGTACGACCGCTCCTTCGGCGCAACGGCCATTCAGGGTCCCGCCGTGGAACTCAATGTG
>Ga0187853_10003801_pt1 | contig 11431 bp, 8 predicted proteins | sample June2016WEW_6_10_2_FD_132417 | JGI IMG/M metagenome (GOLD analysis project Ga0187853, IMG submission 132417) | Peatland microbial communities from SPRUCE experiment site at the Marcell Experimental Forest, Minnesota, USA - June2016WEW_6_100 | ecosystem: Environmental > Terrestrial > Soil >... | reverse complement strand
CGGCGACGGCGGCGCTGGGGGCCGGGGCGGCTGCTTCCTGCTTCAGGAACTGGGCGGCGATGAAAGCGAAGGCGTGGGCAGGCGGCTCGATTTCCATCCAGTCACCTTTGGCGCCGAGGTCCTTCACCGTTTCGCCGTGCTCCAGACGGCCCAGGATGCTGTAGTTTTCGCCGGGGCCGGCGCGCAGGTTGAGGCGGGTGGCTTTGACGGTCTTGTTTGCGGGATCGATGTAGGTGCTGTTGACCCAGGCATGGGTGCCGGCCGGGATGGTGATTTTGGCCCAGGCGGAGGGTTCGTCGGGCGCCGAATTGTTCAGCGTGATTTCTTCGATGACGGTCACGGCCTGGCCTTTGGTGACATGGCCGACCACTTCGCTATGGAGCTTGGCCTGGCCCCGCACGTTGACGTTGTTGGCGACGACCACCGCCGATCCGGCCACCAGCGGGACGGTCCTGAGTTCAGACCGGGCAACGGCGGCCCTGCGGGGGGCGGCCTTGTTGCCGCTTTGCTTGCCGCTTTGCTTGCCGCTCTTCTTCTTGCCGCTCTTCTTCTTGGCGGTCTTGGCGGCGTGCGCGTTGGTGGAAGCCGTCGCGCCCAGGGCGGGCGGGCCCTCTGCTCCAGGCCCGGCCGGGGCCGTCGCGGCCGGCGCGGGGGCCGGGGTCTCGATCGGCCCGGTTCCGGATGAATTCGACGCCTGCTGCGCCAGTACGGCGGTTGAGACCATCGTTCCGCAGAGCAACCAAAGGTTCATTTTCATAACTCAACTCAGTAAAGAATCAATCTCTGCCTCTGTCAATGCCCGCCATCTGCCCGAGCGCAACTGCCCCAACTTGATCTTTCCGATCTCGAGCCGCTGCAACCGTTTGACGGTGATGCCCTGCGCCTCGAACAGGCGGCGAACTTCACGGTACTTGCCTTCGGCCAATTCCAGTTCCACCACGCTCTGTCCCGGGCCGGCCGAAATGAGCCGGGCCTTTTCTGCTTTCAGTTTCTCACCCTGATGCCACAGGCCGTGCGTGAACCGGCCGAGCATCGCCTCATCCACCCGGCCCTGGAGGGTCGCCAGGTACTTCTTGCGAACCTCGTAGCGCGGATGGGTCAGGCGCAAACTGAATTCACCATCATTCGTGAGGAAAAGCAAGCCTTCAGTGGCGAAATCCAGGCGGCCGACCGAATAGAGGTGGCTCCACTCTTTAGGCAGCAACTGGTAAATCGTCGGCCGGCCATGCTCATCTTTGCGGGAGCATACCAATCCGCGCGGTTTGTTCAACGCCAGATACAGCTTGCGCTTGGCCCGCACCGGCTGGCTGTCCACCGTCACGCGGTCCCGGGCCGGCTCCACCTTGGCGCCCAGTTCCCGGACGGTGGCGCCGTTGACCGCCACGCGCCCGGCCAGTATCATCTGTTCACCGGCGCGCCGCGAAGCCACGCCTGCTTCCGCGAGAAACTTTTGCAGCCGAAGCATTTAAGTGCGGAATGCGGAGTGCGGAATGCGGAATGCGGAATGAGGAATGAGCAAACCGGACGCTGTGTCCCGCTTGCGATTCCGCACTCCGCATTCCGCACTGGCTAGGCTTCCGTCTTGGTCTTGCGCAGGCCGGTAATGCGGTCGCCAGGCTTCCACTGCTCGCGTTTTTTGAGCAACTCGATTCGCTCAAAACGCTTGAGCACATTTCGTTTGCCGCCCAGTGCGGCGGCGGCGCGCAGACTGCGATGCTGTGACATAACTCAAAACTCAAATTCCACTTTGCCTGTTTGCTGGTCTTCCAACCGCTCCCGGTCTGGAGCAGGGGATGTATGTAACATGTCCGGTGGCCTTTTGCCAATGGTTAATTTCAGCCAGAAAAAGACTTGCCTTCCGGTTTCGATTCTTTTGAATTGCGGGGCATGAACTGCAAACGATTGGCTGGTCTTTTTGTCCTGACTTCCGCTTTGGGCATTGGCCTGGGGGCGGGGGCCGAACCCGGAGCGCCGCCCGCGGCGGCCAATACGCTGGTCATCCACGCCGACCAGGCCGGGCCGGTCATCAGCCGCAATGTCTATGGCCAGTTCTCGGAACACCTGGGCCATTGCATTTACGAGGGGTTGTGGGTCGGCGAGGCCAGCCCGATCCCCAACACTCGGGGCCTGCGCAACGACGTGATTGCCGCCCTCAAGAAGATCCGGGTGCCGGTGCTGCGCTGGCCGGGAGGGTGTTTTGCCGACGAGTATCATTGGAAAGACGGCGTGGGGCCGCGGGCCCAGCGTCCAACGATGATCAACACGCATTGGGGCAAAGTCACCGAGAACAATCATTTCGGCACGCACGAATTCCTGGACCTGTGCGAGCAACTGGGCTGCGAGCCCTACATCTGCGGCAACGTCGGCAGCGGCAGCGTGCAGGAACTGCAACAGTGGGTCGAATACATCACCTTCGACGGCGTAAGCCCAATGGCGGACTGGCGGAAGAAAAACGGCCGCGACCAGCCGTGGAAGCTGAGTTACTTGGGCATCGGCAACGAAAACTGGGGCTGCGGCGGCAACATGACCGCGGAGTACTACGCCGACCAATTCAAGCGCTATGCCACCTACGCGCGCAACTTCGGGGACAACCGGATTTTCAAGATCGCCTGCGGCCCCAACGGCGCCGATTATCATTGGACCGAGGTCCTGATGAAGGAAGTGGGCCGGCGGATGAACGGCCTGGCGCTGCACTATTACTGCGGCTCGGGCCGGCGCAGCCGTTCGGCCACGCAGTTCGAGGAGGAGGATTGGTTCTTTCAGTTGAAGAACGCGCTGCGGATGGAGGAATTGGTCGCCAAACACTCCGCCATCATGGATCAGTACGATCCCGAGAAACGCATTGCCCTGGTGGTGGATGAATGGGGCGCCTGGCACGCCGTCGAACCGGGCACCAACCCAGGGTTCCTCTACCAGCAGAACTCCTTGCGCGACGCCCTGGTGGCGGGCATCACGCTCAATATTTTCAACCATCACGCCGCGCGCGTGCGGATGGCCAACATCGCCCAGATGATCAACGTTCTCCAATCGATGATCCTCACCGACAAGGACAAGCTCGTTCTGACCCCGACCTGCCATGTCTTCGACATGTACAGCGTCCACCAGGATGCCAAGCTGCTGCCCACCGAGCTGAAGAGCGCAGATTACGTGTTTGGCTCGGAGAAGATCCCGGCCCTCGATGCCTCCGCTTCGCGGGACAACGCCGGCCGCCTCCATGTCTCGCTGTGCAACCTCGATCCGAACCAAGCGGCCGAAGTGGCCTGCCAATTACAGGGCGCCATGGCCCAAAAAGTTTCGGGCCGCATCCTGACGGCCCCCGTCATCACCGCCCACAACACCTTCGACCACCCCGAGACGGTCAAACCGGCGGACTTCAACGCCTTCAAGACCACCGATGGCGGCTTTACTGCCACGCTCCCTGCGGCCTCAATCGTGGTGTTGGAAATCGAGTAATCCGGAGCGCAGGGATGGCGCCCTGTACGTGTGCAGCGCGCACTTCTCACACCTCAAGGCCGTTCGCCTGGCCCGGATGCTTCACGCGCCCGCGTGACGTCTCATTAACACCGAGGCTTTAGCCCGGCGAACCGAGACGCAGCGGAACATTAGCTGTTTCAACGGCTTGCGCCCAACGCGCCAAACTGTTGAAACAGTTTGCACCGAGAGCGCGCGTCCTTCCACCGGGCTAAAGCCGCGGTGCTAATGGCGGAGCCGCTAAAGCGTGAAACGTCCGGGCCAGACGGCATTTTGGCAAAGCTCCGTAGGAGCGCCATATTTATAGCAGCGCCGCCAGAATGCCTTTCCCAAGCTCCGTAGGAGCGGCATGGCAGCCTCGCACAGTCCAGAGTGCCGCTTATAGCGGAGTTGTCTTCATCACGCAAAGGACGCCAAGGTCGCAAAGAAGGAGCATCACCATCCAGGAGGCTGGCAAAGATGTGCTGGCCACGACTTCGAGCGGGTCGATTAACATCCGGAAAGCGCGGGGAAGGCTCGAAGCCAAGGATTCGGGCGGCAACATCAGCATCGGAGAGGCGGGTGGAGACGTCGCGGGCCAGACCTCCAGTGGCTCGATCGAGATCCGAACGGCCAAAGGGACCGTGGACGCGCGGGACTCGGGGGGTGACATCCGGATTGAACAGGCCGACGGTCAGACCGTGGCCCGCACCTCGAGCGGGACGATTCGAATTGGGCTGGCCAAGGGCAGAGTCGAGGCCAGGAACTCGGGGGGCGGCATCGAGGTGGGCGAGGCCCGGGACGCGGTCCTGGCGGAGACCTCCAGCGGTCCTATCCGTGTGAGTTTTTCCGCGCCGCCCAAGGCGGAATCCCGGCTCGAGGTCTCGGGCGGCGGGGTGACCGTGGGCTTGCCGGCGTCCGCCGCCCTGGACTTGAATGCGCGCAGCAGCGGGGGACGTGTCGTGAGCGAAATGGCCCTGACCCTCGCCGTGCACGGCGAGCAAAGACCCGGCGAGTTGCGCGGCAGGCTCAACGGCGGAGGCCCCGCCCTCATCCTCCGCGCCAGCTCCGGCGACATCTGGTTGAAAAAGTCCGCCGCGGCGCCTGCTGTCGAGGCGGAGGCTCGTTAGGAGCCCGCCCGATTAGGAGTGGCTTTTTTGCGGCTTTGGGTACACCCTGCTGGACATGAGAGCCTTGAGTCATGGCCAAACTGGTTTTCGACATTGAGACTTCCGCCCTGCCGCTGGATCATTTCGACGAGGCGCAGCAGGAGTACCTGTTTCGGGAATGCGAGAAGATTAGCGATGAGCCGGCCCGGGCCGCCCGCCGCGCTGAAATCCAGCAGCAGTGCAGTCTTTGGCCCTTCACGGCCCAGGTGGTCTGCATTGCCATGCTCAACGCCGACACGTCGCGGGGCCAGGTGCTCTTCACGGCCCTGGATTACGAGGAGCCGGGCGATGAGGCGGGGCCGGTCGAGTTCGTGGCCTGTGTGGATGAGAGCGAACTGTTGACCGCCTTTTGGGACGTGGCCAAGCATTATGAGACGGTCGTCACGTTCAACGGCCGGGGCTTCGATGTGCCGTTCATCTATCTGCGCTCGGCCCTGCTCAACGTGCCGATCTCACGCAAAGACTGGCTCGGCTACCGCTTTCAAACCGACCCCCATTGCGACCTGGCGGAGCAGTTGACTTTCTATGGCGTGAGCGGCCGGGACGGGGCGGCCCGCCGGTTCAACCTGGATTTCTATTGCAAGGCCTTCGGCATCGAGTCGCCCAAGAGCCACGGCGTGACCGGCCTGGATGTCACTTCGCTGGTGGCGGCCCGCCGTTACCGGGAAATTGCCGAATACTGCCTGCGCGACGTCAGGGCCACTGTTCTGCTTTACCAGATTTGGAAAAACAGACTGTCAGGCATCAAGTGAATGCGGAGTGCGGAGTGCGGAATGCGGAGTGTCCGGCAATAACGCTGGTCTGCTTTGCGGTGAAGACGGAGGCGGCGGCATTCGAGGGCCTGGCATCGGCCAGGCCGCGCGTGAGGATGCTGGTCACGGGCATGGGCTGGGACAACGCAGCGCGGAGGGTCCGCGCCGCCCTGGCCGCCGAGAGGCCCAAACTGGTCCTGAGCTGCGGCTTCGCCGGCGGGCTTAACCCGGACTTGGCCACAGGAACGGTGGTTTATGCCGCCGACGCCGAGACTGGCCTCGGGGCGGTCCTGCTGGCTGCCGGGGCGCGGCCGGCGCGCTTTCATTGCGGCCGGCAGGCGGCCTGCACCGCGGCGAGCAAACGGGCTGCCTGGGCGGCGACTGGCGCGGATGCGGTGGAAATGGAATCGCAGGTCATCCGCGCCCTCTGTCACGAACAGCGGATCCCCAGCGCGACGGTGCGGGTCATCCTGGATAGCGTCTCCGAGGACTTGCCCCTGGATTTCAATCTCCTCATGACGCCCGATCAACGATTGGACCCGGTTAAACTCACGCTGGCTCTCTTGAAGTCTCCGGCCAAAGTCGGCGCGTTGATCCGGCTCCGAAGGCAAAGCCGGTCGGCCGCCCGGAAACTTGCGGACGTGCTGGCGAGGGTGATGGATCGGGCGGAAGTTACAGGATTTTTATCTTGACCTTTTTCAAGAACCTTGTCATGCTGGCTGCCATGTCGCCCCCTTAACAAGCTAGAATCGAATCCGTCAATCGAACCAACTCCCTCAAGAAAGAAACAGCTATGAAGAATAAAAAAATGACAAGAATTCTGCGAATTCTGCCGGTCACGATCCTCGCCTTGGCCGCCCCACCACTTTGGGCCCAAAATGCCTTGGTGACGAACCCGAGCTTCGAGAACAACTTCAACCCGGCCTCCCCCTACTACGGCAGCGCCGACAGTTGGAGCCCCGGCGGCTCCGGAACGCTGGAGGCCGTCGCGTCCATCTGGGGCACCCTCGTCACCGACGCCATCCCCGACCGCGACCGGGTCGCGTTTATCCAGGGCAGCGCAAGCCTGGGGCAGGACATCAGCGGGTTGACGCCCGGCGAACAGTATTGGCTGCAGTTCTGGTGGGTGGGCCGCAACTGTTGCGGGGGGACGATCGATTTGAACGTCAGCTTCGATGGCGTCCAAATCGGTACGATTGGCAGCGTCCAACTCGTGACCAGCGCCTACCAGTTTGCGAACATGTTCTTCACCCCCACCAACGACGGCGGCACCCTGACCTTCCAGGCGGTGTCCTCGGGCGACGCGACGCTTGGCATCGACGCGGTGAATATCGTCCAGCGCGACACGAACAACGTCGTGATCATGAACCCGAGCTTCGAGGCCAGCGGCCCGCCGACCGCCTCGACCGGCAACCCGCCGGCCGCCGATTCCGGGGAGATCATTGCGCCGGCGGCGATGGCGGGTTGGGGATGGGACACTAACCAAAGCGGGACGTACGGGATCAGCCTGGTTGGCGGCGTGTATGCCGACAACGGCGCCATCCCGGAGCAGGACCTGGTCGGGTTCATTTCTGGCCCTGGCTCGCTGAGTCAAAGCGTGACCTTGGTCGCCAACAGCACCTACCAGTTGAGCTTCGCCTACAACGCCCAGAGCGCGCCCGGCACCAACGCCCATCTGCAAGTCAAATTTGGAGGCGTGGTGATCGATGACGAAAGTGTCGCCCCGGTCGGCGGCAGCAACCCCTACCACACCAAGACGGTGTCGTTCACCGCCACCGGCCCCGGGGGCGTATTGACCTTCGCCCAAACCAACGCCAACGCCACGTTGCTGTTGGACAATATCCGCCTGGTGGGCAAGGTGGCGAGCCAGGTGCCCATCGAGATCGCCCCTTTGGCGCTGGATCTGGCCCCAGGCCAAACGGCTCAGATCCAGGTGACGGTGCCTGCGGCCTACCTTGCCGTCTCCTCCGCCGACGTCAACGTCGTGTCGGGCAGCTCCACCGTGGTCCAGATCGCTGGCGCAGGCGCCAATGGCGTGCTGACGCTGCATTATCCTCAAGGGGGCGCCAATGTGCAGAGCTTTCAGGTTGTGGGCGTGGGCAAAGGCAGCGCTGGTATCAGCGTCACCCCCAGCATCGGCTTGCAGGTCGTCTATGCTCCCACAGTGAGCGTATTCACCTCTTTCGTCATCAACCCCAGCTTTGAAGACTCCGCCGCCGGCGTCACCCCGATCGCCGCTTGGACCGGCGGCACCGCCGTCGAGACCGTCAGCGGCCCGAACTATGACAATGGCATCCTTCCCGACCGGAAGCAGGTGGCCGTCCTGCAAGGCACGAACACCCTCTCGCAGCAAATCTACGGCTTCACGCCGGGAGAGAATTATTGGCTCCAATTCCGCTATAACGCCAGCACCGCCGGCGGAACCTACCCCGCCGTCGATTTGGAAGTGAAGGTTGGCGGCAAACTCCTGGTCACGATAACCAACATTACCGCCGTCGGCACTTCTGTCGGGGATTACGCATTCTATTTCACGAATATCGTGTTCGTGCCCACCAACGCGTCGGAGCTGCTGGAGTTCGACACCACCCCCACGGTCCCGAAGACCACCCCGGCCTTGCTGTTGGACGCCGTGAGCATGGTGCAGCGGGACACCAACGAGGTGGTTATCGAGAACCCCAGCTTTGAGGCCGGTGGCGAGTCGTCGACTTGGCCGGGTTATCTCCAGCCGCAGCCGATTGATGGCTGGCTCATCACCGGCAGCTACGGCCTGAATGGCAGGCCGGCTGGTCCCTTTGAGGATAACGGCGCCACGCCCGACCAGGGTGAGGTGCTCTTCATGCAGGGCAGTTGCACGGCCAGCAACGAGATCGGCGGTCCGCTCAACGTGGGGCAGGTCTATACGCTCAGTTATGGGGCGAACCTCCGCACCGCCGCCGCCGGCGCCTCGATGACCTACGACGTTGGCTTCGGCGACATACCCCTGCTGGTCGGCCAGCCAATCACCCCCGTGGGCGACGACAACCCGTTCGTGACGATGTACTTTGTGTTCACCAACGATGCGCCGGGCAACGTCCTGGGCTTTGCCACCCATCCCACGGGCGATGTCACCCTGTTGCTGGACGACGTTCACCTGGCGCCGGGCAACCGGATTCCGCCGCAACTCGTCTCGGAATCACCGGCGCCGGGCGAGAACTCCGTCTTGCAGCCCACGCTCCAGTTCTTCATCACTCAGGGCAGTTACGCGCTTGACATGAACACGCTCCAACTGTGGCTCAATGGCACTAACGTGGCCGCCAGCGCCACCGTGACGCCAACGAACAATCCGACCGGCATCCTCATCAGTTATGCCTATCCGCTTCTGCCGGCGGGAACCAACTCGGTGCAGTTGATCCTCAGCGACAAGAACAGCCCGCCGATGATGATCGACAAGACTTACACCTTCGTCACCTTAGCGCTGCCCACGCTCAATCCCGCCCTGGCCACCGTGCCCGGCTCAGCCAACACCAATCAACCGGGTTTCCGTTGCCGGATGGTCCAGACTGCCACGCAAAATGAAAACACGGACGCCCAGGCCGAAATCATGCTGGCCGGCGGCGAACTGCCCGACCTGGCCGATGAAACCCTGGCCACGGATAATGGCTACTTCGATGTTACCGGCGTGATCAACTACGACGGCGCCATCAACGCCGGACTTGCTGGTGGGGCGGGTAATTTTCAGGCCTCCAACGGCTCTCCGGATGCGCCGTTTCCGGGCCTGCCGGGCACCACGGGGAGCACTGGCGACACCGCCGCCGAATGGCTAACCTTCGTGGCCTTCCCGCAGGCCGGTCCTTACTGGATGGGCGTGAACAGCGACGACGGCTTCCGGGTGTCCGAAGCCACCAACCAGGACTACCCGGTTTACCTGGTGTCGGTCAAGGCGCCGGCGAACCTGGCGACCAATCTGCTGGGCACCGAGGCGGGCTTCAGCCCGGCGCTGCCGCAGTTGGCTGCCATTGGGCCGGTGAGCGGCCAGCTTGTGGTAACGCAGCCGCCGGATGACAGTTCGGCCATCACCAACGCCAGCGCGTTGAAAGGCAACATTGCGTTGATTGATCGGGGTGCGGTGAGTTTCCAGCAGATGGTCACTAATGTCAGCCAGGCGGGGGCGATCGGGCTGATCGTTGCCGATCAGCAGACCAGCCCCGACCGCATCGTCACCATGGGCGGCAGCGGGACGGGCTTGACGATTCCGGCGGTGGAAGTCAATTACTCGTCTGGACAGGTTCTCCATTCAGCCTACGCCTCCGGAACCGCCGTCACCGTGACCCTGCAGAGCCATTCTTACACCAACCTGGGGTTCGTCAATGCCGGCCGGGCGGCAGCGGACACCTGGTTCGGGTTCAACGTGCCGGCGGCGGGGGTCTATCCGCTGCGGCTGATCTGGTTCAATGGCAACGGTGAGGTGTCGGCGGGTAATTTGCTGAGCCTGGAATGGTTCAGCATGGATCGGAACGGGAACAGGATACTGCTCAACGATACGAGCAACCCGCAGGCGCTGATGGCTTACCGCGCGCGGGCCAACGTCCCGCTGGCTCTCCCACCCACGCTCTCGTTCAGCTTGTCGGCCGGCAAGGTGACCCTCGCCTGGCCGGTGTCCGCCACGGGCTTCGTCTTGCTGGAAACCTCCGCCCTGCCGGGCGGGTGGACCAACTCTACGGCGACGGTGACGGTGCAGGGTTCCCAAAACGTCGTTGATATCACCCCGGTAGGCAAGTCGAAGTTCTATCGGTTGGCGCAGTGACCTGCTCGAAAAAGTGGGATTCCCGCCTCCCAACTCAGCAGCGGCCGTGCCAGGCAGCGCAGAGAGCTTTCGCCTCCTGCCTGCCTGGCGCGGGTCCAGTGCGGCTCGAGGGGACGGTCGCGGCGGGGCGCTGTTGGGTTTGGCCTGGATGTTTCGTGACCCGAAGCCATTAGTCGAGCCCCCGCCTTGGCAAAGCTCCGTCAGGAGCGACATATTCATAGTCCAGGGACATCGAGCGGGCCAAGCTCCGTCAGGAGCGGCATGTCAGGATCGCACGGTTCAGAGGGCTGACATGCCGCTCCTGACGGAGCTTGTGAGAGGCGTTGTGGGACCTCGTTCCTATAAATATGCCGCTCCTAACGGAGCTATGACGCATGTCCCAAGGCATCAGGTTTCCAGGGTCGCGCGCGCCACCTTAAGCTTTACGCTCATCGAACTGCTGGTGGTCATCGCCATCATCGCTATCCTGGCGGCGCTGTTGTTGCCGGCGCTGAGCCAGGCCAAGGCCAAGGCCCAGCAAGCTTATTGCCTCAATAACCTCAAGGAACAGGTCTTGGCCACCGTCCTCTACGCTGGCGACCATGGCGATCAGTTGCCGTTCGCCTGGTGGTACTACGCTGCCAACGACGACCCCAACAGCAACAACTTTCAAACGCTCATCATCCCCTACCTCTTCCGGCCCCGGTTTATCGACGGAACCACGACGAGCAACAGCGACTTTGCGCGGAACGTCTTCGCCTGCCCGGTGCGGCTCAAGGAGGACCTTTGGGGCAACTACGCCACTTGGCCCGGCTTTGGCAACCCCTGGAGGATCAGCTACACCATGAACCAGTACGTGCTCCTGAGCTACCCGGCCTCGGATACCAGTCCCAAAACCGCCAAGCTCGGCTCGGTGCGTTATCCCGCCCAGACGTTGCTCATCACCGATTGCTCCAAGGACCTGAATCATCCGGCCATCACCGTGCTCGGTTTGGTGCCGGGTCTGGTGGCTGGTTCCAAGGCGGGCTACGAGGCGGGCTACCGCCATGGCCAGACCTATCCGTTTGGCCGCGCGAACCTGGCTTCCATGGACGGGCACCTCAGCTCCTTCTCGCGCCGGCAGACCAACGGCATCATCATGGAGTTTAAGCAGTGAGATTGGGCTGCGCCCTTGCCCTAGCAGCCTGTCGGACTTAGGGGGCGAAGATATTTTAGAATAATTTGAACAAATTGGGGACGGCAGGGATCGGATCACCATGGCTGCACGTTTTGTGAACTTGGACCGGCAGACGCCGATG
>Ga0187853_10003797_pt1 | contig 11435 bp, 6 predicted proteins | sample June2016WEW_6_10_2_FD_132417 | JGI IMG/M metagenome (GOLD analysis project Ga0187853, IMG submission 132417) | Peatland microbial communities from SPRUCE experiment site at the Marcell Experimental Forest, Minnesota, USA - June2016WEW_6_100 | ecosystem: Environmental > Terrestrial > Soil >... | reverse complement strand
CCGTCAGGGGCATCGCTGCGTAGCCATGTGCGGAAGAGATAAGCGCTGAAAGCATCTAAGTGCCAAGCTCCTCCCAAGATATTGTTTCCCGGACCGCAAGGTCCCTAAAGACCCCAGGAAGACTACCTGGTTGATAGGTTAGGCGTGTAAGCGGAGCAATCCGTTCAGCGGACTAATACTAATCGGTCGTGCGGCTTGATCGCTTTTTTCTGCCCCGCCCCCTGGCGGGGCAGCCAGAGCGATTCCAACTCGCGAATGTAATCCCCCGGTTTTCGCCTGTGTGCAGTTTTCAGAGAACACGCTCTTTCATGCGATTTTTTGGTGGCCATAAAGCTGCGGCCCGACCCGTTCCCATTCCGAACACGGCCGTCAAACGCAGCCTTGCCGATGGTAGTGGTTGTATAGCTTCTGCGAGAGTAGGTTGCCGCCAGATTCTTCCCGCGCCGAAACGAAAGTTCCGGCCCCTTTTTTTTGGCAACTGTTCACGTGGTGGATCAGGGTTGACGCGGATGCTCACGCCGGGTCGCCTTGAGGCTTTGTCCCGGAGGGACATCCCGAGAATAGCCCGGCGCTTCAGCGCCGGGTATGACGCCCAAAGGGCCCGCGTCCCGAAGGGACGCTTGAAGTTCAATCCGACAAATCAGGATATGCACCCGTTCGGGCACGCCGCCAATCTCGCTGGCTTTCATCCGGTTCTGCTGGGCGATGCCACCGATGAAGGGCCAGAGGCGTTCTCGCCGCGGAGGCGTGATCAGGGGGCGGCGTTCCTTAGTGCTGAAAACGCAATGGAGCCAGGGGCTGGTGTATGACATGGGGCTGATTCAGCCGTCCCTTCGGGACGGGCGCAACGCTACTGCTTTCCCGGCGCTGAAGCGCCGGGCTATTGTCGGGATGTCCCTCCGGGACAACGACCGACCTCAAACCCGGTGACATTGCGAGCGCCGCCTACGACGACGACGCAAGTGCATGGACACGCACCTGAACAGCTGTTTTTTTTGTCACCGGCCCTGGGGCGGGCCGGCGTTCGTCAGAAAGGCAGGCGGGCCAGCACGTCGCGGCAATTGAGGATTTTCTCGGCCAAGTCGAGCGGGACGTAGAAGTAATGGTTCGAGGCCTCGAAACCGATGCGGGAATCCTCGGACTGGATGCGGTACAAGCGGCGGGCCAGGGAGATCTCGTCCTTGAGCACGCGCCGGAGGGCGGCGATTTGAGGGCCGGTTTCGGCCGGGACCCTCGCCGCCGCCAGGGCGCGCCGGGCCAGGACGAAGCGCGCCTGGTTGGCGGCGCTGCGGAAATGAATTGCGGCTGCCTCGGCCACCCGGCACTCCTCGGCAAGGGCGTGGCGTTGGGCCGGCGTGGCGGGTTTTTCGACCTCGGCGGCGTCCGTTCGCAGGCGCTCGAGGGCTGCTCCAAAGCCTTGGGCGACCTTTTCCATCTGTCCCGCAAAGACCTCCGGCGGGTAGATGGCGCGCCAGCCGTCCAGGTCGTCATAAGGGAAACCAACCATCGAGGCCTGATAGCCGGTGGGAGCGGACCAGAGCAAGTTGGCCGGACCGAGTTGCTGGGGCCCCGAATACAAGACGCCGGCGTGAAAGGGGAACTCGGAGAAAGCGGCGCTGAACCCGCGCCATGCCTCGACCACAGAGGGAGCCAGCCCAGACCCAAACCGCCGCTCGGCTACGCGCCGCATCCCCTCATCGGCGGAGCCGCAGGCAAGGGTTTCGGATACGGCTTCCAGGTTGGGGGATGGGAACCCGCCGAGCGTCCAGCCAAGCATGAGGCTGCTGACGCCCGCCCAGCGGAGCTTTTCAGCGTGGCGGGCGGCGTTTTCGACGGCCGGAATGTAAGGCACCGCCGAGAGTTCCCACGTGTTGCCGGCCTGAACCTTGGCCACCGTTTCCAGGCCGCGCTCCCGGGCCAGGCGCCAGTGCCGTTGCGCGCGCGGACCCGGCCCGATAGCGGAGAGGCAATACTCGTTCACCTCGGATTTGACCCCGCCGCGCTCGATCGGCAAGCCCCATTCGCTCACGCTCATGAAGGCGGCGCCTGCGGGGAGCCGGCGGATGGCCTCGCCGGCCCAGGCATCGTCCCAGCCCCAGTCCCAAACCAGGAGCCGCGCCCGTGTGCCGGCCCGCCTGATGCCCTCGTAGAAGAGGCGGTTGACCTCGGCGATGACCTCCGGCGCCGCGCGCGCCGAGCAACGGGGGCACTGGGCCCCCTGGCCGTGCGACCAGCAATTGCTCAGGTTCTCGGAGGCGCTGATGCTGAAGAAGCCGCCCAGGCCGGGGACGGCCCGGCAGATAGTGGCCACGGATTCAACCAGGAACTCGCGCACCTCCGGCGCGCTGGTGCATAGCGCTGCGTGGTCGCCTTCCACCACGCCTTTGAGGTTCGGGCGGTCCGCGAAGAATCGCAGGGGCATGGCGCGGGGCTCGTTCAGATATAGAAAAACGCGGATGCCGTGGTTGCCGGCGCGAGCGGCGAGCTTTCGCAAGTTCTTGAGGCGCGTCCGGCATTGGGCGCTGCGCTCCGGTTCCCAGGGAAAGGGGGCCAGCTTGTAAAGCACCGCCTGGAGCCAGACGCCGTTGACTCCCGCTTGCGCCAGGCGCGCCAGATACCCCTCCGGGTAAGGGTCGAGTTCGTCTCCCAGCAAGGGGTCGCCGTACGGCGCGAAGTAGGAATAGCAAAATCTCAAATTGCCGGAGTTGGAGGGGCGGGCTTGGGCGGCAGGCGGTTTTGAAAGCGCAGCCACAAAGCCGAAGAGCGGGTCGCTGGGTTGGGTCGGTTCTCCGCCCAGTTCTTCGCGCAGGATGCGGGCGATGTCGCGCTCGCGTTGCCGGGCACTCTCTCCCGGCGCCTGGTAAACCAACCGCTCGCAGCGGGGCTTGAGGCTGCCCAACTTGATGAAAAAGAAATCGTCCTCGCGCAACGTGTAGGCCAATTGCTCCGCCGTCCAGTCCAGCACTGCCAACAGTTGCTCGTAGGGGAGCAGGTGCCAGTTGCGTTTGATAATGGTGAGGTAGGAGCGGGTCTGCTGGCCGCGGGGAATGCGCGGTGGCTCGCCCAGGCCCATGGCGCGGCCCAAGCGTGCGATGTCCTCGGGCGTCGCCCCCACGACCCGCGCCATGCGCTCGAGGGGAACCAGCGGCCAGTTGCGCCAGACAAAGGCATGGAGCCGGTCGGGGAAGTGCGGAAAGCCAACCGGTGCGGGCGCCGGGCCGGCGGGCAGCTCGGAAACTCCACGGCCCGGTTGTCCGCCTGCGGGTCTCGCTTCGGCGCAGGCCGGACCTGCCAGGGCCAACCCGCCGACCAGGGCGGAAGTCGTCCTGAGAAAGTCGCGGCGCGAGCGTGGAGCGTGGAGCGTCGGAGCGTCGGAGCGTGGAGCGTGGAGCGTCAGAGCGTAGGGCGTGAGGGCATCGGAGCCACGCTTCACGCTCTCACGCTCCACGCTCTGACGCTTCACGCTCCCACGCTTCACGCTCCGCCCCAAACATTCAGATGTCGGAATTTGTTTTTGCACGAGCCCTCGCGGTCAGTCGGGCAAGGGGCACATCCTGGCCCATTGCGTGTTAGGGGTGGGACCGAGTTCGAGTTCCAATTGGCCCCCTTGCAGGACTTCTTTCTGCCGAATCCACCAGCGGTTCAGGGGCTGGCCGTTGAGCCGGGCGGATTGGATGAAGCGGTTCTGCCGTGAAGCGTTCCGGGCCAGGATAGTGAAGGTCTTGCCGCCGTAGTGCTGCTCCGAGAAATGGAGCGCGATTTCAGGGTAGAGCGGGCTGCCGATTTCATAAATCGGACTGACCCGGCAGCCGCCATCGGTTTGAAACAAGCCGAGCGAAGACATCACAAACCAGGCGCTCATCTGGCCCTGGTCTTCATCGCCCAGGTAAGCATCGGCTGGGTTATGGCCGTAGTAGGCCCCCAGAATTGCCCGCACCCACTGCTGGCTCATCCAAGGTTGTCCGGCCCAGTTGAACAGCCAGGCCGCGTGCATGGTCGGTTGGTTGCCCTGATTGATCGGGTAGTCGGCAAACCGTTCGCCCGCGGCGTTGAAGCGGGTGGGAGCGGACTTCTCGAAGGCCTCGGTAAGCCGGCTGATGAATCGCTCGCGCCCCATGGCCGCCACCAGGCCCGGCACATCCTGCGGCACAAACCAGGTGTATTGCCAGGCGTTGCCTTCCACAAAACCTGGCGTCCGATACGGATCGAAGGGAGTGACCCATTGGCCGTTGGCCTTGCGCGGCCGGGCAAACCCGGTCTCCGGATCGAAGACGTTTCGCCAGCTCCGCGAACGTTTCAAGAACTGTTCCCCGATGTCCTTGCGTCCGAGCGCCAGGGCCAGTTGCGCGACGCACCAGTCGTCGTAGGCGTACTCGTAGGTGTTCGAACACCAGGACCGGCGCCATTCGCCTTTGACCGGGCCTTGCACTACCGGCCCGTCCTCGGCGACGTAGCCATACTTCAGGTAATTCTCCAGGTTCTCGTTGCCGACAGCGCCGCCGCCGGGATACAACTGCGGCAGCGTCGTTTGCATCTTTAGGGCCGCCTCGAGCACCTTCTTGGCGTCCGCGCCTTTGACCCCGTGCTGGCAGGCCGCGACCATCAGGGGAATCTCATGCTCAGCCACCATCACACTGATATACTTCAACCCCCCCGGGCCTTTGGCGAGCCAACCGCATTTGTCATAGAGTTGGAGTTCAGATTTCACCCACCGCGCCGACCACTCGGGGGTCAGCAAGTTCATCACCTGGTTCAGGTTCCAAAAGGTCGTCCACAACGCATCGCAACCCAGCATTACGGCGTCCGGGTCATCGAGCTTCTGGCGGCGCATATCGGGAGCGATCCACTCGCCACTGGCGTCGCTCCAGGTGTTGCGGCCGCTCAGGGCGCGGTAAAAGTTGGAATAGAACCGGCATTTCTCCCGCGCATCGGAGGTCCTAATCTGCGCGCGATCGAACAACTGGTTCCACACCCGGCGCTGGTTCGACACCACGGCTGCGAAGTCCCAGCCGAAGGGCTGGGCCAGCTCCTGCTCGAGGTTTAGCCGCGCGTTGGCCACGCTCACCAGGGAAATACCGGTGCGCGCCAGCACCTTCTCGCCGGCGCCGGTCTTGAATTCTACGAAGGCGCCGCAATCCCCCGCTTCTCTCAGGTCGTGGACGTTGGTCGCGACTTGTCCGGCTTCCCAGCCGCCCAGGCTGTCAAACGGGCGGTTGAATTGCGCCACGAAATGCAGATCGTAGCGCTGATCGCCGTTGTAGTGGACCTCGGGCACGTCGGTCTTGATGGTCCCCGAAATCTCGGCGGGGCCGGTTCGATGCGCTTCCGCGCCGAGCACGTACATCTGGTATTCCGCCGGAATCAGGAAATCGAAAAGCACCCGCGCCTGGGCGCTGGCCGGAAACGTGTACCGCTGCAAACTGGCGCGCGTCGTCGCGCTCAACTCCACGCGAATGCCGCTGTCCTTGAGGAGCACCTCATAAAAGCCGATGCCGCCCCGCTCGGTGGCCTTGTCGAAGCGGGAACTGTAGCCGGCCCCGTCGAGGCCCGGTTTGGTGCGAAGCGGCCCGACCGTCGGCATCATGCCCAGCCCCACCATGAGCCATTCGTGAATGTGACTGAAACAATCAATCGCTTCGATCGAATACTCATAGCCGGCGCACCAACCCTGGGTCTGGTTGTCCGGGGAGATTTTCACCATGCTGAAGGGCATCCACGGTCCCGGGGCGATCATCCACCGCGAATGCGCCGTTCCCTTGAAGATGTCCACGTAACCGGCCGGCGTGGCCGGCGCGGAGGCTCGCAGCGCCAACCGCGTCTCCTGCAGCAACTGACCATCGGCGCTCAAGCGGACACGAGTCGTTTCTCCGGGGGGCGAGGCCGGCGCCGGAAGTTCAAGCACTTGCAAGCCAGGTTCGATCTCCGGCTCCTGGGTTTCACCGGGCTCCATTTCCACCTTGAGCCTTCCGCGCGCGCCCCCGCGGAACAATTCTACTCGCAGGGTGGCGGGTGACTGTTTGCCGTCTGACACCGCGTATGGGGCAGTCGAAACGGATCGAATAATGGTGCTTGCTGCCGGAGCCAGCCGGCACTCCGCCGGGGCCTCCAGACGCAGCCCGTCAAACATCAGCCAACTGCCGGCCGTGCTGCGCAGCGCGATTTCATTGTAGCCCAGCCGCAGCAGCGAGGCCGGAAACTCCACGCGAACCACCTGCGGTTTGGCCGAAATCATGTTGCCGCCCAGAGAGTCATCGCCGCCACCCGGGCGCAGTTGCTCTTCAAACACCGCGCCATTGACCGTGACCCGCAGCCTGGGCGGGTGTTGGGGCGGGGTTTCAGCGACGTTGATCGTGAGGGCGCACTGGCCCGTTGCCGCCCTTTGCGCCAGCACGAACCCGACCGGCAGCGTGTTCATTTGATCCCATCGCCCGTTGCCGCTGCTGCCGCCCCAGCCATCCAGTGGTCCGGGCAGAATGTAGGGCCAGCCGTCCTCCGGCCTGGAGAGGCCGACGTAATAGGCCTGATCCGGACTGCCGAACCGCTGCAGGAACGCCGTGTAGTTTGTGGGCGCCAGGGCAAACTCAGCGGCGCCCCGCTCGGCCGAGCCCACCCGCCATAGAGGTTCGAGCGATTCCGCCGCGTGGCCGGCCAGAGAGGCCGCCAGCGCCACCAGAATAGCGCCTACCCCAAAAGCTCCGATTCCAAACCTTTGTCGCCACCTTCGTCGCCACCTTTGTCGAAGAATGGCCAATTCGATCCCGATTCGGAATCGGGACGACAAGGTTGCGACCAAGCCTTCCCTTCGCCGGGCTTTTGGGACAGGCTCTAGCCCGGATAATTCACGGGTTTCGCCAACTGGAAGGCGTAGCGCAGACTTCCAGTCTGCTGTATCGCGGATTTCCAATCCGCAGATCCGACCAAGCAGGCAGAGCCTGCCGCCTGGAAGTCGGCGATACAGCAGGTTGGAAACCTGCGCTACGCTGCCTCGGGCCTTGTTAACTGGCTGAAGCGTGCCGGTCGTCATGTTGACCGCCATTCTGCGTGGCGCCCTGGAACGGGCGCAAGCCCAATGTTTCTTCGGATCAGGGCACGGGGTAGGCAGATTTCGGAGGCCGAAGGTCAAGCCGGGGGCTCGCGGCGCAACCAGTAAAACGGGCGGCGATGCAGGTTCGTCACCGCTTTAATGGAGCTTGTTGCGGATGTCCTGGACAACTAGACTTCAGGGAAGTGCAAGCAAGCGCAACAACCGGTTTTGGCAAGACTATGTCATCTTTATCACGCCGTCCTCGGGCAGGAGTTTCGCCCCGAAGGCAAGTCGCCCAGGGAAAGCGCCGAGCTGCCGCTCGTCGGCCTCGAGAAGCGGCTATGAATCGCAAGATCCTGGTGATCCTCTCCAATCGCTGGAATCGCAGCCAAAAACTCCTCTTTGTGGAGCTGGCCGCCGACGACAAGGGCAATGTCCTCAAAGAACACCCTTTGCGCAGCCGGCCGCGCAAATCAATCTACGACGAGGTCTGGGAAAACGACCAAGGCAAGACCTCGTGGGCGGCCTGCAACCGTTTCCGCCGCAAGTATCCCCATGCCCTCGAGAAACGGAAGGCCTGAGATGAGGGTCGAGTGGCGAGTGTCGAGGGAACGAATTGGCGACCCTCGTCCCTCCGCACTCGACACCCGCCTCTCGACCCTCGGCCCTCGCCCCTCCCCCCTTATGAACCGACGCAGCTTTATCAAACATTTTGCCGTCTCCTCGACCGTCTTGGCCTCGGTTTGCAGCAACCGACTCCTGGGCGCCGAACCCGAGCCCAAGCCCGGCGCAGGCACAAGCTTGGAGGCGCTCCGCCAGGATTGGCTTGCGCGGTGGGAAAAGAATATCCTGGGCGACTCCCGCAACCGCTACTGCGATAAAGAAATGGGCGAGGAACTCGGCTGGCGCGTCAGCCCCTTTCTCAACGGCTTCTATTATGGTCACCTGGCGACGGGCGACCCGAAGTGGGTCGCGTTGCTGACCGACTGGATGGATTGCTGCCTTAACCGCGCGGTCAAGGAGCCGGACGGCTTTGTCGGTTGGCCCAAGGGTGACGGCGGTGGAGGCGACTCGAAGGAGTATTCCGCCGACAGCCTCCTGGGGGAGGCCATGATGCTGCGCCCCGTGGTCTGGATGGCGGACAAGATTCGCAAGACGCCCTCCCTTCAAGCCAAGTGGGGTGACAGGGCCGAGCGGTACCTGGGCCTGGCCAACTCCGTCTTTCAAAAGTGGGACTCGCGCGATGCCTGGCGCGAGGTCAAGGAGGGCGGCTTGTGGGTGGTGCCGGAATTCGGCATCGACCTCCAAACGGGCAAATGGTCGGCCGGCTACGAACGCAGAAAAACCACCGGCTTTTCCAACCCCGACAACAAGGAAAACCACATCGCCTGCTGGATGGCCGCCATGTATGACGCCACCGGGAATCCTGTCTATCGCGACCGTGCCGCCAAGTGGTTCGGGCTCATGAAATCCCGCGTCAAGACTCGCGCCGGCGGAAAGTACCTCGTTTGGAATTATTGGGAGCCTGCCGGCCCGTGGGACTACAAAGCCGACGGCTCGCCCAAGCACTGGGTCGGCGTCCATCCCAACGGCGGCTACTACGGCATCGATGTCCAAGCCATTGTTACCGCCTTCGAGCACGGCCTGGTCTTCACCCGAGCAGACGTTGACCTCCTTATTGCGACCAACCGCGATTTCATGTGGAACCAGCAGGTGGAAGGCGCTCGGTTCCAGCGCATTGACGGGGGCCAGCCTGATTCGCGCTGGAGAAACTCCCCTGGCGTGCTGTGGACCGCTTTAGTGCCCTACGACCAAACGCTCAAGAGAATCTTCCTCGCCAACCACAACCCCTCCGGCTGGGGCGGTCTGAGCGCCACACCGTGGTTTTTGTCGCTGTCATGAAAACCGCCCTTTTCTCGGTGAGTTATGCCGGCTTATGGGGTCAATCTCGTCTGGATTTGGCCTCGTTCATCGACCGCGCCAAGGCGCTGGGCTACCAAGGGGTCATGCTCATGGGCAAACGGCCTCACGCCTCCATCCTTGACCTCGATGCGGCCCGTCGCCTGGAATTGCGCGCCCGATTGAGGGAGGCCGGGCTCGAGACTGCCTGCGTCGCTGGCTATACCAGTTTCACGACCGGCCTTGAATGCCCCGAGGTGCCGCTCCTGGAACTTCAGGTCAAGTATGTCGAGGAATTGGCAAGGCTGGCTGCCGGCCTGGACTGCGGCCTGGTCCGCGTCTTTACCGGCTATGAATCGGAAGGACACTCCCCCGCCGCTCTCTGGAACCGCTGCGTTGAAGCCCTCCGCTGGTGCGCCGACGTCGCCCGGCCCTTTGGCGTAACTTTAGGCATCCAAAACCATCATGACCTCGCCTTGCACACCGATGCCATGCTCGAGTTCCTGCGCGATGTTGCCCGGCCCAATGTGAAATTGATGTTCGACGCCTGGTCCCCCGCCCTGCGCGGGGAAGACCTTTATCAGGCTGCAAAAAAGGCAGCGCCCTTCACCGTCGCCACCACCTGCGCCGATTACCTGCGTCTGCCTCGTTACGCCTACGCCCCGGATTGCGTCAATTACCGCCCGCTCCAGCCCGACCTTGTCCGCGCCGTCCCCATGGGTGAGGGCTTCATTGACTACCCCGCTTTCCTGCGCGGCCTCCAGGAGGGCGGGTTCGACGGCTGGATCAACTATGAAATGTGCTCCCCCTTGCGCGGCGGCGGGGATGAAAAAAACCTCGATGCCTCCGCCCGCCATTTCCTGGATTATCTCCGCCGCTTGGCTCTCCCCCATCATCGCCCGTAAAACCTGGACCGCATGAAACATCTGTCCCGCTCATGAACTTTCACCCTCGCGCTAACCTTGTAACTGCTGGCATCGGGCTGCTCATCGTAATCGGCCCCTCTTCTCGGGCAGCCGATACTTCGCCCGCCTCTGTCTGGAAGGTGGGCCAACCGATTGTGACCTATTGGGCCGGGCCGCCCATGACGGATGCCGCCGCCAGCCAGATGGCCGAGGGCGGCTGGAACCTCGTCTGGTGCGGTGAGAAAGACCTCGACCTCGTCCACCGGCACGGCCTGCGCGCCCAGCTTCAGGACCCGCTCCTGGCCCCCGGTTCACTCGAAAACCCGGTCCAACTGGAGAAACTCGACGCCCTCGTCGCGCGCGTGCGCCGGCATCCGGCTCTGTATGCCTATTTCATCACGGATGAGCCCAACGCCACCAATTTTCCCGCTCTGGGCAAGTTGGTGGCCCGGCTGCGCGAGCGCGACCCCGCCCACCTGGCCTACATCAATTTATTTCCCACCTACGCCAGCAACGACCAACTCGGCAACCAGGGCGATGCGGTCACGGCCTACCAGGGGCATCTGCGCCAATTCATCGACCTCGTCAAACCCGCCCTCATCAGCTACGACCACTACCAGTTCACTACCAGCGGCGATTCCGCCCAATACTTCCTCAACCTGGGCCTGATTCGCCACGCCGCCCAGGACGCCGGGCTGCCGTTCCTGAACATCGTTCAGGCCTGCACCTGGGACCCCTCCATGCGCGCGCCCAAACCTGACGAGATGCGTTTCCTGGTCTATACGACCCTCGCTTATGGCGCGCAGGGCCTCTCCTATTTCGTCTATTGCTCCCCCGGCTGCACCGGGGGCATCGCCAACGCCGACGGCACGCCCACCCCGCTTTACCCCGCGCTCAAAACCCTCAACCGCGAGTTCGCCGCCGCCGCCGCGCAATTGCAGCCCTTGCAGTCGCTCGGGGTCTATCATGCGGGCATGCTGCCGCCAGGCGCCGTGGCTTTGCCAAAAGACGCCCCTTTTACGCCGGACCCGCCTGTGCCAGCCATGGACTACAAGCCGCCCCAAGCCGTCAAGGGCCTGTTGCTGGGATACTTCGGCCCGGCGCCCAAGCCCGGGAACCTCTCCATGCCAACGCATGTCGTGGTGGTCAACCTGGACTACGGGGCCGAAGCCGTCCTGAGTATCGGCGGCCCCGCCGAGCTGGAGGTGTTCGACGCCGCTGCCGGCCAATGGTCGCCCGCATCCGGCCGCCGCGCCGGCCTGCGCCTGCTGCCCGGAGGCGGAAAACTTCTGCGCGCGCGCCGGTGATACCTTCTAGGCAGGGGCGAGTGTCGAGTGTCGAGTGTCGAGTGTCGAGTGTCGGGGGGGGTGGAACCGCGGCACCTCGCCGCTCGACACTTGCCGCTCGACACTCGCCCCTGCCCCTACCGGAAGTAGTTGCGTTGTTTCTCGGTGACGGGCATGGGGAGTTTGGCCATGACTTCGAGCATGTCTTCCCAGACTTTGCGTTTTTCGGCGGGGGACTGGTTGCGCAGGAGGTAGGCGGGGTGGTAGGTGGGCATGAGTGCGATGCCGCGAAAGGTCTGCCAGTGGCCGCGCAGGCGGGTG
>Ga0187853_10003739_pt1 | contig 11565 bp, 8 predicted proteins | sample June2016WEW_6_10_2_FD_132417 | JGI IMG/M metagenome (GOLD analysis project Ga0187853, IMG submission 132417) | Peatland microbial communities from SPRUCE experiment site at the Marcell Experimental Forest, Minnesota, USA - June2016WEW_6_100 | ecosystem: Environmental > Terrestrial > Soil >... | reverse complement strand
GGCGTGCGCGGCCGGCCGCTGTCGCTGGAGCAGCGTCAGCGCCTGACCCAGCTCGGGTTCTTCGTGCTGGTGGGGATCATGGCGTTGGCGCTGGCCAACGATTTTCTGAGGCTATTCCACTGATGCAGAAGTGAGAGGGGAGGCGTGAGGGGTGAGAGGTCCAGGTGAGATGTGATGGGCCTTGGTGAGAGGTGAGAAGAGCCTCACGTCCTACGCCTCTCACGTCTCACTCGGACTTCTCACATCTTACGACTCACCCCTCACGTTTTCCGAGCAGTTTCCTCATCGCCCCTAGCGCCACCTCGGTGGTGGACCGCTTCCCTGCGAGCAGGCCGTCAAGGTCGTCGGCCAGCTCGGCCGCGGTGGGATACCGCTTCTCCCGGTCCTTCTCCATGCACGTCAGCACGACCTTCTCGAAGGCCTTGGTCAGCTCGGGCCGGTGACTGCGGAGCGGCGCGGGCGGCTCCTCGACGTGGAGCCGCGCCAGCTCGTACCAGTCGCTCGAGCGGAAGGGCAGGGCGCCGGTGGCCGCGCGGTACATCGTCACGCCGAGGGCGTAGATGTCGGTCCGGCCGTCGAGTTTCTGGCCGCGCGCCTGCTCGGGAGAGATGTAGTGCGGGGTGCCGATCGTGAGGCGCTTGCCGGTCGTGGAGACGTAACTGGCGATGGCGCGCGCGATGCCGAAGTCGGTGAGGACGCCGGCGTCGTCGTGGTCGAAGAGGATGTTCTGGGGCTTGATGTCCCGGTGGATCACCCCGCCCTCGTGGGCGAAGGCCAAGGCCCGGGCGACGTCGCGCGCGATGCGCATCACCTGCTGCTCGGGGAGGGCGGCGTCCTCGTCGAGCCGGGCGGCCAGGGAGCCCTTGAGCCTGGGCATGGCGAAGTAGACGGCCTCGCCGGCCTGCCCGACGTCCAGGATGCGGATGATGTTGGGGTGGCGGAGCTCGCCCGCCACCGTGGACTCGTTCAGGAAGCGGGCGGTGAACTGCGCGTCTCCGGCGTACTTGGGCTTCAGGATCTTGAGGGCGATGTCGGGGCACCCCTGGCAGTCCGTCGCGGCCAGCACCCACGCCATCCCGCCCGCGCCCAGGAGGGCGGTGATGGTGTACGGTCCGACGGTCTGGCCGACCAGCGACTCGGCTGCGAGCGCCAAACAGGGCCCCTTGAGTTCGGATTTACCGATGGTTAAGTTACTCTGCTACGCGGAATTAGACTATCGCTCCCGACTCGGCGTGACGGGGGCCTTGCAGGGGAACCGCATGACTTACGACAAGGCGGCATCGGCCGCCAAGTACCGGCTGCACGAGCAGGATACGGGTTCGACCCGCGTGCAGATCTCGCTCATCAGCGCTCGCATCAACTCGCTCACCGACCATTTCCGGGAGCACGGCAAGGACCACCACGGACGCCTCGGGCTGATCCGGATGGTCGGCCGCCGGCGCCGTCTGCTGACCTATCTCAAGCGGACGGACCTCGTGGCGTACCGCCAGCTCATCGACGAGCTGGGGCTCCGTCACTAACAAGCCAGTTGCGGGAGGGGAGTTGCGAGGCTTCCGCCGCTCGGTAGCAGAGCGGTCGTTGCCCGCATCTCGTGACTCGCAACTCGCAACCGACACCATCACAGGACACATACCCACATGATGCACCGTCTCGAGCGGTCGTTCGCCGGCCGCACCTTCCGCATTGAGTGCGGGCGCCTCGCCAAGCAGGCGCATGGTGCCGCCCTCGTCCAGTTCGGCGAGACCACCGTGCTCGCCGCGGCTTCGGTTTCGGACTCCGTCAGCAACCTGCCGTTCTTCCCGCTGCTGGTCGAGTACCGGGAGAAGTTCTACGCCGCGGGGAAGATCCCGGGCGGCTTCCTGAAGCGGGAGGCGCGCCCGCACGACGAGGAGATCCTCGCGGCGCGGCTGATCGACCGGTCCATCCGGCCGCTCTTCCCGGAGGGGTTCAAGAACGAAGTCCAGGTCTTCGTCTACGTCCTCTCGGCGGACCAGGAGAACGACGCCGACGTGCTCGGGATGGTGGCGGCCTCGTTCGCCCTGGCCTCCTCGAAGATCCCGTTCGCGGGCCCGCTCGCCGGCGTGCGCGTCGGCCGGGTGGAAGGGAAGTGGATCCTCAACCCGACCTTCCAGCAGCTCGAGTTCTCCGACGTGGACGTGGTGGTGAGCGGCACGAAAGACTCCATCATGATGGTCGAGGGCGGCGCCGGGGAGATCTCCGAGGCCGAGATGGTCGAGGCCCTCAAGGTGGCGCAGAAGGGGTTGCAGGAGCTGGTGACGGTCCAGGAGGAGCTGCTCGAGAAGCACAGCGTCCCCAAGATGGAGTGGAAGAAGTCGGAGCTGCCGGCGGACCTCGTCGGCCGGGTGCGCGCGGCGGCGGAGCCGCGCATCGCGGAGGCGATGAATCTCGCCAAGAAGGAGGAGCGGGCCCAGGCGCTCGCGGCGCTCCAGTCCACCGTCGTCCAGGAGCTGGACGCGGAGTTCCCCGACCAGGGGCGCGTCATCGGCGGCATCCTCGAGGATCTGCTCTACCACACGATGCGCAGCCAGGTCCTTGAGCGCGGCGAGCGGATCGACGGCCGCGACTTGACCACCGTCCGCCCGATCACCTGCGAAGTCGGCCTGCTGCCGCGCGTCCACGGCTCGGCGCTGTTCACCCGGGGCCAGACGCAGGCGCTGGTCACCACCACGCTCGGGAGCGTGGACGACGAGCAGCGGATCGACAACATCGACGTCCCGAAGGAAACGACCAAGTCGTTCATGCTGCACTACAATTTCCCGCCGTTCTCGACCGGCGAGGTGCGGCCGATGCGCGGCACGTCGCGGCGGGAGATCGGGCACGGGGCGCTGGCGGAGCGGGCGGTGACGCCGCTGCTGCCGCTGTACCAGGACTTCCCCTACACGATCCGCATCGTCTCCGAGATCCTGGAGTCCAACGGCTCCTCCTCGATGGCGTCGGTGTGCGGCGCGTCCCTGGCGCTGATGGACGCGGGTGTGCCGATCAAGGCGCCCTGCGCCGGCGTCGCGATGGGGCTGATCAAGGAAGGCGACAAGATCGCCATCCTGACCGACATCCTCGGCACCGAGGACGCGCTCGGCGACATGGACTTCAAGGTCGCCGGGACGGAGCAGGGGATCACCTCGATCCAGATGGACATCAAGATCCAGGGGCTGAGTCTCGACATCATGTCGAAGGCGCTGGACCAGGCGCGGAAGGGCCGGCTCCACATCCTCGGCGTGATGGGCAAGACCCTGAAGGAGCACCGCTCCGAGATGTCGCCGTGGGCGCCGCGGATCATCACGATCCAGGTGAAGCCCAAGGACATCGGCAAGATCATCGGGCCCAAGGGCGCGACGATCCGCGAGATCGAGGAGCAGTCCGGCGCGTCCGTCAGCATCGACGACGACGGCGTGGTCACGATCGCCGCGGTGGGCGGCGAGGCCGGCGCCAAGGCGCGCGAGATGGTGGAGGCGCTGGTCCAGGAGGCCGAGGTCGGCAAGACGTACACGGGGAAGGTGAAGACGACGACGGCCTTCGGGGCGTTCGTCGAGATCCTCCCGGGCGTCGAGGGCCTCGTGCACATCTCCGAGCTGCAGCACGGCCGCACCGAGCGGACCGAGGACGTGGTGAAGAAGGGCGACACGGTCACGGTCAAGGTGCTCGAGGTGGACGAGCGCGGCCGGCTCCGCCTGTCGCGCAAGGCGCTCATCGAGAAGAGCTGAGTGAAGACCGTCAGGCTCGACGAGGGGGTCTGGCGCAGCGAGGCCCCCAACGGGCTCGTCGTCCTGACCGAGCGGATGCCGCACCTGCGGTCGGCCGCAGCGGGCTTCTGGGTCAAGACGGCGTCCGCGCACGAGCCGAAGGAGAAGATGGGCGTCTCCCATCTTCTCGAGCACATGGTCTTCAAGGGCACCGACACGCGGAGCGCGCAGGACATCGCCGTGGCCCTCGAGTCGCGCGGCGGATCGCTCGACGCGTACACCGGGCGCGACCACACGACCTACCAGGCGCGGGTGCTCGACGCCGACCTCCCGCTCGCCCTCGACATCCTCACCGATCTGGTCCGGCGCCCGGTGCTCCGGGACGCCGATCTCGCCCTCGAGCGGAACGTCGTGCTCGAGGAGATCGCCACGGTCGAGGACACTCCCGACGACCTGGTCTTCGACCTCCACGCGGCCGAGCTCTGGCGGGAGCACACGTACGGCTACCGCATCCTTGGCACGCGCGAGACGGTGGCGGCGCTCACGGCGGCCGACTTGAAGGCGCTGCACGACCGCACCTACCTGCCGCGCCAGCTGGTCTTCGCCGCGGCGGGCAACGTCGACCACGAGGACGTGCTGGCGCTGCTCGGCAAGGCAGGCTGGTTCGACGCGGAGCCGGGGCCGGAAGGGAGGACGGTGGCGCGTCCGGTCGCCGCCACCGCCGTCGAGCGCCGCGTCTCGCGGGACGGCGCGCAGGTGCACCTGGTCTTCGGCACCGAGACGTTCCGGTACGGGGACGCGCGCCGCCACGCGCTGGTCCTGATCTCGACCATCTTCGGCTCCGGCATGAGCTCGCGCCTCTTCCAGCGGGTGCGCGAGGAGCTGGGGCTCGCGTACAGCGTGTACGCCTTCCACTCGTTCATGCAGGCCTCGGGCGTGGCCGGCGTCTACGTGGGAACGCAGCCGCCGACGGCGCAGCAGGCAGCGGACGCGATCCGCGACGAGTTCGCCAAGCTGGCGCGCCAGTCGCTCACGGCCGACGAGCTGGCGTCCGCGAAGCAGCAGGTGAAGGGCCAGCTGGTGCTGGCGCTGGAGGGCCCGGTGTCGCGGATGTACCGCATCGCGGGCTCGGCGCTGTACAGCGAGCCCTACAGGAGCCTCGACGCGATGCTGGCGGAGGTGGAGGCGGTCACCCCCGGGCAGGTGGCGGCCGTGGCCGCCGAGTTCTACGCGCCGGAGCGGCAGGTCGTCGTCTGGCTGGGTCCGAGCTGACGGTGCCGTGACGTCCGGCGCGGCGATCCCGCCGATTCTCTGCTACCACAAGGTGGACACGCGGTTCGAGTTGGGCTTCACCCAGCTCGAGCCGCGAGTGTTTCGGCGCCAGATGGAGACGCTGGCGCGGCTCGGCTATCGGACCCTCGGCTCGGCGGAGCTCTCCGAGGCGCTCACCGCCGGTGCAACGGCCCCGGCCGCGGACAGACCGGCCGTCGTCGTCACCTTCGACGACGGATACGCGTCGCTGGCGCGTCACGCCTTCCCGGTCGTGGCGGACCTCGGGTTCCGGGCGCTCGTCTTCGTCATCACGGACTACGTGGGGCGCGAGAACACCTGGGACGTGCAGTACGGGTGGCGGCGGTTCGCGCACCTCGACTGGGACGAGCTGGGACGCTGGCGGGAGCGGGGGATCGAGGTCCATTCGCACGGGGCGACGCACGCACGCCTGACCTGGCTCGGCGACGCGGAAGCGGCCGATGAGCTGGCGCGCTCGCGCGAGGCCATCGCGGGGCGGCTGGGCGAGGCGCCGCGGGGCGTGAGCTATCCGTTCGGCTCCGTGGACGATCGGGTGCGCGCGCTCGCCGCGAGGGCGGGGTACACCCTCGGCTTCGCCGGCCCGTCGGAACGCGGGGCCGATCCGCTCAGTCTTCCCCGACTGCCGGTCTACGGGTGGGACCGGTTCGACGTCCCGCTGGTGATGAGGCGCTCGCCGCTCGCGGCGGTGGGGATGGGTCTGGCGCGTTTCACCAACCGCTGTGCCGTGGGCACCGCGGCCATCCAGCGGCTGCTGGGGCGTCGCTACGCGGGCTGAGGGCTGTGGCCGGCGCGGGTCACGCGGGCCGTGTACTTCTTGTGGAACTCGCCGAGCTTGACGACGACTTCCTCGATCTCCTCCTGGGACGGGAGGAAGGTCGTGCGGAAGTGGTAGGTCCCCGGCACCTGGCCCAGGCCTGAGCCGGGCACCACGCAGATCCCCGTCTCCTCGAGCAGCTTGAGGCAGTAGTCGCAGTCGCGGCTCGCCTCGTAGGCGCGGCGCGCGTCCGCGGTCATGGCGGCCACGTCCACGCCGGATTCGGGCGGCAACTCGATGCGCACGAAGCCGTACATCGCGCCCTGCGGCATCTCGAGCGACATCCCCTCGATCGCGTTGATCCCGCGGCCCAGCACCTCGGCCTTCGTCCTGAGCGCTCCGAGGATGTCGTCGCGCTCCTTCACGTACCGCGCGCTGCTCTCCTCGCCCTCGACCGGCGGCGCCACCATCACGTACACCGCGATCTGCCCCGCCACGTTGGCGCACAGACCGATGGACTGCAGCTTCACCAGCTCCGCCATCACGTCGTCGGGGATGTTCCGCAGCTCCACGTACCCGCCGCGGTGGCCGCATTCGCCGAGGAATCCCTTCGAGACCGAGTGGAAGCTGAAGAGGGGCACGGTCGTCTCGTGCAGGTCGTGCATCACCCTCGCGAACGACGTGAACCGCTGGAACGCCGCGTAGACGTTCTCCTGGTAGACCTCGTCCGCGAAGAGCGCGAGGCCGTTCGCCCGGGCGAACCGGATGATCATCGCGATCTCGTCCCGGGTCAGCACGGCGCCGGTCGGATTGCCGGGGTTGATCACCGCGATCGCGACCGGCCGGATCCCCTCGGCGCGAGAGCGCGCGATGGCGGCCGTCAGCGCCTCCTCGCGGAGCTGCCAGTGATGCGCCTCGTCGAGGTAGTAGGGAATGGCCTGGCCCCCTCGCAGGGCGATCTCCGCGCTGTAGAGCGGGTACTGCGGGATCGGGATCATGATCCCGTCGTTGCGGTCCCGCAGCAACGCCACGATCGCCGCCTCGACGCCCTTGCTGGCGCCGTCGGTGAGGAGGATGTGGTCCTTGTCGGCCGGGATCCCGTCGCGGCGGGTGATGAAGTCCGCCACGGCCTGCCGGATGAAGCCGATCCCCGGGCTCTGCGTGTACGCCCCGGTTCCCGAGGGCTGCTTCACGAGGATGTGCCGCGCCTTGCGGACGACGTCCCCGGGGAAGCGCCCGGCCAGCACCGGGTCGTCCAGCAGGGCGGGGTACTCGACCAGGGCGAGGATCTGCCGCAGGTAGGTGAGCGGCTTCTGCACGAAGGCCTGCGGGTTCCCGATGTTGCAGTAGATGATGCGCCGGCCCTGCGCCTCGAGCTCCTGGGCGCGGATCGGGATCGCCCCGCGGACGGCGTACTCGGCGCGGAGGAGATCGGGATTGAGGTCGTTCCTCGTCAGCATGGGAAGAAAGTCGCACGCCTGCTGCGGCGTGGCAATGACAGGCGGGTGTAGGGGGTAGGGTGTAGGGGGTAGGGTGTGACGACCGCAATGCTTCCGCTACACCCTACACCCCAAACCCTACACCCTGTCATTCAGTTTCCCGGCGGCCGCCGCGGCATCCGGGCCTGCATGTCCGCCACGTTCTTGTCGAAGATCGTCTGCTGGTCCGTGGTGAGCACGTTCCGGATGTCCATGTTCTGCTGGCGCATCAGCTCGAAGCGCTGCGCCCGCGTGGCCGAATCCGGCATCTGGCCGGGGGTCATCGGCGGCATCTTGTCCTGATAGGCCTTCTGGATCGAGTCGATCTTGGCCTGCTGCGTCGCCGTCAGCGTGATGCCGTTCAGCATCATCTGCATCCGGCGCTGGGCGAAGCCGCCCTGGCCGCCCATCCCGCCGCCCGGCGGGCCCTGGGCGATGGCCGGGGCGACGGCGAGCCCCAGCAGTGCGGCAACGACGAGGGTGATGCGTGACTTCATTGATCCTCCGGTTTCGTGGTGATGTGGAGCGTGCACGACACGTATCCACTAGTAGATACGCGCGCACGCCCCAAGTCGTTAAGGCCTGCTGCTCCCCTGCCGGCGACGCCTAGTTCTGGGGCCGGCGCGGCGGCTGGCTCTGCTGCTGCCGCTGTTGCGCCTCGCGCTGCAACACCTCCTGCAGGTAGTCGCTCATGTTGCGCGGCGGCGCCACGCAGGTCGGCCAGGACGCGGGCTGGGGACCGCCGGGGCCGAAGCCGCCCCGCTCCGGGAACGCCGTCCGCTTCTCGTGCGAGACGTTCTGCCGGTCCTCGGAGGCGAGATACACCAGCATCGCCGTGAGCACCGCGTTCGACTTCAGGTCGTCGAAGACGATCTTGTCGAAGGTGTCGCGGGTGGTGTGCCAGGTGTAGAGGAAGTAATCCCAATTGGTCGAGCCGAGGCCGAACCCCGGTGCGCCGGCGCAATCGAACGACGCGTGGTCGGTCCCGCCGCCCGCCGGCATGCCCGTGAAGCCGAAGGTGATGTTGCGCGTGATCTCGGAGGGCACCTGCGCGAGCCACCGCGCCAGGCTCCCGGCGGCATCTGGGTAGCCCGACGCCGACAGGTTCACCACCCGTCCGGTCCCGTTGTCCTGGTTGAAGAGGGCCTGGAGGTGCGAGACGATGTCGGGGTGGTCGGACACGAAGGCCTTGGAGCCGTCCAGACCGTTCTCCTCCGAGGCCCAGTGGCCGACGAGGATCGTCCGCCGCGGAGCAGGATAGGCGAGCTTCAGGATCCGCATCGCCTCGGCCATCGTCACGGTACCGGTGCCGTTGTCCGTCGCGCCCGAGCCGCCGTCCCACGAATCGAAGTGCGCCGACAGCATGACGTACTCGTTGGGCAGCTCGGTGCCGGGGATCTCCGCGACGATGTTGAACGCCGGCACGTCGCCCAGGTCCTGCGACTCGGCGACGAGTTGCACCACCGGCCCCTGGTGGTTCTCCGCGAGTCGGGACACGAGCCCGTAGTCCTCGCAGCTCAGGTCCATCACCGGCGCGTGCTGCGACCAGGTATTGAAGATCCGGTCCGTACCCCAGCCGGTCGTCCAGGTCGAGGTCAGGATGCCGGCAGCCCCGGCGCTGTCGAGCGCGAGCTGCAGGAGGCGCGCGTTGAACGCCGCCTTCGTCACCCGCTGCTGCCACGCCGTCTGCGCGGTGGCACGCGCCTCCCGGAACTTCGTCCACGAGGCCGGCAACGCGGTGGTCGCCCATTCGCTATCGGGCCGGCAGGAAGGCTGGGGGAACGAGATCGCCACGAACTTGCCCTTCACCGACGGCAGCCAGGCGCGGAACGCGACACTGTCGGCCAGGTCGGGGAGTTGAATGACCTCACCGCGCACCGGTTTGCCGCCCGTGCCCGGGCTCCACGAGAGCATGGTTGCCTCGAGCGTGCGGACGCGCGGGGCCACGAGGTCGATATGGGCGCTTCCGCGCCGCCAGCCACGCCAGGTGCCGTACTGCTCGGCGCGAGCCTGGATCCCCCACTTCTGATACAGCGCGATCAACCAGTCGGCCGCCGACTTGTAGCCCGGCGAGCCGGTGAGCCGCGGACCGATCGAGTCGAACAGCGGCTGGGAGATCTCGTAGGTCTGGGAGCTGTCCATGCCGAGCACCCAGATGCGCCGGAGCACGGGGTTGTCGGTCGCGAACGTCTGAGCGGCGGCGGTGCCGAAGGCCAGAAGCAGACCAAGGCCCGCGCCCGCAATGGCACGTCTCATCGGATTCCTCCAAAGGGTGAACAACGGGCCGAATGTAGGCTTTGGGGCCCCTCGCCGACAGGGCGAAGGTCGCTACATTCCGCGGGTCTCAATTCCATCAGCGGAGGTCGGATTCCCATGCGCGTGGCCCCTCGCGTCGTGTGCGCGTTGCCCTTCATCGTCGCTCTCGCCGGCGCCCTGCCGGCTTCGGCCCAGGTCCCCTCCGCGCCTCCCGGCGCCCAGGCCGCTGTGGCCACCGGCATCGCCTCGCGCGCCCAGGGAATGGAGCGGCGGGAGGGATTCGTCACGGTCTACCTCGATCGCGCGCAGGGGAAGCTCTTCCTCGAGCTGCCGCACGATTCCCTCCGGGTGCTGGCGTTCTTCACCCTCGCGACCGGCCTCGGCTCGAATCCGATCGGGCTGGATCGCGGCGCCAACGGTCCCAATCACGTCGCGCGCTTCGTTCGGGACGGCAACCGGGTGCTGGTGGTGTTCGAGAACTGGGCGTACCGCAGCTCGAGCGCGAATCCTGCCCACGTGCGCTCGGTGGAGGAGTCCTTCCCACCGAGCACGGTCGCGGCCCTGCCGCTCGTGGCCGAGGAGGGAGGCCGCCTGCTGGTGGACGCGACCGACTTCGTGATCCGCGACTGGATCGGCGTGCCGCAGGCGCTGACCGACGCCCACCAAGGCAGTTACGCCCTGGCGCGGGACCGGTCCGGCGTGGACGCGGCGCGGACGGTCGCCTTCCCGGAGAACACGGAGCTCGACGCGTCGCTCACGTTCACCACCAGCGGCCGGCCCGGCCTCCTGGTGTCCGGTATCCTCCCGGACCCGGAGGCGTTCACGCTCCGCGAGCACGTTTCGCTGCTCGAGCTCCCCGACACCGCCTACCATCCGCGGGCCTGGGACCCGCGCATCGGCTACTTCGGCATCACGTTCAAGGACTACGCCCAGCCCGTGCAGCTGCCGCTGGAGCAGCGCTGGATCGCGCGCCATCGGCTGCAGCGCGCCGACCCGGCCGATCCGCGCAGTCCGATCGTGGATCCGATCGTCTACTACCTCGACCGCGGGATCCCGGAGCCGATCCGTTCGGCGATGCTCGAGGGGGCGCGGTGGTGGGAGCAGGCCTTCGCCCAGGCGGGCCTCGCGGGCGGCTTCGTGGTGCGCGATCTGCCGGAGGGGGCGGACCCGATGGACGCGCGCTACAACGTCGTCCAGTGGGAGAACCGGAACGAGCGGGGGTGGTCGGTGGGAGGCTCGCTCGGCGACCCGCGCACCGGGGAGATCATCAAGGGGATGGCGCGGCTGGACTCGCACCGGGCCCGCACCGACTACAACCTCTACGCCGGCCTGATGGGGGCCGGCGCCTCCGCCGCCGACAGCGCCTTCGTCCTGGCGCGGGTGCGGCAGGTGACCGCGCACGAGATCGGGCACACGCTCGGCCTCGCGCACAACTACATCGCCTCGAGCTACGATCGCGGGTCGGTGATGGACTACCCGCCGCCGCGGGTGCGGCTCGACGCGAACGGCGAGATCGATCTCAGCGAGGCGTACGCGGTCGGGCCCGGCGCCTACGACGTCTGGGCGATCCGCTGGGGCTACGGGATCTTCCCGCCGGCGGTCGAGGCGGAGTCGCTCAAGGCCATCGTCGCCGACGGGCTGCGCCGGGGCTACCTCTACCTCTCCGACGGCGACGCGCGGCCGGAGTTCGCCTCGGATCCGCGCACGAGCCTGTGGGACGACGCGGCGACGCCGCTCGAGTTCCTGCGCCGCCAGATGGCGGTGCGCCGCGTCGCGATGAGCCGCTTCGGCGAGCGCAACATCCGTCCCGGGGACCCGATCGCCCTGCTGCAGGAGCGGTTCGTCCCCCTCTACTTCTTCCACCGGTTCGCGATCAACGCCCTTGCCAAGACCGTCGGCGGGATGGAGTATGCCAACGCGGTGCGCGGAGACGGGCAGCAGGCCACGCTTCCGGTGCCGGCGGCGGACCAGCGGGCGGCGCTGAGCGCGCTGCTCGGCGCTCTGGAGCCCGCCGAGCTCGCGGTGCCGGACACCGTGCTGACGCTCCTGGCGCCGGGGGCGGCCG
>Ga0187853_10003738_pt1 | contig 11570 bp, 7 predicted proteins | sample June2016WEW_6_10_2_FD_132417 | JGI IMG/M metagenome (GOLD analysis project Ga0187853, IMG submission 132417) | Peatland microbial communities from SPRUCE experiment site at the Marcell Experimental Forest, Minnesota, USA - June2016WEW_6_100 | ecosystem: Environmental > Terrestrial > Soil >... | reverse complement strand
CACGAGTTTATCCGGGGCTTCCAGGTCTTCGTCACCGCGATATGAGTTCTTGTCCATCATGCTCTGTCCTGAATGTTAAGCGTGCGACGGGGCGAAAAGGTTCATGCCTCGAAGAAAGATTTGGTGCGCGGGTCCTGCCGGAGCGTGCTGAGCCCATGATGCAGGCGCGATTTCACCGTCCCCAGGGGAATCTCCATGAACTCAGCGATCTCCGCCAGGCTCAGGCCATCGACAAAACGCAGCGTCAATACCTCGCGGTGCTCTTCGGAAAGCCCCGCCAATGCCGCCGCCAGCGGCTCGCCTTCAGCCACGACCGGCCCGGTAGCCGTCCTCGCCTCCATCATCCGTATTTCCTCCTCGCTGGACTGGTAACGCGCCGCTTTCCGGCGGCCGGCAATCGAGAGGTTCCGAACGGCGGGGTAGAGGAAGGTCCTGAGGTTGGCGGACAACTCGAATCCCGGGAATTTCTTCAGGAAATACAAAAACGTCTCCTGCAGGACGTCCAGCGCCAAGTCGCGGTCACCGGTGAACCGGAAGGCTAGGTTCACCACCCAATCCCGGTGGCGGTAGTACAGCACCTCAAAGGCGTCGACATCGCCACCGTTGACTGCCGCAACCAAGTCCAGGTCGCTAAGCGAGTCTGGCTTGGCCGCCGCATTTACGGGCGCCTGCATAGCTGGTGATGCCGCCATCATGAGCGCTATAGTTGCAATTCCGCAAGCAGTTTAGTGTACCGGCTGCCCAAAAGGTTCACGCTCACTGCTGAAATCGTGCCGGGTTCTGCTCCCGGTCCGGTCTTGAAGGTTTGTTTCAGCCAAGGCGTAGAGCGTGGAGCGTGTCGAGCGTGGGAGCGTGGAGCGCGGGGGAAGGGACGCTGGCGACTGGATGGGGGCCGGCAGGCGGGTTCGGAGAGGCAATGAAAACACAGAGACCTGCCTGCGCCGAGGCTTCGGCAGGCAGGCGCGAAGAACGCGGAGAAGAGGTTGTTCGCAGCTCGCGAGCCAGTTGGGCTATTGCGGTACGCCTGAGCGGCCCTGCCATTAGCACCGCGGCTTTAGCCCGGTGGAAGGAGGCGCGCTCCCGGTACAAACTGTTTCAACAGTTTGTCACCTTGGACGCAAGCCGTTGAAACGGCTGATGACCCGTTGCGCCTCGGTACACCGGGCTAAAGCCCCGGTGTTAATGAGACGTTGCCTGGAGGCGCGCAAAGTGCCGAACCGGTCGGCGCACTCCCTGCGCAAGCCGCCGAGGTCTCCGGCCTCAAGCCTCCGGTATCAGTCTCATCGCCGTTTGTTGATTGCCTCGATGAGTGCGCCGGGATCGATCACAGGCCCGACTGCTGCCTTCGCCGCCGTTTGCCGCCAAAGCTGCACCATTTCCCGGGGTTTTATGGTCGGATCAACTTGCGAAGGGCCTGCTTCCAGCGCGCATAATCAGGCCGTTGAGAAAAGGCGCCGAGAGAGATGCTCACGACCCGGAGCATATCAGCGCGGCACCAGCCACGTGCCCGCGAGCCGATCCGCCAAGCCGCGTTTCGGGAGCAGAGCTGAAGCCAGAGCAAGCCCTGCGCTTAGCCCAATTACAGCCACCGTGGAGCCATTCATACCCAGCACCGGCGCGAGCAGCTTAACGCCAGCCGGCAGGACCAGGAACGGCAACCAGGCGAGCAGGTTCCGCCAGGCCACTCGCAAGCGCGAGGACAGCGCTCCGGTGCGATTCACGAAGACGATGCCCAGCAGCTTGACGATGGCGCCGCCTCGGAACAGCAAAGACGCGATCAGGCAGGGAAGGACTACGAGCATCACGGCGCTGCCATAGCCAACGAGCAGCACCGCCAGCGGCAGCTTCACTTGTTTGATGGCCTCCTGCGCCGCAAGGTCCGGTGATTTCTTGAAGAATCGTTCCACCGTGGCCGAGGCCTCCGCGAACTGGCCGGGTGAAGGCGGCGGCCGCCGGGTGAGAATCCGTTCCGCTTCGTCCCGGAGAGAATCGGTGATGGCCACCCGCGTGTTGAACTCGTTCCACAGAACGGCATTGGTGATCACCGGTGCGAACCGTCCGGCGATGTAGATCTCGAGGGCCTCACGGTCGGCTGCCTGGTCCAATTTGCCTGGTTTGGCCTGGTCTTGGAGTTCCTGGTGGTGGGCCAGGCACTCGCGGAGGGTCGCCAACTCCGGCGCCGCATGGAAGAAGGCGGCTGTCCGCGCGAGTGCGAAGCCCGCCACCGCCACGGTCAACACCGGCAAGGCCAGCACTCCGGCCAATAGGACGAGCCGTCGGGCGCGCGAAACCTGTGCGGGCGCGCTGAGCAGGGACCGGAGGTGAGTGATGCATTCCTCGAGGCTGGCGCCGGGCTTGAGCGTTTCCAGGAAACGCCGGGCATGCAAGGCCAGCGGCACCTTGGGAGTGCCGGGGCCTGCGCCGCCCGAGTTTGCCGGGCGCCCTTCCACAGCGGAAATTGCCACGTGCCGAAGGAATGCAAAGCGCGAGGGGGCAACTGACTCGACCTCCGCAGGCCGGTCTGGCTGAAGACCCGCGGTCCCGGGCGCCGGGAAATCCAACAGCTTGGCGCGTCCGTCTGCCGTGATCCAGACACGGTCCAGGCTCAAGGTGCTGGGGAGCGAGCGGTCCTGGGTTGCCGCCCGCAATTCCTCCGCGAGGTCGAGCAGCCAATAACGCGCGCGGCTCCACTCCTGCGGTTCCCGGAGGAGGGCCAACAGTGGCTGCCCTGGCGGGGCCTCGTAAGCGTCCCAGGCTTCGGCCTCCGCACGTTTCGCGCTGAGCCAGCGCAGGCGCCCGGGGCGGCTCAAATGGCGCAAGTTCGCCGGGAGCGGGGGCGCGCCCGGCGAGAGCCTCCGAATCCAAACGTGGCGCAACAGGCGCGCGTCGAAGCCCAGCATCAGTTCGGTTCCGTCCTCGCCGCCGATGCGATTCAGCACGTGATACGGACCGATCTGGGGCAGGGTCTGCATTTTCGGCAGGGCCTCTTTGACCCGCGGCAGCGCGGGACGCGGCTCATAGGCCGGCTTGGCGATGACCCGCGTGGAGCTGGCAAGGTCGTGCCAGCCGGCGAAGCCGTTGCGCCGGCGGGCGGTGGTGAAGGGAAGCACGCGCGCCTCGAGGCCGAGAAGGCCGACGACCGTCATCCAGCCGGACAGCGACCCGCCAGAGGCCCACGCGTGGGCCGCGCCCCAGCCCAGCAACCACACGGCGTGGGGAGGCGCCGCGAGAACGAAGGCACGGAGCAATGCGCGTGGCACCCCGGGCAGGGTGCGATCCAGCCGGGCAACCTGGAGCCGGCAGATGGCTTTGCCGACCGAGGCCCCCCAAAGGCCCTCAAGCAGGCCGTAATACAAAAGCGCCAGGAGGGCGGTGTCCAGGAGGTTCACCAGCAGAAATTGAGAAAGCGTCAGATGGTTCGCGGCGGCGCGGACTCCACTGATGATCAGCGTGTTCGCCAGGGCCAACAGGAGCATGTCCAGGCCATAGGCAACCAAGCGCAGGCCCACCGTCGCCGGTGTCGGCACGGCCGAGGCGTATGGCAGGAGCGCGTTGCGCAGCTCGTCGTAATTGCGGAACCGTTTGTCCGGGTCTTTCTGCAGGCAACGCAGGACCGCCCGGCACAGCCCGGAAGGCAAGCCGGGACGCTGTTTGGCGGGAGACTCGGCCGGCCGTTCCAGCACCGTTGCCAGCAGGCGCACCATGTCAGGCGCCTCGAACGGATGATGCCCGGTCAGCAGGTAGTAGAGCGTCACGCCCACCGAGTAGATGTCCGAGCGCACCGTCAGTTCGTCGCCCCGCAATTGCTCCGGCGAGGAAAACGCCGGTGTGCCCAGGAAGGCGCCCGTGGCCGTGATGGCGGGTTCCGTGCGCACGAGGGTCGAGATCGAAAGACCGAAGTCCCCGATCTTGACGGTGCCGTCCGCCTCGACGAAGCAGTTGGACGGTTTGATGTCGCGGTGCAGGATGCCCGCCCGCTGGGCCGACTCGAGGCCCGCTATGATCTGGAGCACGCTGTCCGCCACCTCCGCGACCGGCAATGGGCCTTGGCGGGAAACGCGATCCTGGAGCGTCCCGCCGGCCATCAATTCCATCGCGATGACTGGGATGCCGGCGATTTCCTCGGTGCCGAACACGTACACACTGTTGGGATGATTGACCGACGCGGCGAGGCGTCCTTCGCGAAAGAAACGGCTGCGCGCCTCCGGCGAGTCGATCCGATGCCCGAGCACCTTGAGCGCCACCCGGCGGCCGGACTCCAAGTCTTCCGCTTCGAAGACCGCGCCCATTCCGCCTTGGCCCAGCAGGCGGCCGATGCGGTAATGCCCGAAAGTCGCGCCTGGCTCCGGCAAGGCGCGGGCCGGCGTTGCATCCGTCACGACCAAGGTTTCGCCTGGGGAGCCAACCTCCCTGGTCGGGAGCCCCTGCCGCAGGAGGCAGTGGGGGCATCGGCTGGGTGGAACCTGTGGTGGCAATGGCCCGCCGCAGACCGGGCAACTTCCGGCCGCCATTTCCTTTGTCCGTTGGTTCGTAATGCTCATCCGCCATTACTTCCGCAAACCCGGAGAAAAGTAACGCGCTTTAGCGCTGAAATACGGCAAACAGGTCCCGGAGTTCCGCTTCCACCTCGTGCGGCGAGGCGACGGTCTTGGCGATTTCCTCGCGCAGGATCGCGCGGTAGCGGGCCCGCAGGCGTTGCATGGCCATTTTTACGGCGGCTTCACTGAGACCGAGCTCCGCGGCGATGGCGGCATACGGCAAGGCGGCTTCATCCCGAGTCAGGCAGGCCTCGAGGCGCTCGAACAATCGGACCCGGCCGGATTGGACGTACTCGTGCCGCAGCCGTCCCATGACCTGGTCGAGCAACGTCAGCGCCCATTGCCGTTCATAGAGCGCGTCGGGAGGCTCGCCGGGCGCGGGCTCCGCATCGAAGCGGGACTCGGCCAGGCGGGCGTCGAGGGCGACGACGGGCTGGAATCCGCCCCGTTTCTGCGTGTGTTGGCGGTGCCATTCATCGGCCAGGAACCGCTTGAACACCGTCAGGAGGAATGAGCGAAAACGCCCTTTGTCCGGCTCCGCCTTGGCCACGAAATTGCGCTCGAGCAGCCGGGCAAAGAATCCTTGGGTCAGGTCTTCGGCTTCGTTAGCACCGTGTCCCTGGCGTCGGGCAAACGCGTAGAGGGGATACCAATAGACCTGGCACAGCTCGTTGAGGGCTGGACCGGCCTCGCTCGCGTCGCCGTGACCGGCCCGAATCACTGCGCTCCAATGGGTGGTCCGAAACTGGCCTCCCGCCGCCGAAGCAGTCTCTGGGGTTGAGTCTGGCATGCCCGCTTAAGCGATCGTCCGCTGACAGGGACCAGGATGCCGCCGTCGCGGGATGGCGTCAATAAGAATTCCGGCAAGACCCTGAGCCCGCAGGGCTGATTCAAGATCCCCCCCAGAACTGAGGGGTCCGTGGGATGCACTACAAACGGACGGCCCCTCACCCCGGCCCTCTCCCCATCGGATGGGGAGAGGGCCGGGGCAAGCGGAAACGGGACTTTTGGCATGACACAACGAGGGGGGCCTGGTACAAGTTGCGCATTGATTATGAAAACTTGGAAACCTCCATCCCGAATTTCACGCGGGCGCTCGATTTCGTCCCCCGAGGCTCGACACTCGGCCCCTGGCGCGCGGTTGCGATTCACGGTCTGCCTTGTCATTGCAGGACTCTCCCTCTGCTTCTGGCCTGCGCCGGGCCGGGCGGCGGAGGGTGTTGTCTCGCGCGAACGGCTGTTGCTGGATTGGGGTTGGAAATTCCATCTGGGCAACGAATGGGGCACGGGCGAAGACCTGGCCAAGGCGGGTTCGAGTGTTGGACCGGCGAGTCGCGATTTCAACGACGCGGTCTGGCGCACGGTCGACCTGCCCCATGATTGGGCAATCGAGCTGCCGTTCGACCGGAACGCCGACACGTCCCACGGTTTCAAGCCGGTGGGGCCCGGTTTTGCCACCAACAGCGTGGGGTGGTATCGGCGGACCTTTACGTTGCCCCAGCAAGACGCGGGAAAACGGCTGTGGCTGGAGTTCGACGGGGCCTTTCGGGACAGCCGCGTGTATGTGAACGGCTATTTCGTTGGACACCACGAGAGCGGCTACAGCAGTTTCCGCTACGATATTACGGACGTGGCCAATTGCGGCGGCAGGAACACAGTGGCGGCGCGGGTGGACGCCACGCAATTCGAGGGGTGGTTTTACGAAGGAGCCGGCATCTACCGCCATGTCTGGCTGACCAAGACCGGGCGGCTGGCGGTCGCGCCGGAGGGCCTTTTCGTTTATAGCAAATTCAAGAGCCCTGTGCCGGCAGGCCCGGCGGAGATCCGCGTTGAAACGCGATTGGACAACTCGCTGGAGGCTCTGGCCGAATGCACGGTGCGATGCCAGGTGATCGATGCCGCGGGCAAGACAGTGGCCGAGGGCAACGGGTCCGCCAGGCTCGGGGCCTTCTCCCAAAGAACGGTCCGGCAATCCATCCAACTGGACTCCCCTGCCCTGTGGTCGCCCGACTCGCCAACGCTTTACAAACTGCTCACCGCCGTCGAGTCAGGCGGCGCGGTAGTGGACCGGGTGGAAACCGAGTTCGGCGTTCGCACGGTCGGGTTTGACGCAGAGAAAGGGTTTTTGCTCAACGGCAAGCCCTACGTGCTCAAGGGCACTTGCAATCACCAGGACCACGCGGGCGTGGGAGCCGCCCTGCCGGACCGGCTCCAGTATTTCCGGATAGCGCGGCTCAAGGAGATGGGAGACAACGCTTACCGCACGTCGCATAATCCGCCGACGCCGGAGTTGCTCCAAGCCTGTGACCGCCTGGGAATGCTGGTGATGGACGAGAACCGTTTGTTGGGCAGCGATGCCCTGAACCTGGACCGGCTCGAGCGCCTGGTCCGCCGGGACCGCAACCACCCCAGCGTGGCGGTCTGGTCCATCGCCAACGAGGAGGGCGAGCAGACCACGCCGGCGGGCGGACGTGTGGCCCAGACGATGCAGGGGCTCATTCACCGGCTCGATCCGACCCGCCAGGTGACCATGGCGGCCAACGTCGGCAATACTTTCGCGGGCCTCAACCGCATCATCGATGTGCGCGGCTGGAACTATCACATCGGCAGAGAGATGGATAATTACCATGCGGCCCATCCGGTGCAGCCCAATGTGGGCAGCGAGCAGGCCAGCACCGTTTGCACGCGGGGCATCTACGCCAACGACCGCCAGGCCGGTTATGTGAGCGCCTACGACGACAACGCCCCGCCCTGGGCGCACACGACCGAGACGTGGTGGAAATTCTTCGCCGCCCGGCCTTGGCTTTCCGGCGGGTTTGCGTGGACCGGCTTTGACTATCGGGGCGAGCCCACGCCCTACGGCTGGCCGTGCATCAACTCGCATTTCGGCATCCTGGACACCTGCGGTTTCCCCAAAGACAATTTCTATTATTACCTGGCCTGGTGGGGGAACCGGCCGATGGCCCACCTGCTGCCGCATTGGACCTGGCCGGGCAAAGAAGGCCAACAAATCGATGTCCGCTGCTTCAGCAACTGCCAGGAGGTGGAACTGTTCCTCAACGGCCAGAGTCTCGGCAAACAGTCCATGCCGGAAAATTCGCACCTGGCCTGGAAGGTGAATTACGCCCCGGGCACACTCTCGGTCAAAGGCTACAACGCCGGCCAGGTCGTTGCCCAAGACAAGGTCGAAACGACCGGCCCGGCTGCCGCAATCAAGCTCACGCCTGACCGGCCCGCCATCAAAGCCGATGGCCAAGACGTCAGCATCATTACCGTAGCCGTCACCGACGACCATGGCCGGGTCGTCCCGGTGGCCGGAAACCTGGCCGAGTTCGAGCTGAGCGGTCTGGGCCGGATTCTGGGCGTCGGCAACGGCGACCCCAGTTGCCATGAACCCGATGTGTTCATCGGCACGCCGGGCGCCCGTTCCGTGCCCCTTGACAGTTGGCGAGTCAAGGAGGTGCCGGACACCAAAGACCGGCCGGAGGTGGCCAAAGAGTTCAGCGTTCGGAACTGGCGCAGGGTGGATGTCCGGGCCGACTTTGGCCCGCTGACCCCCGGCCAATGCGCCGTGTTTCGCAAGCAGTTTACTGTGCAGCCGTCGGACCTGTCGGCCACGAACATTCTCCTGAGCTTCGGCATGATCGATGACGAGGGCTGGGTGTATGTCAACGGCCAGTTCGTCGGCGAGTCGCATGACTACTCCTCCTCGCCCGCCTTCCAGGTTGGCAAGTTCCTCGAGTCCGGCGACAACACGATTGCCGTGGTGGTCAAGAACAACGAAGGGGAGGGCGGCCTCAACAAAGGCGTGGCCCTGGTGATACAGGAGAAGCCCGTCCTGGCAAATTGGAAACGCAGCGTGTTCAACGGCCTGGCCCAAGTCATCGTGCAGTCGGCCAAACAAGCCGGCGAGTTGAAGTTGACCGCCCGCGCCGAGGGTCTCGCCCCGGCCACGCTCACCCTGCCGGCCGAGGCCTGCGCTCCGCCGCCCGCGGTGCCTTAGGGATCGTGCAAGAACAAATTCCGGGATCTGAGTGCTTGGGGTGGAGCGTGAGAGCGTGGAGCGTCGGAGCGTGGCAAGTGCTACGCTGCCCTCACGCTCCTACGCTCAACGCTCCCGACGTCAGGCAAAGGGCGGCGCGGACCTCCCGCACCACGCTGGCCCAGTCCCCGGGCAGAGGCTGGCGGAACAAGCGCAGGGAGGGGTACCAGGGACTGTCGTTGCGACCCAGCAGCCAGCGCCAGTCCGGCGCGCACGGCAGCAGCAACCACGCCGGCTGCCCAAGCGCGCCCGCAAGATGAACCGTGCTGGTGTCCACCGAGATCACCAGGTCAAGCTGCTTCATTAGAACCGCCGTATCTCCGAAATCGTGGATCATTGCTCTCAGGTCGATCAGCCTGTCCAACGGCGGCCCGGGCAGCGGCTCGTCAGGAGACGCCCCGACCTGGAGGCTGTAGAACGCCACCCCCGGCACGTCCAGCAACGGCTCGAGCAACTTGGCCGGAATCGAACGATGCCGATCGTTCTTGTGCTCTGGATTTCCTCGCCAAATCAGTCCGGCCTTGAGCTGCGGGGTTTGGGAACCGGGGGGCGCCGGCAGCCGCGCCTCCCGTCCGCTGGGGGGCCGCAAATAAGGTGTTTTGGCGGGCAGCGTATCCAGCGTGACTCGGAGCAGGTGCGGCAGGCTTAAGAGCGGAACGTGCCAGTCAACACCAGGAAGAGATTCGCCTCGGGCAATAACACGGTCCGCTCCCTCAACCGACTCAAAGAGAGCCACCAGGGAGGCTGGACATTCGAGCACCAAACGCGCGCCGCGCGCAGCCAGCGCCGTCACCAACCGGACGAACTGGATGGCGTCGCCGGCTCCCTGCTCGGCATAGACCAGGAGCGTCCGGCCCCGCGGGTCCTCCCCCCGCCATGCCGGGAATGCAAATTGCCGGGGCGCGAAGCGGGCTCTGCGCCAGCGCCACTCGTATTCCTCGAAGCCGCGCAGAAAATCCCCTTGAAGCAAGAGCGCGAAGGCCAGGTCCCAATGCGCCTCGGGGAAATCGGGACGCAGTTGGATGGCGCGGCCAAAGGACTTCGCGGCCTCGGCGGGGTTCCCATTTTCGCGCCAGGCGTTGCCAAGGTTGAGATGGATTTCCGCATCCGCCGGGGATTGCCGCAAGGCTTCTTGAAAACAGGCGATAGCCCGGCCGTGGTCAAGCTGGTCGCGCAAAGCATTGCCCAGGTTGTTCAGCGCGTCCGGCGCGCCGGGCCTGAGCCGCAAAGCCTGGTGGAAACAGTCCAGGGCCTCCCGGATTCGGCCGGCATCGCGACAGGCCACTCCGAGATTGCTCCACGCCATCGCGAAATCCGGTCTGCTCCCCACTGCCTGGCGATAGCAGGCGATAGCCTCCTCCACCTGGCCCATCTCCTGGAACAGCAGCCCGAGATTGTATGCGGCCTCGAAAAAGCCGGGAAACAGTTCAAGGGCCCCCATGTAGCAACGGGCGGCATCGAGCCGGCGACCCGCGGCCTGCCATTGGCGGGCCTTGTCAAATCGAGCCTGTGCTTCGGGCAGTCTGCCGGCCATAAGTCCGCCCAGTATGCCCGGGCCCTGGCGGCCAGGCAATGCTGGAGCCGTCAAGTCCGAAGGTCGAAGGTCGAAGGTCGAAAGAAGCCCGAAATCCGAAGGCCGAAATCCGAAGGAAATCCGAAATCCGAAATCCGAAGGCTGAGATCGCAGACCTTTCAGGTATTGGCTCTGCGCTCAATAGTGAGGCCGCAAGCGCTTCCCTGTCACGCAGTGACCGCAACGAATGAGGGACCGGAGACGTTCTTCGGATTTCGGCCTTCGGATTTCGGATTTCCTTGGGCCTTCGGATTTCAGGGCTGCGGGGTTTGGCCGTTCCCTCACCAGCGTGACTTCAGAGCAGCCCTGAGGTTCCTTCTGGAGTTGGGCCGCGCTGTGGGTTAAACAATAACATGCACAGAAATGCACCAATCAGCCCAGGGCGCAGGCGTGCGGCGCGGGGCAACGGCAGCGCCGATTTGCGCGCGGTTGCGCACCCGAGGCCGGGGGCCAGCCAAGACGCTCAGGAAGAGACGGCCCCAGCGGTTGACCCGACCTTTGCCGCCAAGGCGCGGTCCACCTGGGCGGTCCTGGCACGAGTCGCCCGGTATCTGCGGCCCTATAAACTGTTGGCGGCCGGCACGATATGTTGCGCCCTCTTCTCCATGGCCTTCGCGCTGGCCTATCCGAAGCTGGCCCAATTCGTCATCGACGACGTCATTCGCGGCAAACGGGTTGACCTGCTGACGCCGATGGCCGCGGCCCTGCTGGGAGCCTTTGTGCTTCGAGACCTCTTCAACGCCCTGCGAATTCGCATCAACAACCGCTTCGAGCAGAATGTGATTTATGACATGCGCCGGGACGTGTATGCCCGCTTGCAGCGGCTGCCGGTCGGCTATTTCGACCAGCGCGCCTCGGGCGACCTGATGACGCGGGTCATCGAGGATGTGAATTCGGTGGAACGGGTGTTGATCGACGGCACCGAACAAGGCACTGTCGCGCTGCTGAGCATCGTCGGGGTGACGGCGATTCTCTTCGCAACCGATGCCAGGCTGGCGGCTGTGTCGATGATTCCGCTGCCGTTGCTGACGGCCGGGGCGATGTGGTACACCCTCACAGCCCATCGGCGTTACCGCGCCCAGCGCCTGGCCGCCAGCGCCATGAACGCCTTGCTCATGGACAACCTCCAAGGGGTCCGCCAGATCAAGGCCTTCGGACGCGAGGAACACGAAGACATCCGCTTTGCCCAGCGGGCCGACGCGCTCAGGGAGGGGACCCTCGGCATCATGCGCGTCTGGTCCGCCTACTCGCCGGCCATGAGCCTGGCCGGGTCCCTGGGAATGGTCCTGGTGTTATGGGCGGGGGGGCGGGGGGGGCTGGGGGAGGGAAGGAGGCTGGGCAATTTGGTGGGTTTCCGGTTTTTTCTGGGTTTGTTTTAGGAACCGGTCGCCCGCTTGCAGGGCTTGAACCGGAGGTT
>Ga0187853_10003734_pt1 | contig 11582 bp, 5 predicted proteins | sample June2016WEW_6_10_2_FD_132417 | JGI IMG/M metagenome (GOLD analysis project Ga0187853, IMG submission 132417) | Peatland microbial communities from SPRUCE experiment site at the Marcell Experimental Forest, Minnesota, USA - June2016WEW_6_100 | ecosystem: Environmental > Terrestrial > Soil >... | reverse complement strand
GTACTCGCCACTCTGCCCGGCAGACGGTAGCCCGCGCTCCGCTTGGTTGGGATCAACGCTGGCCGGCGCCAAGCTCGAGCGCCCTCTGGCGCGCCTGCCGTGACAGATCCAGCTGCCCGCTGGCTTCCAGCAGATCGGCGAGCTTGTCCCAGCGGCTGGCGACGCCGGGGTTCAGATGAACGGACTTCTGTTCGTACTCAATTGCCTGTGGCAGATGGTAGAGCATGCGGTGAGCATCCGCGCGCCCGTCGGCGATGTCGGCGTAAGGAACCGGCGCCAGCGATTCGGCTCCCTTGTGGTACGGGCTGCTCTCTTCAGCCCGGGCGAAGGCCTGCAACGCAGCTGCGGGACGCTGCAGCAAGAGTTCGACCTTGGCCAGGTCCATATACGCAACAAACGGTTCCCTGCCCAGACCGGCGGCGCGCGAAAACGCTTGCTCGGCCTCGGGCAGGCGGCGTTGCTCAACGTAAAGGCAACCGAGCTCATACCAAGCTGCGTCGTTCTCCGCTAGCGCCAGGCTGGAGCGGTATTCCGCTTCCGCTTTGTCGAACATCCGGTGGCGCTGGTAAAGCTGTGCCAGTACCAATCTTACATTTGGATCTTTCGGGTATAGCGCCGCCGCGCGAAGCAGAGCCGCCTCGGATTCCTGAGGGCGCTCCAGCGCAAAGAGCAGTCCACCGGCGTTGGCCCAAAAGTCGTAGAGGTCCTTGCGCGATACCGACGACGGCGGCACAAGCTTCTGGGTAAAGCAGTCGATCCGCAGGCGATCGAGCCAGGGCTGGTTTACCGGAGTATTGCGCAACAGCACCAGCGCGGTTTCGTCCATGTAAACCGGACGCCAGTTCGCGCTCGCGCAGAAGCTAAGGGCATCCTGCCGGTCGACAGCGATCCCGCCCGCTTCATGGATCAATAAGACATTGATCCCCCATTTATCTGCAGCCGCCGTCCAAGCCGGCCTGTCCGGCGGCAGCAACATAAGCTTGTACTCTTCGACCAGCACCGCAGGCGCCAGGTGATCGAAGCGGTCGTCGATGAAATCCGGATACTCCGGCCCCAGACGCCATGCGGCAAAGCCGCCCAGGTTGAACTCCTCGAAGATGTTTCCAGGCAGCTGCTCGCGCCGGATGAAGCTGACCGCGCGCTCCGGAAACCACGGTGCCTCGCCTACCCCGAAGCGGGACTTGCTGTGGTAGATCACATGGGTGCGATTGGAGATAAAATCGGTAGTTTGCAGCAGGGCGACTGCGCCGATGGCGCAGACGAAAACCAGCGCCAGGGCAGGCGGAACCCGGAGCAGCGGGCTAGGCTTCGGGGAGCCCTCCGGCGGCTGGGCCGGCGGCGTATCGACGCCACAAGCCTCGCCCAGCAATGTCCCGCCGAGGATGGTGGTGATAATACAGAACAGCGCATTGTATCGCACGTGTTCCACCGAAAGATAAAGGGCCACCGCCTCGATGATCACCACGCCCGGCTGCTTTCGCCACACTCCCAGCAAGATGACGAGGATGGCAATCACCATCAGCCAGACGTAGCCATTTTCCGGATGCCGGAAGTCGATGAGCTGTTTCAGCAGATGGGTCGACAGCGGGAAGGGAAGGAATTCCAAGATCAAGGAGGAGGTGTTGAAAGCTCCTTGTTGCTGCCCCTGCAGGCCCACCAAAGTAAGCGAGGCGGAATAGAGTTTGACTCCCCACGGATTGAGCAGCGTAGCTGCCGCCGTTCCGGCCAGCCACGGCCAAGCCGTGCGCAGGCGCTCTAGGGCGTCGCTGCGGCGTCCGGCAAACGGCAGCTCGCTGGCCTCCACCAGCAGATATGCGCCGATGACGGCCAAACCGAGAATAAATCCCGGATGCACGTTTACCCACATCAGCATCGTCACCGGCAGGATCCAAAGACGCTTGCTCGATCCGCGCTGAAAGGCCCACAGCTCGCCCAGAAAAACCGCCAGGAAAACCGTGTTGAACAGGTCGGGCCGCGGCCCGGTGCGGAAAGCAATCGACACGATGGCGAACATGGCCAGCACTATGGACGCCAGATCGTGCCCTCGCACCAGATAGGCGACGGTGGCCACGCAGGCCAGCGCACAAAAGACGCTCAGTCCCGCGTATCCAGCGGCAGCGTAGATCAGATACAACAGCACGCTGGCAAGGGGAGGATAGATCCACCGCGTGCCGGCCGCCGTGTAGGAGAGCACCTCCGTGCTGGGGATGGCGTGGTGCTGCACGACCCAGCGGCCCGTGGCCAAGTGCCAGCCTAGGCCGGCTTCCGACACCGTGCGCAGCCCCGCCGCCAGTGCGTTTGCCAGCACCAGCACCAGCAGGACTACCACCGCAATCCGATAGGATTTCTCCGGCGCGATGCTCATAATGATGACCTTGACTGGACTTCTCCTATTTCGGCACTGATTCGCCCGAATCTTACCAATCTTGAGGTGGCGCCGATGTGCTCGAACCCGTTTCCGCGTCGTTGGCAATGCGGCAGCCGTAGTTCGGCAGTATTCTCCACTCCTGTGCTCCGTGCGGCGTATTTGTTACGGGAAGAGTAGCCAAGCGCCACATGCTCGTCTATAAGAGCAATCACACCGGCATGTGACAGGCCGCCCGCTGCGTCCCTCGAAGTCTATCCCTGTTGTTGTACGTTCGCGCCAAGAGCGGGATAATTGCGCCAGCCTTCAGAGTTGGATAGCCTTCTGCATGTTAACGTCACACCGGTGAGTGTCGCTCCCTTGGAGCGGTTGAGTGGCGCTTTGCGCCAGAGACCGATGCTGCTGGGCGTGGTGCTTGTGCTCGGCACTCTGCTGTTGTATGGCCAGGTTGTGCATCACGAGTTTCTTGATTTTGATGATGGCCCGTACGTTACGCAGAACATTCATGTAAGCACAGGTTTGAATCGCGGAAATGTGGCTTGGGCTTTTACCACTTTCCAGGAAGGGAACTGGCATCCGCTCACGTGGCTCTCCCACATGGTGGATTGTCAACTGTTTGGGCTAAGGTCCGGACCTCCTCACCTCGTCAATGTTGCGATGCATGCAGCCAACGTGCTGCTCTTGTTCTGGCTGCTGCAGAGTGCCACGGGCGGCGTGTGGCGGAGTTTTTTCGTGGCCGCGCTTTTTGCGGTGCATCCGCTGAACGTGGAGACTGTCGCCTGGGTGGCGGAAAGAAAAAGTCTGCTCTGTACTCTGTTTTCTTTGCTCACGATTGCGGCCTATGGCGGGTACGCTCGGCGGCCCGGGTGGAAAAAGTACCTGGTTGTCGTCGGCGCCTTTGCGCTGGCGCTGATGTCGAAGCCGATGGCAGTGAGCTTGCCGCTGGTCCTGCTGCTTCTCGACTACTGGCCCTTGGAGAGGTATGAGGAGCTTCCATTGCGACGTAGGTGGGCGCGGTTGTTGATGGAGAAGCTGCCATTATTCTTGATGAGCGCAGCAAGTTCCGCTGTAACCATCGTCGCGCAGCGGTCTGGCGGTACCGTGGTGGGGATCTCTGCGTTGCCGCTTTCCGTGCGCCTGGAAAATACTATCGTCTCTTACGTTGCCTACATGGGGAAGACATTTTGGCCCGCCAAGCTGGCCGTCTTTTACCCTCACCCGGAGCATTCCTTGCCTTGGCCTGACGTTGTCGCAGCGGCAGTTATTTTGGCGGCGATCACGATGGCAGTGTTGTACTTTCATGGCGTTCGCTACCTAGCGATGGGCTGGTTTCTCTTTGTCGTGACGTTGATTCCGGTGATCGGAATTGTTCAGGTCGGCCACCAAGCTATGGCCGACCGCTACGCCTACATTCCTTGCATCGGCCTTTTTATCATCATCGCATGGGGCTTAAGCGACGTGGTCACTGCGGCCGCCATTCCTCGGGCTGTACCAGCGGTAGCTGCACTGTGCCTGATCTTTCTTGTTGCATTGTCCGCTGCCACTACACGCTATCTGCCGTACTGGCAGAACGGCGTGGAGTTGTTCACACACGCGCGCATCATCGCAGTCCAACCGGACCCTTCACTCGAAGAGGGACTTGCGGATGCCCTGGTTTCAGCCGGCCGGTTTGATGAGGCCTTTCCGCACTACAGAGAAGCGTGCGTATTGCGTCCGAATTTCGCATACTGTCATTACCATATGGCAGAGATCCTGTTGACTCGACATCAGCTCCGGGACGCCCTGGAGCAGTATCAGCTTGCGGGGAGGCTTACCGACAGGAAGGACATGGTAATCTCATGCTTGATCAATTCCGGCGAAATATTGATGGACTCCGGTGATTACGATACTGCGGAGATCGAATTCGCGGCGGCGTTGCAGATCGATCCCAGTAACAACACCGCGTCGGCGCTGCGCCAACGGGCAATCAATCAAAAGAGCAGCAAGAGCCGTTAAGGGCGAGGCTGCGCCCTGCAATGAGCCCCATGCCAAAACCGCTCATCCTGGACGACCAAGGCGGTCCCAAAGCCTCGAACGATCTTAATGCCACCCTGCCTCCTTTATTGGATATTCCCATGGTCGGACGGTGGTCATCTTCTTATTCGTACGCCTTTCTGGGAGTGCTGACGGTCGCCTGCCTTCTGCCGTTTTCGGGCCGCGCGTTTCACGTCGATGACCCGCTATTTATTTGGGCGGCACGTCAGATTGCCCGGCATCCGCTCGACCCTTACGGCTTCAACGTCGTCTGGTATGAAAGGCTGGAACGGATGGCGGACATCACCAAGAATCCTCCGCTGGCTTGTTACTACGGAGCGGTCGTCGGCAAAGTTGCCGGGTGGTCAGAGCGCGCCTTTCATCTTGCATTCCTTGTGCCTGCGCTGGCCGTGGTTTTGGGAACCTACCGCCTGGCAAAGCATCTCACGCGTTTTCCACTGCTGGCTGCGTTGGCCACTGTTCTGACTCCGGGGATCCTGGTGTCGGCTTGTAGCGTGATGTGCGACACGATGATGGTGGCGCTATGGGTGTGGGCGGTGATTCTGTGGATTGAAGGTCTGGCGCCGCGAAAGGCGGGGTATCTGGCGGGGGCAGGACTCCTGATTGCGGCGAGCGCTCTGACGAAATATTTTGGGGCGTCGCTGATACTGCTGCTGGCGGCATACTCCTTGGTGCGGCTGCGTCGCTTGGGAAACTGGGCATGGTATCTGCTGATTCCCGTTGGCGCGCTTGTGGGTTATGAGTTCTGGACCCACGCGCTCTATGGGCAGGGTCTGCTAGCAAGCGCGGCGGATTACGCGCGCACGGAGCGAGCCTCCAGCCATGGTTCTCGTTGGCCGGTGGTGTTGGTCGGCCTCAGCTTCACCGGAGGCTGCACACTTTCTGTACTGACCTTCTGTCCGCTTACGTGGTCTCGAAGAGCGACAGCGATCATTGCCGCCGGCAGTATCCTGGCTGCCTCCGCGCTTACTTTCGGATGGGTAGATTTAGGGAAACTGTTAGAAGGACTGGCCGCCGATGCGCTCCGCGCCCAGTGGGCATCGGTAGGGAGCCAGTTGGCTCTCTTTATAGCCGGTGGACTTTTCACCTTGGCCTTGGCGATTACTGACTATTGGAACAGACGAAGCCCGGACTCGCTCCTGCTGGGCCTCTGGGTTCTGGGAACATTCGTCTTCGCCAGCTTGCTGAACTGGACGGTCAACGCCCGCTCGGTGCTCCCGCTGATTCCCGCTGCTGCGATATTGACCGTGCGGCGGCTGGAAATTAGGCACCACGCGTGGACTCGAAGTCTGATACTGCAAATCGCTGGCGCGCTGATGGTATCAGGAGTTCTGTCGATCTGGCTTGCCAGCGCCGACACGCGGCTGGCTAACTTGGCGCGCGAGGCCGCCCGTAGTGTCCGATGGCAGACCAGGAACGATGTTGAGACGCTCTGGCTGGAAGGGCATTGGGGCTTTCAGTACTACATGGAGCAACTCGGGGCCCTGTCGGTCGATGCCGATGATTTCCAGCTTCGCCCCGGCGACCTCGTGATCGTGCCGCAAAATAATGCTAACTATGCTGGTTTTCCGCGGGATATGACTTTCCAAATGGTAACAGTCCTGGAGTTTCCCAATCCCTCTTTGGCCACAACGATAAGCTGGCAGGGGGCTGTGGGCTTCTACTCGTCCTACTGGGGCCCGTTGCCATTCAGATTTGGCCCGGTCCTTCCCGAGCGCTACTCCCTGCTGCGGGTGAATGGGGACCGTGAAACGCAAAAGTGATGCTGGAGACGCTATGCTCGAACCCGGAACCATCCCTTTGGAAGCACCGTCCAGACACCGATTGAACTATGAGCAGCTTGGCGTTTTCATCTATGCTTTGGCCCTGCTTGTGGCCCTGTCGGTCTGGTTTCTGGCGATCCGAGCACCGCTGTGGCTGGACGAAACGGGTTCGTATTGGGCCATTTCTGGAGGCTTCCGGCAAATCTGGGCGAGATCCGTAGAGATTAACTCCTTTCCCGCATATTTCTACATACTGTGGCTCACGAATGCAGTCTTCGGCAGCAAGGAGATTGTGCTGAGGATTCCTTCGATCCTCGCCATGCTCGCTGCTGTATACGTTTTCTACCGGAGTGCGAGGGAGTTGTTTGCGCGGGACGTAGCTTTGATCGCGACCGTGTTGTTCATCCTCGACGGCCGAGTTGCGTTTGCCGCCATCGACGTACGCCCTTATGCCTTCGCCATGCTGATCGCCAACCTAGCGATCTTCAGTTTTATACGCTGGGCAAAGACAAAGACAAGGACGGTCTCCTATGCTGCGCTGCTTGGCATCACGTCCGGCGGCGTCTTCTACTTTCATTATTTGTTCGGCATCTGCATTGTGGCTGCTTTCGTGATTGCTTACTGCACTGATTTCAACTTCACTGATGTTAACTTCACTGCTGTTAAATTCGTGGATCGATGGCGCTCTCCCTTTGCTGAACTGAGACAACTGGGGATCGCGGTGGGCTGCTTCACACTGCTCATGGTTCCCGTGTTGTCGAGGCTCTGGTATCTGCAGCAGACGAGAAGCACGCACATTTTCGCCGATCCGCCTACATTCACACTCTTCAGGGAAGCACTGGGCTTCGCCCTGCCAGGCTCGTCTCCGGTGGCATCGGGCGTTGTGCCATTTGTTTTTCTAGGAGCGGTCTTTGTCGCGGCGTTCACGCGCAAAGTCTCAATACCTGACGGCCCGAGTATCCGGCGCTTCATCCTGTGTGCGATATTGGGGCTGGTTCCGTCCGTGATCCTGTACGGCGTGTCGATCACCACGCCGCTACATGTTTTTATCAATCGCTATGAGGCCGTCGCTGTTCCCGGCATCGCCTTATGTTGGGCGTGGATTTTCAGCCTGATCGATTCTCGGCTGCTTCGCGTTTTGGGTTGTGCCGTACTCGTGACCTGGAGCGCATACCTAAGCTACACATCGCCGATGGCGGGCACTCATGGCTATTCATGGAAGGATGCTCTGGAGTTTGCCGATGCGAATGCTGCTCAGGATGGCTCGCCCCTCGTGATCTGTAGCGACCTGCCGGAATCAGACTTTCAAAGTATGCCCACTGGGCCGGCTAGCGAAAGTTTGCTGTTCTCACCGTTGGGCTACTACAGGGTCCGGGCGACCGTCGTTCCCATGCCTCGGACACTGACCGAACAAGCCCAGGTTATCGGCAGGCGTTTTCTCTTACGAATCGACAACAAGCGATTCATTGCAATCGGTTGGATACGGTCCTATCCGACTCTGGACTGGTTTGCAAGCGCGACTTCGACGACCCATGTACCTCACGTGCTTGGCGAGTTTCTTGGCATTGTCGTGGTCGAATTTGTTCCACGAAACGCGTCTGGCCAGGAACCCGCCCCGTTGCCAAAGTGACGCGGCGAAAAAGAATCGGTTTAGCGGGGATCTCCCGGTTATATCTCAACGAGGAGCGTTGGAAGCCTGTAACTCGGCCGCACGTTGCCGCGCCTCGGTAGCGGGCTGCATCTGCCCAGTTGCTTCGTAGAGATCTGCCAGCCTGCTCCAGCGGCTCATGACCAAGGGAGTTCTCCGGGTGGCTTCCTGCTGGAAAGCGATCGCTTCAGTCCAGTGTCCGAGAAGCCTCTGTGCTTCCGAGTTCCCTTCAGCAATCTCGGCGTAGAGTTCGGGGCCAAGCGCTTCGCCGCCGTTGCCATATGGGCTATTTTTCCTGGCATTGGCAAAAGCGGCCAGCGCCTGCTCGGGATGATTCAGCGAAATCTGGAGTTTTCCGAGAGTCATGTACATGTCGAGCGGCTCCGTGGATTCTTCCGCGGCGCGCTCGATGGCTTCGACCGCCTCGACATTGCGGCCTTCATTGGCATAGAGGCATCCGAGAGAATACAAGGCTCCGCTGTTTGGACTGAGCGCAAGTGAAGCGCGATATGCCTGTTCCGCTTCGGGGTAGCGCTGCTGACGCAGAAACAACGACGCGAGCAATAAATAGACGTTCGGATCTTCGGGATAGAGAACGGAAGCACGACGCAGCGATGCCTCCGATTCCTGGTCGCGGTGCAATTCGAAGAACAGCGCTCCGGAATTGAGATAGAAATCGTAAAGCGCCACACGCGAAGCGTTGGCAGGCGGAGTGAGCTGTTGGGTCCGGCAGTCAATCTGCAAGCGGTCAAGCCACGGACGATTTTGTGGTGTGTTTCGCAGAAATACCAGCGAGACATCATCCATGTAAACCGGACGCCACATTGCACTCTGGCAGAACGAGAACGGATCCATCTTTTGCAACCCGCGGAATCTGGATGATGCGACCAATAGAACATTCAAGTTCCAGCGGTCGGCTTCAGACTGCCACAACCATGAATCCGGGCTCTCGACGTAGAGATTGAGTTGCTCGACGACGAGATCAGGGCTAAGGCGATCTCCGCGCCCGTCGAGGAAGTCGGGATACTGCGGGCCGAGGGTCCAAACCTCGTAACCACCCAGCGCATACTCCTCGAAAATGTTCCCCGGCAACTGTTCGCGCCGGATGAAAGCGGTAGCGCGGTCTGGGAACCAGGAGGATTCTCCTGCGCCAAACCGCCAATCCGCGTTGAAAACCACGTAGGTACGGCTCGAAACAAAGTCGGCAATATGGAGCAGGGCGACACCACAGAACACAAGCGTCACCAGGATGGCCATTGCCGCGGGCACGCGAACCAAGGGCCGCGTATGTTCCCGGGTCTTGGCGGCTGAACTACTGGCGGCTGAACTGGCGAAGAGTTCACTCAGCAACGGACCGCCAAGAGTGGCGATGGTAATGACAAACAACCCCATGTAGCGAGAGTGGATCAGTACGGCATAGAGCGCAACCGAGGCAATGACCGCGGCCCCTGGCTGCCGTTTCCAGAGAAAAAGTCCGATCAGAATAATGGCCAGCAACAGCAACCAGGTGAAGCCATTCTCCATGTGCCTGAGGTCGATGAGTTGGTACAGCAACGAGCGGGAAATCGGTACGCCCCGGAACTCCATGATGAAAGTGTTGCTATTGAATTTTCCCTGGGCTGGGGCTGCGAGTCCCGACAAGGTGAGGGAAGCAACGTAGATTCTGGGGCCCCACGGATTCACCAGGGTGGCCGCCCCGCACGCCGCGAGCCAGGGCCAAACCCTTCTTAGCCGCAGAAGTACGGCTTGGCGGCGTGCTGCGAACAGCAAATCCAAGGCCTCAACCAGCAGGTAGGCGCCGATGGCCCCGAGTCCCGCGATGAAACCTGGGTGGAGATTAACCCAGAACAGCATGACCACTGGCAGGAGCCAAGGGCGGGAACGCGTTCCGCGATGGTAGGCCCAGAGTTCGCCGAGAAAGAACGCGAAGAAGACAGTACTAAAGAGGTCGGCCCGTGGCGTTGTGCGGGCAGCAATGGAATGAACGGCAAGCATCGCCAGAACCGCGCTGCCCAAGTCACCCCGGCGAACAAGGTAAGCCACAACGGCAAGACACGCCAACGCACAAAACCAACTCAGGCCGGCATAGCCAAATGCGCAGTATGTCAGGTAAAGCAGCACACCTGCAAAGGGTGGATAGGCCCATGGTTTTCCCGCTGAAGTGAACGATAGAACATCGGTGCGGGGAATCTGGTGGTGCTGAACTACGTAGCGCCCAGTCGCAAGGTGCCAGCCCATGTCGTTGTCGGCAACCGTGTGCAAGCCGGCGAACAAAGCGCTGAGTAGCACCAGGAGAATGAAAATCGACCTGACGACGGGATACGCCTTCCCCGGGGAAAATCCCATAAAAGATAGCTTCCTATGAATGAGAACAACCTCAGGTGAGTATCGTATCGCAGGTTCGACAGATTCCACATTTCGATATGGCTGATGTCCTCGGGCCGGAACCACTCCGTGACAAAAATCGCAGCCATCCACAACCGAAAGAACTCAGGGATGCATTTGCGAAACATTCCTATCCTCCATGCGGCAACGCCCGGTGTATCTCAGCGAGGAGCATTGGGAACCTGTGATTCGGCGGCGCGTTGCCGGGCCTCAGCAGCGAGCTGCATTTGCCCAGTCGCTTCATAAAGGGCAGCAAGCCTGTTCCAGCGGCTCATAACCAAAGGCGTTCTCCGGGTGGCTTCCCGTTGGAAAGCGATCGCTTCAGACCAGCGTCCAAGAAGCCTCTGCGCTTCCGAGTTCCCCTCGGCAATTTCGGCGTAGAGTTCGGGGGCAAGCGCCTCACCGCCGTTGCGAAATGCGCTGTGTTTTTCCGCTCCGGCGAACGCAGCCAGCGCCTGCTCGGGATGATTGAGAGCAATTTGAAGTTTTCCGAGAGTCATGTACATGTCGAACGGCAACAGGGATTCTTTCGCGGCGCGCTCGATGGCTTCGGCGGCCTCAGCGTTGCGGCCCTCGCCAGCATAGAGCAATCCGAAAGCGTACCGGACGGCGCCGTTTTCATTGAGTGCCAGTGAAGCGCGATATTCCTGCTCCGCTTCGCGGTAACGTTGCTGACCCCAAAACAACGACGCAAGCAGTGAATGGACATTCGGATCTTCGGGATAAAGCGCGGAAGCATGGTGCAGCGAAGCCTCCGACTCCTGATAGCGTTGCAATTCGAAGAACAGCGCTCCGGAATTCAGATAGAAATCGTGGAGAGCCGGACGCGAATTGACGTTGGGTGGAATAAGTTGCTGTGTCCGGCAGTCAATCTGCAAGCGGTCGATCCACGGACGATTTTGTGGTGTGTTGCGCAGAAATACCAGCGAGACATCATCCATGTAGACGGGGCGCCACGCTGTACTCTGACAGAAAGCGAGGGGATCGATGTTCTGTAACCCGCGGAATCCCGAGGTTGCGACCAGTAGAACATTCAGATTCCAGAGGTTTGCTTCAGAGTGCCACAATTGCGAATCGGGGCCCTCATGGTAGAGTTTGTCTTGCTCGACGCCGAGATCAGAGCTGACGCCGCGTCCATCGATAAAATCGGGATACTGCGGGCCGAGGCTCCAGGCCTCGTAACCACCCAGCGTGTAATCCTCGAAAATGTTCCCCGGCAGTTGTTCGCGCCGGATGAAAGCCGCAGCGCGGGCCGGAAACCAGGAGGATTCTCCTGCACCAAACCGCCAATCCGAGTTGAAAATCACGTAGGTGCGGCTCGAAACAAAGTCGGCAATATGGAGCAGGGCGACACCACAGAACACAAGCGTCACCAGGATGGCCATTG
>Ga0187853_10003733_pt1 | contig 11583 bp, 11 predicted proteins | sample June2016WEW_6_10_2_FD_132417 | JGI IMG/M metagenome (GOLD analysis project Ga0187853, IMG submission 132417) | Peatland microbial communities from SPRUCE experiment site at the Marcell Experimental Forest, Minnesota, USA - June2016WEW_6_100 | ecosystem: Environmental > Terrestrial > Soil >... | reverse complement strand
GGGATTCCGGTTCTGGTTGCAGGCGGGAGCGCTTGGGCTATTGAAGAAGGAGTAAACTTCTCTCATGCGCCTTCATCGTGCAGACCCGTACCTGAACGACGCTATTGAAGCCCTCGATCAGCGTCTTCACCAAGCCCGTCGCACTCTTCCCAAGGCCACTCCCGAAGACCAGCGTATTCTTGCATGGTCCCTTCTCTCTTCTGTAGAACACCAGTTCGTGCAGGATGAGATTACGCGCTGTATCAGCAACCGAGTTTACTATCTGCAGAACTACCATACCATCCAGCCTGAAGTCGGCATCCTGACTTGCGTTCATCCCTTTCGTGACCATCAGACTATGGTGGATGATGTTCTGACTAAACTTCTCGCAGAAGACGGTCAGGCCCGCATTATTATCCTCAAGGAACGGCAGTCGGGCATGACTGAATACTGCAACGGGGTCATTTGCTGGCGCACCTTCTTCCTTCCTCACGCCTACACCATCTCCGTCGCGCAAGACCCATCCCAAGGTGCGTTCATGCAGCGCAAGATCAACTTGGCTTATTCGCACCTGCCTTGGTGGATTCAACCGGAACGTCTCTATTTTACCAAGGGTGAGTACATCGAACTTGGACGGAAAGATGCACTGCGGTCGGTGGACCCTGGCCTCGGCTCCGTCTTCGTAACGACTCATGCGATGCGCACTACTGGTGTTGCTATTGGCCGTACCGTCCGCACGATGCACGGCTCGGAAGTCTCGCGCTGGCCGGACGGCGAGGTCTATACGGGCGACATTGAGCCGTCCATGAACGCGCCGGACACTATTGCCTTTATGGAATCAACTGCCTGGGGGAATGAAGGATTCTTCTACAACCTGTGGGAAGAGGCGATGGCGGGAGATTCGGACTGGACGCCAGTCTTCCTTGCTGCTTACCAAGATACGCGCCGCCGCCGCCCGGTTAAACATTCCGAGGAGCCTTTTACTCTTACCCCTGCTGAACAGTCCTTTACCGAGAAAGTCAAGCGCGAGGAAGGTTACGATATTCCCCGTGAGTTCTGGAACTGGAGGAGGCGCGGTCTGAAACGGTCTATAGCGCGAACCGGATTCGTCTACGCGCACATGGAGTCCTACCCTATTACCCCCCAAGAAGCATACCAGTCCTCCGGCCAAGGCGCCTTCCCCCGACACAAACTCGACGAGCAGCAGCAGAAGAACGTCTGCAAGCCGGAATGGGTCGGCGAGATCCTCTTCCAAGGCCGGGGCGCGGTGCCGAAAATCCTGCTCAACCACATGATTGATCCGGCGACTGGAAAGTATCGCACGGACGTTGCCTTGGAGAAGAGGGAACTGACTAACCGGCTTTATCTCTGGGAGCAGCCCGACCCTACGGCGCAATACTACGTGGGATGTCTGCCTGATGGCGAGCTGGTAAGAACGGCTAATGGGCATAAACCAATCGAGGAGGTTGAGGATGATGATTTGCTGTTGGACAAGGAAGGGCAATTCGTTAAGGTTGAGGAACGGATGCGACGGCGTTATGTTGGCGACATTTTATCCATCCGCCCTTATGGGGCTATTCTGCCAACACGTTTAACACCGGAGCATCCTGTTTTTGTATGCGACCCCCATGATGAAAACTCTGGGCGGTGGATAAAAGCAGGGGAAGTGATAGAGGGGGATTGGATGAGGCTTCCAGTGCCACGGCGTAGGCCAATGGGGGGAAGAGAACTTATGGACAAATGGCCTGAAGACGCGGTGCGAATTGATTTTAGAGTTGACCCTGCAATTCTCTGGAACGTGGACTTTTGGTGGCTGGTAGGTATCTGGCTGGGAGATGGATGGGCTAGAGAGAAAGACAGGATGGCATCTATCAGTATTGCTCTTAATCTTAAAAAGGAGATGCACATAGCCGAGAAGGTTAGAAGCGTGGTTCAGAGGCTTACTGGCAGAACTCCTCGCTTTCGGGAGAAGCCTTATGAGGGCTGTATTGAAGTTAGTTGGGATTCTGTGCAATGGGCTAGATTTTTGACAGAGAATTTTGGCAAGTACGCTGGAGGAAAGAGGGTTGCAGAATGGGTACATCGTTTGCCAAAGGATCATCGACTGGCTCTGCTGCAAGGATATTTTGATTCCGATGGGGGCATGGTTAACTGCGTAAGCAAAGACCCGAAACGAAAGTCATATCAGGCGATGGGCTTCACGTCCATCTCTTATGATCTTATGGCGGGTATGCAAGATTTGCTTTTTGGCGTTGGTTGTAATGGTGCTGGAAACATTCTGCGGGAGGAGGGGATTACCATTTTCAACGGGAAACCCCATAAAACAAAAAGAACATATCAGATTCGGCTGAACTCAGCTCATGCAAAGAACCTGCTCGATTTATGGGAAGGCAATGAATACTCTCGAATTAATAGAAATGCCTGCGATAGATACACGCATAATACAGGAAGGTTTATTTATAGCCGTGTCCAGAAGATAGTAAGAGAACATTACGATGGATATGTCAACAATTTTGAGACGGAAACACATTCTTACTGTGCTGGCCTGATTTCCACCCATAATTGTGACGTAGGCGACGGCATCCTCGGCGGCGACTTCTCCGTCATTGAAATCTTCAAAGCTGGCTACATGATGGAGCCGGACGTACAGGTCGGCGAGTGGGTCGGCTATGAGGCTCCTCTGGCCTTCAGCAAGATTATCTATGCACTGGGATTCTGGTTCAATCAATCCGAAGTGGCTGTCGAATATGCGCGCGAGGGGATGGCCTGCGCCAATGCGCTGACCCTCGATCTGGAATATCCCAAGCTCTACCGCCCGCGCCGCCCGGACAAGGCAATCGGCAGCCAGCTTACAACCTGGTTCCACTGGATGACAACCTCGAAGACTAAGCCCTACCTGCTGACGCGCATGACTGAATCGCTTTTGGAAGACAGCATCGTAATCCGCAGCCAGTACCTTCTTGACGAACTGCGCCGCTGCATCAAGGACGGGACTTCCTTCGCCGGGCTGGGCGGACACGATGACGCTGCCGTCGCGACCTGCATCGCGCATTATTGTCTGCGCGAGACGATGCCGGAACTGCGCCGGGCGGCGGCGGATTCTGCTCCCTCTTCCTCTTCCCTCGTTCGCGCTCTCCATCCCCCCGTCGGCGCGGTCCTCTACGGCGTCTACGATCCACTGTTCCGGCTGCGCCACCAGCGTCGCACCCTGACCGAGGCCGAGCAGGACTGTGCGCAGAATCCAGGCTGGCTGATCCGTCCGATCAGAGTCAGCAAGGCTAACACCGCCTTCTCCGTCATCCATCATGGCCGCGGTCTGGAGAACGAACTCTACGCCGGAGGAATGGCCGACCGGGAGATTACTCCGGCCATCGTTACCCAATTCGCTGCGGCTACTGGTCGGCTGGAAGGGATGTTCAATCGGGGAGGATCGTTCGGCGCGGCCAGCCCGGGAGCGGACGCGGCGCAATGGGATTCCAGTCTGGGCGATTTGGGAAGCGGGGATTTAGGTGATTGGAGCGAGATGTTTTAGTCGTATAATTCTGACAGCCCAAGGAGCGTTCTCTCATGTCGTCTCAATCAGGTCTGACCGGGTACTGGTGCCCATCTTGCGACCGTGCAGGCACCCCCGCTCGTCTCGTTCGCAAAATGGCCGCCAAGCAGGAAGGGATGTTGATGGAGTGCCAGTCCTGCAAGCGGGTGTACTCTTACGATTCGCTGATGCGGCTGCGTCCGCGCATGGACAAGGTTGAGTTCGTCGAGAAGCAGCCAGCCGGGACGCAGACCCTCCCTCTCTGGCTCCATCCTGAAGTCATTGCGGCTCTCCAGTCCAAATTCCCTTCCAACCTGCTGACCACTCTTCATTCCGCTGTCACGGCACTGGCCGACCCGGACGCCGTTCTGATTGAAGGCGACTACGCGCGCGAGATGGCCAGTATCGGGGTCAGGAAGGGCCGAGAAGTCCTCGCCCTCGCCAAGGAAGTCAAGGAACTGCGCGAACAGAACGCGGCGATGAGACTGAAGGAGGAGACCTTGCGGCAATTCTTCGGGGGGTTGGGGATGGCAATGCCGCAGTTGGTCAGCCAGCCCGGCCAGTCAGCCAGCCCGTCTGAACCCTCCGCCGACAACCTGGCCCCTCCCGTGGACGCACAGGGGAATGTTATCGCGCCACCTCATGCCCAGTTCGCGCAACTTCGAGAAGACGGCAGCGGCCTCCTTGTCCCGGCGGACGGGTCGGACCCGATGGCCAGTCCGGCCGGCCAGTTCTCCTTCCCGGCTGGTGCGGCTCCGGCAGCGGACAGTCGACCGGCGTTCGTGACGACGAACTTGCCGGCGAACTTGCGCTGACTTGGCTAACTCGACTGATTCTCCTTCCCTTACCGTTCCCCCTGCTCTATACTGCCGCCGATGGCCACGCAGCCCACCTCGCTCTCCCCTACCAACCGGCCACCTCTTCGCCCTTCTGTCCCTTCCTACTCAGGCCGACCGGACATCCCCCTCCCTTGGGAGCGACTCGAAGCCGACGTAATCGCATGGGCCGACCGCGCCTACTCTCAGGCCCGTGAGCGCGCGGCCTCCTCTCCCACCTCCTCTCTCATCCCGCGCATCATTCAATATCTCTCCGGCAGCCAGTGGCCGGCGCGTCCTACCGCCTACGGCAACTCCCGCCCCGTGACCAACCGGATGTTCCGGCAATACTGGGAGCTGGTCTCCCTCCTGACCGACGGCAAGCCCGAACCCCAAATCAAATGCTGGGACACCGAGGACGGTTACTCCGAAACGCAGCGCCTTATTGCCGACCTGCTCGAACCCTGGGCCATGAACCCTTCCTATCACGACGCCTCCCAAGACATCGTTGGCTTCGGACTTCTGGCCTACGGCGTCGGCAAGGTCCAGTGGAACCGGCACCTCTCCGGCGGCCTCGGCGACACGGAGCTTCTCTCGATCAACCCGCTGCGATTCTATAAACTTGGTGCCGACGGTCCTTCTACTCCGATCCCCGAATGCGAATGCCTGATCGAGTGCCGGAACGTGACCATCGAATCGCTGGTCCGGCGCTATGGCGAAGTCGCCCGGCTCATCAAGCCCGATGCCGACCTGTCTTCCTCTTCCCTCCGCCCGATGCGGCCCAGCGGCGTCTCCTCGGAGCAGTGGGGAAAATACTCTCCCCAAATGCAGTCAGTCATCTCGCAGGTCGCCGGATCGAAAGGAATGTCCAGCCAGTCCGACCTTCTCTACCCTACTGTCGATGAGCGAATCTACTGGCTACGAGATCCTGCTATCAACGCAACCTCCCGCACCGTCCGCGTCGGCGCCACCGTCCGCAGCAAATCTGGTGAAGTCGGCTACGCCAACTGGTCCTACCTCGTGGAACCTGGCTGTCCTCTCTTCCCTCGTGGTCGGGCCTTTTCCGTGGCTGGTGGTCGCGTGATGGAAGACACCTGCAATCCTTACTTCCATAATCTCGGTCCCGGTCCCTACGTCGAGTTCCTCCCGCTCCGTACCCCCTGGCAATCCCCCTCCTCGATGTCGCTGACCGGCAACCTGATCGGTCCGCAGGACATCCTGAACCGCCTGATGGCCGGGATGTTGGAAACCATCAAGGCTGGCCTGATTCCTACGATCATTACCCCGACCGACGCGATCAGCCGAGCTGACTTGGACAATCTCTCCACCACGATCTCTGGCGGCAAGGTCGAATACAATCCTCTTCGCTCCGGCGGCCAGCAGCCGAAGTTCCGCGACCAGCCCCAATTCCCTGCGCAAGCTCTCACGATCTACGACCGGACGATGCGCGAGATGGACCAGACGACCGGCTCGGCGGCCATTGACGCCGCGGCGCAGAAGGAACAAATTCCTTCCCACGACACGATGGAGATGATTCAGAATTCACGCTCGTCAATGGTCAGGTTGATGGGGAGACGGCTTGAGAACTTTATGAATCGCTGCGGACAGATGGTTGTCAGCAATATGCTCCAGTTCTACTCGCTCGGACACCGCCAAGCCATCCTCGGCGACAAGGGAACGAGTCAGTGGGACTTCTCTCCTCTCTATGGCTCGCTGATGCAGAAAGGGATGGCGCCGGAGAAGTTCGTCAGGAAGTTCCAGTTCTCGGTCAGGCCGGGCAGTGCGCTCTCGTTCGACAACGAGACTAGGCTCCAAGCAGCGATTGTTCTTAACAGACAGGGACTTATTTCCACGAAGAATGTTTTACGTCTCCTCAATAAGGCTGGAGCCAACCTCGACATCGACGAGAACTTGGCTGAATTGCAGCAGGAGGCGTTGCAGAAGGCCGCGATTGGCGCGATTATGAGTGCAGGCAAAGGAAAGACGGGAGGGAGGAAGTGATGAACCTCCTTCGCCGCAATCCTAAATCCCGCGCCAACTCGCGCAAGCCGGTCCGCGCTCTTCTCTCTCGCCGTCCTCTCTCCCTGCGCCGCGCCGCCCGGCAGTCCAATCGTATGCACGCGCGGCGGACCGGATTCCGCGGCCTCTGACTCCTCAGAAACTTGCGCTTCCGAATGACTTGGTATAAACAATCCTCGACAGGCTTCACCGCCCGTCCGATGGTGGAGGGCACCGTTACCAAAACCCCGTATCTCCACGAGAGGAGGACTCATCATGGCCCGTCGCAAACACAAGCGATCCGCGAAACGTGAGGCAAAGCGCAGCCACAAGCGCGCCTAGTCTCCAGCGCCCCGATGAGGGGTCAACTACGGTGGCTGGGCAACCGGCCACCGGAACTTTTACAGCACTACCATTTGAAGGAGAGCAAATCTCATGCCCAACCCGACTGACAAGACCCGCGCTACCGGCACCGCAGTAGTCCGCGACGAGAGCGATCTGGAACTTTCCTACGGCAAGCCGATCCCCCAGCCCAAGATGAAGAAGGGCGATTACGTGGCCATCGGCATCCTGGCCGGCTCGACCGACGCGGCAACCTCCGTTACCGGCGAGCGCACTGGCGAGCATATCCGCGATTCCATCGTGGCCGCCGAGAAGAACCTCTAACCGAGGCAGAAAGGAGCCTAACCTCTCATGGCAACTTCCCCTCTGCCTTCCTCTTCCCTCGCCGCTTCGCAGACCACTCCGACGGCTCCGCCCAATTTCTATGCCCAGGCTGCGACCGCCCAACCCGCCGCCGCTCCCGGCCAGCAAGCCTCCGCTGAAGACACCGCCAAATTCCGCAAGGCCATCGAGAAGCTCCTGACCATCTTCGACAAGATGGAGAAGCTGAAGCCGAACGGAATTTCGGTCGAGAAGAAGATCAAGTCCGTGGCGCAGTCCTTGAAAGACCTTCGCAATGAAGTTTTCGAGGGAGAGGAAGGCGAGGGTGGGGACGAGGACACGGATCTCGGCGACGGGAAGGCGGGAGCAGGGGCCGGAGCCGGAGCGGGAACCAGCCAGCCAGTCGGTGCCGCTGCCTCCCCACCTCCAGTCTCGCCGGGCGGCGTCCCTGGAACCGGCGCGTAGCCTGACCTGATTCCAACTTGCTGACGACCAACTCAACCCAACCCAACCCCAAGGAGATGAACCATCATGCCTGACATTACCAACGAACTCGACGATTTGCTTAACACCCTCGCAGAAACCGACCGACCGGCGATGCGTGACCTGCTGACCCGCAATCCCAACGCAGCCTCTGTCCTTGTCAGCCAGAAGACCGTCTACGATGCGTTTGTCGGCGGAGACCCAGTGAAGATGGCGGCAGCGGTGGCATCCGGAACGACCACAACCACTCCTACAACGCCTACGACTCCGGCAACTCCTCCGTCCGCTTCCCCTCAGTCCATCGGCCTCGGACTCGACCAAATCTCTGCTCTCCTGAACGAGCGCATCAAGTCCGTCTACACCTCTCCTGAATTCACGACCGCCGTCGAGACCCTCGCCGAGAAGAAGGCGCAGGCCAAATTTGAAGCCGAGCGCGCCAATGTGATTGGCGCCGGGGCGGAAATCTCCGACACCATCTCCGCCATCCGCGAGTCCCACCTGCGCGAATTCGGCGAACCTCTGGACTCAGCTGCGTTCAAGACCTACTACGCGGCAGAAGGACCGAAGCACGGGAACCGGCTGCAGGAAACCTATGACGCCTTTGTGGGAGAGAAGCGCGTCGAGAAGCGGATTGCAGACGGCGTGAAGGCTGGACTGGAAGCCGCGGCCACCTCGGCCGTTCCCGGTTCCGCCGTCCCCGGAGTCGGCAATCCGATGGCCCCGAATTTTGTTGATTACAACCTGAAGGTCATCTCTCCTGCGGGCACTGCTGCGCCGAGTGCTGACGTGGACAAGGCCGCGCAGGCGTTCGCGTCGATGCGGCAGGGGTGGACGCAGTAGATGGGGTAGAGCAGATAGGACAGATCAATTATCTTGCCAAAGGACGGCTTCCGGGTCGTCCTTTTTATTCAACAAAAATGCTTGATCTATCTTCCTTACTAGCCTAATATGAACGTATGGGCAACACTCCTTTGGATCATTATTTAGACCTTGCAGGTCAACGATTTGGGCGATTAGTTGTAGTCAAGATGGTCGACGCAAAGACCAAGCATGGACGGCCTAATTCACAATCCACGTGGCTTTGTAAGTGCGATTGTGGTGGTAGTCGCGTGGCTGTAGCAACTATCCTCGTGCATGGAAAGGCACCTAGTTGCGGCTGTATGAAGCGGGAGGCATCAGTACGTCTTTGGGAGCGTCGTCGAGCTAATATACTCTCGCATGACCTTAAAGGTAGTTCAAACACAAAACACTGGCCCCCAGAATATCGTGCATGGATCAATATAAAGCAGCGCTGTTACAACTTACAGCACGCTGCATACAAGAACTATGGAGGAAGAGGCATCGAGGTCTGTGTACATTGGCGTAAGGACTATAAACAATTTCTTGCGGACGTTGGCCCGAAATCTTCTCCTGAACTCAGTATTGATCGTAAGGACAATGAGCTTGGTTATTCGTGCCCTCGTTGTCTACCTCCTAACGGAAATTGCAAGTGGTCGACAAGAGAAGAGCAAACCAAAAATCGTCGGCCTGTTCCTACGGAGAATCTAGGAAAGCACATGGCAGTTGTATGGGCAAACCGGGATGGAGCGTATCGACGGAAGTTTTCGGAGAAGATGAAAGCCGTTGCATCAACGCTATCTCCCGAAGCCCGTGAGCGTCGACGGCAGGGAGGCATAAAGGGAGGTAGGATTGGTGGCCCGATTGGAAGCCGCAAACGTTGGGATAAAGTAGCTGAACAAAAATCTCGTCCATAAAAATTTGACACTCCGCATTGGAAATGATTGACTCTTTTCGAGACGGGCAAGGCCCGCATCTTGAAGGAGGGCATCCACAATGCCAGTTACAGGTAATCAACAGGTTTACACGGACCTAACTTCGTTCACTTATCAGTGGATCGTCCCGCGCGTCCAGGACGTGTACTTCAAGGTCTCGACGATCTTCCCCATCCTGTTCCGCCCGGACAACTTCAAGACCTTCTCGGGCTACCAGATCCAAGTGCCGATCCAGTACGCTCCCTTGAAGGGCGGACCGACCGTGGACGGCGGTGTCTTCGACATCTCCTCGTTCGAGACCGACACGGCGATGATCTTCGTGCCCAAGGAATACTACACCAACGTCACGCTCAGTCGGCAGCGGATCGCCTTGAACCAAGGCAGCCAGGCCGCGATGAGTTACGTTCAGGTAAAGGTGACGAACCTCTACCAGTCCATGATGCAGTATCTCGCGCAGGACACCTTCCGCGATGGACAGGGGACCGTCAGCGGAGTCAACGCGTTGGACGGTCTGCTCGCGGCCAACGACTCGGGAGCGAACTACACGCAGTACGGCGGCCTTGCTCGCGCGTCCATTGGAACCGGCGCCAACGCCGGCATCTCCGGCTACTACCAGTCGCTGAACACTCCTCTCTCCACGCAAATCCTCCAGTACGCCTTCGGTCAAGCCTCCTTCGGCAACACCCAGCCGAACCTGGCCTTCATGACGCAGGCTATCTGGGACACGATGTGGTTGAGGATGTTCCCGGCGCAGCGCGTGATGGACGACGATCCGGGCGTGATTTCGTTCGGCGCGACCAGCCTGAAGTTCTATGGCAACAAGCGGCTGCTGGTCGATCAGTATGTTCCGTCCGGGGATGTCTTCCTGAACCGCGACGAGTTCCTCCAGTGCTACACGACCGAGGACAAGCTCTTCCAGTTCGGGTTCACCGGGTTCAAGGAACTGCCCGACTCGCTCGACGGTGCCGGACAGACCGTGTTCCTCGGCGATATTGTCAACGCCCAGCCGCGTGTCAGCGGAGTCCTGGTCAACGTTCTGAATACCTAACGTTGGCCCAGCCAAGGGGCAGCCACGCATCTGACTGACTGCCTCCGTAACGCAACAGGTCGGCCCGGCGTCCTTAATTCCGGGCAGCGCGCAGGTCAGCAAACTCTGCTCGCACGGAGGAAGTCAATCATGTACACACCTTACGTCCGCTTCAACAATCCGACCACGCAGCTCGACTCCACGGCGAAGAACGCTCTGGGATCGGTCTACTCGCCTCCGCCTGGGACTTACTCCTCGGCATCGAGTTCTACTCCCGTCTTCTCGACGACCGCCGGTTCCTCGACTTCCGGCTACGGCGCGCCGGGCATCTACAAGTACGTCTACTTCTATGATGCTTCGGCCCTGACCGGCACGGTGCAGGCGGCTCCTGCTCCCGTCTACTACATCGACGAGTCCTTCACCACGGTCACAGGCAACGCTGCCGATGCCTATTTCACCACGGGCGGCGCGATGGTGGCGGGCTACCTGATGCCGAACACCACGTCCTTGGGAACCTCACTGACCGGCGCGCAGTGGTACGCGCAACTCTCCCAGTCCTACTGCTGGATTCAGGTCGGCGGATTCCTGCCGAGCGCCTTGGTTCCTTCGACTCTTGGATCGGACGCTGCCGGCAACGTGATCCAAGGACTGACCACCGGCTCGTGGACCTCCACCTCCAACACTACCCTTCAAGCCAGCGGCAGGGTTCTGGGCGTTCAGCTCCATGCCTCTGCTGCTTCTCTCGTTGACGTGCTGGTGGGCGGATTCACAACGTTCTGGGGCAGCTAACCAATCCACGGACTCGAAGCAGTCAGGAAGGAAGGAGATAACCAATGTCGATTACGTGGACTATAGATAACGATTCCCGGCAGAACCTTGGGCCATCAGGGGAACTCGTGCAGGCACGAGCCTCATTCAGCGCGTCGGATTATGCTACCGGCGGTTATGCCGTCTATCCGGCCAACTTCGGGCTGTCCTCGATTCGTGGACTGTTTGCGGTTGGCTTCAGTTCGATTGCCTCGGGAACGCCTGGAGGGTATGACTGGGCGGCGGTTGAGCCGACCACGAAAGGTCCGGCTGCGTCGAACCCGTGGTATCTCAAGTCGCTTTCACAGAACAGCACGACTGGTCCGCTGGTGGAGACTGCCTCGAATACCAACTTTGCCAGTGGCACGATGGATTTGGTGGCTTTTGGCTACTAGCCATGACACTTTGTGCTGCCGCTGCCGCTGCTTGCTGCCGCTGCCGCTGCCGCTGCTTGCTGCCGCTGCCGCTGCCGCTGCTTGCTGCCGCTGCCGCTGCCGCTGCTTGCTG
>Ga0187853_10003727_pt1 | contig 11601 bp, 15 predicted proteins | sample June2016WEW_6_10_2_FD_132417 | JGI IMG/M metagenome (GOLD analysis project Ga0187853, IMG submission 132417) | Peatland microbial communities from SPRUCE experiment site at the Marcell Experimental Forest, Minnesota, USA - June2016WEW_6_100 | ecosystem: Environmental > Terrestrial > Soil >... | reverse complement strand
CGGGGGCACAGCCTTTTTATTTTCTTGTTGTTGTGATGGGGGCTTAAGGAATTTAGAAATAAGCCATCGCCCAACATAGTCCATGGGACTTTTAGCAAATTTTATATCTTGATTTTTCGTCCAGCCGCTAGGCTCGAAACGTGTGTGAGCGAGCTTATCGCATAGTACTTCCAGCGGCACACCGTACTGCAACGCGAGAGAGGCAACGATAGCAAAGCAGTCCATCATGCCTGAAATTGTTGAGCCTTCTTTGGACATGTTGATGAAAAGTTCACCGGGTGTCCCATCTTCGTAAAGACCTACGGTGATGTAGCCTTCATGACCGGCAATGTCCATCTTGTGAGTGATAGCTTGGCGCTCATTGGGCAACCTACGGCGTTCGGGCATTGGTTGAGTCCTCATATAGATTTGTCCTGTACTTGTGGTTCTACTGGAACTGCGGAGCCAATAGAAGGAACACTGTCTCGTTCTCTCATCTCTTCTGGTTTTACTTCTCTGACAGTTGAAATTCCGCCTTCCATAAACAATGTTGTAGCCCCTCCCGGTGAATATCTACTAAGGTCTACACGGGCTAACATGTATGGTCCAAAATTAGTTTCCTCTTCAACAAATCCTTCAAATTCGTTGGCTTTTATGACGCCAGTTCTGTTACGATGTAGGCAAATCATTGCATCGACGTTTTTTTCAATGGCGGCAGAGCCAGAGGCGTGACGCGCTGCAACAATTTCGTTTTGTTCTGGCCTACGTGGTTGAACTACTAAAATAATAAATAAATTAAGCTCCATCGCAACAGCTTTAATGCGAGCGCTGAGATTGGCAATCTCTTGTGCTTGGTGTTGAATTGATTTACACATTAGTTGAAGGTTGTCCAACACCATGAACTTGATTCCGTACCGGCGAACGGCCTGCCGGATTAGGTCAAAAACTTTTTCGGTGTCCTGCGGGTTAGTCTTGCCAAGCAACAGGTCCGCCGTTCTTTGGCGCAGGACTTCCCTAGCCTTTTCGGTCGTCGCTTTCGTATACTGGCTCCGCCCCGGCGTATCATCGGTCTGCGTGACATGGCAAACCCACTTACGAGCGATGCGGCGCGGCGGCATTTCAAAGCACAGGAACAACCCCGGCTGATTCAGTTTCACCGTCAGATAGTCGAACCAATTCAAACAAAATGTAGTCTTGCCGACCTTACCCTCGGCAATGACTCCGCATACGTCGCCGTACTCATTTCCTCCGAGCACGATGTCCAGAGACTTCCACGGAGTGTCAATCGGTGCGTCGCTGGTTCCACGCTTGTCAATCTCGGCGTCGATCTCGTCCAGCGCCGTGAACATGTCAGAGACGCCCGGAACTTCCAAAGGCTTCGCTTCGCTCTTCAACTGTGCGAAGTCTTCGGCGGTGTGACCGGCCTGAATCCATTCGCCAAGGTCCTTGCCGTCCTGCCCGTCTTTGCGCTTGAAAGCGGGTAGCTTAATCAGCAGGCATTTCTCGATTCCGATGCGCTTGATGATTTCTGCGGCGGCTTCTTGGCCGGGCTTGTCGGAATCATACAAGATGTAGATTTGACGATGCGGGTCCGGCGCTAGCGCCCGCTGGTCCCACCACACATCTAGCCGGTCAATCCACGTAGCCTTCTTCATGTTCGCGCCGGGCACGCCAAGCACATTGTCGTAGCCAAGGCTTATGAGTGAAATGCAATCGGCCTCGCCCTCGACTAGGATTAGCTCTGTAGTGTCGGAGTGAATTGCGTCGGCATTATAGATAGGATTTTCGCGGCCTTTGGAGCCAAGGAATCGCGGTTCCTTGCTACCGTCCGGGCGTGTTTCCAGCCTGTGCAAGGCACGCATTTTGGCATACTGGTAGTTCCCGGCATTGATGTACGGGTAGACAAGCCAGCGCCGGGCTTCGTTATTTATTCCCAATACAAGGCCAAGTTTCATACGCTTAATAACGTCCAGAGAGAAGCCACGCTCCGAGACGTAGCGGAATGCCTCAGCATCATTCAGCAGGCGTTGGTGGCACTCCTCTAGTGGGGGCAGGGGCAGCGTTTCTCTTGGCACAGCATCAAGCATGGAGCGAATCTCTACGCCGGGGATGGTCGCATCGCCTAGCTCTTTCTTGAGGCTTTTTAGCGTTCCTGACCGTCCGCATACTTTGCAGTCGAAAAGATAGTCCGGCTGGTTTTCCGGGTGGTTGGCGTTGACCTTCGGGTCCATGCTGACGTAGAAGTGCTGCTCTTTCCCGCACAGCGGGCAGTCAGTTAGAATCTGTGAGTCATTCGAGCATAGCTTGTGAGTCCAGCCCTTCGACTTCACGTAGACTAGCGCTTGAGATTCTTCGACCGGAATTGGTTCGTCGTAAGGCATTACGCTCCTTGCTCTTTGCTCATTTGTTTATCCTTAGTCCGAGTTTGCGCCGGAGCTTCCGGCACATGATCTCAAACTTTTCCCTAAGCTCATCGGTCTCGTTGGCATAGATCGTGTGTGAGCCGATGCGAATAGCGTAGTGTGGTCCTTTAGGCGGCGCGTCTTCAAGATACGAAGCATACGAAGTGAAGTAGTTCCAGCGTTCCAAGCTGTTCATTACCGCCACTTGCTTTGCGTCCAGACCTAGCAGCGCCATGGGACCCCCTTTCTTTACCAGTAGAGGCCGGTGTTACCCGGCCCCACCCGGCTCCGCTTACGCGGTCGCGTACATAACTTTCGTGTTCGCGTTTGTTGTTTTGGAAAGTTTGTCTTGCGCACCTTCGACGTTTCCCAAGTCGGCGTGACTAAGCATACATCCCAATATTGCCCGTCGAAACCGGAATAGGCCCACCAGCAACTCCCGTAAGAAGCTGCTGGTGGACCTAAAGGGAGTCGAACCCTTGTCCGAAGCAATCGACATGTACCTTTTTACACGCATAGAAATTTTCCGGAGGATCAGAACGACGGACTACTGCTAGTACCAAGGGGCCTCACGGCCTCCACCATCTGATCTACCTACAGTATAATACATCCCCTTGTTCAAGTCAAGGGATTATTTTTCTCCGCGCTTTCGGATGCCGTTGTAAATCATGGCCCGAGTAAATATCGCGGCAAGTTTGCGCAGCACTGATAGAATAGCTTCGTTACCTGCGCTGTTGGCCCATGCATTTTCGAGCTTCTGCAAGTATACATGTCCAAGCGTGGCAAACTCAGCCCTCCTCAGGGCCGGCCGCTCCCATCGTCTTGTCCGCCGGAACGGCCTGTCCAAGCTGCGACAGCAACCCTTCGAGCGAGGCAAGCCGCCGGGCGTGCACTAACTTCATCAGCCCGAGCGCCTCATCGGCGGTGCGTCGAGGGAGTCGGTTTTGGTAGGCTATCTCACCATACACGGCCTCAGCCGCTTCGTCGAATTGTTCACGAGTTATGAATTGCTTTTTCCTAGCCATAATACGCTCTCCTTTCCCATCTATGTCTCTGCGCTCAGTGCTTTCTTGACCTGAGAACAGAAACTCTCGATTTATCCTCTTTTCCTGCGCATTTCCAAATAAATTAGGAACAACAGTGCAACGATACAGTAAAAGCGATCTCGCGCTGTTGTCTTGGCAGCGACGAAGAACAGTTTAGAGACTGGATAATCATAATCTTTGTATTGCTTGATGCCGGGTATGATGAAGTCCGGCACGCCTTTCACGTCTTTGGGACGAATGGCGAACGGTATACCGGCTAGCCTCAGCAAGTACCCGAAGTGGTTTTCGAGTGACTGTCCGGCGCGTGATTTGCGACGCTGTGCCCGTGAGAGCATCAACTTGCTCAGTTCGGCATCGTCTTTCGTTTCTAAGAACCGCTGGCAGGCTCCGGTCAGGTCGGCCATGTACAGGCGCTTTTCAACGAAGGTGAACAGAATGTATTCAGCATCCAGCAGAAGCAGGAGTTGTTCATCCGGCGAATATGTAGGGAAACTTTTGATGCATTCAAGAACGTCGTTGCGCGACACTTCGGAGAAGGAGTCCTCCCATTTGTTGAATGTCTGCTCCCATTGGTAAAGCAGGTCGTCGAGGAAGGCCGTTCCCTCCATAGAAAGGCTTTTCCACATCTTGCTTTTGAGCGCCGCAGTTACTATACCGCGTCCATGCTCGGGATGCTGTACGTGTTGGCCTTCGTTTAAAATCATTAACGCCCCTTGTGCTTTTTCAAATACTTAATGGCTTTTTTTAGAAGCTCAATCGAGTCAAGAAAATTACCAAGACCGGCTGTACAGGCGTACCCATTATCTTTTCCTTAATACTTTGTTCAAAGCTATTTGTGCAGCCCCTTTAGTCAGTCCTTCAGGAATGGGGATGCGAAATCTACGCAACAATCTTATTTGTGCTTCAGAGGCTACATCTTTATGCCAACGCGCCTCTCGTCTCACCAGTGTCATTTCCTCGGGGCAAAGCAATCTTACAAATTCTTCAGCGATTCGGAGAGCTTCTGGCAAATCATTGATGTTATGTTCATCAACATGATTTATTTTTTCGCCTAATTGCCCACTTACATGCCATTTCTGTACAAGGTCTTCATACACATTTAGCCTACCGCTTTTCAAATATAGCATGTAATGGCCGTCTGTAGACTTATGCCATTGTAACTTTGATGCTCCAAGAATTTCTTCTGCCCATTTGAAAGAAAACAAATCGACGCTTACCGCGTAGCTTCTGAGCTTCAGCAGGTCTTGTGCGTTTTTCAGGTCGGCGTTCGGGTGTTCCTCTTGGACCTTGTTGAAGTAGTCCAGCGCCGTTGTTACCGTCCGCCCTTGCATGTCCATGCGTTCCGACATACCGAAGAGTTTGGGGACCGTGATGAGCGAGTGCTTCGTAGTGGCGTCCACAACGTCCAATAAGATGCAGTCTTCCTTCTGAATAGGTGTATTGTCGGCTCTAGCCTCAAGCAGATTATTGATACCGTCCGGGATGCGGGTGCCTCGGCCAGTGCATTGGACGTAGAGAAGCTGGGACTTAGTTGGCCGGGCCATGACGATGGCGCTGATTTGCCATGCATCAAATCCTTCGGTAAGTACGGCGCAGTTACAGATGACGACCAGTTTTCCATTACGCAATTCATCCAGCTTTTCAGAACGTTTTGGGTCATCGCCCCACACCGCTTCCGCTGAGATATTGTAGCTCTTAAATGTTTGAGCCATCGCTTGAGCATGTGCAATGTCCACGCAAAATACCAGCGTGGTCCGTCCTTGCGCTTTTTCAAGCCAGTGCTTGACGACAAGCTCATTCCGCTGAGCATTGTTAACAGCGTTTGCCAACTCGTCTGTAGCAAAATCGCCAGCGCGGGTATGTACTCCATCCAACGATTGATCTGTTGTAATCTTGTAGCCTCGAAGGTTGACGAGCCATCCTTGTTTGATGGCGTCGAGAATGCCCATCTGGTAAGTGACCTCTGAAAACACTTCGGCAAGGCCCTTTCCATCCGCACGATTAGGCGTAGCGGTAACTCCAACATGTAAGATGTGGCTCGTGTCAGCCAGCACTCCGAAGTACTGGTAAATGGTTTGGTAACTGTCTGCTGTTGCATGGTGCGCCTCGTCTGTGACGATGATTCCAAAGTCTTCCGGTTTCAATGCCTGTAAGCGAGTTGAGTTCGCCCGGCTGAGTGTGGGTACGCTACCAACCACGATCTGCGAATTGTTGTCGTCACGCAGATAGCCCATTTCGATTGCCACTGACAACTCGGGATTCCATTTCTTGATCTTGTCTGCGGCCTGCTGCGCAAGCTCTTCCCGATGCACCAGCACCAGCACACGCTTGGCCGGAGTCAGCCGGGGAAGATTCGCAAACACACAAGTCTTTCCTGTGCCGGTCGGCATGACTACCAACTGGCGCTTCACACCCAACGACCACTTGTTAGTGATCGCTTGGAGGGCATCGACTTGGTAGGGGCGCAGTTTCATTTTAAGCTAGCCGTTGACGAATATGCGCAGTATAATTTTCTTTGCGCCGTATTTTTCCACGTGCTGCGGGATGGATTATACCAATATGCTCAATACCGGATTTGTCAAGAGCAAGTTGTACTTTAAGCCCCATCCCAATTACTTTATAGCCTTGAGCTATTAGTTCACGCAGACGCTTTCGTCTTCTTAAATCAAACCAGTTTAGGAAGAAACAACGCTCTGGCAAAATACCAATTTCATGTAAAGCATCAAAGAGTTGTTTTGCAGCAAGTCTGCCATCTTCCCAAGACCATCTTCGGGAGCGGGCAAGCCTATGCCAAAATTTTTTCTGCGTCATACGTTATACCTTATTTGCTTTTTTTTGTCCTGAACAGTAACAAAACAGTTTGCATCTCCAAATAAAATAAGTTCTTTTTTGTGAATTTGTTCATGTTGTAGATAACAAACGGTTAGTAAATTATTCAATGTATCTTTCCCTCCCCTCGACCTAAATAAAACATGATGAACATGCAGTGTATTCCTTCGACCACAGAGCCTACAGCGCCAGCCATCGCGTTGCAGCACTTCTTTGCATCGGGCTTTGTATTCATCCGGTGGAAGGCGATTTTCTATGCTCATCTCTGATGAGATACTGGTAGAGAAAGTTTTCAAGAGTCACGACCAGACCTTCCTCTATCTTGGAAACGAACACGTTTTCAAGTTCCTTGGGGTCGGTCTTCATCTTGTAGGCATAGTGCGCTAGTCCTTGGTAGCCTTCGCACAACTCAGCAAGCAAGACGTGTAAGACTTCGTGAGCGGCGGCGCTTTCAATCTCTGTGGGGGTCGGTTTGCAGACCCACTTTTTGCTGATAGAGAAATGCGCCGTGCGCGTAGTCGTGTTGACATAGACGTGGGCAGAGGCTTTTCCAAGCGCCTTAGACCCACAGCTAACGATGTAATTCTTGATGCCGAATCGGTAGAGCCACTTGCTTACATACTTTTCAAACCGTTTAACTTCGCGCTCTCCGATTCGGTATTCTTTTTCCGTAGCCATTAGCGGTCACCTTTTTAACTCTTAAAAAGCGGCTTGGCGTACAATCGAAATTTCAAACGCTTTGCCAAAGACATAATAATGCCTTTGGAACCTACGGCATCGTTGTATGACCCTCCTAAACTATTTTCGATCCCAACAGATGCCCAATGAAGTAAAGCACGTAATTCATGTTTGGTTATTTTTATTGTTGACATCATAAATCACCCTATGACGATTTTGGCTAGCCTATGCCAGTCCTCTTCGGTCGCTCCGAAGCCCCGGATAGCTAGGTTGGTGCGGGCAGCAGGTTGGAGCAAGATGTTTCCGATGTTTGTGTTTGCAGCCGCACTTATGATCTTGTTGGCGCGTTGCTCATCGTGATTGCAGAAGTGGTTGTAGATTTCCTCCACGGTGTCGCCTTTGCCCTTGGTGATGACTTCCACATTCCCAACGAAAGGCTCTGGCTCCAGCTCTTCTTCAACCGGCGCTGACTCTGGCGGACCGGGAGCAATCACTTCCACTTCCGGCGCAGCCGCTATCAATTCCTTGGCCACTTCAACGTCAGATTTTGGAACGATCTCGGCGTTGATTGGCTCCGTAGGCGGCAGCACGACCGGCTGAGGCGCAGGCTCCGGTTTGCCGTTCAACTCTTCCTTGAGAGTTTCCAGTTTCTCTTGGAAAGCGCCCCATTTTATAATTGATGCCCATATATCAGCGGGTTCCTTGGCACTGTCTGCGTATTGCGGAGGAGCTTCATTGGACTCCGGCGCAGGAGTGGCTTCGAGTGACTGCACACTTTGCGCTAACGTAGCTTCGATCTCAGCCACGTTGACTTCGATAGGCGCGGTAGGCAGAGCCTTTTGCTCCGGCTCGACCGGGATGCCTTGCTCCGGCTCGTGGTTCCCGGCTAGGTAGTCAGCGCAGATTAACTCGATGGCTTTGCCGATAGAGATTTCAATTGGATTACCCTCGGAGTCAACTGTGTCTCCGTGCTCAGCCCGGCATAGTTCGATGGCCTCTTCGATGGTTTCCTTGCATGACGAAGTAACTTTGATCGTCATGTAGACGAAGGTGTCGATCTTTTCATTACCGGCCTTGATTTTTTGAACTTGGATGCGAAGGTCTTCTAGCGACATCTCCTCGCCATTCTTGTCCGGGACGCACGCATTCATCAGTTCCTTGATCTGAGCCTTATGTTTTTTTGGATCGAGGCTCACGATTTCACGGAGCTTGCTCAGCTTGCATTGCTCCAACGTCTCGCGGGGAATGTTCAACTGTTTTCCGACTTCAATGATTTTGATGAGGTAATATGCAGCCCGTTCGCTCATGTCCAAGCCGGACTGGTCAATCCACTCACCGAAGTTTTTGAAGCCCCAATTCAGATGGTAGCCTCCGTTTTTAATCTCAGCCAAAAGCTCACCAAGCTCGAAAAACCGTCCAGTGATGCCTCGACGAAGCTCCTCAATTTTTTGTCGAACGGATTCTATGTGTCGAGGGCTTGCTTTTACGATCTTGTCTTCTTCTTCTTCTGCCATTTTATTCTCCCTTATTGTTTACCATGCCTTGCCATGCCTTGCCATGCCCGGCCACGCCTCGCCTCGCCAGACCTCTCCCGGCCTTGCCACGCCGTGTTAAACTTTTGTTTCCTCTTTCCAAGTCATACCACGCCTCGCCGCACCTCACCATACCACGCCATGCCTCGCCTCACCTCGCCACGTCAAAAAGGCACATCCTCATCAAGAATTTCAGATTGCGCTGTAGGTACAGAAGGTTTAGATTCGACGACTTGTGCATTAAGCACAGTTGCCTCTTCTTCTATACCAACTTCAGGTGCGTTAGCCAGAGCGTCGCGTGACTTGACTAGCTCTTGGTACAGCGGCCCAAACTCGCCAATGTTTCGGACCCGCATTGGGTTCTTGAACAGAACCACATAGTAGATTCCTTTGGCGTCGGTGATCTTCTTGAGAGTCATTTCAGTAGTGAAGTCGTAAATGCCAGTCTTGATGCCGTCCGACAGCGACTTCTGCGCGAGGCGCATGATCGCTTTCAGCAAGGTCTTGACCGGCGTAACGCTTCGCCCGCCGAAGGTGATTATAAAGGGCAGTCCAGTAGTGCGCTCCACAAATAGAACACGTGCTTTTTCCTTGCACTCAGGCGGCTTGCGTGTTTTAGTGAATGCCTTCCACATCAAGTCACCGTACTTGCAATTCTTGCACAGTTCGCTTTGCGGTTGCGCGGCATTGACCGCTGGACGGTAGCCGTCATTTGACCGGCAGATGGGGTCCGCTCCGAATATCGGCTTGCCGGTGTCAGGGTCGTTGGGGAACAGCACGCGGGGTCCGGGTGAGGTTTGAATGCGCAGAGGCACAATCTGCAAGGTGGTATACTCCTGCCCTGTGATTGTGTCCTTGAACGTACCGGGGTGGGCTTCTTCGTCTCGCGTAGTGGCCTGTACCATGACCATCGTGGCCGGTGTCACTACGGCGTCCTCGAAGCCTTCCAAATCGCTCACTTGGGTTGTAGGATCGAACGTGGCCAAGCCAGTTGGCGCATCGCTCGGAGTTGCTTGTTGATACTTTTGAAGTTCTTCACTCATAGGTTTTATCCTCGTTTGTTGTAGCTAGTTGCCATTCCCTTCCAGTATGGCACAGGCCGTTGAAAAAGTCAAGCATTAAATTTGAAGCAAAGCAAAGAGTAGGCAGATTGGTACGCAATCCAGCCTTTCACCGTGACTTCGTATTGATCGAAGGGTCCGCCTCTGTAGGGTTCCTTTGGGCGCAGGAAGCCAGCGTTAATCATCTTCTGGACAATCACCTTCTCCCCGGCCTCTTTGAATCCGTATTTCGGCTGGTGACGTAAACAAAGAATAACAGCACGCTCTTCTGGTTTCATGGGTCCTCCTATAAAGTGACAACGGTGGTTAGGCACGCTGCAAAAAGCCAGTACAGGCCATGCTTCCAATCCCCGCCGATGAAATAACGTACCGAAGCTATGATGGACAACACAGCTAGGGTAATCGGAAATAAACGAGGAGAACTACACAGTTTAGTTATCATACTTCGTCGTCTATTCTCTTCAACTTAGCTTGTAGTTTTTCTACACGAGTCCACGTATGATGCGTTTCCCAAAAGATTGCTTCGTGTAGCCTAGCTTTCAGGCGCTCACGCTTGACGTAGTTTTTGACGATGGCCAGCAGCGCACTCTGCGTTAAAGATTTAGGTTTTATCATGGGAGTTATCCTTTTCGTGATGATCTCGGAAGCTTCGATTTAGTAAGGCCGAAGTTTCATTTCTTAGTCCAATAGGTTCCTACTTTGTAGACGTTAGATCGTCTTGTTTCTTTGACTTGTTCAAAATTTTCAAGCCACTTCTTTAGACGCTCTGCAAACGCCGGTTCCCAAATCACACTCGGGTAAATTACCAATAAATATCCAAGTTGAGGATTGCAATGAAAATATTTCTTTTTTTCTTCCATTCTCTGATAATAATCTGAGGCACCTTTACTAGGATTAACTATTGGGTCGCTGCCTCCGTAAGCTTCTACCCATAACTTGCGATTTATTAAATATGCGTCGGCTTGCCATGATGATCCTGGATATCCTGGATGAGTCACATAAACCTCACCTAATTTTTCTAAGGTGTTGAATACAATTCCCTCAGACCGTGAGTCAGCATGTACTCCCGCTTTAGAAAAGCAAGGCTTAGCTTTTAGACAGGTTAGCATTGAATCCTTTCGAGTGAAATATTTCTACAATTCTTTTACCTATTAATTCTGCTAATTGAGGTACGATAGCGTTACCGGCTGCACCTAGCCTACGTTGGTCCAGTCTTTTGGATAGCCCATCATCATGTCCCAAAAGTCCGCATTCGGACTCAAGCCATACTTTACGATCAGTTGTTCTGAAAGACTTCCAAAGCCGTGGGGTTTCGACCTCATGTAGTCCTTCCGAAGAGAAGAAGTATGGCAATCCTGTTGAATTGGGGTAAGCAACAATGAAGATTCTTTCCCTGTGGTGGGGGGCACCCATTCGGGACGCTCTGATACATGTCCATTCCGCATCATACCCGATTTCGGCAAGATTAATGAGTACTTGTTTAATTCCGTCTTTAAGGAGTCGAGGGACGTTTTCAATGACAGAGAATTTAGGTTGGAGTTCGTTGATGATTCTAGCGTACTCAAACCACAACCCACTTCTGGACCCGGCGAGTCCCTCCTGTTTTCCTTTTGTTCCAGCTTGGCTGATATCCTGGCAGGGGAATCCACCGGACATGACATCAACTCGTTCGAGATTATGTTTTCCAACTGTTCTGACATCTGTAAACCTCTTTGTATTAGGGAAATTTTTTTGCAAGACCTGTAAACAGAATGGGTCTATTTCAACTTGCCACAAAGTCTCAATACCGGCCTTGCTAAAACCTAGATCAAAGCCGCCTATCCCCGAGAATAATGATCCGTGTGTTATCATTATGTAATCCTATTTGTGTGTTTCATGGTTTTAGTTCGTATGATGCAGTTGTTGTTACGTACAGTTCTTGGTTCTTTCACTATCTCAGGATATCTTTGTTGCAGCACACGGCCTGGCCCATTTAGGCTTCATCATTAGAATCCTCCGCATGATAGGTGCCCTGCGAGAAGAACTCCGCCCGCGCCGGGCGCAGTGTCTTCCAAATGACTTTGGCGTAGTCCTT
>Ga0187853_10003723_pt1 | contig 11610 bp, 10 predicted proteins | sample June2016WEW_6_10_2_FD_132417 | JGI IMG/M metagenome (GOLD analysis project Ga0187853, IMG submission 132417) | Peatland microbial communities from SPRUCE experiment site at the Marcell Experimental Forest, Minnesota, USA - June2016WEW_6_100 | ecosystem: Environmental > Terrestrial > Soil >... | reverse complement strand
CGGAATCTCGCGGGCCACGTCGGATAGAGCCATCGTCATCCGCGTTCGGCCCATGAGGATAGCAATTACACGAGCCTGAGAGTGCGTGCTGTGACCTTCGGCGGACCTCTCAACGTCGTTGCGGCGTTCTGAAAGGAAAGCGGGCTGACGTGGTTAAATCAGTTACCACCCATGGAGAGGCGGAGACTCAAGAGGGCTCCATCGGCTCGCGTCGACTCGCGGATCTGCTCGCTCTCCTTGGGCGGTCACCCACGGTCGTTGCCTATCTCATCATCGTCGCGTTGGTCCTCATTGGGCAGGCGCTTATACCTGGCTTTTTCGCGGTCAGCCATATCGTGACCGTCCTGAATCTGTCAGCGATCCTGGGCGTGGTGGCGGCGGGCCAGACAGTCGTTGTCGTTTCGGGCGGCATAGATGTCTCAGTGGGACCGGTAGTCTCTCTGGCAGAGGTCCTGACGGTGAGCTGGGCGCAGGGTGGCAACATCAATGGGCTTGCGCCGGTCCTTGTGATAGCTGCCGTGGTGGGCCTCATCAACGCCCTGGGCGTGTCCTACCTCCGGATCAACGCTCTGGTTATGACACTCGGCACCGGGACTGCCGTGAGCGGCTTTCTTCTCGTGATTACCAACGGGTCCGCGGGTGGTCAGCCGCCAGCTGTCCTGTCAACTTTCATGAGGAACTCTTGGCTGGGACTGCCCGGACCCCTCTGGGCTTGGCTTGGTGTTGCCCTCATCACAGTCCTGATCGTTCATCAGTCGCGCTTCGGTCGGTCGCTCTATGCGTTGGGAACGAACAAGCGAGCCGCGCGTGTCGCAGGCATTAGCGAGAGCCGTGTCAACATCGGGGTGTACATCCTGAGTTCCCTGGCGGCCGCTGTCGCAGGCATCACCTTGGCCGGCTTCGCTGGTACCGGCTACTTCGGAATTGGCAACGAGTACACGATGCTATCGATCGCGGCTGTCGTGATCGGAGGGGCATCCATCCTTGGCGGAAAGGGGAGCTACTACGGCACGATAGCCGGCGTGATCATTCTGGGTCTCATCAGCGACATCCTGACTGTTTCGGCGGTAGCAGCCGCCGGAAGGTCGATCATTGAGGGGGCATCAATACTGTTGATTCTGGTCGCATACGGCCGAGAGAAGGCTCTGCGGGCTTGACTATGTGCAGATCACCCATCATGGGGAGGAAGACCGTCGTTTGAAGGACGGAGGAGGTCGAAATGTGCGGTCCTAATGTCGTCACGGACGAGGTTCGCAATCGCATCGCTGCCTGCAATGCTCGTTTCCGGGAAGTCTCGCGCAGTCCGTTTGGTGAAGACGACCAAATAGGAATGCTGAATCTGATCGGTGCCGATTCGATGCGCGAGATTGTGTCGGAGGCCGATGCCTCTCGTGTCTTCGATTTGGCGGTCGACTACTTCATCGGGATGCCTAGCTGGACCGGTTTCGGCGATCCTTCATTCCAGATCTGGATGTCGCATACACCGTCTGGGAGCATCGTCGACAACGTGGTGGGCGTCGAGAGATCGCAGAACGAGCTCGTCAGCTACTCCGGCGACTGCATCACGATGTACACCCACTGCGGCACACACCTTGACACACTCGCGCACTTCGGGTACCGAGGGCTGATATGGAACGGCTTCTCTGAAAAGGAGCACTTGGGGAGCCGTCACTGGCGCGCGTGCGGCGCTGAGAAACATCCTCCGATCATTGCGCGTGGCGTGTTGCTGGATGTCGCTGCCACCGAGGGTGTTGAAGTCCTGCCTGCCGGATTCGTAATCGGGGCCAAGGAACTCCAGAAGTGCCAAGAGGCGCAGGGTACCCAAGTGCGACCGGGCGATGTGGTCTTGCTGAGGACCGGGCGGATGAGACTCTGGCCGGATCCGGAAGCCTATATCCCGGACGAGCCTGGTCTTGACCGAGAAGGTGCCGAGTACCTTGCCAAAGCTGGCGCCATCCTCATTGGGGGCGACAACATTGCGCTTGAAGTGCGGCCCTCTGGTGATCCGGACAACTTCCACGTTGTTCACACGTACTTGCTTGCAGAGGCGGGGATCCCGATTCTGGAACTGGTTAACCTGGAGGAGCTGGCGGCTGAGAAGGTGACAGAATTCGCGTTCGTGGGGGCCGGCCTGAAGATCCGCGGAGGCACGGGAGCCCCGATGAGGCCGCTCGCCATGCCACTGCGCAAGTGATGCGGCTACATCCTGGAGCCGGGCATCAGGATAGTGGGGCATGGATGGTCTAGGGATGCCGGACTCGACCTACGACACGGTCGTCATTGGCGCGGGCGTCGTTGGCTTGGCGGTCGCGCATGAGCTGCTCAGACGCCGGCCTTCGCAGCGTGTAGCGGTTCTAGATAAGGAAGAGGGCGTCGGCCGCCATCAAACGGGGCGAAACAGCGGCGTTGTGCATTCTGGCCTGATGTATCGGCCGGGCTCTCTCAAGGCACGCCTTTGCATAGAGGGCCGCAGCGAGCTGCGCCGATTCTGCGGCGAACATTCGATCCCATATCGTGAGACGGGGAAGATCATAGTCGCTGTCCGCCATGAGGAGATCGCACGCCTCCAGGCGTTGCTCGCTCAGGGTCGGACGAACGGTGTCCCGGGTCTGGAGCTGCTTGGCCCGGCAGAGATGCGCCAGCACGAACCCAACGTGCAAGGCATCGCTGGAATCTGGTGTCCCTCGACCGCCGTTGTCGATTTCGGCCTGGTAGCGACCGCGTTGGCTGGCGCCGTCGTGGAATCGGGGGGCGCCCTCCTACTGGGTCAGGAGGCAATGAAGATCGTTCCTCAGGATCTGGGTGCAGTCATCGAGACAACGGGAGGCCGGATTCAGGCGACGCGCACCGTGGTGTGCGCCGGGTTGCAGACTGACCGACTTGCTGGGACAGTAGCCGACCAGGCCGGGCTCCGTATCGTCCCCTTCCGCGGGAACTACTTTGTATTGAGCCCCAGGGCGAGCAGGCTTGTCCGCTCCATGGTCAACCCGGTCCCAGACCCGCGTCTGCCGTTTGTTGGCGTCCATTTCACGCGACTGGCCGATGGGCGAGTCCTAGTGGGTCCGAACGCAGTCGTTTCGCTCGCCCGAGAGAAATACGACCATTGGAGCATGAACCTTGGCGATGCGTGGTCAACCATCTCGTGGCGAGGTTTCTGGCTTCTCGCCCTGCGGTACTGGGCGGTGGGCCTACGCGAGATGTGGGAGGACAGTGTGAAGACGGCATACCTTGCGTCGGTTCGGCGGTACCTGCCCGACATTGAAATGGACGACCTCCTGCCAGGACCGGTTGGGATCCGCGCGCAGGCCGTGACTCGATCAGGAAGGTTGCTGGACGATTTCTCCATAGCCCACACTGGTTCAGTCACGTATGTGATGAACGCGCCGTCGCCTGCCGCCACGTCCGCCTTTTCCATAGCCCGGGAGATCGTCGACCGACTCGACGGCGCTAGGTCGGCTGGGCAGTGAGTTGGAGGAGCTTGTGCTGTCACCCAGTCTTCTCACGGCCAGAGAGCGCATACGCGCCCTGTCACACCTGAATGCCTTCCTGTCACTCACGGACGACGAGGGCACCGGGCCTGTTGTCGCGGTTAAGGATCTCATCGACGTGCGGGGGAGCGTGACCACAGCAGGCAGTCCGATCGCGGCACGCGGGCCCGCTCCAGAAGACGCCGAAGTGGTACGCCATATCCGTCGGTCTGGGTGTGTCATTGTTGGCAAGACCAATCTGTGCGAATGGGCGTTGGGCCCCACCGGAGAGAACCCACACTACGGCCCGGCGCTGAACCCCCGAGACCCGTCGCGAATGAGCGGCGGGTCATCGAGCGGCTCAGCGGTCGCCGTTGCGGCCGGCATGTGCGCCTGGGCGATAGGAACCGACACAGGCGGGTCGATCCGAATCCCAGCCTCGCTCTGTGGAGTCGTGGGCTTCAAACCCACCCTCGGAATCGTCAGCACCGACGGCGTTGTGCCACTGAGTCCATCGCTTGACACCGTTGGGCCGCTCGCGCCGAGTGTGTCCGAAATCGCCAGGGCTTTCGAAGTCATTTCTGGCACCACCGTGCCTCTCCCAGAGCAACCGATGCCCCTAGGGAAGCTTCGGCTAGCGACCCCCGCGCGGTGGGTTGCTGATCTCGATCAGCAGACATCCCTTGCGTGGGCCGAGGTGATAGAGCGGCTCAGACCAGCGGAGATCCCATTTCCGGATCTGGCGCGAGCCGTGAACATCGGCGTCATCATCTTGCGTGTGGAGGCCTCGGCCTTTCATCGACCGTGGCTCCTGACCTCGCCGGAGCGGTACGGCGCGAGTACTCGCGCACGCCTCGAACTGGGCATGCACGTCCCGGCAGTGGACTACGTGGACGCGTTGAGTGATGCGAGGCGATTTCGACGCGACGTGGAGGAGGCTCTGCTTGACTGGGATGCCCTGATCTTGCCGACTACTGCATGCGTAGCCCCACTTTGGGAGACTGAGAACGTCAACGAGCCTCTTGCGCGCTTCGTGAGGCCTTTCAACGTCTCGGGACATCCGGCACTGTCGTTGCCCGTACCAGGTCCGGGGCTGCCGGTCGGACTCCAAGTCGTTGGACACTACGGGCAGGATGCCAGGCTGCTGAGGGCCGCACTTGCCGTGGAACACGCCCTGTTGGCTGGTCGATAAAGGAGGCGGAAACGCGAGCACCAGACTCGGTCACGCATGTGCGCGGGAGACCAGTACATCGGGCCCGCTTGGCGAGTGCCGGTGCTCGCGGCATCGGAATGGCTGCTGTGCACGGGGCGCACGAGACCCTGCACAGGGGTACGACGCGATCATGAACGACGTGGATAACCCTTTGGTTCTCGTCGAGGTGGTGGACGATCGAAGGGAGCCCGAGATCCAGCGAATCTGACTGGAGACAATAGCGACAAGGAGTCGTCCGACGTGCAGCTGACAGACGAAGAACACGCAATGCTCGCGGGTGAACAGGGCACGCTTATCCAGAAGTCCATGGAGATTCTGGTCACCCTCGGCGAGATCTACGGGGCGACCCGCATGGTCGAGGTCACCAATGTCCACAGCCCGGGCGTGTCGTACCGGGTCGCGGGCGATGCCGGGCTCGACTATGTGAAAGAGGCCAGCGGGGCCGGCCATTTCCGCGTTCGCACGACTCTCAACACGGGCGGGATCGACGGCTTCAACTGGAAAGAGATCGGCTTCCCTCCTGATTTCGTCGCGCGCCAACTCGAGCTAAATACGGCCTACGAAGATCTCGGCGCCTCCCCAACTTACACCTGCACGCCTTACCTGAGCGGGAGCATTCCGCAGGTCGGTGAGCACGTTGCGTGGGGGGAATCGTCCGCGATCATCTTCGCCAACTCGGTCCTCGGCGCGAGAACGAACCGCGAAGGAGGACCGACCGCGCTGGCGGCCGCAGTAACGGGCAGGGTTCCGGCCTACGGCCTGCACCTCGACGAGAACCGCAAGGCCAACTGGCTTGTGCGGGTCAACATGAAGATCTCGTCGGACCGGGACTTCGCCGTGCTGGGCTACTTCGTTGGCCAGACCGTCGGCGGCGGCGTCCCACTCTTCAGCGGGATCCATGAGCGGCCCACGCTGGAGAACTACAAAGCCCTCGGTGCGGCTTTGGCGTCATCGGGGGCCGTGGCCCTCTACCACGTCGAGGGGCTCACGCCGGAAGCGCCCACCAAGGACGCCGTTCTTGCGCAGACCTACCAGACGATCGACTTTGGCCCCATCGAGTATGAGGCCGTGGTGGCCAAGTTCTCGCCGGCGGCGCCGGTGAATGCCGTCATCTTCGGCTGTCCGCATTGCTCCATCGAAGAGATGCATCGGATTGCGGAAGCCCTCGACGGCCGGAGACTCCACATGGACATGTGGGTCTGTGTGTCGCATCCGGTCTACGCGCTGGCCGAGAGATCGGGGTACGTGAGGAGCATCGAGGATGCCGGCGCGACCATCCTGAGGGACACGTGCCCCATCTTGGGCGCCACCCTTGACAAGGGCTTCAAGGTGGTCGCGACCAACTCCGGAAAGCTCGCTCACTACATGCGCGGCCTTTGGAATGTCGAGACGAGCCTGCTGCAGTTCGAGGACTGCATCGCAGTGGCACTGCAGTAAGAGAGGTCCTCAGGAATGCAGGATGTGGTTGTTCTAAAGGGTCGGAAGATCGTCAAGGGCCGGGCCGAGGGCCGCGCGCTGATGACTAGGGAGGCGATCTCGTTCATGGGGTCGACCGACCCCAAGACGGGCACGATCATCGAGCGCGGGCACGAGATCGAAGGGGAGTGCATGCAGGGGAAGATCCTCTGCTTCCCTACCTCGAAGGGCTCCACCGGCGGCTCCTACATGCTGTACGACGCCGTCAAGCGTGGCGTCGGGCCCATCGGCATCGTCAACATTCAGGCAGAGTCGATCGCGGTCATTGGTGCCATCGTCTCGGATCTGCCGATGGTCGATGGCATCGACATCTCGCAGATCAGGACTGGCGACTACGTGGAACTGAATGCCGACGCGGGTGTGGTTAAGGTCTATCGGGACCGCTGACCGTGGCCGCGGCCGGATACGGGGGAGGGCTGGCTGTTGGACTCGGCACATAGCGGGCACCAAGTGATTGGCTGCCTGCTCGATTCGCGAGATGGAAGTGTGGTCGATGATGTTTGACATCTGCCGGAACTCGCCCCAGGTTGAGAGATCACTTCTCGAAGGCCTGGCGGTACATGGAAGCGCGACTGTCCACGAGGCTATGGGACGGCGTGGTGCCATGGATGGCTCCATCAAGCCCCTCGATCCGAGAATGCGAGTCTGCGGCACAGCTCTCACAGTGCGCTGCCCTCCAGGCGACAATCTGATGCTGGTCAAGGCCGTCAGCATGGCGCGTCCAGGCGACGTCCTCGTGGTTCAGCTTGACGGCAGTCCAAGGGTGGGCCCGTTCGGTGAGGTGCTCGCAGTCGAGTGCGCTTGCAGGGGCGCCGCGGGCGTCGTGGTGGACGGAAGCGTCCGGGACTCGCGCGAGATTATTCGCTTGGGTCTCCCTGTCTTCTGCGCAGGCATCGCCATAACTGGCACCGCCAAGGCTTCGCTTGGCTCCATCAATCACCCCATATCGTGTGGCGGTGAAACGGTCCGGCCCGGAGACGTCATCCTCGGTGACGCCGACGGATTAGTGGTCCTCCCGCCGGATTCCGTGGCTGACGTCGCCGCGGCGGCGGACAGACGGGTGGCCAAGGAGGCTGACGTCATGGCCAAGCTGAGGGAGGGCAAATCATTGTTCGAGCTCTATGGCTACCAGAAGATCTTGGACTCACTCGGGTGCAAGAGTGAGGTCTGATGCTGGGCGAGCATCCGGAAGTGCGGCCCATGGCGGTCAGTTGACAGCCAGTTCCCCGCGCGAGCACGGCGAGAGGGACCAACCATGACATTCGATCAGCAGAGCAGAGCACGCTTCATGAGGCTCTCGACCACCAACGTCTCGGACGCGCTCGACACGCTTGGGCTCCGAGGGGCTACGTACGGCATCCATCCTCTCCGCGAGAGCTGGGACAAGGTCGTCGGGCGGGCGGTGACCGTCAAGCTTGTCGCCGCCGGCTTGACGAAGGGCGAGCATCACCTCGGGGTCCAAGCGATCGATCAGGCAGAGGAGGGAGACGTGATCCTGATCGACAACGGTGGGCGGTTGGACGTGTCCTGCTGGGGAGGCATCCTGGCCAACGGCGCCAAGAGAAAGGGCGTTTCGGCCGTTGTGATCGACGGAGCATGCCGAGATCTCGACGACTGCATCGAGATCGACTTTCCTGTGTTCGCGCGGGGCACCGTGGTCGCCACCGCCCGCTCGCGAGTGATGGAACAGGCCACCAACGTCATGGTGCAGTTCGGCGGGGTTCAGGTCCGGCCGGGCGACATTGTCATGGGGGATCGCAGCGGCGTCGTGATCGTTCCGCAGGAGCAGACAGAGGGGGTCCTCCAGAAGGCTGAGGAGCTCTTCGAGAAGGAGGAGGCGATGGTTCGTGAGATACGTGCTGGCGCCTCGATGATCGAGGTGGATCGAAAGTACAACTACGAGAAGATGCTGAAGTGACGAGGTGAGGAAGCGGTTCGGGTCACGAAGAGTTCCGCCGTCCGGAACTGGTGGCGGCTCAACTTCGTGCAGCGGCTATCGCCCGGGCGCGAGATTCGAACTGCCCAGTTCACGAAGCGAGAGATGGCATGGATGAATGTGTTCAGCGACTCAAGCGCCTCGACACCACATGTGTCTCAGACGCACTCGATCGTCTCGGCGTGGCCGGTGGGCTGCTCGGCATCAAGGCGGTCTCTCCAGGACAGCGCATCTGTGGCCCGGCATTCACGGTGCACTACGTCCCGTGCGGCCAGGTGAAGGGCACCGTCGGTGACTTCCTCGACGATGTCCAGGCTGGTCAGGTGATTGTCATAGACAACGCCGGGCGTGACTACTGCACCGTATGGGGCGACATCATGTCGATCGCCGCCCTGCGAGGTCGCGTCGAAGGCACCGTCATCGACGGAGTCTGCAGGGACATTCCGGCCATCAGAGAGACGGGCTATTCGGTCTTCAGCAAGGGGTGGTATATGGTGACCGGCAAGGACCGCGTGGAAGTGGATGCCGTCGGAGTGCCGGTGTCCGCCAGCGGTATCCAGGTCCGGCCAGGCGACATAGTCCTCGGGGACGACTCCGGCGTAGTCGTGGTCCCCCAGGTCCTAGTGCAGGAAGTCTTGGAGCTCGCTGAGAAGATCGACGAGACTGAGCGCCTGATCATCGATGAGGTTCGGCGCGGAACTCCGTTAAGGGATGCACGCCAGAGGTTCGGCTACCACAAGCTGCAGTCGAGGCAGACACCGGCGCGATGACCAGCCACGCCATTGCAATTGGCAGCGGTCGAACCCGTCGCGTCGGCTCCACCCGGTGTCAGGGGGCCACATGATAGTCCACGGGAGGTACTCCAGATGAACGATATGCAGGCCACGAGCGCAACCCAGAGCCTCGCAAGACTCATCTGCCATACCTCCTACGGTGACCTGCCTGAGCAGGTCCGCCATGAGGCGAAGCTGCGAATCGCCGACGTGATCGGAATCGGGCTGTCCGGGAGCCGCACGGCAGTGAGCCGAATTGGCGAATTCGCCAAGAAGGCGGGCGGCGAGGGCAGCTGCACCATCTGGGGAAGCGGAGCCCGGACGTGCTCTCCGTACGCGGCGCTGGCGAATGGCACCCAGGTCTTCCACCTGGAACTCGACGACGTGCATCGCACCTCTCACACTCATCCGGGCGTATCGACGATCCCGGCCGCATTGGCGCTGTGCGAGGAGCGCGGCCTCGGTGGCCGTGATCTCATCATGGCCACTGTGCTCGGTTACGAGGCATGTATTCGCATCGGTCTGGCCGTGAGTCCGTCGATCTACGTCGACCGAACGTTCCTCGCCCCCGGAACACTCAGCGTGTTCGGCGCTGCCGCGGCCGCCGCCAAGCTCATGGGCCTCGATGAGGCGCAGACCGCGGGAGCTCTCGGTGCCGTTTCCTACTTCGGGCCAGCGGCCCCGTTTGAGTCGTTCCGCCTCGGCGCTGGCATCAAGGACATGATTCTTGGTTGGGGGAACCTCTGCGGAATCTATGGAGCCGAACTGGCGGCGGCCGGGTTCGAGGGTCCGGTGACCGCACTTGAAGGCGACTTCGGGTTCTTCCGCACGACTTCCGCGCGCCATGACACGAGCCGTGTAGGCCGCGACCTCGGCAAGGCCTTCGAGATCATGAACACGGGCGTGAAGCCCTACGCCTGCTGCCGCCAACATCACGCAGCCATCGACTGCATGCTGGAGATGCGCGAGCGCGACGTCTTTGGCCTCGATGACGTTCAGGGCGTCCGGGTGCGGACCTTCATGGTCTCGAGCCGCGGCGACAAGAAGATCCCGGGGACGATCGCCGAAGCCAAATACAGCATCCCCTACATCCTGGCGGTGACCCTGCGCGACGGGAAGGCTTGGCGAGAGCAGTTCACCGACGCGCTCCTAGGCGACAAGCAGCTGCTCGAGTTTGCGTCCAAGGTGGATGTCGAGCCCGACCAGGAGCTTGACAAGCTCTACGACGAGAAGTGGCCGGCCATCGTCGAAGTCAGGCTGCGCGACGGCCGTCAGTTCAGTAGCCGGCACGATCTGCCGCGCGGCGAGCCTGAATTCCCCTGCACCGCGGCTGAGATGAAGGAGAAGTTCGTTTCGCTGGCCTGCGACGCCGTCACCCCGGATCACGCAGCAAGCATCTGGGAGGCGATCCTCCGGCTCGACGACATTGCCGACGTCAAGGAGCTCACGGCGTTGCTCGTTGCCGACACCTGAGCGACCCTCCCTGCCGGCCCTGCGGACTGCGCAGTTGGAGCGAGCGCCTGCGCAGGGAAGAGCGGCCGAGAGGTTCAGGCGCTGCCGACCTGGCAGACGCGACCTTCACCATTACGAAACCTCGCACAGTATCCCAACTGATAAGCCCCCTTCTCCTCCCCCCAGCGACCGCGTCGACGACGCGGTCGCTGGGTCAGCACGCGGTGCCGGGTCCATCTGCCGATGACTGCGGACCGAACATGGGATTGGCCTCGACGACGCTCCGATCGGGTAGGTCGAGATGGGACGGAGTCGGTGGCGGGTAACCGGTGCCGCCCACGAAAGCGGCGCTGCTTTGGTCGGTCGCCCACCGCAACCTTATTGCGCATGGCGTGGGCGACGATCGCACAGCGAGGAGACCCTCGGGAACTGCCACGGTCAGCCCGTTTCGAGCCCAGCTCTAGCCAGAGCGCTCGCCGCACGTGCGCCGAGTGCCTCAGGCGTCTGCTGCGCGTAGCGTCGGGTCGGCACTGTAGAGGAATGGCCCAGATACCGGCTCACTTCTTCGAGGGGCATCCCGTTGTTGACCAGAAGCGTCGCTGTCCCGTGGCGGATGCGGTGTGAGCCGAAGCAACGCAGGCTCCCGCCGCCGGCGTGATAGCGGCGGGTGAGCATCAGCGAGAGGGCGTTCATAGTCAGTGGCCGCCGCTCACCGCCGGCGTGGGAGAGGAAGAGCAAGCCCGGATCGTCGCTCACGGTAGGTGAGGCATGCAGGAAGGCGGCTCGGCCGCGCTCGAGGTAGGCGGATATCACCCCCGCCGTTCGAGGCTGCAGCGCGAGCTCGAGGGTCTTGCCGCCCTTGGCCCGCCGGAAGCGAATGACTGCCCGTTCGAAGTCCACGTCTTCTGCTCGCAGCAGCCGCACGCTCGAGTTGCGAGCGGCGGTCGTGACCAGGATCGAGACGATGGCCGCATCTCGCAGATCAAGGGGGCCATCTCCGGCACAGCCCCGTTCAAGAGCATGCAGATCCTCGAGCGTGGCGCTCTTGGTCGGTGTCTCCTCCGATGGCAGGAGCGGATTGAGCGAAGCCCGACGCCGGGACCGCCGGAAAGGATTGACGGCCAGCAGTCCCTCGTCGACCAGCCAGATGGCGAGCGAGCGGATGGGTCGCACATACGCATTCACGCTGTTGGCCGAGAGTGTCTGGACACGTCCTGCCGCAAGCGAACGACCGAATGCGTCGGGTGCCCCCCGCCAGACACCCGACACCTTCGGCCGGGAGCGAAGATCACT
>Ga0187853_10003718_pt1 | contig 11623 bp, 9 predicted proteins | sample June2016WEW_6_10_2_FD_132417 | JGI IMG/M metagenome (GOLD analysis project Ga0187853, IMG submission 132417) | Peatland microbial communities from SPRUCE experiment site at the Marcell Experimental Forest, Minnesota, USA - June2016WEW_6_100 | ecosystem: Environmental > Terrestrial > Soil >... | reverse complement strand
GTGGTCGTCGGGGACCGTCGTGCTCGCCGACGACGACAGCGGCAGCGCGATGTTCACCGTGACCGCCATGAAGCCCGGCTCCTCGAACGTGAAGTGCATCGCGGTGACCTACTCCGGCTCCCTCACCCCGGCCACCATCAACCTGTACGGGACCGTGGCCGGCAGCGGGCTCTCGACCTACCTGACCACCACCGTCGAGATCGGGACCGGCGGCTCGTTCTCCAGCTGCACCGGGTTCATCTCGACCAGCACGATCTACAGCGGCACCCTCGCGAACTTCGGCACGACGTACACGAACTGGGCGACCGGCCTCGCGACCTGGTCGCCCGCCTCGACCCCGGACTCGCGCACCTTCCGCGTCACCACGACCCTGCCGTCCGGCACCGGCAACGCGGCCCAGGGCCTGAACGCGACGGCCACCTTCACCTGGGAGGCCCAGAACCAGTAGCGCGACCTGCCCGACCCGGAGCTTCCGGGTGACTGGAGCGTCAGCATGACGGCCATAGGAGCGGCGGCCCGCCCGGCGATCGGGCAGCGTCGCCGCTTCGCCACTCTCGGCACGGCCGCGCACAGAGCGGCCGTCTTCGCGGCCACGTTCGTCTGCCACGTCGCGTTCTGGCTCACGGTCTGGGGCCTCGGGCCGGCGCTCTTCAGCTGGCATTCGGTCACGCTTGTTTCCGGGTCGATGTCGCCCCTCCTCGGCGTCGGAGATGTCGTCGTCGCCGAGCCCTACCATGGGAGCGTGCTCGGGCCGGGAACCGTCATCGTGTTCCACGCACCCGGGTCCGAGAAGCTCACGACCCATCGGATCGTGGCCGTCGATGCCGACGGCACGTACCGAACGCGCGGCGACGCCAACACCGTCGCCGACTCGACGCCGGTGCCGGCGTCGGCGATCGTGGCCGTCGGGCGCCTGCGTGTCCCCTTCATCGGACTTCCGGTGGCCTGGTGGCAAACGGGCAACTACCCGCCGCTGGTGGCGACCCTCCTCCTCCTCGCCGTCGCCGCGTTCTTCCGGAACGGCGGGCGGTCCTCTGACGACGACCCGCATCCTGCGACGAGCCGGCATGGCTGGTTGAGCCGGCTGGCCCGGATCGGAGCCGTGCTCATGGTCGTCGCAGTGGTCGCGACCCACTTCTCCGCTGCCGCGTTCGCTGCGACGGCGCAGAACGGCGGCAACGCCTGGAGAGCCGGCAACATCTTCCCGAGCGCCCGCTCGTCGACCGCGCGGACAATCGGTGATGCGTCCGGCGGGGGCACCCCCGCGAATGCCTCCGACCCGCTGTCCTATGCGGGCGATACCAAGACGAAGACAACCGGCAACTGGGCAAGCGCGTTCTCCTCCTCGCGCTATTTCCAGCTGGCGTACGAGGCGCCCCTGGCCGGCGGCCAGGCCGTGTCGGGCGCGGCCTTCGTGCTCGACTACGCCGCGAACGGTGCCTACGAAACGGCTTGCTTCTACTTCAACGTTCGCCAGGCCTCCACGTCCACCGTGCTCGCTACCTACGGGAGCGCGGCGTCACCGGTCGACTGCCAGACGGGCACGACGCTCAAGTCGAAGTCGACCGCGACCCCCATCATCACCACGACAGACATCGCGAACGACCTCGCGATTCGCGTCTACGCGACCGAGAGCGGCGCGAGGCCGATAACGATCGACCGGGCGACGGTGACCGGCTCGACGGCCTACCAGTCGTTCGTCCTGTACGAGAAGAGCTCCATCGACGCCTCGACCGGCACGGCGACCACGACGCCGTGGTCGCTTGCGACCGCGGACGGCACCGCCTACCCCAGCGCCGCGTACTGGACCAGCGCGTACAGCTCGGCGCGGTATCTGTCGTTCACGTTCGGCGCCTACGTCCCGACGGGCGCGGCCGTCACCGCCGTGACGCTCACCCACACCTGGAAGGGGTCGGCGGCCGGCAAGAACTTCTGCTACTTCATCCAGGTCTACAACGCGACGACGCTACTCGGCTCGCACGGCAGCAGCTCCGCGCCGTACCAGTGCGACAACACAGCCACGTATGTGACGGACACGATCTCACCGCCCGAAGCGGCGAGCGTTGCCAACGCGAACGCCGTCACGATCAAGCTGTACGCCTGGGACGCCAACACGGGCAAGAGCTCGCAGGACCTCCTACAGCTGGCCGTGACGTACTCGCTGCCGTAGGGTCCCGGGCGGCTACGCTCAGGGCCTCTGCCGATCAGCCCCGGCCAAGGTCCCCGAGCCTGCGGCCGGTTCAGGGCCTCTGCCGATCGGCCCCGGCCAGGGTCCCCGAGCCTGGCGCACAAGGTTGGCCATCCCGCGGGATCCGGACAGGCTCGGCATACCGTGCTTCCGAGGCACCTGGGCCGCGAGCTCCGGCGCCGCGCCTGCTTGCGTATCGGTCGTTCGAGGCGACGGCTTGCGGTCCCGGCAGTCGCGCTCGCAGGTCGCCAGGCCCGCGAGACCACGGCACCAACGAGTGCTCGCGATGCCCGGGAGCGACCGGATGCGGTATCATGCGGCCCGCTGGCCGGGGCTCGATCGGTCACCTGAGAGCCTCCGGAACCGACATCAGAATGCGCGGTCCGGCCAAAGCTTCGGACCAGCCGGACGCTCTGATCGAGCGCGGTCGCGTGGGGCTATAGCTCAGCTGGAAGAGCGCCTGCATGGCATGCAGGAGGTCCAGGGTTCGAGTCCCTGTAGCTCCACCAAATCCCTTCTACTTGCGTGCCGCGGGGTGCGGGTGCCCGGTGGAAACACACGCCTTCCGCCACCGGGACCGGGTGAGTCCGGATTGGATCAGGCTCCCGGCGGACTGGGAGCCGGTCCATTCGCCCAGAGCCGACGGAGCAGCCGAACGAGGGCCGCTCCGTGCACCGCCAGGGACGCCGGATAGGTGAAGGTCAGAGTCCGATCCGTGCCCCGCAGCGTGACCCGGGCAACGAGGGGCGAAAGGACCACGCTGACGCTCCGCAGCTCGTTCAGGGGTAGGCGTTCGGGCCTCGGGCCGACGACACCGACCTCGCGCCGGCTGAGCCACAGACCGAGGGCGTGGCGCTGACCTTCGCGGCGGGGACTGTACACGAAGGCTAGCAACTCCCCCGCTTCGTGCCGGGCCGCCTCCTGAAGTGCCCTGGCCTCGTCGAGCTGGCGAAACCGCCCCGCAGTTTCCTCCACGAACTCGACGACCCCGGCCGTGTAGACCCGCCTCAGCCTGCCCCGATTTCGGTCGGGCAAGAAGCGGGACAACAGGGACTCGAAGACCCGAACCTCCGCCTCGAGCTCGACCGGCACGGCCACGCTATGCCGGCCACCGGCGGTCTGGAGGACGAGTCGAAGCATGTCGCGGCCGTCTTCCACCCGAACGCCGGTGAGCTGCTCGACTGGCACCACGTCCACGTCAACACCCCAATCTGACAGATACGAGTCGGGGTTCATGTGGTCGACAAGCCAGAGGACCTCCCGGTCGGTCAGGAGCAGGAGCCCCGAACGGTGGTCGCGGCCGCCACGGACGCGGCTGAGAAGCCCGGCGTCCGAACGCCACGGCCGTTGGATCGAGTAGTGGAGGCGCTCGTCCGGATCGAGCATCCCTTCCAGGCCGCGGAGGAACCGCGGCGGCAGCCGCTTGAGGGAACGTTCAGCCCTGCTGTAGACGCCGCCGGCCTCGAGCGCCGCCGCCGACATGCCCTCCGGCGGCCGCCATGCAAGGCCCCCGGTGATCCGGCCGCGACCACGACGCTCCCGGAACGAGCGCCTCGCCCCCGCGGCGCGCTCCGACGCGTGTCTGGAGTCGATCCACACGGCATCCGGGGACACGCGGCCGGCGGCCCGGAGAGCGGCGTCGACGGGGAGCGTCGCACCGGGCAGTCGCGCCACCAGGACGCAACCCGGGGCGTCCAGGAAACCGCCGCTGAGCTCGGCGTCGATCCGGGCCCTCACGAAGCTGGAGGCCGGCAGCGCGACGAGCACGGGCACGGCCCGACCGTGGCCGTCGTCGGAATCGACCAGGAACGCCCGATCCGTGCCGAGCCACAGCCCGCCGGCACGGGCGCCCCGGATGACGATGCCGCCGCGCTCGAGATCGCGGTCATAGTCCAGGCCAGGGCCGAGCGCTTCCTCGACCTCGACCTCGACCTCGGCCAGGACGGTGTGCTGGGAGCGTGAGGGACTCAAGTCTGGTTCCCACCGCGCCGGAGATCGCGGACCACTTGCCTCAGCCGCCGCCAGCGTCCGAGCGCCCGAGCCGTTTCCCGGTCGCTGATCTCCGTCCGCCCGTAAATCGCCAGCTGGTAGTCGGCGGCCAGGTAACCGAGCGGCAACCGCGGCAACCCGGAGGTGCCGGCGCGCTCGGTGTGGCTCCGCGGCGTCTCGGCCGGCCGGCGCGCGAACTCGCCTCTGTCGGCAAGCTCGTCCAGGAGCGCGACGTATGCCTCGGCGGCGGACGCCGGAGGTCGCCGCCGGGCCACGGGCGAATGGATGGCCGGCAACGCAAGGTGGAACGTGAACTTCGGCCCGTGGATCTCCCGGTGCCGTTCCTCACGTAGTCGCGTGGCAACCGGCACGGCTGGCCGGGCGGCGACCAACCGACGGAATATAACCGTCAGCACGGCCCCAACGATGGCCAGTCCCAGCAGGACGACCAGGATGACCAGGACGAGCGGCGGTGAGCCGTTTGATACCCCGAAGGCAGAACCGCCCGGCGCGTTCGCCCCGCCGGCGCCCTCTCCGGCACCACTGCTTCCATTTCCGCTCAATCCCAGGCCGGGAAGCGAAGGCAGGTGGATTCTGCTGAGGAGCTGTCCGAGGGCCGAAGCCAGCAACGCAAGAAGGCTGCCGACCGGCGCAAACAGCGCGCCGATCGCCCCACCGACCGGGCCGCCCATCGCGGACACGACGTCCCGCGCAGAGGTCCCGGTCAGGAGCGCGGTCGGAATGGCGACGGCAGCGACCACGACCACGACGCCGGTTGCGAGCATCGGCCAGGTACGTCCGCCGCGGGTGTCCGAGCCCAGCAGCTCGAGCTCCCGCAGGCGAGCGTGGCCGATCGCGAGCAGCCCCGCGCCGACGCAGATCGCGGACCCGACGAGGGCCGGTCCGACGAACGAACCGCCGGACCCCAGCCGCAGCAACCACGAGGCTGCGAGCACGGGGAACGCATACGCGAAAGACCGGGTCGAGATCTCGATCTCGTCGGCCGCCTGCTCATGAACCGAGCCACGAATGACGGCGACACCGAGGAGCCAGCCCGCCGCGTGAAGGTGTAGCGTCCCGAGTAGATCGCCATGGGCGGCCATGGCGGCGCGAGCCGCCGGATCGGCCAGCCAGCCGAGAGCCCCGGCAAGGAGCGCGAAGGCGGTGATCCAGAGCGCCCGGGGCGCTCTGCGCGGGCGGAGTCGAGCACAGACGACTCCGGCGCCCGCGGCGAGACAGAACTCGATAAGCGACAGTGGTATCCCCGAACCCGCGCTCCCATACGCAAGGGCCAGATACGCCACTCCGACGAGACTGCCTTCGAACAGCCCGTCCAGCGCGACGGGGAGCAGGTCAGCTCGCCAGGACCAACGCATCGCTGGTCCGCCAGTCCGGTGTGAGCGAGCCGATCGTTCCCCTGAGTCCGGCCGCGCGGGCCTGCGCGACGGCACGATCGCCGTTCGGGCCGAGGCCGACAAGTTCAACGTTGTAGCCGGACCGGTCGAGGCCGGCGAGCACCGCCATGTACGGTTCGGGGTCGCGGGCCGTGAGCACGATCACGGTCGTGCCGGGCGAGATGGTCTGCGGCAGGCGAGCAAGGAGGTGCTCGAATGGGGCGGACGGGGTTTCGCTGAGGCGAGCCAGCATGTCTGCGATCGAGGCCAGCTGGTCTCGGCCGGCGCGTGGAGGAACGATTGCGAACCGATTGAGCGTTCGGTTGAACGCCGCCGCTGCGAGTCCGCACGACGCCCCCTCGGCGAGGGCGTGGCGCGCCAGTGACGCCGCCGCGACCATCAAGCCCTCGACGAGCTCTTCGTCGAAGTGGAGCGTCCAATGCGGGCCGGGGATTGTCTGAACGTCGAGTGCCACGAGCACTTCCAGCGCGCGGGATGGGTCGAACCGCTTGCTCACGGTTGAGCCCGTCCGGGCGGTCGCCCGCCAGTGGACACGCCGCATCGGATCGCCCGGCTGATACGGGCGGACCCCGGCGAACAGCGCCGGGTCCTCGAAGAGGCCCTGGCGTGCCCGCGAATATCCTGCTGGAGCATGTTGCCGGCTGCCGAAGCGGACGGGCAGGCTGCGCGGCCGAACAACGTAGGGGCCGCGATCCCCGTGCTCCTGCGTCGCCGCCCCGTGGCCGAAGAGGTCGGCGACCGTGACCCGAACGGGCCCGAAGGAGTAGACGCCGCGGTGATCGGCCACGATGGTGAGGTGGCGCACGACGCGTTCGTACCAGCCGACCGTCCAGCGGCTGCGCAGGACGGTGAAGCCAGGTCGCTCGCTCGGCAAGAGCGACTCCTCGCGCACGACCGCTCCCTGGGTCGCGAAGTCGTCGATCGAAAGCCATGCAAGTGGCAGCGGCTTGTCGTTCCACACCCCGATGTCGAGCGGCACCTCGTCACCCCAGACTGCTCGCTCACGGCCGATCCTCCGCTCGTAGTGGAGGTCCCGCAGCCCGAAGCGGCTCCAGAGCTCGGTCACTCCGACCGCGAAGAGGTCCAGGAGCCCGACGAGAACGAGCCCTGGTGCCGCCAGGCCGATGCCTGCGGCGACGAGGACGAGACCGAAGGCGAGGCCCGCTCGGGTCATCGCTCCGGCACCGGCACCGGCACCGGCACCGGCACCGAGCCGAGCACCTCGGTCAGCACACGCTCGACGGTTGCTCCGCGCAGCTGGCGGTCCACGTCGAGCAGCAGGCGGTGGCCCACGACCGGTCTGACGACCGCGACGACGTCGTCCGGCAGGACGAAGCCTCGCCCCGCCAGCGCGGCCCAGGCCTGGCTCGACCGGAAGAGGGCGACGCTCGTCCGAGGGCTCGCGCCCAGGCGCAGATCGGCGTGCGCACGCGTAGCTCGGACCAGGTCGACCACGTAGCCTTCGACCGCGTCGCTGACGACGATCTCACTGACCGCGCGCCGCAGCTCGAGCAGGGTGTCTCGGTCGACGATCGGTTCGATCCGGTCCAGTGGTTCCGTACCGCCACGGTAGCGATGGGCGATCAGCCGCTCGTCGTCCCGGTCCGGATAGCCCATGGTCACGCGAACCAGGAACCGGTCGAGCTGGGCCTCGGGCAGCGAAAACGTCCCTTCCAGCTCGATTGGGTTCTGAGTGGCCACGACCAGAAAGGGTGCCGGCAGCGGCCTCGTCTCGCCCTCGATCGAGACCTGCCGCTCCTGCATCGCCTCGAGGAGCGCCGACTGGGTCCGGGGGGTGGCGCGGTTGATCTCATCCACGAGCAGGACGTTGGCGAAGACCGGGCCGGCCACGAAGCGCAGCCTGCCGCCCTCGAGGATGCTCGAACCCGTGACGTCGCTCGGGAGCAGGTCGGGCGTCCCCTGGACGCGGTTGAACGAGAGGCCCAGGGATCGAGCGAAGGCTCGCGCGAGGAGAGTCTTGCCGACCCCGGGAACGTCCTCGATCAGGGCGTGACCGTCGGCCAGCATGGCCACGGCAAGCAGCCGCAGGGCTGGCTCTTCGCCCACGACCGCGCCTGCGACCGAATCGCGGAGATCTCGCCAGAAGCGGCCTATGTCCCGGTGACCGAGGATCGAGCGTTCTGCGGAGGGCGCGGCTGCCGCCTCGAGCGGCTCCGTCGTGCTCATTGTTCGGCCCCCGCCGCAGCGGTCGCCCGAGCTTCAAGTCGGTCGATCGCCCGTTCCAGCATATGGCGGTCTGCGTCGTGCGTGAGGAGCCGCAGAGCCTCCTCCAGGTTCACGAACGTCGCCTCGGCGAAGATCGGCTCGTGTTCTATGTCGCCGCCGATACGGCGGGCCAGAAACCAGTCGACCTGCTTTCGGTTCGTCGTGCCGTTGTGGCTCTTGAACTGGTATCGCGTGAACCCGAGCGCATCGTCCAGGGCAACTTCGATGCCCGTTTCTTCGCGGACTTCGCGGCTGGCGGCATCTTCGGGCGTCTCGCCCTGCTCGATGTGACCCTTGGGGAACGCCCATTCGTGGCCACGCCGAATGAGCAGGCACCTTCGCTCGTCGATCACGATCGCACCAGCCGAGTGGTGGAATACGTGTCGCGATCGGGAATCGACCATCGAGCCCATGGCTCGGCCTCCGTAGCGAAAAAGGCTTCCGGACCGGAGTCCAGAAGCCATCACCCGCAGCGCGGGAAACTGCGCGAGCTTCATCGCGCGTTCAACTGGCAGACATGCTAGCGCGTGCGGGTCACCCTGACTACTCGGGTGGTTCGGTGGCACCAACCGCCGGAATTCCGGGCGTCCGGTCGACGGTCGGATGCACGATCGAGGGCAGTGGCGGGCCGTCCGGCGACGGTATGGCATCCGCCGGACCCGAAGCCGGCCCGTCATCCCCCAGGGCAAGGTCTTCCAACGCGGAGACGAGCTCGATCAGCCGCTCCAGGGCCGGATCCAGCGTGTCGCGCAATGCCGGGTCCACGCGGCCGTAGGCTCGGAGACGGCGGCTCCCGACTTCGGCCAGGCTCTCCCAGGAGATCGTCATCAGGCCCGCGATCTCGCGGGCCGAGTCGCGCTCTTCGGGAGCCAGGTTGAACGCCCGGGAGATCGACGCGATCGTCGAGCGCAGGTCGGCCAGGATCGCCTCGGCGCGCGCACGCTCCTCTCGCGCCCACACCGGTCGACGTCGGCGGTAGAGAAGGCCCTCCTCGTCGCGATCGAGCAGACCCTCCACGCGGGCCAGGCGCTCCTCGAGCGATCTGAGCGCCACGCTCACGGCGCGCTCCTGGTTCACGTTGAGGCTCACGGACGTGCCGACTTCATCTGCTCACTCCGGTTGCCCGCCCGGCGCGCTCGGGGGTCGGCAAGTCGGCCAACGTGCCGGCTGAACCCGAGCGGGGAGTCAATCTCAAGGCTGCCTCCGAATCTCGTCCAAGGTCAGAGGCTGTCAGCGCTGGGACCGCGGATCGCCAGGCAGGGCACCTGCACGTGGCCGGCGAGCTTCCTCACCGGCCCGATCATACTGCGGGCCGAAAGGACCGCGACCTGTGGCTCCCGACCGCCGCGGACGACGAGACCGCCAGGGCCGAGCCGAACCCACGAAGGAGCAAGCCGTGCGACTGTTGATCGTCAGCGACCTCCACGCAAACGCGACCGCGCTCGAACAGGTCGTCGAGCAGGCCGACGCCGTGGTGGTACTTGGCGACCTGGTCGACTACGGGCCCGATCCCGAGGCGACGATCGCCTGGGTCCGCCGCAACGCCAACCACGTTGTGCGGGGCAATCACGACGAGGCGGTGGCCTCGGGCGCGCCGACCGGAGCATCCGAGCGCCTCGCAAACGTCGCCGAGGAAAGCGCGGCCTGGACGCGAGCGCAGCTCGGCGACGCGGACAGGCAGTTCCTCGGTTCGCTGCCGCTCCATGCAGAGTTCTCTTTCGCGGGCACCACATTCGCGGCCGTCCATGCGGCACCGTCTGATCCGTTGCGCCCTTACCTCCGGCCGGACACGCCGGACGAGCGATGGCAGTCTGAACTGGCTTCGGTCCGGGCCGAGTGGCTGCTCGTGGGGCACACCCACCTTCCGTTCATGCGTCGATTCGGGTCGCAGACCGTCGTCAATCCGGGCAGCGTCGGCCAGCCGCGGGATGGCTTCCCGCTGGCGAGCTACGTGATCTGGGACGACGGCGATGTGTTCCTGGGCCGCCGGCGATACGCCGTGGATGACGTGGTGCGCCGGTTGCGGGACGTAGACCTCTCCGCGCCCGGACGAGCGCGTCTCACCAGCCTGCTTCAGACGGGTTGGCGCTGACGACACCGCGGGCAGGGCCGGGCTGGCTCGCTCCTCGTGCGCGACGAGAGCCCCGGCGGAAGCCCGACCCATGGCCGACGAAGGCAGGCCAGCCGATCGCGGCCTCGCAATCACGCGGCAACCACACCACGCGGCAACCACACCACGCGGCAGCCACACCACGCGGCAACCACACCACGCGGCAGCCACACGAGGTCGCCGGCACTGCTCATCGGCGAGATAAGCGCCGTGGAAGGCGCCCTCGTCACACTCGGCGCATGGACGACCTTCGGCTCGGGGCCGTCGTGAGGGCAGTCCGACGGCGACGCAGGCTGCGTCAGCAGGACGTAGCGCGCTCTGCCGGCGCCTCGCACGCGACCGTTTCGCTCGTCGAACGCGGGCACTGCGAATACCTGTCGCTGGCGACCATGAGGCGAATCGCGGCCGCGCTGGACGTCCGAATCGATCTGGTCGCACGCTGGCGTGGCGGCGAACTCGATCGGCTGCTCAACCGCCGGCACTCACTGCTGGCGGAGAGCTTCGCCGCCTTCGTCACACGCGCCCCCGGATGGCGGGCCGAGCCGGAGCTCTCATTCGCCATCTACGGGGAGCGCGGCGTGATCGACCAGCTGGCATGGCACGCCGGGACCGCCCACCTGCTCCTGGCTGAGTTCAAGACCGAGCTGGTCGACATCAACGAACTCCTCGGAACCCTCGACCGCAAACGCCGACTGATCCGCCAGATCGCGGCGAGCCGAGGCTGGGCGCCGCAGATGGTCAGCGTCTGGTTGGTCGTGGCCGACACTCGGACCAACCGCCGCCATGTCGCCGAACACTCGACGCTGCTACGCAGCCGACTCCCCTTCGACGGCAGGCAGCTCCGAAGACTCGTCCGCAAGCCGACGACCGCCGCGTCCGGCATCGCATTCTGGACAGATTCAAACCCGGGTAGCACGAGACCGGGATCTCGACTCGACCCCGGCCCCGGACACGCCATCGCAGCAGATCGGGATGGCTCCGCAAGCGTGAGACTGCCGGCCTGAGAGATCCCGGTCGCCGCCGAGGGCCGGGAGCGGGTCCGCATCTTGCACCGGTGCTACCGGGGTTGGCAGATGGCAGGAATTGAGCTGCCGAGGTCTGGCGCGCGAGCGCAAGCCCTGCGCAAGCCCTGCGGCGCAGGACGGCCGCGCGGGGGTCTCGCACCGAATCCCCCGCCTCGGCGTCGACGGCGGCGCCCCCTCGGATAAACTGGAGCCCATTCGCGCGAGGTCGCCGCAGCCCCGGTCCCCCGCCCGAGACACTCAGCGAGAGGTCCATCGTGTCCGCAGCACAGCGCACCCGCATCGATCGTTACGATCCCGCGGCCTTCGAGCCGCGCTGGCAGAAGCGTTGGGCGGAGCTCGGCCTCCACGACACCGACCTGGGCGACGACACGCGGCCCAAGTACTACCTGCTGACCATGTACCCCTATCCCTCAGGGAGCCTGCACATCGGCCACTGGTACATCATGACCCCGACAGACGCGCTGGCGCGGTTTCATCGGATGCACGGCGAGAACGTCTTCCTGCCGATCGGCTTCGACGCGTTCGGCCTGCCGGCCGAGAACGCCGCCATCAAGAACAGGATCCATCCCCGCGAGTGGACCCTGGCCAACATCGACATCATGCGGCGGCAGCTGCGGACGATGGGCGCGACGTTCGACTGGAAGAGCGAGGTCGTCACCTGCGACCCCGG
>Ga0187853_10003713_pt1 | contig 11633 bp, 8 predicted proteins | sample June2016WEW_6_10_2_FD_132417 | JGI IMG/M metagenome (GOLD analysis project Ga0187853, IMG submission 132417) | Peatland microbial communities from SPRUCE experiment site at the Marcell Experimental Forest, Minnesota, USA - June2016WEW_6_100 | ecosystem: Environmental > Terrestrial > Soil >... | reverse complement strand
CGTTTGTCTTGGTGTGTCTGTCCTTCATTAACGCATATGAAAAGAGATGCCGAGAAATTGCGCGAAATTACAATATTGCAATGTTTCCCGCGCACTTTTCATCCTCGCTTATTTAGGGACTAGTGTCTTAATCCCCAGTTTCTTGATGGCATTCACGTTATGCTCGGCCAGTTCGATGGCGACTTTCCTCTGTCCAGTCCGCCATAAAGGTGCGCCGCAGCAATACTCTTCTCCATGCATGACCTTAAAATCCACGCCGCCGGCGCTCAGGATTTTTACCGTGTTAAGAGCTGCTTCAGGATGCAGATAGGCGGTAGTACAGCCAACAAAGTAGGCAACACGCGCCCCCTCGGACAGCGGCAGATTTTCAGGCAGCCAGTCGAACCTCCGGTCATGTGCACGTCCGTAGATATTGTGACTGCTGATAACAAGCCTGGCATATTCCTTGTGTTCGGGCATGGGTCCCCGGCCATCCTCGACGCACTTCGCTCTGAGGGCCAGGATGGTGTCAAGGACCTCCATGTCTCTAACTGATTTACAATTGATGTCACACGCGCCGCAAGTCGTGCATGTATAGATATGCGCCAGCAAATCATCATCGTATTGGAGAGTCCCTTCAAGCAGTTCCTGGGCGATATTGATCAATCCCTGGCCGGAGTAAGCATCATATTTATATCTCTGATAAATCGGGCAAACCTCGGCGTATTCCCAGCCCTTCATTTTGGGTCCCAGGATGAATCGGCACTGGCCGCATTGGTTGCAGGATTCCATTGTGTATCTGTAATCCCTCAACGTATCCATAGATCATTTCCTAAAAGCATAATTTGCCGGGATTCAGGATATTGTTCGGATCAAAGACGCCTTTCAATTTTCTCAAAGCCGCCACGCTCTCGGTGAGTCGGCCGTATACCACATCAGCCCATGGACTATAGGGACGGCTGAAAAAGGCACCGTTCTTCATCAGTACTTCCGATGTATCCATGAACAGCCTTTTCACCTCGGCCAATTCCGTCAGATTGGATTCATCACAGTACAGATTAAATTCACAGTGGGATCCCCGGCCTTGAACCATGGGCTGAACATAACAGCCCACATCCTCTCTCGCGTAGCGATATCCCTCAACAACCCCTCTCACAAGCTCGATAAATCTTGGAACCCGGCTTAGAGTCGTCAGAAAGAAAATATCGTGACAGGAGCCTTTATAGCGAAGCTTCCAGTACGGCTCCTTTTCCCACGGGCCGGAGAGGAGGCCAAGAAGGGTGCTTTCCTTACCCCTCGCTCCTGGCAGTGTGTTTTGTGATTTCAATCCGAGCTGTTCACAGATGTTTTTCAGGTACTTCTCCTGTATAGCTACCCTTTCTTCCGGCCTTCTCTTGTAACCAGCTATGCAAACAATAATCGTCCAGGGAGGCAGGCTGGCTCTTAGCTCTTTGAAATCTTCAGGCCATTTTTCAGCCAGCATGGCAGCCAGGTTAATGTTATTCAATGCCAGACACTCATCGACAACCCTCTGTCGCAGCAGCCTGGTCATAGGCGCCGTCAGGTTGTTGACATCCTTGATGGGGATGAAATGGATCTTCTGGAGAGATGGCAAAACTTCGGTTTTGGTAGTTGCCCAGGTGACCAGACCCATGGTTCCTTGGGCTCCCGACAGGAACCTGAAATAGTCTATTGACCCCGGGCCCCAGGGATTTACCTTGTCTGCCTTGAGTGTCTCCAGAGATCCAGGGCCCGATGCCGAGCCAGTTCTCAAAACGTCCCCGGTTCCATAAACTGCCTCCAGAGTCAGTAGCGGATCTATGTAATCATATTGATATTTCGGGATGAGATTTGGCTCTCTTTCAAGGCGGCTGGCAAGCACGGATTTAGCGGCTCGCGGTAACAGGGGGATGTTAAGCTTCAGACCGTCTCTCTTCAGCTCGGGAATCAGTTGGCCATAGGTCACCCCCGGTTCAATCGCGGCACATCGATTGATCGGATCTATCCTGATAATATGATTCATCCTGCTGAAGTCCACGATAATCCCACCTTGGCCGGGTACTGTATCCCCGTGAAATCTCGGTGGGCCCGAGCTGACCGGTATTAGAGGCATCTTGCTCTCATTAGCCAACCGAACGATCCCTTGTGCCTCTTCCGCGCTCTCAGGATATACAAGAAGCAGCGGGCTTCCCCGGGCAACAAAGCTGCAGTCTCTTGAATATCCCTCAAGAACGGCCGGATCGCTGACAATATTGCCGGGTTTAACAACCCTGGCCAGCGAGTCTTTGAAACCGGCCGTTGCTTCAATCCACTTGCCGTGCTCGTTCTGTTCTTTTGGCTCTTGAGTGGGATCGTGAGCCGCAGCAATTGCATCCAACGAGCTCGAAGCCGCCAAACCAGTGGCACCAACGGCCACCTCCTTGACAAACTCCCTTCGCGTCGTGCCGTCGTTCTTGACGAAACTCATGCTGTTTCTCCGGAGTTTATTCTTACAATTCTCAAGCCTGTTGGATACATTGCGCCGAGAAGAAAATAGGAAATCTCATCGCCTCTGTTTTGAGATATCTGCCCTCCCGCCTGCTTAACAACTGGGAAGGTAGAATAGCACCTATATTACACCGGCATACAATCAAAGTGCTGTTTTTTGCGGGAGCATCATCCCTCCCTCGGTCTGCGGAGAAAAACATGGGAATAGGCCGCGCAATGCGAATCGCATCGTTGCTTTTGAGCGATCCGAATTTCAAGGATGGAAGCACCTGTAGTAAAAAAGACACACGTGTAGTTAGATTTGACCAAAGACGGCACGGATTGTACGGATTTCTCTGATTTTGATTCATGAAATCCGTACAATCCGTGGCCTGCTTTTTTTTATTTTCCCGGATAAGGCACAATTGGGAGCTTGGGATAGTTGGCGATAGACTTTTTCAGATCGATTCCGCCGATGAGCAGTGACGGCGTGATAATCGTGGCGTAGTTGGGCCGCGGAGAAATTCCTGCTACCGCAACGCTTAATGGGTTCGCACCTGAAACTGAGTTTGCTGCGCTTATCAGATAGTCAGACACGAACTCGTCATCCGATGTCGCAATAACATTTCTCAAAGCGCTGATATTGATACTGCCGAATTCGGGTGCTTCCGTCAACAAGTGTTGTTATGCTGCCAGTCTTTGCTCTCTGACTCTGCCGGCGTCTAACGTTACATCAATGAACACGACGACAAAAAGAATCCTCCTTGGCTCAGCTACGAATACCTCCCTGAAGCTGAGTTGTTTGCAGACCAATCCAGCCTGCATCGCCGGGGTCCTGATTTCGGGTCCAAACTTCAGCGCCCTGTGAGGCCTGATGAAGTTGTAATAGCAGCGAAGCAACTCGAGATGATTTTCAAGGCGTTCCTCCCATCGTGCATAGCCTATCGTCCGCCGAAACAGATATGCCGAGCCCTGTCGGATCGTCAGATTCAGCCGTTCGATAAAGGATGTATTCAGTTTCGAGGAATCCTCGGAGTCGCGCAGTGCCTGTTCGAATCGCCAGGCCGCGCCGATCACGGCTCTTCGCTCAATCTTGATAACGCAATCGTTCCTGCGGGTTTTAATGACTTGGCCATACAGACACGCTGGCCCAAAGACACGGCGGATAGCTTTCGCATAAAAAGCAAATCCGTCCGTGGCGATCAGAGGGACACACTGCAGATTCGATCGACTGGAGATATCTCGAAAGAGGGCGAGTGTGTTTCGATAGGTTCGTCTCCCAACCACTGTCGAAGGCCAAAGACGAGACCAGACATCAATCGCGGCAAAGATCCAAATCGGCTGTTCCTTGTCGTGGATGATCGTGCGAATCTCATCTGCCTGAAGCTCTGAGACGGCGATCCCCTCTATCTTATGATCATTAAAGCGACGACAAGAGTCTGCAGCTTTTTGTAGCCAGCGATCAACCGTATTCCAGGCGATTCGCTTTACACGAGCAATCGCAGATTTGTTCAAGCCCTCAACGCTCAGGACAGCAACTTCGTCAAAGGTTGCTCGACGGCGTTGGAGCCTATGGTATGGGCTGCCGGCATTTGAACAGAATGTCTTTCCACAAGTCTGGCATCGGTAACGACGACGCCTCCCCCACTTGGTCTTGTAGAAGCCGTAGCGGATGATGCTTCCGGTTTCGTCCGCTCTCGATCCTGCGCATTGCACGTTTGGACACTTGAGACCCATCATTGCTCCTCGACGGTAAAACTGGTCGCCTGGAATTGAGTCTCAAATCATACTACTTGCATGAGTTATGATTGGGTCACCAACAGTAAATTGCGGAAGCACCCGGATAGTAACTGAGATCATGCATTGCAAGGTCATCAATGAAGATCGAAATCATCCGGGGCCGAGTGGGCTGCGTTGGCGCAGGAAAGTTTGAAGGTACTTTGTCATGAGTCTCGACGATTTTTGAACCTTCCGCAGATTCCTGGTCAGGCAGGTAGGATTCCCGTGCGAATGTATTGATGGGCTGCAGCTTCCCATCCTCGTAGATTTTGAAATCGCTTTGCTGCAGGTCGGTGACAGGACTCCCTTTCTTGTCAGTGACGGTGGCGTTCACCACTACCACATTCACAGGGAGCCTGAAAGTAGGTTGGCCCTTGTCGTCCTTTCCCAATTTTTTGCTTTGAAATGCACTCGAAGACCAGGGAACCAACAGCAAAAACAAAAGAAAGACTTCTGTTCGCTTGCGCATGATATTGCCCCATGGGTTTGTTTGCGAGTCTGCTTATTTGGTTGAAAATTGCTCATCAAAGGTTCAATCAATAGGAATTTTGCAACTTTTGCCTCTATTTTTCATTTTAAATATCCTGGTTTCCACATTTCTGTACACTGAGGCGCTAGTATTTTTACGCGTGAGTTCATTCTGCTGGCTGGTATCGGCCCGGAGAACATAACAGGTCTTTATGATTGTAAGTTCTTTCCATGCAATAGGGATAAATTGGGTCCCCGCCCTCGAAGTCGCGTTGTGGGAAATTGCGTTTAAAACTCGGAGGCCATGCCAGGGATTCGCGGAGCAAGGCAGGACGCTATCACTAGGGCATATTGTCGCTCGTTGGGCTATTGATCGTTTGTGTCATTGGTGAGAGGAAAATCTTGCTGGAAAACCGCCTGCATCAAGAACTATATTGATGCTATGCCACAGGCAGAGCAATAGCAGCACCATGTAGCCATTTAAACCAAAATGCCATCCCGAATTTATGAAACTTGGCTGGGATAGGAGGTCTTATGAAGTCGAAGTCATCACGGAGGGAATTCCTGCAGGCAGGACTAGCAATGCCCGCCGCCGGGCTCATCTCTTCACGCACCCTTGAGGCGTTTTCTCAAGCGCCTGCCGAAGTTACCTATAGAACCCTGGGCAATACAGGGCTGAAGGTCTCCGCGGTCGGGTATGGCCTGGGATACGATCCCGAACCCGAGATCGTCGCGCGCTGCATTGATTTGGGCATCAACTATTTCGATACAGCGCCTAACTACGGGAACGGCGAAAGCGAACGGATCCTTGGCGCTTCCATTAAGGGCAAGAGGGACAAGGTCGTGATATCCACCAAGGCCAACACGAGAACCAAGGCAGATATCTTGAAGGAAATGGACGTTAGCCTACGGAATATCGGAACAGATCATGTGGACGTATATCACCTGCATGCCAGAGATACAGTGGAAAGAGTACCCGATGAAGCGCTTGAAGCTCTGGAGATCGTAAAAAAACAGGGAAAAACCCGGGCCATCGGGATCAGTTGTCATGACCCAAATAATATGGCGGACCATATCATAAAATGGAAGTTGGACCTCAGGCAGACCACCTACAGTTATGCGATTGCCGCTCCTTTCAGGGATGCGGCGATAAAAAAAGTGCACGATGCAGGCATCGGCGTGATAGCAATGAAGGTAATTATAGGTTTAACCATAGCGCCAAAGGATATGTCGCAAAAACCCAAGCTGAAAGCCGAGGAGACTCCTATTGCAGCACTCAGGTGGGTCCTCAGGAATCCCGCGATCGACACAACGGTTCCGCATCACGGAAGCGTCAAAGAGCTAGAGATGAATGTCCGGGCGATGACGGGATCGTACTCTCCAGCCGACGAGAAGCTTTTGTATGTGCGTAATGAACAGAACCGCCTCTATTACTGCCGCATGTGTTACCAGTGCAAGGGCCAGTGTCCGCGGGGTGTGCCTGTTACAGACGAGTTGCGTTTTCTGGCTTACAACGACTTCGGTCACAGCCTCTATCAGGCGTGCCTGAGTTTCGTGGAACTGCCTAGGAAAGTCCGTGAGGTGCGTTGCAGCGATTGCTCTTCTTGCGCCATTCAGTGCCCCAACGGGGTAATGGTCCGGGATCGGCTGATCCGGGCGCAAGAGCTTCTGGCATAGGTTTTTGCTCTTGATACATCCGACTATAAAATCAGACTTTAAGCAATATTCCTGACAGATGGGGGAGACAGTCAAAAAATAGAGACGCATCCTATCATTCAGGTGGATTACTCCTCCGAAGTCCCGTTCGAGGAAATTGCGCCAAAATGTTAATTTAGCCTTTCAACTTTCCGATCAGCGCGTTATTCGTCCATGTGAAATAGCAGCTATCCAGATTTCGCCCGTAAATGCTTTGGCTCGAATGTCTCCCTGACGACTAGATCTGGTGCAGCGCCAAGGTCGCAGGATGTCTCTTGCCCGCCATATTCTATTTACTGTCACCCAAACACCCTTTTCAGGAACGTGTATGGTGATATGATGACAATCAAGACCATGCCCGCTGTTAAACAAAACGATGCCGAACTGGTAGCCGACAGCCTAAACGGAAGCCGGGACGCCTTCTGCCGCATCGTTGAGCGGTATCAAACTCTCATCTGCTCGCTGGCCTACAGCGCCACCGGCAGCGTTAGCCAGGGCGAAGACATGGCCCAGGAAACTTTTCTTGCTGCGTGGCAACAGCTCCCCGCTCTGCGTGAACCGGCCAAACTCCGCGCTTGGCTGTGCGGCATCGCCCGTCACCGGATCCAAAAATGTTTTGAACGCGATGGGCGCGAACCGGCCTGCAATGCCGCGACGCTGGCCGACGCGCACGATTCGCCCGCCGTCGAAGCCCTGCCGTCCGAGCAGGCCATCAGCCGTGAGGAGGAAGCGATTTTGTGGCGGTCGCTGGGGAAAATCCCGGAACTGTATCGCGAACCCCTCATCCTTTATTACCGCGAGCACCAATCCATCGAACACGTGGCGGTGGAGTTGGATTTGACCGAAGACGCCGTGAAACAACGACTGGCGCGCGGACGCAAACTGTTGCAGGACGAGGTACAGACGTTTGTGGAAGGCGCCTTGCGCCGGACAGCGCCGAGCCAGGCGTTTTCGGGCGCGGTGCTCGCAATGCTGCCACTGGTGGCCGGCCCCGCGGCAATCGGCTTGGGCGCGGGCGCAAAAGGTACGGCGGCGGCCAAATCGGGTTTTCTGACCGCTTGGCTGCTGCCGCTGGTTCCATTTCTCGGCATTGCCGCCGGTGTCGGTGCGCAATGGCTCATTATCCGCTCCACGACGACCGACCGTAAAGCCCGGCTCAAACAGATCGCAGTCGTCATCGCTGTCTGGGTCATTTATCTGGGGCTGGCCGTGTGCGGGGAATCGGCCATGCACGCGTTGGGCCGGCACTTCGGCTGGAGCGACCGTATCCGGTTTGTGTCGGTGATAGGCTTTTGGTTGGTCTTTGTCGTTATCACCCTCGCGTTGCTGCTCGTGGTGTTTCGACGGATCGCGGCCAACCGCAGGGCGCGCGAGTCTGCCGGAGAAATTCCGGCGCCGGCCACGACCCCGATGAAACCTGGCACGCTCGCATTGGTGGTGACTGGCGGCTATTTGATGTTTTCGTGGGTCATTCGCCTAGCATGGATCAACAATGACCACCTGGCGGCCGGAATTGCCGGCGGAACGATGCTGGTGTTGGCAATTTGGTCGTTCTTTCAGTTGCGTGGCAGCGCAGCAGCCGCAGTGGGGCCAGCACTCGCTCGGCATTTGTCCTTTGTCGGGTTGATGATTCTGGCCATATTGAATCTGCGCGCCGACGTGTGGGTGGCATCGGCGTATGGTGTCACCGTGGCCGAAGCGCACACCCTCCAGCCCACCTGGATAATTCCCGTCCTCACCTTGGCCTTGGTCGCCTGGGCGGCCGTGGTCATCGCCCTCACCAAACCCAAACGCGGAGCTTGATCGCTGCTAGTCGCGCAGCAGTTCGCGAAGGTGCTCTTTGAGTCCTCGGGAGCAGTTGAAGGACCGCTTTTCCGGCAGACTGGGAAATTCACTAAACAAGAAACTAAACTCTTTTGCGAAGGACTGGGGGAAAAGACATGTTGAAAACATTTGCGCTGATTCTTCTGATTTGCAGCAGCTTCAGCCTGCTTTTTGCACAGACTCTCCCAAACGAAGGCAAGTTGTTACTGCGCCATTATCGTGAGGGGGAGAAGCTACGCTACCATATGAAAGGCATCAACGAAGACTGGCACTATGAAATTGAGGCTGACGGAGTTGTAAAAAAAGACTCCGCCGGTAGTTTCTTTGAGGAATACCATTGGTCCAATATGATTTCCGATGGGCAGAAAGTGGCCCTTTCTTCCGCAAGTCTGGATTTTCGCCAGCAGCTTTCGCTTGATCCTAATGTCACGCCAGCACAACCTAACCTCAGCCAGATTGAGCGCAAACTTCACGGACCCATATTGGATTTCGTGACCTTTTATGCAGATTTGTGGCTGGTTGTGAAACTTGCAAATCTCAACCACGTCGGAGACCATTTTTATTTCCCCCTCAATATGGCTCCGTCCTGGGCTGATGGCAGCTATACCTTGATCGGTGAAGACTCGATCGATTTCGATTTTACTCTTAAAGAGATCAACCAATCCGACAAGACAGCTACCCTCTTTGTCCGTCATGTGCCGCCTGAGAAGTCGAGAGTCCAACTGCCGGCAGACTGGATGCAAAAACCTGTCGCTGATACGGCCAATAACTGGGTCCAGGTGCAGAAAACAAAAGACGGCAAGTATTCAGCAGGAGTAGGTAAGGAAACCTTTGATGTCGAAATAAAACTGAGCCTGACCGACGGGAAGATATTGTCCGCCAGCATGGACAACCCGGTGGAAACAATCGAGCGTGAATGTGAAGACGCTGCCGCTACCAAGTGCGGCGATCCCAAGCCTCATTTAATTAGAAGACAAATCGAAATTTCTCTGGAACGCTAGAAAATGTTGAAACGCAAATGTCGGGCAGTGTATCGGCGATTGCGCCACCTGGACCTATTGTCACATAACCGGAAAGTGAATTACGCGCTTATCGGAGACGTTGACAGGCCCAATTAACATTTTGGCGCAATTTCCTCGAACGGGACTTGATCGGCATAGGGGCGGCGGTCGCCCGCCGACCCCTGCCACACCACCGTGCATACGGGTCCGTACACGGCGATTCGATCGGTTACGCTAGCCCTCCTCGATCAATGACGGAAGCCCGCGCGATTTGAAGTATGCATTGGAAAGCCCCACAGAGAGAGCCTTGGCCCGCGCGAGATACCAGGGACCGCGCCCACTGACGGCGGTGTTGCTCGCCAGCCGCGGTCGTACACCCAGTTCCAGCAGCGCTGCCCTGCGACGGCGCGTTGTCTTCCACTGCCGCCACAGCGCCGCTCTGAGCCGCAACCGAACCCAGCGAGTGAGGTATTCCAGCACCACCGGCGTCTCACAGAAACCGAAATAGCTGCGCCAACCCCGCATGTATGGAGCCCGTTCCGCTATCGTCGATTCAATGCTGACGCTCTTGGCCCGTCGCGTGATCTCCCGGATCCGCCGCTTGAACCGATCCAGAGCTTTCGGCGCAATCGCGCGCTTCACCTCCGGTCCAGTTGTGAACGTAAACCCGAGAAACTTTCGTTCCTGTGGTTGCGCCACCGCGCTCTTCGCCTCATGCACCTTGAGCTTGAGCCGGTTCGTGATGAATCGTGTGACACTCTTCATCACCCGTTGCCCCGCCCGCTCGCTGCGAACGTAGATGTTGCTGTCGTCCGCATATCGAACAAAGCAGTGGCCCCGGCGCTCCAACTCCCGGTCGAGTTCGTCGAGCACGAGGTTGCTGAGCAGTGGCGAAAGAGGACCCCCTTGCGGAGTCCCTTCAACGCTTGGGCTGACCAACCCGTTCTCCATAACCCCGGCATTCAAGAACGCCCGGATGAGCTTCAGCAGCCGTTTGTCTTCAACACGCTTGGCAATCTGACCCATCAGTTTGTCGTGATTGACTCGGTCGAAAAATTTCTCCAAATCAAAATCGATGACCCACGTGTGGCCTGCAGCGATGTACTGCTGCGCCTTTGCCACCGCTTGATGAGCCGACCGTCCCGGTCGAAAACCGTAACTGTGATCGGAGAACGTCCGGTCCCACTGTCTCTGCAGAACCTGCATCACCGCTTGCTGGATAAATCGATCCAGCACCGAAGGAATGCCCAACTTTCGAACCCCTCCTCCGTCCGGCTTCGGAATATCCACCCTTCGTACCGGCATCGGTTTATAGATTCCGCTCAACAGTTGTTCCCGAATCGTTGGCCAATGCTGTTTCAAGTAGTCCGTAAGTGCACCGACGGTCATCCCATCGACGCCCGCACTACCTTTATTTGCCTTCACCCGCCGCAATGCTTCTATCAGATTTTCTCGCTCACATACTTCCTCCATCAGTCGATTCGTGCTGGCTGGGCTTTCGGGCTCATTCACCGTCGGGCGCGATTCGGTCACTTCCCTTCTTGATTCGCGGGCTTCACCCACTGGCTTAGAAGAGAAGTCCAGTTCCATCTGGATGTTCTGCCGCTTGTTGCTCCTGAGATTCATGTCCTACTCACCTCTCCTTTCGTTCAGGCCTTCAGCCACCGTTCCCGGCTCAGCCTATCCGTTGCTCCGCCTTTCGGCTTTGGAGTGCCTCACTAGCCTTGCCGACAGACATGACCTAATATGCCCTCTGCTGACTTCTGCCCTGCGGTCAGACTGCCTCTCGACAGCCCCAGTCGTCAAAGCGACACAGAACAGATCTCCTGGGGTAAGCTCAGCTGCCTTCCATGCACAGTCGCCGAATCTACGCTTCGCACCTTTGATGGATACGGACTTCGCGATAAGTTGCCCGCTCGTCCGGCACTTGCGCCTTATATCCGGTTTTTGTCCATCGACTCGCATGTTTGATCCATGCTTCCTTCAGACCCCGCCTCGCGGCGATAGCCCTTGCATCATCACTAGGCCTTCACCTCCATCAGGTTGGCCGGAGGACTTTCACCTCCAAGCTGCTGAGCATGCCCAGCACACAACGTAGCCGCTCCGCGGCGGACGCTTCGCGTCTTTACACGAACATGGGGGTGAAAATGGCAGAATCGTGAGTCATACAAGGAGAAAACTATGACTCACTTAAGAAAAATGACGATTGAAGAACTTGTACGACGAAACTATTCCGACAGCACGCGTGATTGCTACATTCGAACCATCAATGATTTTGCACTGTATTTCAGCTGCCCCCCGGACAAACTGGGTCTGGAGCATATCCGCATTTACCAAGCTCACCTGTTTAGTGACAAGAAACTGTCTCCCAATACAGTCAATCAGCGCCTGGCTGCATTGCGTTTCTTCTTTGTGAAGACT
>Ga0187853_10003712_pt1 | contig 11634 bp, 3 predicted proteins | sample June2016WEW_6_10_2_FD_132417 | JGI IMG/M metagenome (GOLD analysis project Ga0187853, IMG submission 132417) | Peatland microbial communities from SPRUCE experiment site at the Marcell Experimental Forest, Minnesota, USA - June2016WEW_6_100 | ecosystem: Environmental > Terrestrial > Soil >... | reverse complement strand
TTCCTCCAAGCGCAGGGAAAGGGGGTTCATCCAATCCTCCTATCTGTCAGTAATATACGCTGACAGATAATAACCCCGCCTCCCAACTGCCGTCAAGCTCTAACTTTTTTGTCGTGCACCCGGACAATCCTATCGCGTTGACTTAGCTGCAAACGCGGCCTAAGATGGTACGCAACGGCTGGTTCCTCGCATGATTGGCAAGACCATTTCTCACTATCGCATCCTCTCGAAGCTGGGCGGCGGGGGCATGGGCGTGGTCTATGAGGCCGAAGACACCAAGCTCAAGCGCACCGTCGCGCTGAAGTTCCTGCCTGAAGAACTCTCCAAGGACCGGCAAGCCCTGGAACGATTCCAGCGCGAGGCCCAGGCTGCGTCCGCGCTCAACCATCCCAACATCTGCACGATCTACGACATTGATGAGCACGAAGGCCAGCCCTTCATCGCTATGGAGTTGCTGGAGGGGCAGACCCTGAAGCAGCGGATCGCCGCAGGGGCACGGCGCGCCGTGCCCCTACCCACGGACGAACTGCTCGACTTGGCGATTCAGATTGCCGATGCGCTGGACACTGCCCACTCGAAGGGGATCATCCATCGCGACATCAAGCCAGCGAACATTTTCGTGACCCAGCGTGGCCAGGCGAAGGTCCTGGACTTCGGCTTGGCGAAGCTCGCGCCGAGGCCCAGGCGGGTGGCGGAAGCTGTGGGAGCCTCTGCGCTGCCCACCGCCTCCATCGAGCCCGAGCATCTCACCAGTCCGGGTGTGGCCATGGGAACGGTCGCCTACATGTCGCCCGAGCAAGCGCGAGGCGAGGAGACCGACGCGAGAACGGATTTGTTCAGTTTTGGCGTGGTCCTATACGAGATGGCGACGGGTCACCCCGCCTTCTCCGGGACAACTTCCGCGCTCATTTTTGATGCGATCCTGCACCAAGCGCCCACCTCGCCCGTGCGGTTGAACCCCGAGTGCCCGGCGGAGTTGGAACGCATCATCAACAAGGCGCTGGAGAAAGACCGAGACCTGCGTTACCAGGGTGCCGGAGACCTCCGCACCGACCTGAAGCGCCTCAGGCGCGACACCAGCTCAGGGCAAACGCTGGGCATAGCGGGCGCTCGCTGGACAGCCGCCCGTGGGGGCACCGTCGCCCGGGCCATGTCTGTGCTCCGCCAGCGCTGGTGGGTTCCTGCGATCATGGCGGTAGTCGCCGCTGCCGCCTTCGCCTACGTGGGACTTCGCCCCTCGCCGCCGCCCCGGGTGACCGCGTACAAGCAAATGACAAACGACGGCATCTCTAAGGAAATCGCCGGCACAGACGGCGTGCGGCTGTACGTCAGCGAATACGTTGGCACAGGGCACAGGATTGCTCAGATGGCCATCAGCGGCGGAGAACCGGCGCGCGTGCCCATGCCTTCTCCGTTTTTCCAGCTCTTCAATGTATCGCCTGACGGTTCGAGTCTGCTGGCCGGGGAAATCACCACTTATGTGGAAGGCCCGTTGTGGACCGTGCCAATTCTGGGCGGTTCTCCCCGTCGTGTCGGCAACCTTGTCGCCTCATCGGCGGCGTGGTCGCCGGATGGCCAGCGCATTGCTTACGCGCAACAGGGTGACTTGTTCGTGGCCCAAGACGATGGAAGCGGGGCGCGTAAGCTGGCCAGTGTTCCGGGCAAGGTTCTAATGCCCGCTTGGTCGCCCGACGGTAGGCGAATCCGTTTCACTGCGCTTGATGAGCCGAGGTTTTCGCCGGCCCTGTGGGAAGTGTCGGCGGAGGGAACGAACGCGCACCCTATGTTTCCAGGGTGGCACACCCCCCCCAACGAATGCTGCGGCAGATGGACGCAGGACGGAAAGTACTTCGTCTTCGCCTCGCAAGGGGGCATCTGGGCTGAGGCGGAGGGGCGCGGGCTGTTGCGGCTTGCCAACTCCAAACCGGCGCTGCTCACCAGCGGCGCAATTCCCTTCATTGAGGCTTTGCCCTCCAAGGATGGAAAGCACTTGTTCGCAGTTGGAGTCGCACCACACGGAGAAGTGGTCCGATACGATGACCGGAGCAAACAATTCGTACCATTCCTCTCCGGCATTTCCGCAGAATGCGTGGCGTTTTCGAAAGACGGCCATTGGGTAGCGTATGTGACTTTCCCCGATGGCGCCCTTTGGCGGAGCAAGGCAGACGGGAGCGATCGACTGCAGCTTACGCAAGCATCAGCCCCCACCGCTTTGGCTGCCAACTTGGCTGACTCCTACGTTTTCAACCCACGCTGGTCGCCGGACGGGACTGAAATCCTGTTCCACTCTGCGGCGCCTGGGCGGTTGTCGAAAATGTATCGCGTTTCAGCCAGCGGCAGCCAGCCGGAAGAGTTGCTCGCGAACCTGAACCAAGTGAAGTCAGACCCGAACTGGTCCGCGGACGGCAAGAGGATCTGCTTCGGAGGAGCCTCCGCCAGCACAGCCCGCCTGCCTGGCCCGAACATTCACATTCTTGAACTTGAGACTCAGACGGTGACGGATGTGCCGGACTCGAACGGATTCTTCTCGCCTCGCTGGTCGCCCGATGGGCGTTACCTCGTGGCGCTAAGCCTTGATTCATCCCGTCTGGCGCTCTTCGATTTGTCCACCCGGAAGTGGGATGAAGTGGTCAAGGGAGCCTTCCTGAGCTGGCCTTGCTGGTCGCACGATGCTCGTTATGTCTACTATCTCCAGGGGACCATCAATCCCGCCGTCATGCGCTTCCACACCACAGAAAGGTAGAGCGTGTCGTTGACCTCAAGGACGTCCGCACGACAGGATTCTATGGCGTGTCGCTTACCCTCACACCCGACAATCAGCCAATCATCACTCGCGACATCGGCTCACAGGAAATCTTCGCGCTGGATTGGCAGGCGCCGTAACTTGAGCAAGGTGAAGGCGGTTGGAGCCTGATCGTTGGCGGCAAATCAGGCGCTTGTATCACGCCGGTCTGTAGCGTGAACAGGGGCAGAGGGCCGCCTTCCTGAAGGAGGCTTGCGCCAGTGATGAGGACCTCCGGCTCGACCTCTCGCACTCCCGCCTCCGCTTCCAGGGCATCCTGCGCCGCATGAATCTTCCGCCGTAAGGTCGCTCTCGGCCTTTGGCTCGCCCATTTCTTACGTGCGCTTCCGATGCGATTCGGTTCCGCATATACACAGTTGCGGAATCGACCGGCATACATGGCCACAAGGGAGCACGGCCCTCGCGCGCGCCTCTGCCAGATTGTGCCTGTGAAACAAGCTTCCCTCCAAGTGGGGCAAGTCATCCGATTCCTGACGGCAGCCCGACTTTTCATTACCAATCCATTCTGTGTGCCCAACACCCATAAGTTTCGCTGCGACCTTTAGGGAAGTTCTGTTTTGCTGCCGGGACCACTTCGCGGTGGATCCAGCACGGAGAGGTGTTGCTGCGGACAGCACTCCTGGGAACTGCTCCGCTACGTGAACTGTCGGATAGTCCTATTGCGTTGACTTGGCTGCAACCGTGGCCTAAGATTGCAGCCAAAGAAGGTTTCCTCGCATGGTTGGCCGCGTCATCGGTCACTATCGCATCGTTGAGAAGCTCGGCGGCGGCGGCATGGGTGTCGTCTATAAGGCCGAGGACACTAAGCTCGGCCGGATGGTAGCGCTCAAGTTTCTACCCGAAGAGCTTGCGAAGGACCACCAAGCGCTGGAGCGGTTCAAGCGCGAAGCCCGCGCGGCGTCGGCGCTGAATCATCCCAACATCTGCACTATTCACGCTATCGAGGAGCACGAGGGCCAGCCCTTCATTGACATGGAATATCTGGAGGGGCAGACCCTGAAGCAGCGGATCGAGAACGCGAAACTCGAAAATCGAAACGCGAAACTCGGGCCCAAGGCGAGTTTCGAATTTCGAGTTTCGAATTTCCCGTCAGGAACAAGAGCATCCTTGCCCGCTGATGAGGTGCTCGACCTCGCCATCCAGATTGCCGACGCACTCGACGCCGCGCACTCCAAGGGCATCATCCATCGCGACATCAAGCCAGCGAACATTTTCGTGATCCCGCGAGGCGGGATGGGCCAGGTGAAGATCCTGGATTTTGGCTTGGCGAAGCTGACCGTAGGGGCACCCCTTGTGGGTGCCCCCGCGTCTGCCGGGCACCCACGAGGGGTGCCCCTACAAGACGGGCCGACAGCTTCGATCGCGGCAGAATCCCTCACCAGCCCGGGTGTGGCCATGGGCACAGTCGCGTACATGTCGACGGAGCAAGCGCGCGGCGAGGAACTCGACGCCCGCACGGACCTCTTCAGCTTCGGCGCGGTGCTGTACGAAATGGCGACGGGCAGGCAGCCCTTCACGGGCAACACTTCCGCGATGATTTTCACGGCCATCCTCACCCAGGCCCCGACCCCACCGGTGCGGCTGAACCCCGACGTGCCGCCAAAGCTGGAAGAGATCATCAACCGGGCGCTGGAGAAAGACCGGGAGCTGCGTTATCAGCACGCCTCTGACATGCGCGCCGAGTTGCAGCGCCTGAAGCGCGACACGGAATCCGCGCGGAGCGCGGGCGTCTCGCCCGCTGTAGGGGCGGGCCTTGTGCCCGCCCCGATACGATCGGTGCCCGTCCCGGAAGGGCACCCACGAGGGGTGCCCCTACGAAAGGTTCTTGGTCCCGCTGCCCTGGTCCTTGTCGCTGCTGCCATCGGGGGAACGCTCTACTTCCGCTCGCGCCAGGCCACGACGCGCCTGACCGACAAGGACACCATCGTCCTCTCCGATTTCGACAACAAGACGGGCGATGCGGTATTCGACGACGCGCTGAAACAGGGACTCTCGGTGCAGCTTGAGCAATCGCCCTTTCTCGTCCTGGTTTCCGACCGCAGGGTAAACGAGACTTTGAAGCTGATGGGCCGCACCGCCGGTGACCGGCTGACGCCGGAGGTCGCACACGAGGTCTGCCAGCGCACGGGCAGCAAGGCGATGCTGACCGGCTCAATTGCGGGGCTGGGCAGCCAGTACGTGATTGGCCTGAAGGCAGTGAACTGCAACACAGGGGACGTGCTGGCGGAAGCGCAGGAGCAGGCGGCGGGCAAGGAAGCGGTGCTCAAGGCTCTGGACGCCGCTGCGGTCAGCTTGCGGAGCAAGCTGGGGGAGTCGCTCAGCTCGGTGCATGAATACGCCACGCCGGTGGAGGAAGCCACCACGCCATCCCTGGAGGCGCTGAAAGCCTACAGCCTGGGAGTAAAGACGCGCAATGCGAAAGGGGACACAGCCGCGCTGCCCTTCTTCAAACGGGCGGTGGACCTTGACCCGAATTTTGCCATGGCCTACGCCTGGATGGCGGCTGTCTACTGGGACCAAGGCGAAGTAGGGCGGGGGGCCGAAAATGCACGCAAGGCTTACGACCTGCGGGAGAAGGTAAGCGAACGGGAGCGGTTCAACATCCAGGGGAACTACTACCTTACCGCGACAGGAGAGCTGGAGAAGGCGGCGCAGACCTGCGAGCTGTGGCAGCAGACCTACCCAAGAGACTACTTGGCTTACAGAGGGCTGGGACTCGTTTCCCTCAGCCTGGGGAACTGGGAAGAGGCATTGGAGGAATTGCGAGCGGCGCTGCGCCTGGACCCAAATATTGGGGGCAACTATCTCAACCTCGGCTTCGCCTACACGGCCCTCAACCGGCTGGATGAAGCGGAGGCGGTGTTCAAGCAGTCGGAGGAGCGCAAGCTGGAGAACGAGGGCCTGCTCCAGAGCCGCTACTGGTTGGCGTTTCTGAAGGGCGATGCGGCGCAGATGGCGCAGTTGGCCTCAGCCGCCATGGGCAAGCCGGGCATTGAAGACGGGATGCTGGCCACGCAGGCGGACACGGAAGGTTGGTACGGCAAGCTGAAGAACTCGCACGAGCTGACCCGGCGGGCGATGGATTCAGCCCAGCACAACGACGCCAAAGAGAGTGCGGCAGCCTATCAGGCAGCGGCAGCGCTGCGCGAGGTGGAATCGGGAAACCGGGAGCAGGCGCGTGCCGAGGCCAATGCGGCAGTGAAGCTGGCCCCGAACCGCGATGTGCGGGCCATAGCGGCTCTGGCCCTGGCCCGGGCAGGCGACGCGGCGGGGGCGGAGAAGCTGGCGGCCGAACTCGACAAGGCCTTCCCGCTGGACACGCTGGTCCAGAGGTATTGGCTGCCCACGATCCGGGCTGGGGTCGCCTTGCAGCGCAAAGACCCGAACCGGGCCGTCGAACTATTGAAGGCGGCGAGCACGGTCGAACTTGGCGAACCAACTGGTCTCACGATATTCCTGTGCCCCCCTTATTTGCGTGGAGAAGCCTATCTCATGGTCCACGACGGCAACCGAGCGGCAGCGGAATTTCAGAAATTCATCGACCACCGAGGAGTGGTATGTAACTTTCCGTGGGGCGCGCTGGCCCGCCTTGGACTGGCGCGTGCTTACGCCCTCGAAGCCGGTGTAGGGGCGGGGCACCCACAAGGGGTGCCCCTACAGGACACCCTCGCCAAAGCCCGTGCCGCGTATCAGGACTTCCTCACGCTCTGGAAAGACGCCGACCCCGACATCCCCATCCTCGAGGAAGCCAAGGCGGAATACGCAAAGCTAAAATAATCCCCGCAATCCGCGGGTGGCGCCGACATGGCCTTTTATGTCGGCGACCGTTAAGAAGCCAGAACAGGCCACGGATAGGACGTGGTGACAGGGATGTTTCCCGTGTTCGTGGGGCGCCCCGATGCATCGGGGCGCCACCCGCGAAACCCGGCGGACGATTGCATCCAGGGGCGGTCGGGTGTATGTTATGGGTTGCTCGAAAATTGAAGACGGGAATTCCGGTTAAATGCGTTGGGGAGATTCATCTCATACGACGACGTTGACTTGGCTTTGAGCACGGCCTGACGTGCGTCGCCAAGGGCGGTTTCTCAGCAATGATCGGCCAGACCATCTCGCACTACCGCGTCATCGAGAAGCTCGGCGGCGGCGGCATGGGCGTGGTCTATAAGGCCGAAGACACCAAGCTGGGCCGGCTCGTCGCCCTCAAGTTTCTGCCCGAAGACCTGGCGAAAGACCGCCAAGCGCTGGAGCGTTTTCGGCGGGAAGCCCGCGCCGCCTCGGCGCTCAACCATCCCAACATCTGCACCATCCACGACATTGATGAGCACGAAGGCCAGCCCTTCATCGCTATGGAGTTGCTGGAGGGGCAGACGCTGAAGCAGCGCCTTGCCGGGAAACTGCTCAAGACGGACGAAGTACTGGACCTGGCGATTCAGATCGCCGACGCACTCGACGCCGCGCACTCGAAGGGCATCATCCATCGGGACATCAAGCCAGCGAACATTTTCGTGACCCAGCGTGGCCAGGCGAAAATTCTCGACTTTGGGCTAGCAAAGTTGGCCCCGAAGCCACGGCGGGCAGCGGAAGCAGTGGGGGCCTCAGCCTTGCCGACCGCGACTGCCGGAACCGCAGAAGAGCACCTGACCAGTCCCGGCGTGGCGCTGGGCACGGTGGCTTACATGTCGCCGGAGCAGGCGCGGGGCGAAGAACTCGACGCACGCACGGACTTGTTCAGTTTCGGAGTTGTCGTCTACGAAATGGCTACCGGCCACCTAGCCTTCCCAGGTAGCACGTCAGCGCTCATCTTTGACGCGATTCTCCACAAAGCGCCTACCGCACCAGTGCGCTTGAATCCGGAAGTGCCGCCGAAGCTCGAAGAGATTGTCAACAAGGCACTGGAAAAGGACCGCGACGTTCGCTATCAGCACGCCTCGGACATGCGCGCTGACCTGAAGCGCCTGAAGCGGGACACGGAGAGCGGGACACGCCCAGAGGCGGCGCTCGTCACCGCGGCTCCCCGGCGGTTCCCCCGTTGGGTGTGGGCGGCGGGCGCAGTGGCTCTGCTATCCCTCGCCGCCGGCCTGTATCTGCTGCGCGGCGGACGGCCGGCAACCGACTCGGTGGCCGTGTTGCCGTTCGCCAGCGCTGGCTCAGATCCGAACACGGAATACCTGAGCGATGGTCTGGCCGAGCAGCTCATCAACAGCCTCTCCCAGCTCCCCCAGCTCAGAGTAATTGCCCGCACCACGGCGTTCACTTACAAGGGCAAGCCAATCGACCCGGTAAAATTGGGAAAAGATCTGCGCGTACGCACGGTGCTGATGGGCAAAGTGGTGGAGCGGGGCGACCGCCTGATCGTGCAGGTGGACCTGGTGGGCACGGAGGACGGCTCGGAGCTCTGGGGGCAGCAGTTCATTCGCAAGGCGAGCGAGTTGCAGGCGGTCGAGGAGGAAATCGCCCAGCAGGTCGGTAACAAGCTGCGGGTCAGGCTGAGCGGTGAAGAGCAAGAGCGGCTGGCGAAACGCTACACGGAGAACCCGGAAGCCTACAACCTCTACCTCCAAGGCCGCTACCTCCTGGACGAAGAGACACCGGAGGCGATCGTCAAGAGCCGGGCTTATTTCGAGCAGGCCATTGCCAAGGATCCGAATTACGCGCTGGCGCATGCGGGGCTGGCCGACTCGTACACCTACGCCTGGATCAATTTCCTTGAACCTCCCGACGCGACAATCCCGAAAGCCCGGGAGGAGGCTCTAAAAGCGATCCAGATCGACAGTTCGGCGGGCGAAGGGCACATTTCGTTAGGAATCATCAAGCTGCTCTACGATTGGGACTGGGCCGGCGCCGAGCAGGAGTTGCGCCGGGGCGGCGAGCTCAGCCCGAACAGCGCGTACGTGCGCCACTGGTACGCGCATTATCTGGAAATCACCGGGCGGCTGCCGGAAGCCAACGTGCTCATGCTCCAAATGCTCGATGCCGATCCGCTCTCGGTGATGCTTTTGGAGGACATATATCAAGAATACATGTGGACTCATCAATGGGACCAGGCGCTCAGCATCCTTCAGAGACTGACCCCGCTCAGCCCAGACGACCCGACTGCCCGACAGTGGAGCCCAATGCTCTACGAGCGTCTGGGGCGGCATGAAGAGGCCTTGGCCGCCCTGGAGAAGTTGCGCGCTGCTCCCGAGTTCTTCAGCAGCGTATTCGTGGGGGCTTCTCTGGCCAAGATGGGGATGCGCCGCGAAGCGGAGAAGGTTCTGGCCAGCACGAAGGAGGCGGTAAAAAAGGAGCGCTTCCCGGACTATGCAGTAGTGGCGTACCTCTGCTTCGCACTGGGTGACCGAGACCAAGGATTCGCTTACCTGGACCAGGCTTATGAGGCGCGAGACCAGGACAACAACCGCCCGGAGCTGGCGTTCATGAACCCAGTCTGGTGGCTCGAGGATTCGCGCCGTGACCCGCGTTTTGCGGCGCTTCTGAAGAAAATCGGATTGCCGGCTGCCGCCATTCACTGAGCCTAGTTTCGCAGTGGGGTGGAGGGGAAGTCACCCCCGCGGCCCGAGCCTGCCGGCCGCAGGCCGAGTTACGAGCCAAGCCTCAACCACATGCCGACAGCTTCGGCGGCTTCCCCATAATGCTCCTGGGCTCCGCCCCGCGCTTCCGGGATCTCGTGCGCCGCATGAATTTCCCGCCGCAAGGCCGCCCGCGGCCTTTGGCTCCCCTTTTCTTGCGTGCGCCTCGAATGCGATTCCGTTCCGTACATACGCAGTTGCGGAATCGGCTGGCATAAATGACAACAAGGGAGCACGGCCCTTGCGGGCACCTCTGCCAGATTGTGCCTGTGAAACGCCCATCCACACCTGAATCCAGCCCGAGAGGTGACCCAGTCGATGGGAAGGCGACTTATCATTCCCAATCCATTCTGTTTCCATTGAGCACCCATGATGCGCACAGGAGCCCCTAGCGAAGTCCTGGTCTGCTGCCGGGACCACCTCACGGTCGATCCAGCACGGCGCGGTGTTGCTCCGGACAGCACTCCTGCGAACTGTTCCGCTACTTGAACTGTCCCGGATAGTCCTATTGCGTTGACTTGCTGGTACACGCGGCGTATGCTAGCCGCAATCGAAGTTCGCGTCATCTTGCTGTGAGGTAATCGCCTCATGATCGGCCAGACCGTTTCCCACTACCGCATCCTGGAGAAGCTGGGCGGCGGGGGCATGGGTGTGGTCTACAGGGCTGCGGACACCACGCTGGGCCGTCAGGTCGCTCTCAAGTTCCTGCCTGAGGAATGGAGCAAGGATAGGCAGGCCCTGGAACGCTTCAAGCGCGAAGCCCGCGCCGCTGCGGCGTTGAACCATCCCAACATCTGCACTATTTACGAGGTCGGCGAACATGAAGGCCAGCCCTTCATCGCCATGGAGTTGCTGGAGGGACAGACCCTGGAACATTTGGTGGATGTAGGGGCGCGCGGCGCGCGCCCAACGGGGCAGGGCGAACGCCGTTCGCCCCTACAAATCGATGCTCTGCTCGACCTGGCGATTCAGATCGCCGATGCGCTCGACGCCGCGCACTCGAAGGGCATCGTCCATCGGGACATCAAGCCAGCGAACGTCTTCGTCACGACACGCGGCCAGGCGAAGGTCCTGGACTTCGGCTTGGCCAAGCTGGCGCGGGAAAAACGGGGGCTGGGTGCTAGGGGCTGGGGGCTAGGGAAAGAAACCCTGCAAGAGATGCCGACCGCGACCTACGGAACCGCAGAGGAGCAATTGACCAGCCCCGGCGAGGTGATGGGAACGGTCGCCTACATGTCGCCGGAGCAGGCGCGGGGCGAAGAACTCGACGCACGGACAGACTTGTTCAGCTTCGGCGCGGTGCTGTACGAGATGGCCACCGGCCGCCAGGCATTCTCGGGCGCCTCGGCGGGAGCCATCCTGGAAGCTATCTTCAACCGCATGCCCCCTGCCCCAGGGCAATTCAATCTACAGGTTGCGCCGGGGCTGGAGGAAATCTTCATCAAGGCGTTGCAGAAAGAGCGCGGGCGGCGCTACCAAACAGCGGCCGAGCTCAAAGCCGATCTCGAGCGCCTGAAGGAGGAGCTGCCCTTGCGGCGCGAGATTACTTTGGCGCGCTATGTGCGCTGGAGGGCGGCGAGAACGATTCCGTACGTCGCCGCGGTGGTGGGCGTGATAGCACTGCTGGCGGTGCTGGTGGGGCTGAACGTGGGCGGCCTGCGCGAGCGCCTGCTCGGTCGAGCCGCTGCGCCGCGCATCGAATCCCTGGCGGTGTTGCCCGTGAAGAACTACTCCGGCGATCCCGGGCAAGAGTTCTTCGCAGATGGGATGACCGACGCGCTGATCGCTGGTCTGGCGCAGATTAAGGCGGTCAAGGTGATCTCGCGCACCTCGGTCATGCACTACAAGGGCACGAGCGAGACACTGCCGCAGATTGCACGGGAGTTGGGGGTAGACGGCATCGTCGAAGCCTCGGTGATGCGCTCGGGAGGCCATGTGCGCATCACGGCCCAGCTCCTCCAGGCGCGGCAGGACCGGCACCTTTGGGCAAACAACTACGAGCGCCAGATGACGGACGTGCTCGCGTTGCAGTCGGATGTGGTTCAGGCGATTGCAGACGAGATCAAGGTCCAGATCACACCGCAGGAGAGCGGACGGCTGAAGGCAGCCCGCCAGGTCGATCCGGAGGTCTACGACACAACGCTCAAGGCCGGGGCGATCCTGGAGTACGCGATGCGCGAAGAGCAATTTCGTCAGGCGATCGAGCTGTTCCAAAAGGCGATTGACCGCGATCCGACCTACGCCCCGGCCTGGGCGGGTTTA
>Ga0187853_10003710_pt1 | contig 11638 bp, 9 predicted proteins | sample June2016WEW_6_10_2_FD_132417 | JGI IMG/M metagenome (GOLD analysis project Ga0187853, IMG submission 132417) | Peatland microbial communities from SPRUCE experiment site at the Marcell Experimental Forest, Minnesota, USA - June2016WEW_6_100 | ecosystem: Environmental > Terrestrial > Soil >... | reverse complement strand
GGTCGGTCTCGGGTGTGACCCCGGCGGAAAGAGCCCCGGTACGGTGCGACCTGCTCATGATCTGTGGCGACTTGGTTCCCAACACTGAGTTGGCGTTGATGGGGAATCTGCGGGTTGACTTGGCGTCGCGCCGGGTTGCCATCGGCTCGGATTATCAGCTTTCTGAACCCGGCTGGTTTGCGGCTGGGAATATCCTGGGTGATTATCACGGCGCGGAATGGTGTTACTTCAACGGCCGCCGTGTTGCCGGCCAAGTCGCCAAATACCTGCGCCGGCCTGAGGCTCGGGATTAGTGGCGTACCCTTTTGCCAACTTGCCAAGAATGCTCCAGCGTGGTGAGAAATCCGGGCTGGTGAAGACCGGCGGGCGGATGTATGTTACCGGTCAGCGGGAAGGCGAAAACAGGAATACCAGATTATATCCGGCCGTGTGGCAGTAAATACTTGCCGGGACAAATCGGATTTTGATGTCGTCCACTTGCGAGATTTGGGCTTTTGTCCTTGCTGTGACGTTCGGGGAGAAGGTGGGACTGTGAATCATGCGACCAGGCGTTCGTTCCTGGCTCGGGGCGCTGCCTTCGCGGTCGCCACTCTGGCCCTTTCGAAGCCGTCCGCATGGCCAAAACCGCTTTTGGCCACGCCGGCGCCGGAATTTGACACCGACGACGCCACACTGAGGACCGCTTACCGCGCCGCCCTCGCCTGTCTCGAGCAAAATACGGTGACGCTCGCCGGTTTCCCCGACCCGGTGCTCATCGAAGGCAGTGTCTATCGGGGCGTGTGGCTCGAGTGTGCGCCGCAGGAGGGGCTTGTTTATAGCCTGTTCAACCCCGCTGTGGGAATCGCCAATCATCGCGTTTTTTTTGATTTGCAGAGAGAGGATGGGTATCTTCCCTGCTGCGTGCAAATGGATTTCAGGGCTGCTAGCCAGATCCAGATGGTGGTTCCCATTGCTGCCACCGCCTACGAACTCTTCCAACGTCATGGCAATGAGCGCTTTTTGGATATCGCTTACGGCGCTTCGGCACGCTGGGACGGCTGGCTGATGCGCTATCGCAATACGCGCGCTACGGGGCTCTGCGAGGGGTTCTGAGAATTCGACACCGGGCACGACAACAGCCCATGTTGGCGCGGCGTGCCCAAGCAATGCCCTAACAAGGATGCCAGAGTCGTGCCCCCGCTTCCAGGGCTCCCCCGCCTCTGTCCCGATCTTTCTGCTACCGTCTACGGCGGGCGCGTGGCCCTGGCCGGGATGGCCCGCGCCCTGGGTCGCTCGTCCGAAGCCGACCGCTGGGAAGAAAGCGCTACCACGCTCCGCAAGGCCATCCTCGAACGCCTCTACGATCCCAAGGATGCCTGTTTCTACGATCTGGACTCCGCAAACAAATTCGTCCGCATCCGCGGCGATCTGCTCACCCGGGTCTTGGGCGAACACGTCGTCGACCAAGCCACTTTCGACGAAATCTACCGCAAACAAATTCACAATAGCGAAGCTTTTTGGGCTCCCTACCCGTTTCCCTCGATTGCTTTGGACGATCCGACTTTCGTCCGTCCTATTCCCAGCAACTCCTGGGGTGGAGCCAGCCAGGCCTTGACGTCGCTTCGCGCTCCTCGTTGGATGGAGCATTACGGGAAGCCGGCGGATCTCGCCTACGTCATGCGGCAGTGGGTGAGAGCAATGATTGGGGCGGGGTACGCTTTCCGTCAGCAACTCGATCCGCTAACCGGCCAATTCAGCACCGAAGATCCCGGTTGCTACTCCCCCGCCGCCCTGGTCCTGCTCGATTTCGTATGTCGCCTGCACGGCGTGCGTCGCAACGGAGACCTTCTGGAGTGGAACTGCCGCCGCCCCGAGAATTGCGCGACAGCTACATTCTCGGTCCAGACCTCACACGGCCCCGCGCTCCTCCAGCACACAAAGATGGAATCGCTTCTCACCTTGGCCGGCAAGACCATCCTCAAGGTGGAGGGTACTGCCAGGGTCTTGACTGACGCCCAGGGCCGCGTAACCCGCATCGTTGGAATACACGACAAGACTGCGGACGTTCGGCTATCCTGGCCATCCGGAAAATCAGAGCTCCTCCACGTCGCACCAAACTCGACTCAGCCAGCCTTACCCTTCGTGTGAGACCCCCGGCAAGTGACCGCATCGGTTAGTGAATGGATGCCGCAGCACCTATTGCTCGGCCCAGTGTTTGCAGCGCTCGACGGCCTTCTTCCAGTGCGCGAGCCGTGCCTCTCTCTCATCTGTCGAGAGGGCCGGTTCGTATCTCTTCCGTAGTTTCCAGTGCGTGCTGATTTCACCGAGGTTTCCGAAGTCGCCAATGCCCAATGCAGCCAGAAAGGCTGTGCCCAGAGCGGTCGTTTCATTAATGACCGGCACATCGACGGGTATCCCCAACATGTCAGCTTGAAACTGCATGAGGAACTCGTTGACCACCGCGCCGCCATCAACGCGCATCGCCTCGATGGCCGTTCCTGAGTCTTTCCGCATCACGTCCAGGTTCTCGCGCACCTGAAAGGCAATCGCTTCCAGCGTCGCTCTGGCAATATGTGCTCGAGTTGTCCCTCCGGTGATGCCGATGATCATACCTCTGGCGTACTGGTCCCAGTGCGGCGCCGCCAGTCCCACAAATGCCGGGACGAAGTATACACCGCCACTATCAGGGACGGCCCGCGACAGAGCCTCGGTCTCCACCGCATTCTCGATGATCTTGAGGCCGTCTCTCAGCCATTGAACCGCGGCGCCGGTGATGTATACCCCTCCATCGAGCGCGAAGGTGACCTTCCCATTGAGGCGCCAAACCACTGTGGTAACCAACCCGTTCGGTGAGCGCACCGGAACGCTTCCGGTGTTCATGAGCATGAAGCAACCCGTCCCGTAGGTTGTCTTGACGGCCCCTCGCGTGAAGCAGGCTTGCCCAAACAAAGCTGCTGGCTGGTCCACTATACTGCTGCCTATGGGAATTGCCGCGCCCAGCGGCCCGTCTGCCGCGGTGGACCCCAGCGTGCCGGAACTATCGACAATTTCGGGAAGAATAGAGCGCGGGACCTTTAATAAATCGAGGATCTCTTCGTCCCATCGTCCGGTGTGAATGTTGAACATCATCGTCCTGGACGCGGTGGAGGGATCCGTTATGTTGAGCGTGCCGCCGCTCAGCTTCCAGAGAAGGTAGGTGTCGAGCGTGCCGGCCATCAACTCGCCCTTTTCAGCCCGGCGTCTTGCATTCTCCACGTTATCAAGGATCCATTGGATCTTAAGCCCGGAAAAGTAGGCATCGACTGGCACCCCGGTTTTTTCTCTGATAAGCCCTTCGTGGTCCGCCCTCAGCCGATCCGCAACTTGCGCCGTGCGGCGATCCTGCCAGACGATGGCGTTGTAGATCGGCTCGCCCGTTTTCCTGTCCCAGACCATGCAAGTTTCACCTTGATTGTCCAAACCCATGACACGAATATCGCTTGCTCGCAGCCCCGCACCGTGCAGGGCCAAGCCAATTGACTCTTGCGTTGTCTGCCATATTTCTTTGGGATCATGTTCAACCCATCCGGGTTTTGGATAATGCTGCGTATGTTCTTTGTAGCCCTTGGCGCAGACGTTCCACTGGTCGTCAAGAATCAGAGCCGTCGTCCCGGTCGTCCCTTGATCGACACCCAGGTAATAGGCTTTTGACATTACCAGACTCCTTCTTATAAGGTTTTGGCTTCGGCCGTTCCCAATGATGCAGCCGCACTTTGTGCTATTTCATGGCTCAGATCTTTTGACATCCAGATGCAGAGCACGATGGCGAGCAAGCCGGCTGAGAGCTTTCCAATTACTACCGCCGCTATCATGTCCGCCCTCACACCCGCGGTAAACCCGAGGTGGTCCCCCAGCGCGGCAGTTGCAGGCACCAGCCAGGCGACATTGATAACCTTGCTCTTGGGGTTCATGTCCTTCATCATTTTGTAGACAGGAATGCTGTTGGCCAGAGTGATCACGATTCCTGCCGCTCCCGTGGCATCCATGCCCAACATCCGGCCGGCGCGCGTGAGTGGCTTTTCCAGGGCCTTTGTGAATAAGGTCAGCACGGGAAAGGTCCCGAGTAGAACTATGGCAATCTGCCCCGTTATGATGATGCCGTCCATGATGGGGGCCATGCCCGGGATCAGGACTTTCTTGGTGACCTCCTGAAAGGCCGCAGCCGCCAGACCAACCGTAATTACGATCACAATGAACTTGCCAAACACCAGCGCTCCTCTAATCATTTTGTCCGGGATGTAAATCAGGCCCAGTATCAAACAGAGGGCCAGGAAAATTGTAGGGATGCTATTGACGAGGAGCATGGTCAAATCAAACCGGGCGGCGATGCCACCCACAATGCTGCCAAACGGTATCGTGATGAGGCCGATCAGCAGCCCTCGCACAAAAAAAGGCCGGTCTTTGTATTCGATAAGCCCCAGACCGACGGGAATTGAGAACACCAGCGTACATCCCAGCATCGAGGCTACGATCAGCCCGGCGAAGAGGCCTGCCTGTTGGTTCTGCGCCAATCTTATGGCTAGAGGGTAGCCGCCCATGTCGTTGGCTAGCAGGGTAGCGAACATTGCCGGGTCGCAATGGATCAGATGAAACAAGGGGAATATGACGGGACCCAGGGTCTTGGAGATAAGCGGCGCCAGCGTGATGATCCCCACCATCCCAAGGGCTAGTGGGCCCATCGCATTGAAGCCTTCTTCGAACTTCGCACCCAAACCGAACTTGTTTCCGATGATCCGGTCCAGTGCGCCAATCAATATTCCTATCGCCATGATCCATAGGATGATTTGGTCGAGAGACATGGGCTACCTCCGTGTGACAATATCCAAATCGGACCTTTCGCTGTGCCTGTAACGGACTCAGCAACGCCCTCATGGGTCATGTGAACACCAGTCGTAAGACAGCGCTTTGCGGAATAAGCGAGGAAAGCGTCGAAAGTGAGGGGTAGTGGATTGCGCGAAGCATGGTATGGGTCAGTTCGCCAACGAACATTGCTGATAGGATAGGAAGAGCTGGGTCAAACATGGCCCTTGTTCCAGTCGAGATCCAAGATGGGGCCCCGGCGGCATGGGTGAGGCCCTATGCATCAGTTGCTTACTGCTGCTAACCTCAGAGTGGTCAGGGTTCTCGGATTCGTGCTCGCCAAGCAGCAATATGGAGGTGGCCGAGCGAGCGCAGTTCCGGGTGTGATGTTTCCTTGCTTTCGGATCCACAGAACCCGCTAGAGCCTTCGTCGCATTCGCAGCGTCATTTCTGAGTCTGATTCCCCCGGTTTGGCGCGGCAGTGGATTCTCTCAAAATCAACTGTGTGGGCAACAATACCTTCTCGACCATTTCCTGGTTGGGTGCGCGCAGCAACTTCAGGATTGCCTTGGCTGCGGCCGCTCCCAGGTCGTTCGCGGGTTGGCGGACCATAGTGAGTGGGGGGAAGAGCAACGAACTCCAAGCGAAATCATCGAATCCGATCAGGGACACATCGCGGGGGCATGAGATGCCCAGTTCTCGGATGGCGGTTAGAACTCCCAGCGTCGACAGGAGGCTGCACCCCAGCACGGCGGTAGGGCGGTTTGCCTGCCGCAGCAACTCCGAGCCATGCCAGTACCCTGAACCCTCCGATGTGTCACCCGTCCGGACAAGCCCGCGGTCCAGGGGAATACCATGCATACGCAGTGCGCGCTTGTAACCTCTAAAGCGTTCGGCGGCGTTCAGCAGGATCAGCGGACCAGTAATGATGGCGATGCGCCGATGCCCGAGTTCAATCAGATGCTGGGTCGCGGCAAAACCCGCCTGCTCATTGTCAACCAACACACAAATTGTCTTGGCATCGTGAGGGCAGCGGTCAACAAAGACAAACGGCACGTCCCCGACGACTCCTGGAATCGTGGCGATCTGCTGGTCGCTGGCGACGCACGTCGACAGAATGATGCCGTCAGTAATCCTACCTGCGAAGGATGCGAGGTAGCCCTCCTGCCGTTTCCAGTCTTCCCGGGAATCAGCCACAATCAATCGGTACTCAACCGAGCTTAGGTAATCCTCCGCGCCTCGCATCAAACGGGAGAAAAAAGGGTCCGCCAAGTTCGGGACAATCAAGCCAATGGTCCGCGATTCTCGCAGTCTCAAGCAGCGCGCGATGTTGTCGGGATGGTAGTTGGCGTTCTGAAGGGCCTTTTCCACTCGAGCTCGCATGGATGGGCTTACGTAATGGCGCTTGTTGATCACTGCCGAAACTGTCGATAGGGAAACACCTAATGCCTTGGCGATTTCGCGGATGGTTGTCATACGTGGAATATCTTAACGCATCGCATCGTTGCGAAAAACCTTTTACATCCGATCTGGCATCTCTGTCAAGTCTTTTTGATTCGTGGAACTCCGCGCCCCTCGTTCCGGCCTTCACAAAGTCGGCGGCGGGTTGGCCGCCCCTGTCGTCGGACGCCGTGGCCAACGGCCCACTTTCGCAGCCCAGCACCAGCGGCGGGAATTTGACCTGCCGGTCAGCCCTGCCGCCTCTCGGATCTGTTCGGGGCGCGGGACATGGGACAAACCAAGAAAAGCCTTGTAACTGCGGGGTTGAACAGGCTGCGGAAAAACCACTCAAACTGTCATTCATGACCAGTTCCTCACCAGCGCTGCTCTCTACCAGTTTTACTTCAACAAGCCTTGGCGTAACTCCCGCCAGCTCGGCTCACCCGTTTGTCGAAAAGAGCACTCTGAGGCACGCTGAAGGTCGGCCAGCCGTTGTTGATTTTTGGTTCTGCTCCGGCCAGTCGGTGGTTATTTGGAGTCCTGTGCAATGGGTTCTCCGCCGACTCCTCACAGAATTGACTTGACATGGAGGCCCATCGATGGCTAAATCTCGCAACGTTACTATAATCTCCTATTGGGAGAGCTTTGAGTGCCGACTCAGAAGCGGATTGAGAGTGCGACTGTGCTGAACCCAAAGCTGGCATCGTGGTGTTTTCGCCTGGTGACCGCCATTGAGCATTTCCGCGCCTCTACGAATACGACGGAAATTCGTCATCTCCATTCCCCCTTGGCAAGCTGGCCGGAAAGAACTTGTACGTCCACTTCTGCAAAGGCCTCGATCAAGGACAGGGCACGCGCTGCCGACCTTTCGCCCTTTGCGGTCGCGCGCGCCCTCCGCGGCAGTCCGCGGGTGAGGGAAGATCCCGGCACCCGAAACGCGAGGACCCTTAGTGTGCCCGGTGGCCCGCACGGCAATCCCAAACGGCATTGCCGCGGTTCCCGCTGTGGGACCCGGCGCACCCCGGGAAGAGATTGTTTCCCACGCCCTTGCTAAGCTGCGGGTGAGGGCAGAAAGGAGCCAAGAACAATGAGCAAACGGAAACTTCGGTTTGGCATGTTGGGAGTAGGTCGAATTGGAAAGATCCACATCGAAAATTTGGTGAACCGGATCACGGGGGCCGAGGTTGTGGCTTTGTCTGATGTCGTTCCCGAAGAACTTGCCGCGGTAGCAACGAAGTTCGGTATTTCGAAGGCGTTCCCCGACTATCGGCAAGTGTTGGATCTGCAAGACGTGGATGCTGTTGCCGTATGTACCCCGACAAGCACCCACGCCCAGATGGTCCTGGATGCTGCCGCACGGGGCAAGCATATCTTCTGCGAAAAGCCAACCGAGATGTCTATCGAGAGAATCGTGGCGATCAACGAAGCCGTGGAGAAGGCCGGAGTCAGCCTGATGCTGGGCTTCAACCGGCGCTTCGATCCGAACTTTCTGAAGGTGCATGAAACCATTAAATCCGGCAAGATTGGCGTGCCTCATATCCTGAGAATCACCAGCCGCGATCCGGCCCCGCCTCCCGAGAACTACATTCGGGCTTCGGGGGGGATTTTCCTGGATATGACCATCCACGATTTCGATATGGCCCGCTACCTTATGGGTACTGAAGTACTCGAAGTGTTCGCCAAGGCCGAGGTCCTGGTCGATCCCGTGTTCCGGAAGGCCGGCGATTGGGACACAGCGGTGGTGACACTGGTGTTCGAAAGCGGCGCCTTGGGCACAATCGACAATAGCCGCAAGGCTGTGTACGGCTACGATCAGCGCGTCGAGGCGTTCGGCTCCGAGGGCATGGTCACGGTGAAGAACAACACCCCGGACAATCACATCTATTTAGACCGCTCCGGTATGCATTCTTCTTTGCCGTTGAATTTCTTCATGGAGCGGTACGCCGATTCGTACCGGAACGAGCTGCAGGCTTTTGTCCAATCCATTATGAACAACAAGCCGGTCCCGGTGAGCGGCCACGACGGTCTCATGGCCGCGGTGATAGGCCTGGCGGCCGGAGTGTCGGCCCGGGAAAACCGGCCGGTACGTTTGACGGAAATCCACGAAAGGGGGTCTGTACCATGGAAAGCCGCCTGAGCCTCGGCCTTATTGGCCTGGGGAGGATTGGCCGCGTTTACGGGGCCTACCTGGTTAATCGCGTCCCGAACGCCCGGCTCGTAGCGGTTGCCGACAGGAAGCCGGGTCTTGCGGAGTCATTTGCCCGGGAATACGGAATTCCCAAGTGGTACCAGAGCCACCAGGACCTCTTGAGCGACAACGCCGTCGATGCCGTGGCCATCGTCACTCCCACCAGCACACATCGGGAAGTAGTCATCCACGCTGCCGGAGCGGGCAAGGCCATTTTCTGCGAAAAGCCGATCTCCAACTCGCTTGCAGAAGCCGCAGAAGTGCTGCGGGTTGTGGAATCCTCGCGTGCCTTTCTCCAGATGGGATTTCAAAGGCGCTTTGATGCCGGGTATGTTGCCGCGAAGAAGAAGATTGAGGAAGGAGTGATCGGTAACCCCGTGCTCCTGCTCTCGACTTCTCGGGATCCCTTCCCGCCGCCTCTGGAGTTCTGTGACCCCCGAGTCAGCGGGGGATTGATTGTGGACATGGGCATTCACGATTTCGATGTGGCGCGGATGTACATGGGTGAGGTCAAGACTGTTCATGCCGTGGGGGGTGCGCTCGCCTATGCGGAAATGAAATCGGTGGGCGACATCGATAATGCGATCATCAACATGGTTTTCGAAAGCGCCGCAATTGGCGCCGTACACCTGAGTCGCAACGCCGTATTTGGCTATGACATTCGCGCTGAGATCTGGGGCACGAAAGGGTCCCTGCTGGTCGGTTATTACCGGCAGACGCCGATCCTGGTCATGACCCGCGAGGGGATCACTCACGACGCCGTCCCGTACTTCATGGAGCGATTCGAGAGCGCCTACCTCACCCAAATCCAGGATTTCGTCGACAACGTGCTGCAAGGCCGGCAGCCGTCCATTACCGGAGCGGATGCGGTTGCCGCTTTGCGGATCAGCATTGCAGCAACCGCCTCTCAGCACGAGAAGCGACCCATCGAAGTAAGAAATGTTGAGGTGAAGGGTGGACAACCGATCACCGCAAGGTAAAGCCGGCGGGGTCCAGCAGCCAGAAACGCGCACCCGCTCGATCGCGGCGGCGATTCTGCATTGGTTCGCCAGCGGACAAAATAAACCGCTGCTTGGCGACGCGAAACTGATCGACCGTCTGTACCGGCGGAACCGCCTAGCGGTGATGTTGTCCATCACAGTCGGTTATGGAATCGCCTATACCTGCCGGCTGGGCTTGTCGGTCGTTAAGAAACCTCTGATCGATGGTGGTATCTACTCGGCAGAACAACTCGGCGTGATCGGCTCGGGGATCTTTTACGCTTACGCCTTCGGCAGATTCTTCAATGGCTTTCTTGCAGACCACGCCAACATTAGAAGATTTTGGACCACCGGCGTGCTCCTCTCGGCATTGATCAACATCCTCATGGGTTGGTGGACTCAGCTATGGGTGTGGGTCCTCCTGTGGGCGCTCAACGGCTGGTTTCAAGGATTTGGAGCTCCATCGGGCGTGGTGTCGTTATCCCAGTGGTTCAGCAATCGGGAACGAGGAAGGTACTACGGGCTCTGGAGTACGGCCCATCCCCTAGGTGAAGGGCTGACATTCGTCGGCTCGGCCGCACTGGTGACCTATTTTGGTTGGCGTGGTGGCTTTATGGGGCCGGGAATCATCTGTGTGGTGCTGGCCTTCGTGCTCTATGCGTTCATGCAGGACCGTCCCCAGACTCTGGGGTTGCCCTCCGTCGCAGAAAGGTATAATGACTACGGAGCCATGACCGCATCCGGTGCCGGGGAAACGACTTGGCAGGCGCAGCTACACATTCTTAAATTGCCTTCGGTTTGGGTGCTGGCCTTTGCCTGTGGCACCATGACCATGACGCGGTACGGCATCAACAGTTGGGGCATGCTTTATCTGCAGGAGACGAAGGGGTATTCCGATCTTCAGGCGGGCGGTCTACTGGGGCTGAATCGACTCGCAGGGCTGGCGGGTTGCGCCGCCTACGGCTTCATCTCCGACAAGCTGTTCAACGCCAGACGGCCGCCCGTGAATCTTCTCTGTGGCTTGCTGGAAATCCTGGCTCTGCTGATCTTTTTTTACACCGCGCCCGGACATCCGTTTCTATTGACTCTGGCTTTTGTGGTGTATGGCTTTTCCATCAGCGGCCTCATAACTTCCCTGGGCGGATTGTTTGCTGTGGATGTCTCACCCAAGAAGGCGGCCGGTGCGGCTATCGGCTTCATTGGTGTTTTCAGCTACTTTGGTGCAGCCATTGAGGAACGAATCAGCGGCTCCTTGATTGAACACGGAACGACTTTCATAAACGGGGTACGGCAATACGATTTTCACCAGGCAATTGCTTTCTGGCTGGGAACGTCCATTGTTTCACTGGTTCTGGCCACATCATTGTGGCGTGTCAACGCAACGGATTAGCAAAATGCAGGAATCAGCCTACGACCTAGTCTTTATAGGCAATTACACCAAGGATACAATTGTTTCCGCAGCGGGCACGCGGATGGTGGACGGGGGCGGGTTCAATTATGGCGCCCATGTCGCAGCCGCCATGGGCCTAAAGACGGCCGCGGTGACCCGGTTGTCCAGGGAAGACAGCCACGTCGTGGACGCCCTCGTTCGACTGGGCGTTACGGTTTTTCCAACCTATACTCCCCACTCGACTCATTTGCGGCTGCACTACCCGACCCCCAATGTGGATGAGCGTATTGTGACGGTGGCCCATACTGCCGGGTCGTTCACGCCCGAACAAGTCAAAGATCTCCACGCAAGCGCATTCCTCATCAACGCCTCATTCCGGGGAGAGGTAGGTCTGGATGTTATCCTTAACCTGAAAGAGAAGAATGCCCTGGTTGCCGCCGACGTCCAGGGATTCGTCCGGGTCATAGCGCCAGACGGAACGCTCGTCCCTGAGACCTGGTCGGAAAGGGACCAGGTCCTTTCTCAGTTCGACGTCTTGAAGGCGGATGCGGTAGAGGCCGAAATGCTCACCGACCAATCCGATATGAAAGTCGCGGCCCAGGCCGCAGCAGCTTGGGGACCCAAAGAGATTGTACTCACGCACAGGCATGGGATGCTGGTATTTGCGGGGGGCCAGTTTTACGAGGCGCCCTTCTGCCCGCAGAGGTTGGTCGGGCGATCCGGCCGGGGCGATACCTGTATCGCTTCTTATATGGCCAAGCGTCTGGCCGCCACTCCCCGGGAAGCCACCGTCTGGGCGGCAGCGGTCACGAGTCTGAAGCT
>Ga0187853_10003707_pt1 | contig 11646 bp, 7 predicted proteins | sample June2016WEW_6_10_2_FD_132417 | JGI IMG/M metagenome (GOLD analysis project Ga0187853, IMG submission 132417) | Peatland microbial communities from SPRUCE experiment site at the Marcell Experimental Forest, Minnesota, USA - June2016WEW_6_100 | ecosystem: Environmental > Terrestrial > Soil >... | reverse complement strand
GGTTCGACCTGAGCGGCAAGCTTGAGGAACAGGCGCAATTTGCAGATTTCCACCGCCTCTTCCATGATGTCAACGGCGTAGAGATTGTTGAGGATGATGGATTTCAGGACGAAGTAGCGCCGGTTGGGGTGCGCGACCACTCGGGCGAGGGTTTCGGTGAATTTCTTGTGGTAATTGGGATGGGCCTTGCGGCCGTTCTCTCCCCATTCGGCCAGGAAGGCTTCCATGCGGTCAAGGCAGGCCTCATAGAGGGGTTCGAGGATGTTCAGAGCGGCAAAGATGAACGCGCCCGAACCGCCGGTGGGGTCAAGGACCGTGATGGTGGTGATGGCCTGCCAGAAGGCCATGAGCAGGTCCGGGCCTTCACAATTCTGGATGACATCCTGCGCGAACTGGCGGAGATCGAGATTCAGGGTGATGAAATCGTTGATGTCTCTGATGGAGGATGAACGCTCGCCCTCATCCCGGCCCTCTCCCCCAGGAGAGGGCGAAACCTTCGCCGCGCCCGGTGGGTTCGCCACCCAATCCGGGTTTGCCTGGCGTCCGGAGAGACGAGACCAGACTTCCCAGTAGCGCTGCCGGCGGGCGACGACCTCGCGCCAGATTTCGGTGGGCAAGGCGCAGTCGCCGGGCGCGGGTTTGTTCCACGCCTTGCGGCGTTCGATTAAGTCGGGCTTGGAGGCGTCGAGGCCGGCGGCGATTTCCGGCGGAAGCGTTTTGTCCATGCCATGCCGCACAACGGGATAGATATAGCGATCCGGATGTTCGCGGAGCAGGTCCCAAACGGTGGGGCAGGCATCCCCGCCTGCCAGCGGAGCGGGCATCTTGCCCGCCAGCCCGGCCTGGGAACGGGCGGCAGGGACGCCGCCCGAACCGGCAGGCTGGAAGCCTGCCCCACCATCGAAGGCCACCTTGCACTTGGCGCGAGCGGCGTCGAACAGGAACGGGATGACGGTGCTCTTGCTGATGTATTCGGTGATGTCCTCCTTGGTGTAATACGCCCCCATTTGTTTCTGGTTGATGTATTTCTCGAAGATATAGCCGAGGACATCGGGATTGATCTCGTTGTCAGCGCGGAGCGGGCGTTCGTCGAGATGCCACTGGTACTGATCGAAATAATCGAAGACGCGCTCGAAGGCTTGGTCGGGAATCTGGATGGCCTGGCCGTAGCGTTCTGGCTTCTCGAGCTCATGGATGTCGAACAGGCCGCCGTTCAAATAGGGGATGTTGCCCAGGAGTCTTTCGAGGTCCGGCGCGCGGTCCTTGCGGCGTTTGGCGAAGCCTTCGTGAAAGAGACGGAGCAGGAAATACCGGTAAAAGGTGTAGAACTTGTCCTTGCCCTTTTCCTGCTGGCATCGGTGGAGGCGGTTGCGGAGGTAATCGGGGTCGGCGTCGAGGAAGCCCTTGCGCTGGATGAAATAGACGAACATCAGGCGGTTGAGCATGACGGAGGCATACCATTCGCGGTCGGCCACCTCGGTGATGCCCTCGATGAACTTGAGGAAAGCTTTGCGGTGGGTGTCGAAATCACGGTAGAACGCTTTGGTGACGCGCTCGATGTCAAACGCGGCGCGGGCGCGCCCGGCTATGGTGACGGTGGACAGTTCACCCTTTTCCTCCTCTTCGAGCGAGACGTAGAGGATTTGCAGCTTCTGGAGGAGCGAGTCGCCGGGTTGGGCGCGGTTGAACTCGTGCGTGCGGGCCGAGAGCGGGCGGCCGGGTTCGCGGCGCACCCACATCCAGGATTGTTGTGCGCCTTCTCGAGTGGCGAACACGATCAGGTGCTCAAAGCTGGTCTGGGTGAGGGCCCGGTCGAGTTTTAACCGCGTTGTGTGATCGGGCAGGCAGCCCTCCGGGCGGGTACAGAGCCAGGCGGTGAAGCCGCGCTTCTCGGCGACGGCGGTGAAGGCGTAGTCGGTTTCACCGGCGCGGAGGGTGAGTTGCTGGCGGCAGGGTTCCCAGCCGAGTCCTTCGACAAATAACCTGGTGAGATCCCCAGTTTGCAGGAGCGGTCGGGCGCGGTGGAAGTCGAAGGGCATGGGGGGAAATCATGAAGGACGAAACGGAAGCCGGCGCTTTCGCCCCTGTTTCAAGGTCACAATTTGTGACCTTGGACGCCGCACCGCCTCTGCTTCGAGAATCAGGGATTCAGTGTCTGGCAGCCGGGCCACAGGACTCTTCTTCTTCATGGTTTCATTGGTTGGCCGACGAAGTCCTGCGGAGGCCTGGCCCCGGCGAATTCGGCGAGGTCCAGCATTTTCAAAGTCTTTTTCGAGAGGCGAGTTCCGTTCCTCGCGGTTTCGGGGCGGGGGCTTTGGATTTGGGTTGCGGCTCCACCAAGGCTTCGAGGTGCCCTGCGCCCTTGCAGGGCGCCTGAGCCGAGTAGGGCCGGTTTTCCCAGGGTGCTACCCTGGGCTGATATGCTGCGCGCTTTCAGCGCGTGCTCTTCGGTTAAATTGGTTGCCAGCAGAAATGTCCAAAACCCAGGCGTCAATTTCCGCACCAGTGGTGCGGAAATTGAGGAGGGAAGTTGCGGACGGATCAAGTACTTCATCCCTCATCCTTTTCTGATTCCCAGGGAGCAGATGATTATGGGTTCGCGGGCTTCGGCGTCGTCCTTGGGGATGCAGAGCCGGTCCTCCTCGTGGAGCGAGAGGACAAGAGCGACGAGCTTTTCATCACTGACGCCGGCGCGGAGCTCGCGGTTGAGCAGGTCGCGAGCGGCCTCGGTCAGCGGCGCTTCGTAGATGTCGTCAATCGCGTGATGCAGCGGTTTGATGTCGAAGAGGCTGTCCTTCACCTGGGCGGCGTAATCCTTGAGCCGCTCATAGACACGACGGCGCGCGCTGGAGGGTTTGCCGAGCTGGCCCCCAGTGGTGATCTGTTCGGTCTGGATGCCGCCCACGGCTTTTTGCACGAGGGGGTGGTGATTGGACAAACGCGGGAGCGTGGGCGTGGAAGGCTCGCACGCGGCGGCGCGGAGGATTTCGTGCTGGCTCTCGGTGACGGTGCGGCCGGCTTCGTCCACCCAGGCGAGGGCGTCGTTGCCATCGGCGGTGCGGACATAGACCATGACGCCGGATGTGGGCTGAGGGCCAGCCGCGCCAGCGGGCTTGGTGGGAATCGCGGACAGCGCCTTAGTGGAAAAGATGACGCCAGGCAGATCGGGGATGGTCTTCTTGAGCGATGGATCAGCGTCGCAGGCGTTTTTCCAAATCTGGTAGGCCAACGACGCGAGGTCCACTTCGTCATCTGCGGGATCGTCCAGGATGCCGGATTTTTCCGTGAACAGGTCGCGGATAACGGTGTCGTTCTTCTCGTCCTCGAAGAAGGTTTCGTCCGTACCGACGACTTCGGCGTTTTCGTGCAGCCGCTGGCGGACGCGCGAGCGCAGGCGGATGAGGCGCTCGACGCCATCGGCCGGGAGGAAGGAATAGCAGAGGATTTGCTCCGCCTTCTGCCCGATGCGATCCACGCGGCCCGCGCGCTGGATGAGGCGGATGATGGCCCACGGCAAATCGAAGTTCACGACGATGGCGGCGTCCTGGAGGTTCTGACCTTCGCTGAGCACGTCGGTGGCGACCAGGACGCGGAGTTCCTCGGCGGGTGAAACGTAGCTGGGTGTCCCGTTGTCCCGCGCCTTGTTGCTGTCGGGGCTGAAGCGGCGGGCGTAGCTGGATGGTTCTTCGGTGTCGCCGGTGACGCCGGCTATCTGCTTGAGCCCGCGCGCCTGTAACTGCTCCGCAAGGTAGGACACGGTGTCGGCAAACTGGGAGAAGATGAGTACCTTTTGGGCGGGATGCTTTTTCGCCAGGAGTTTGTGGAGCTCGGCCAGCTTGTGGTCCAGCTCTGGCTGCCACTGGCCCGCGAGTTCGAGGATGGAGAAAAGCCGTTGGGCGTCCTGCCGGAGGTGCTGAGCGAGGTCTTCGATAAAAACGTCGGAACGCAGCCAATAAAAATTGCGGGCGTGCTCAGTTTTGAGCGTGTGGTAGCCCGCCGCCCCGGCCTCGGCAAAATCAGCCAGCGAAGCGGCGTTAATTTCGGTGGGCTTGGCGGCGGCGGCTTCGTCGTCGCCGAAGAGGGGGCTGTCGCTGTCGTGATCCTCGGTGCGGGTATCGAACAGCGCGGAGTCCTGCGTGCCAACGGGCAGCGGCAGGCCGTTCTCCAGCGCGTGGAGGTAGGTATAGTTGCGCAGAATGTGGCGACGCACCGAGAGCAGGAACGAATGGCCGCTACTTTCGAGCCGCTTGAAAAGATTGGTGCGACAGAAGCCGATGAGCCGTTTGCCGGCGCGGGAAAGATTCCCCATCACCTCGCCTTCTTCCCGAGTGGGCGGCGTGTCGGGCGTCGGCTTCAAGTAGTTGGCCAGGCCGTAGCGTGGCAGGTGCAACATGCGGACGGTGTCCACCACCTGGTCAGAGTAGAGCCGGGCGTATTGATCGTTTGGGTCGCTCTCGCGAATTCGAAACGTGAGGGTCTGCGGCTGGCGCTTGGGGAAATGGAAACGGCTGCCCCCTTCAAGGATGAGGAACCGGCGATGTTCCTTGGCCTTCGGAGCTTCGCAATTGGGACATTTTTCCTGGGTGGGCAAGAGCACGGTGGCGCAGGCAGGACATTCCGTGAAGGCGTAGTTCCGTTCGACGAAGCTGCGCGTGCGGCGCACCATGAACAGGCGCATCAGCTCGCGCCAGTCGTCGGCCTGGCCGCTTTTCTCGAAGGCGGAGAGGCAATTAACCGCACACTGATGGCGCCGGGTGAATTCGTCCGGACGGCCGTCACAGTCGCGCCGCAGGTATTCCTCGGGCCGGATGCCGACGACATCGTCAGGATTCATGAAGAGACGAAGCTGGTTGGCGAGGTCGAGGTAGGCTTTGTTGTAGGGCGTGGCCGAAACGAGGATGCATTTGGCAGCGTTGCGCGCCAGATAATCGCGCACCGCCGCCCAGCGCCGCCCCTCGCGGTTTCGCAGGTTGTGACTCTCGTCGATGATGGCGACGCGGTACCGGCGGAGCTCGGGCAGGCTATTCTGCGCCTGGGTGACCGGGACGACCTTCGCGATCAGGCGGTAGCGGTGGGCATAATCCTCCCACATGCCGACGAGATTCTTGGGGCAGAGAATGAGTGTTTCAAGGGAGCGCGGTGGGTCTTGAAAGACGCGGGCCAGCGCGGTGGCCATGAGCGTTTTGCCCAGGCCGACAACGTCGCCGAGGATAACCCCGCCGCGCCTCTCCAAATGACGGGCCGCGATGCGCACCGCGGCGGACTGAAATTCGAGCAGGCTGTCGCGCATGTCCGGCGGTATGGTGAACTCGGACAGGCCCGCGCGCGCCTCCTCCGCCAAGTGGTAAGCCATCTTGACGTAAATATGGTAGGGCGGCGGACATTCAGTCCGCGCCCAACTCTCATCGATCACCTGGATGAGTTCCTTGGTGATGTCCACGCACCACCTGTCGCTCCAGCGGTCCTTGAACCATTGCTCCAGTTTCTTGGTCGCGTCCTGGTCGAGGACGTCCACGTTGAGTTCACCCTGGTCGGACAGGCCGGCGAGTGTGAGATTGCTCGAGCCCAGAAAACCGGTGATGGGATTGTTAGGATCGGCTCGGAAACAGAGATAAAGTTTGGCGTGGAGCGTGTGCCGGAGGAAAAGCCTCACGACAACCTTCCCGGCCTTCAGTTGGGCCGACAGGCGGCGGAGGCCGGCTTCGTCGTCGTCGGTAGGGGCGCCGAAGGTGAGTTGGGCGCGAAACTCCTCCGCGAGACGCCGCTTCAAACGAATGACAGCCTGCTGGCTGATTTGATCCTCATGCGGCAACAGGCTGTAAGCGAGGCGCAGTTCGTCCTGTGCGAGCCGCTGCATTCCGACGAGGAGGCGGCATTGCGAGCCCTCGCCGCCAGTCCACCCCTCAATGAGACCGTCGATGGCCTTCCAGCCGCGCAAATTGAAGTAGCCGACGCAAAAGTCGGACCGCTGGGAGATTTGGAGTGTTTCCCGCAGCGCTGGCAGAAGGTCCGAGGCGATGTTGTCGAAGATGCGCGGCATTTGAATACTAACGGAAATCGAGTTTGTTGTCGGGCGCTGGCTTCACTGCGGAAAATGGCTGCTGTTGTCACAAATTCCCACTCAATTACAACCGCCCAGCCAATGATGATTCTAACGCGATGTTCGGGAAAGGAAAGCCATTTTTGGGGCGACCATTTTTGGGGAGAAACGCGCCGGGCGCGCGCCGGGAATGGGCTCCGGGCCGGAAGGCGAGGTCGAGCGGCTCATCCAACGCAGAGACGCCAAGATCGCGGAGAAGACATTGTTCCCAGCCCGCGACCAAGCGGGACTGCCGCGGTGCAGCGCGGCAAAGCTGCGACTAAAACTGTTTTGTGCCTCGACAGGAGCACATTCTTCTTGATTCGCAGACTCTTTTTGCCCCAGGCTCAGCGGAAACAATAAACCTGCTATGAATGGGTGGACACGACGTGATTTTACCAAGAGTGTAATCCTGGCCGGGGCGACGACTGCGCTGGGGGCGGCTCGGGCGGCCGGCGCAGCCGAGCGCGTGCGGTTGGGCTTTATCGGCCTGGGCAACCGTGGCGACCAGGTGCTGGATGCCTTTCTGAAGCATCCGGACGCCGAGGTGGCAGCCGTCTCGGACTTGTCGCCGGCTTACATGGACTCTGCCGCCAAGAAGGCCGGCACTGGGCCGCGGCAATTCAAGGATTACCGGCGGTTGCTCGAGCTCAAAGACCTGGACGCCGTGGTCATCGCCACGCCCGACCATTGGCACGCGTTGATGACGATCGAGGCCTGCCAGGCGGGCAAAGATGTGTATGTGGAGAAGCCGCTGTCGCTGCGCGTGATGGAAGGCCGGCGGATGGTCGAGGCGGTGCGGCGGCATGGGCGGGTTTGCCAGGTGGGCATTCATCGGCGCTCGGTGCCGGTGTGCCAGGAAGCCGCCGAGTTCGTGCGCAACGGCGGACTGGGCAAAGTGACGGCGGCGCGCGCGTTCCATATCCACAACGAATGGCCGGCCGGGATTGGCAATCCACCGGATGAGGACCCGCCGGCGGGCTTCGATTGGGAGGCGTGGCTTGGTCCGGCCCCGCGCAGGCCCTACAATAAGAACCGCGCCTTTTACCGGTTCCGATGGTTCTATGATTACAGCGGCGGCCAGGTCACCAACTTCGGGGTGCATTACCTCGATTTCATTCAGTGGGCGCTGGGCGCCGAAGCGCCCGTGTCGGTGACTGCCCTGGGTGGCAAGCCGGCCGAAATGAAGGACAACCGGGAGATACCCGATACGCTCGAGGCGATCTGGCAGTATCCCGGAGGCACGCTGGTTACGTTTTCCCAGTTCAACGCGACGGCGGCGCCGTGGAGCCTGCCCGGCTGCGAACTTGAATTGCGGGGCACTTTGGGCACGCTTTATCTTCACGGGGACGGCTACGAGGTCGTGGCAGACCCGATTTCACAAGATGAATTCCCGGCGCTGACGCCCCTGACGCGCCAGCAGGACTCCCGTTATCGCAAAGACGCCAAGCCGCAAATCGAGTCCAGGAGGATACGCAGTTCCTCGACGGCCGACACCGCGCCCCACGCGCGCAACTTCCTGGATTGCGTGAAAAGCCGGGCCAAGTGCAATTGCGACATCGAGATTGGCCACCGCAGCACCAGTGCCACGCTCCTGGCCAACATCGCGCTCAAGACGCACAGCGTCCTGGACTGGGACGCCCGGGCCGAGCGATTCCCGCATCATCCCGAGGCGAACAAACTGCTGAGCTGCCAGTACCGCGCTCCGTACCGGTTTCCGGAAGAAATCAAATAGCTCGTTTGTCAGCGGCCCTGGTTCGCCGGGAGCGGCGCGGAGATTTTATTTGGCATTCTCCCAAGGGGTGTGGTTAGACTGGGCCATGGCAGAAAAGAGCCTGAATGATCTCCCTCGCGATGTGCGGGCGCTTTATAATAAAGGCAACGAAGCGCTGACCCGGGAGAATATCGATTATGCAATTGACCTGTTCAACCAGGTGCTGGTGAGGGAGCCTGGTTTTTATGAGTGCCGCAAGGCGCTGCGCATCGCCCAGTTGCGGCGCTCGGGCAGCAGCGGCGGCGGTTTTTTCAAGAGGATGCTCAGCGGGGCCAGTTCGTCGCCGCTGCTCGCCAAAGGCCAAATGGCCTTGCATAAAGATGCGGCTGAGGCGCTGCAAATCGCCGAGCAAGTCCTCAACAGCGACCCGAACAGTTCGGCGGCGCACAAATTGATTGTGGAGGCTGCCACAACGCTCCAAATGCCGCGCACGGCCGTGCTGTCGCTCGAGTTGCTGGCCAAGTTTTCGCCTCGGGACAAGGACGTGGCGATCAAGCTGGCCAATGCGCTGGCGGAGATCGGAGAGGCCCCGCATGGGGAACGCATCTTGATCGAGATTTGCCGGCTTTTCCCGCGCGACGCCGAACTGGCGCAGGCGCTCAAGGATATCTCCGCGCGCAAAACCCTGGACGAAGGCGGTTATGAGGCGCTGGCCGACGGCTCCGGCTCATATCGCGATATTTTAAAGGACAAGGAAGAGGCGATCTCGCTCGAGCAGCAGAACCGGCAGGTCAAGACCGAAGACGTTGTCGCGCGGCTCATCCGGGAGTACGAGGCGCGGCTGCCCAAGGAGCCCAATAATCTCAAGCTGCTGCGCACCCTGGCCGAGCTTTATACCCAGAAAGGCCAGTTCGACGCCGCGCTGGGCTATTACCAGCGGGTCAGGCAGTCCGGCGCCGGCAGCGATGCCGCGGTGGACCGCGCCATCGCGGAAACGGTCGCGCGCAAATACGATTACCAGATTTCCCAGCTCGACGCTGCGGCGCCCGATTATGCCGAGCGGAGCGCGGCCCTCCAGGCCGAGAAGCAGGCCTACCAGTTGGCCGAGTGCCAGAAACGGGTCGAGCGGTTCCCCACCGACCTGCAATTCCGCTTCGAGCTGGGCGAGCTCTATCTCGCGGCGGGAAAAATCGGGGAGGCCATCCAGGAGTTCCAAAAGGCCCAGAACAACCCGCACAAACGCATCGCGGCGATGAATTACCTGGGCCAATGTTTCGCCAAGCGAAAGGCGACCTGCGACATGGCGGTCCGCACCTTCCAGAATGCCCTCAAGGAAAAACCGGTGTTCGACGAGGAGAAGAAGGAGCTAATCTACAACCTCGGCTGTGTCCTCGAGGCCATGGGCAAGAAACAGGAGGCCATCGAACAGCTCAAGCTCATCTACGAAGTGGACATCGGCTATAAGGACGTGATGGCGAAAGTCGATGCCTCCTCTTCCGGCCAAGGCTGAACGCCGGCGCGCATTTCCATTTTAAAGCCGTCCATTGACTTTTCATTTTTCCGAGGGTATCTTGGTTATCGCTATGGACCCGACGTTGCGAGTTTTGCGGCTGCTGACCGGTTCAATCCTCCTGGCATCCAATTCCTTAACGTCCGCCGGCACTTGGTCCGACCATTTTTCGCAGAATGTCTTGGGCTCCGATTGGCAGGGCGACAGGGACTTTTTTTCCATCGTCGATGCCGCCCTGCAAGGTGTCAGCGCAGCGCCAATCGCCCCGGTTCCATTGCGCCGGGTGGAGGTGGGGAAGGACTGGACTGATTATACAATTCAATGCCGCATCGACGTCGTGGAACCTAACGTGCTGGTTTGCACCAAAGGGGCCTTGGTGCTTCGGGACAACGGTTCTGAAGGCTACGTCTTCGCCCTCCACGTTGCCACCAAGACCATCGAGGTTTACCGGCTTTCCAATCAGGAGATGCTGCTATCCAAAGACGCCCCCTTGCAATTGCAGCAATGGTATCTGGTGCGCGCAGAGCTCCAGGGTGCGACCATGACTTTTTTCGTGGACGATCAACTGATCGGGACGGTGACGGACGATCGCTCCTTGTCAGGTGCAGCCGGTGTTGCCGTTCAGGATGCCATGGAGGTTCTGTTCGATGATTTCACCGTTACGGGACAGAACATACCCGGCAACGGCCTGGAATTGAGTCTCGGCCAGAAGGTCACCCTGAGTTGGTCGAGTTCCCTAACGAATTCCATTCTCAAAGTGACCTCCGAGCTCTCTCCCACAACCGCCTGGAGCACCGTAACCAACACCCCTGCCAGCGTTGGCGATCAGCTTGCGGTCACGTTGGACCCTGCTCCCGGCAATCGCTTTTTTATCCTCGTTCCGAAAAGCCCGTAGGGACCCTTCCCGCAAAGATATGTTTTTGGGAGGTGGTCCTCTTGGGCGGCCCTTTTTCCCTCACCCCCGAGGCAGAGGGGGAAACCAGTGCCGGCTCTCGAACTTTCCCACACCGCTGGATTGGTCGACGGACTGACGAAGATTCTCACTCTCCCTCGGGGAGAGAGCCGGGGTGAGGGGAAACGCGACGCTCCAAACGCAGCAGGCGCTCAAAACCAGATAACAGTTGGCCCGGATTATTGATGTCCCCTTCAGCGCCAAACCTTTCAACGCCCGCTTGCATCCAGCGCTGCAAAGGGGTACTTTTTTCCTATGACGGACAAACAAGCCGTAGTTGACGCCCTTCAGAGGCTTCCAGAGAATGCCTCGCTCGAGGAAATTACCGAGGAGCTGCGTATCATGGCAGCGGTTCGGCGTGGACGTGCCGATGTTGCTGCTGGCCGCACCAAGACCCACGAGGAAGCTGAAGGCCTGCTTGAGTCTTGGGCAACAGCATGGACTTCAAAGTAATTTGGTCCGACGAGGCGATCGCGGATCTGCGTGACATTTGCTCCTATATCGCCCGGCACGATCCGGAGGCCGCCTTGCGGATGGGCAATGGCATTCTTGATCACGTTCGGATTCTGGCCCGTTTCCCGCTCATTGGGCCAACATATCCCAGAGGCGCGCGGGGGCCTCTGCGGGAGATTGTCTTTCGCTCCTACCGCATCTTCTACGACGTGTCCGCCGAGTTGCGCCGGGTGGGCATCCTCCACGTTTGGCACGGGGCCCGCGAAGAACCCAAGCTCTGAACGGCCCGACAAGGCGGCCGCACTGGACGGCGGGATGACGCCTCCGTCGAGTGTCCGGCGCCCTTGCGATGGAGGAAGCAATATGGCAACGATGACGATCCGTCTTCCTGACGCAAAACGCGAGCGGCCTCGACTGCTGGCGGAGCGCAATGGCGTGAGCCTGAACAAGCTGATTGAGGAGTGGGCCAGCATGGCGCTGGCGCAATTCGATGCCCAGACGCGCTTTATTGCACGCGCCTCCGGCGGCAACGCCCAACGTGGCTTGACACTGCCGGACAGGCTCGATCGAAGCTCAGCCAGGAGCGCAAGGCGGCGTCGTTGAGGCGCCGAGAGCGGAGACTAAACTGCTTTCGGCGCGAGACTGGCCTTGCGGGACGGAGGAATGGTCCGGGCTCGGCGCCGCTCCTGACAAGCCGCCATTCCGCTGAGGCCCAGTCCAGCTTTCCGGGAGCGGGCTCTCCGCTCAGTAATCGCTTTTCTTGCCAGGAATATGCTCGCCAAACTCCGGCGAGCCGCCATATAAACCCTCCCATTACGCCGTGCGCCAAAAGTAACTGTTACCCGGGAACGGGTATCGTTGTGCCAAAAGGGTGTTACCCCATGGCTCTTGTTTTTGGTTAACTGTTTGTCGGCTCCGAAGCAAGCTAAAACGAGCAG
>Ga0187853_10003706_pt1 | contig 11646 bp, 10 predicted proteins | sample June2016WEW_6_10_2_FD_132417 | JGI IMG/M metagenome (GOLD analysis project Ga0187853, IMG submission 132417) | Peatland microbial communities from SPRUCE experiment site at the Marcell Experimental Forest, Minnesota, USA - June2016WEW_6_100 | ecosystem: Environmental > Terrestrial > Soil >... | reverse complement strand
TGATCGCCTCCCAGACAGGCCAAATGGCTCCCAAAGGCAGTTCCGTTTCTTCTTTTTTCCATAACCTGAGCTCGCAAATACGGCATTTGGACCAGCATTTCGCTTCCTTGACCTCGATTTTCGTTGTCCACTATTCAGAAATGCCGGTTCTCGGCTGAATTTCTAGGCCATAAGAACCACCCGCCGCGCACTTTTATTTATTACGAGGGCGAAGAATACGAGACCCTGAGAGGACAAAACAAACAGCCGGAACGCGTAAAGGTTGCAGACTTTTTAGCTATAGCCGACAAGGATGATACTATCATGCGCGTTGTGTATGCCGAAGGAAAACCGATCACGAATATAGCCGGTCCTGGAGGGTATCAGAAAACTCTCAAGGGTATAGACATGGTGGAGTTTTAACCTTCTTTTTTAGCTTGACTTTCACACCTGAAAAAGTGTAAACTGTAAGTGCTTAGGACACTGGCGATTTTGTTTTTGCCTATATTGTGCTGTACTTTTGCGGTATCGCCGCGTCCTAAGCAAACGAGGCAAGAAACGCAAGAGTACAGCACTTTATTTAACCGAAAGGCAGCACAATGAATAAACGAGCGATTATTTACGCAAGGGTAAGCACAGACGAACAGGCTAAAGGGTATAGCCTGCAAACACAAATTGAAGCTTGCCGGACTTATACCCAGGATCACAATTATGACATTGTGGCAACCTTCTCAGAAGATTACACAGGGGCAACAATGGATCGCCCGGAGTTTAATAAATTGCGTGATTTTATTGTCCGTAATCCGGTAGAGGTTGTAATTGTCTACGACATTGACCGTCTGGCACGCAAAAGCGCTTACCAGATGATAATTGAAGAGGAATTAAAGGGGGCGGGCATAATGATTGAATTCGTAATGGGGCAGTATGAAGATTCAGAAGAAGGGCGATTACAAAAACAAATCAAGGGAGTGATTGCCGAATATGAGAGGGCAAAAATACTGGAACGGAGTAAGCTCGGCAAACGCGGCAAAGCACAAAGCGGTTTTGTAGTGACCGGCGCACGCCCTCCCTATGGATATAGGATTAAATCAGAACCACATAAAGCCTGGCTTGAGATTGACGAAAGCGAATCGGCAATTGTGCGAATGGTTTATGACTGGTACTTGAATGGGGATGAGAGAGGCGTGCCCATGTCCGCGAATGCGATCACCAAGCGATTAACAAATATGGGCATACCTACGCGCGGCGATAAACAAAGCCTTGTAGCCAAGAAGTACGGGAAAGGTGTGTGGCAAAGGGCGATGATTATTCACATTTTGACCAATGAAACTTATACAGGCAATTGGTATTATGGCAAGACCAAGATGATAGATGATGGTATGCAACGAGTATCAAAGCAAAAGCGCGGCTTAGGTAAGCAGGTTGCGAGGGTGCGCGAGGAATGGATACTCGTCAATGTTCCTGCCATTATTGACCCCAAAACTTTTGCACACGTGCAGGACCGCAAAGAACTTAACAGACGGATATTAAGTGGACATGCGGACCATGAATATTTTATGAGAGGCCGGTTAACGTGTGCAAAATGCGGTTATTCCATGTCCGGGCATGTCGTGCGCGGAAAGAATCGTTATTACTATTGCAAAGGAAAAGCGCAAGTTGTGAAATTGTGCGATATGCCAAGTGTGCGTGGAGACTGGACCGATAATTTAGTATGGGAATGGGTAAGAGGTATTATCGAAAATCCTGATAACTTGAGGGTGGGATTACAGGGAATTCAAGGCGAACTGCAGCGGGATAATCAAGTCCTTTTTGACCGCCTGTCAATCATTGACAGTCAAGTAAGAAAGTATCAAGGGCAATTGGAAAAGGTATTAGACCTGTATATATCCGGCGAATTCCCCAAAGAAGTATTAACCGAACGTAAGGGCCGCCTTGAGCAAACGATTGAAAATTTATTGAAAGAACATAATGACCTTGAGGGCCATATTCACAAGGTAACGATCACCGATGACCAAGTAAACCTGATTGAGGCATTTTGCGCTAAAATCAGGGAAGGATTAGACCAGGCCGATTTTAATATCAAAAGGCATATCCTCGAATTACTGGACGTACGCGGCAAGATTGCCTTTGAGAATGGCGAAAGGATTTTATACCTAAAATGTCTACTAGACCACTACAATCCGCGACAGGTATCGCGTGTGCTAATATCGCCTTTATTAAGTATTGGGGCAATCGCGACAAAGCCCTGCGCCTGCCTGTCAATGGTTCCATTTCCATGAACCTGGCGGGCCTCGAAACCCGTACATCAGTGAATTTCTCCGATTTAAACCAGGACGATTCGCTTATGCTGAATGGCAGAGCGAACACCGGAGCGGCTTTACAGCGCGTTTCTGATTTTCTCGAGCTTGTCCGCCAGATGGCCGGGATACATACCCGCGCCGAGGTGACCAGCGAAAGCAATTTCCCCATCGGTGCCGGGGTCGCCTCCTCCGCCGCGGGGTTTGCCGCCCTGGCTCTGGCAACTACAAAAGCCGCGGGGATCGACCTGATTGAATCCGGCCTTTCCCGGCTGGCACGGCGCGGCTCCGGCTCGGCCTGCCGTTCCATTCCCGCAGGGTTTGTCGAGTGGCAGATGGGCACGGGAGATGCAGATTCTTATGCCATTTCGATTGCCCCACCCGCACACTGGGAACTGGTCGACTGCATCGCCATCGTTTCCAGCGATCCCAAATCCACCGGATCCGCCGAGGGCCATGCCCTAGCAGGCACAAGTCCACTGCAGGCCGCGCGCGTGACAGATGCCCCCCGGCGACTGGAGACTTGCCGTAACGCCATCCTGCGACGGGACTTCGCCGCTTTTGCGGAGATTGTTGAACTCGACTCTAATATGCTGCACGCCGTGATGATGACATCCCATCCGGCCTTGTTCTATTGGCTGCCCGCCTCTTTGACTGTAATCCAGGCCGTGCGGGAAGCCCGTTCAAAAGGACAACCTGTCTGCTACACCGTTGATGCCGGGCCAAACATTCACGTAATTACAGAAGCGGCGGAGACGGAACGGACAGCCGGTTTTTTGCGTAGTCTGCCCGGAGTTCGGGAAGTTCTCATAGCACATGTTGGCGGCCCGGCGGGTTTACTTTCTGAACGATGAGCTATTATTTTGTCATCTTCCCATCCCTCTCCCATTTCTTACACTTTTTTAATACTCCACTGTTATTAATCATCTTCAATAAGGATATAATCACTCTGCCCGCCTCACAGGAGGCGAAATTTTATGTCTCTCTGGGAATCGCCGGAGCAAGGAATAAATAGGAAGTGTTGGGCGGGTGAAACCTGCCAAGATCCTCCTGTCTTCCTAGATCACGGCAATTCCCAAAGAACCAATTTTAACGTTTACGAGGTCCGAATGAACACAACTATTCTCGGCGGGATCATTTTCGTTGTGGTCTTTGCCGGAATTATCTTGCTACATGAGCTGGGACACTTTATTGTCGCCCGCCTGATGGGTATCGAAGTCGAAGAATTTGGTATCGGTTTCCCCCCGCGTGCCATAAAACTCTTCACCTGGAAAGGCACCGACTTCACCCTGAACTGGATACCGTTGGGCGGATTCAACAAGATCAAGGGCGAAGACGATCCCAATGTTCCGGGAGGCATGGCGGCTGCCAACCCGTGGAAGCGCATACCTGTATTGCTCGCCGGGGTCGCTATGAACCTGCTTACAGCGGTCCTGGTATACACCATATTATTCAGCCAAATCGGCATCCCAGATACCCATAGCGCGCTTGTTGCCGCAGTCGACCCGGGTTCGCCTGCCGCCACCGCCGGGTTGATGGTCAATGATGTCGTTGTGAAAGCTGCGGGGACACCCATTTCTGGATATGCGCAACTGGTTGCAATAACTCATAATTACCTCGGCAAACCGTTGTCGCTAACCATTTCACGCAACGGACAGCCGCTTAATATCACGCTTACCCCGCGCCTAGTGTACCCCTCTAATCAGGGACCCATGGGAATAGCGATTGGGCAGATAATGCGTCCGCCGGCAAGCTGGTTTGCAACCATCCCGATCAGTCTTACTGCTGCTGGTTCTGATATCCAAAATATTCTTTCCCTGCCTGGACGTATCATCGCTGGGACCGTTTCCCCCCAGGATGCACAGATTGGTGGTCCTCGCAGCATTTGGAATTTGTTCCAGCAATCCGTATCACGGGATGTAACCAGCCGTCAACCAGCCGCGGGAGGTCAACCCCAAACACCCACCAACTATACCCTGCTGGTTATCATCTCGCTGACCATCACGGTTGGCGTTGTAAACTTGTTGCCCATTCCAGCCTTGGATGGCTGGCGTATTTTCACAACTGTTGTGGAAATTATCATGCGCCGTCCCATCCCGGCAAAATACCAGAATGCCATCAATAGTATTGGTTTCCTGGTTTTGCTGATTCTGCTTGGTTTTTTCTACATCAAGGATTTGATTAATCCAATCACATTCACTCTCCCTTAAAAGGCACATAAATTTTCTATGATCCAGAACGCACCATTCCAGGCCGTAGTGGACGCTCTGCTCGACAACGGCACCCCCTTCCCCCCGCGTTACCTGCACCGCTTCTCTGATATCGCACCCGCGGATTTAACCCTTTTATTGAAAGCCTGGCCACATATCTCAACTCGACGAAAACACTCCCTGCTGGAAGATTTGGAAGAACTGGCCGAAGCCGATACTCTCACCAGCTTCGATGATCTGGCACACCCGCTGCTCAAGGACCCCGATCCGCAAGTCCGCATACGGGCAATCCGCCTGCTGTGGGAAAGTGAGGAGGTCAAGCTCGTTCCCATCTTTCTCAAAATTCTTAATGAAGATGAGGATACCGAAGCTCGTGCGGCTGCAGCAAATGCTCTGGGTTTGTTCGTTTACCAGGGCGAATTGGAAAAAATTCCCGCAGAATTGCACCACCGGATTGAGGATAACCTGCTCAAAGTTTTTGCCACCTCCAAAGAGACTCTGGTGCGTCGACGCGCATTGGAATCGCTCGGTTATTCAGGTCGTGCAGAAGTCATTCCTCTGATCGAGATAGCTTATCACGATAAGAATCCCGACTGGGTGGTAAGTGCGCTGTTCGCCATGGGTCGTTCCAGTGATGAACGCTGGAAAAAGCAGGTGCTCTCGAAACTGCATGACCCCGACGAAGATATCCGTTCCGAGGCCATTCATGCCGCCGGAGAATTGGAATTGGCCTCTGCGCGTTCGATTCTGCTCAACTCGTTGGAAGACGAAGAAGACCTGGAGATACATCGCGAGATCATCTGGGCGCTTTCGAAGATCGGCGGGGAAGGTGTTCGCAACCGGTTGGAGGAACTCCTCGAAACCGAGCAAGATGATGAGGAAGCCGATTTCATCGAAGAAGCCATGGATACCCTTTCCTTCACAGAAGACATGGCTCAATTCGACTTGTTTGACATTGATCCAGACATACAGCTGCGGGAAGAAGATTTGGATGAAGAAGATGGACTGGAAACAGAATAATTCCTAGGAAGGGCTTATGCGCCGGTTTTCTGCCCGCCCGCTGAGTCTTGGCGGATTGAGTGGTTTCATCCTCCCGGCTCGGGCGCAGTCGGCGATTGAGCTATCGGGTGTGGGAGTCACGTATACATTTGGGGCACAAGCTACTTTCCCGGCCAAAATCGAGACTCAAACAACCTTCCAGGCAGCTTATCTGCTCTTCCAGGGATTGATATTACTCATCCCGGCCTAGCGGTCGGGATTGGTTCAGAAAAAGAAGGATCACCATGACAATACCAAACCCCGTTGATCTGGCACGTGTTCACATCTGGGTGACCGGTCGGGTCCAGGGTGTTGGTTTCCGCGCTTTCGTGCTGCAATCCGGCCCATTATTCGGTCTCACCGGTTGGGTCCACAATGTCGGCTACGACCAGGTGGAAACGTTGGCCGAAGGCCCACGTGAAGTGCTCGAGCGGTTTGCACAAGTTGTCAAGACCGGCCCACGCGCCAGCCGGGTGGATGAGACCCGCGTGGAATGGGAAACACCGACAGGGGAATTCGAAGGATTCAAAGTAAGATAGAGCGTACCATGCCTGAGAACCTCAAGTCTGAACTTCCTCCTTCTTTCACCTTTAGCCAGTCCTCTTTACAGGATTATTTCGACTGCCCGCGCCGTTTCCAACTGCGCTACATCGAACACCTGGCCTGGCCGGCAGTTGAAACAGAGCCGGTATTGGAAAACGAAAGACGGCAGCAAGAGGGGCAGCTCTTCCATCGCATGGTACAGCAGCTTCTGGTTGGTTTGCCCGTCGAAAAACTGACCCCGCTGGCAAACTCCCCGGACTTGTCCCGCTGGTGGGGGAATTATCTGGGCTATCAATTTGAATTGGACGGCTGCACAAAATATACCGAAGTGGCTCTCACTGCTCCAGTCGGATCACACCGTTTGCTGGCAAAATACGACCTGGTTGCCATATTACCCGGCCGGAAAGCAATCATTTTCGATTGGAAAACTTATCATAAACGTCCCAAGGATGAATGGATGGCCGCCCGCATGCAGACGCGAGTCTACCGGGCCTTGCTGGTTCAAGCTGGAGCTTACTTGAACGGCGGTGCGCCCATCCAACCCGGGCAGGTCGAGATGGTTTACTGGTATGCCGACTTCCCCTCCGAACCAACCCGCTTCTCCTACAACGCGGCCCAATATAAACGTGAATGGGACGCGCTGACCGCCCTTATTAACGAGATCGTCAACCTCCATAATTTCCTGCTCACCGAGGATGAAAAGAAGTGCGCCTACTGTCCATACCGCTCCTACTGTAACCGTGGCGTGAAAGCCGGAGCACTGGATGGTTCCGATGCTGAAATGGAGACGGCTGAAGCTGAATTTAATCTGAATTTCGAACAAATAACAGAAATCGAATTCTAATATTCCATGGACTGGATTGAGCCGTCTCCGATTGATTCTCCCGCCCCTCTTCCGGACCTGCACCCGCTCGTGGCACAGACGCTGCTCAGGCGCGGCCTGCGCACGCCCGCCGCTGCCCGAGCCTTCCTCGATCCACAGGTCTACTCTCCTACTCCTGCCGCCAGCCTGCCTGGACTTACCTCCATCGTTGATCGTCTCGAAGAAGCCATCCATAACCATAGCTCCATCTGTGTTTGGGGTGATTTCGATGCTGATGGCCAGACATCCACAACCATCCTCGTCCAGACGCTCCAGGATTTGCATGCGGAAGTCGTTTTCCATATCCCGGTGCGCGCCAGCGAAAGCCACGGGGTAAATATTCCACTCCTGCAAGAGATTATTGATCGCGGAGCAAAAATTATCCTGACCTGCGATACCGGCATCACTGCCCACGCTGCCGTGGACTATGCCCACTCGCGCGGCGTGGATACGCTTATCACGGACCATCACGATCTCCCCGAATCACTTCCAAAAGCCGTCGCGATCACCAACCCAATGCTTCTGCCGGAAGGCCATTCCCTCTCCACCCTCTCGGGATCCGGCGTCGCCTATAAACTGGCTGAGGAACTCTACGCACGTTTTGGCCGTCCTGACGAAGCCACCCGCCACCTTGACCTGGCAACGCTTGGCCTGGTGGCCGACTTGGCCCGGCTCACCGGGGATTCCCGTTACCTCGTCCAGCGCGGGCTGGAGGCGCTCAGAAGCACGCAACGGCTCGGCTTGCAGACCATCATGGAAATGGCAGAACTTGCGCCTGCCAACCTGACCGAGGAACACATCGGCTTCGTGCTGGGTCCGCGTCTCAATGCCCTTGGCCGTCTTGCAGACGCCAACCCGGCTGTGGAACTTTTAACCACCGCCGATCCGGTCCGGGCGCGCGTTCTGGCTACCCAGCTAGAAGGGCTGAACACACAGCGACAGTTGCTCTGCAACCAGGTTACCCGGGCAGCCGAAGCCCAACTGCGTGAAGATCCGTCCCTGCTGGCCCAACCGGTCCTGGTACTCGGGCATCCCACCTGGCCGGGAGGCGTGGTCGGTATTGTTGCCAGCCGGCTGGTAGATCACTATCACAAACCGGCCATTTTGTTTTCCACACCCGACGGCCAACCGGCGCGTGGCTCAGCCCGGTCGGTCGAAGGGCTGAATATCACCGCCGCCATTGCCGCCCAAAAAGAGCTACTGCTCAATTTCGGCGGTCACCCGATGGCCGCCGGTCTTTCACTTGAAAAAGAAAAACTGGACGAATTCCGCCGGCGCTTGTCCAGCACCGTGACTGAAATGATGCAAGGAATCCAAACAGAAAGAAGCCGTGAGATTGATGGTTGGCTCACCCTTCCTGAAGCCAGCATGGAACTGGCCGCGGCGCTCGAAAGCCTGGCTCCCTATGGCCCTGGAAACGAAAAACTGATCCTGGCCACATCTGGGTTGAAAATACAATCCAAAACCTCGATCGGACGCAACCAGGAACATCTGAAATTGAACGTGACCGATGAAGCCGGCAATACCCGTACCGTATTATGGTGGAACGGCGCCGAGGAAAAAGATACGCTGCCGGAAGGCCGCTTTGACCTGGCCTACAGTCTGCGCGCCACCGACTGGCGCGGCACTCCTCAGGTCCAGATGGAATTTGTGGACTTTCGCAATTTGTCTGGTCAGCTGGTCGAAGTAATGGCCAGCAAATTTGATATCATTGATTATCGGAACGCCCGCGCGCCTTCCCAAATTCTATCCACCTTACGGGAACAATCTTCCACACTGGTCTGGGCCGAAGGAGAAGAAAAAAAGCGGGTTGGCGGGAAGGACCGCTACGAACTGACACCTGCCGATGCTCTCACAATCTGGACCATTCCCCCATCCTTGCATGAACTGCGCCTCGCTTTGGAAGTAGTCCATCCCCGAAAGGTCTATCTGTTCGCTGTTAACGATCCTATCGATCAGCCGGAGGACTTCCTGGCAAAGCTGGCCGGTTTGTTGAAATATGCAATAAACCACCGGGAAGGCAGGATCACCTGGTCTACACTTGAAACCGCCACCATCCAACGTTCCGTCACCGTCCGCCGAGGCTTGGCTTGGCTGGTTTCCCAGGGAATAATTTCCATTCAATCCGAAGAAGATGACAATCTGACCGTAATGGCAGGCACAATCTCCAAAGACAGGCCTCACTCCACCAGCGTCAAAGCGGAAATTCAATCCCTACTGGACGAAACTGCCGCCTACCGGCATCATTTCAAGCACGCCGGCAAGGATATTCTATTCTCATCACCGGATATACCCATGGAGACGGGGTAATAGAGTTTTTTTATTTTCTTGCCACATAGGTGATTGGTCCAGGCATAGAAGTTGACTACCAACTTGGCTTATATCATGCTCTAGTATTTCGATCCAAAAGAAAATCTATTGCATTCCTCTATTTGATTGCCACCTGCACCGCACTGACCACGACCCGGTAGCGATAGGTATTGCTGGCTTCCTCATAACCCTGGCAGGTGATCAATGTCAGCCAGGGCAATTGCTCATGTTTGATTGCTGCCGCGACCGCACCGGGCGCCAGCAATTCCGCCTCCCGCACAGCGTAGACATATTCCTGCCCGAAGGCATGTACGATGATCTGGTCGCCCCACACCAGGCTGCCCAGATGTACGAATGGTCCCGGCTGGCCGGATGCATCGTACACATGCGCAGCCAGCACCGAGTTGCCCGCATGTGTGGGAAAGGCCGTCCCGTTTAACCAGCCTGCCTGATCCCCCAACCAGGAAACATCCCAGCCATTATCGAACAACGGAACGCCCACGATGGGTATTTCCACACCTAGGCGCGGGATCTCCAGCCACAGGTCGCCTAGGTCTGCTTTCATGCCCGTTGAAAAAACCGTATAGTCCTTTACGGCGGACTGCTCTGGCAGGATAGTTATCCGATCTGGACTGAAACCGGTAGCCGGTAGAACTGCAGCAGCCATCTGCCTGCTCGTTGTGGGCGTTGGTGGAGGCACGTGCACCTGAAGGGCAGCATCCATCTGGATCAAACCATATCCATAATAATCATCTTTGCCCGGAGTTCCCAGGTCCAGTGCGCTTATTTCGATCTCTTGGGTAATCTGGTCTGGAGAGACATTGCCAGGAATTCCTCGCAAAATCGCAACCAATCCTGAAACAAAAGGCGCTGCCATGGAGGTTCCACTGAGATAGCCATAGTTATCGCCAAGATTGGTCGAATATATGTCAACGCCTGGGGCTGCCACGTCAATTTCGGGACCGTAATTGGAAAAACTGGCACGGTTATTGGTACTATCGGTGGCAGCTACGGCAATCACGTGTGGGTAACGCGCCGGATAAAGAACGGAATTGCTGCCCGAGTTCCCGGCCGCCGCAACCAGCGTCACACCCTTGGCGTAAGCGTAATTAACTGCATCTTTGAGCACAGAGGAAGGCATGGAACCCCCCAAACTGAGATTTATAACCTCTGCGCCATGGTCAGCGGCCCAGACGATCCCAGCCGCGACATTCTCATACGTGCCAAAGCCACCGGAATTCAACACCTTTACAGGCATGATCTGAGCTCCCCAGGATACGCCGGCGATCCCAATGCCATTATTCGTTTCTGCGGCAGCGATTCCCGCCACATGGGTACCATGGCTTTGTGCATCATCATCCTGTGGGTGGTTATTATTGTTCACAAAATCGAATCCGGGTACGATCTTCCCTGCCAAGTCAACATGGTCTAGGTCGACCCCCGTGTCCACTATGGCAATCGTTACCGCAGAAGACCCGGTGTTTAGATCCCAACCCTGCGGCGCATGGATCGCCAATAAGCCATATTGGTTCCCCCAATCCGGATCGTTCGGGATGGTATCTGCTATTGATACTTCATAGTTTGGTTCAGCATATAGAATGCCATGGCAACTAGAAAGGCTGGCGATGGCCCCGGCGACTTTTCCCGTTGGGATATTAATTTCCAATACATCGAGTTCTTCTATTTGTGACTTAATCGTGGCATTGGCTGATTTCAGACATTGCTTTATTCCATTTTCCGTTGTGGAAGTATCCAACCGGAGCAAGACTTCGTCAGAGGAAAAATTTCCGGGTGGATTGGAGATTGGAAGGGATGAAGTTAGTTTACTTGTTGCTGTATCTTGAAATTGCTGGGTTGATGATGGGTTGGTTTTTGTGCTGCTTGGTTCTGGCGTTCGGGTATATTCTTGGGTTGGAGAGGCAGTTGGGGTTTCCGTTGGAATATTAACTTGATGCGCTTTTGGAGCAATACTTTTTGTATCGGTAGCTGTAGAAAAAAAGGAATTGCTGCCTAACCCCGTGTCTTTCGATGAAAATGTGAATGGGGTTGCACCCAGATTCCAGGTTATCAGGAATAGAGTTAAAAATATGGAAATAAATTCAATTAACTTAAAGCGGCGAGAGCAGAGCAAAGCGGTAAACATATTCCTGTACAGTGTTCCCGAAGGTATCGTACACTGATAGTGGGAGTTTTGTCAATTGTAAGTTGGGTAATTAAGGGATTACCGGATGACATACGATATTGCTTGATAACTGGAAACTTTGATCATCTGTGTGTTTAGTAGCTCGACAATGTTAGATTAGGTTAGAGCACGTTTTTTACTTTGCGACTTATGGCGACTTCGAGTAGAGCGAGAACGATTGACGAGATGTTTGACAACCAGATGAGTAGCCTGATCAGGCGAAAG
>Ga0187853_10003697_pt1 | contig 11679 bp, 9 predicted proteins | sample June2016WEW_6_10_2_FD_132417 | JGI IMG/M metagenome (GOLD analysis project Ga0187853, IMG submission 132417) | Peatland microbial communities from SPRUCE experiment site at the Marcell Experimental Forest, Minnesota, USA - June2016WEW_6_100 | ecosystem: Environmental > Terrestrial > Soil >... | reverse complement strand
GTCCGGCGTGCTCTACGACGGCACAACGATCTACCGGAGTCCGACATATCACATCGACTACATCGTTGACCGGGTCGGTGGCGGCGATGCGCACTCGGCCGGGATCATGTACGGCTTGCTGACAGGAAAAGGCCCCCAATGGACAGTCGACTTCGCGGCCGCCGCCTCCTGCTTGAAGCACTCGATCCCTGGCGACTTCAATCTGGTCAGCTTCGATGAGGTGCTCGCCCTGATGCAGGGGGATGGGTCGGGCAGGATCCAGCGTTAGGCAGCAGTGACCAGAACCAGCCGGGAACGTCGATGTCGGGCCGCTTCTGACACCTGGTGCGCGGAGCGTGGTGGCTGGCGAGCAGACCATAGACCAGGCGCCGGTCACGAACTGGATTGGCAACGAGGACGCGGTTGACAGATGAGGACAGAAGGCCCCTCGAACCACAACGCACGAATGCATCGAATCAACATGAGCGGGCCCTCGTGGGAATGCCGGGAGATCGGGGAGCGACTCCAATGACGCGAGATCATCTCGAATCGATAGATCCCTCGACCGGGCAGATCATCGGGCGCTTCCCGACCAGCACGGAAGACGAGGTCGAGACCGCGCTGGCCCAGGCCGTCATCGCTCAACAGGCGTGGCGAGGTTTCGCGTTCGACGAACGCGGTGAGGCGATGCGCCGCCTTGCGGTGCATCTACGGCAGCGGCAAGCTGACTACGCTCATCTGATTACGCTCGAAATGGGCAAGCCAATCACTGAGGCCCTGGGAGAGATCGAGAAGTGCGCCTGGGCCTGCACCTTCTACGCCGAGCACGCGTCGCAGTTCCTCGCCAGCGAGGTAGTCGAGACGAACGCCACGCGGAGCGTCGTTGCTTACGAGCCGCTCGGTCTCGTGCTGGCGATCATGCCGTGGAATTTCCCGTTCTGGCAGGTCTTCCGTTTTGCAGCCCCCGCGCTCATGGCCGGTAACGGAGCTGTTCTCAAGCACGCCTCGAACGTTTCCCAGTGTGCCCTCGCGATTAGCGCCGCGTTCGAGGAAGCGGGCTTTCCACGCGGCCTGTTCCACTCGCTCCTGCTCCCGGCTGCGGCCGTCGAGCCTGTCGTGCGCGACCCGCGCATTCGCGCTGTGACGCTGACGGGAAGTTCCGAGGTCGGCTCCCGGGTGGCTGAGGTGGCCGGAGCGGCGCTCAAGAAGACCGTCCTTGAGCTGGGCGGATCGGACCCATACATCGTCCTTGAGGACGCCGACGTTCCAGCTGCCGCGGCCACCGCTGCCCGTGCGCGCAACCAGAACACCGGCCAATCCTGCATTGCGGCAAAGCGCTTCCTCGTCGCCGATGGCGTTGCCGACGAGTTCGAGGAGCTCTTCGCCCAAGCGGTCCGAGCGCTTCGCACAGGCGATCCCCGTGATCGGGCAACCCAGGTCGGTCCGCTCGCCCGGGCTGACCTCCTTGAGACGCTGGAGCGGCAGGTCGAGGAGTCCGTGCGACAGGGGGCGGAGGTCTTAGTCGGAGGGATCCGCCGAGAGGGACCCGGCTTCTTCTACGAACCCACGGTCCTGGTGCGGGTACGCGACGGGATGCCCGTGTTCGAGGAAGAGACCTTCGGTCCCGTGGCTGCCGTCCGGCGCGTCGTCGACGCCGATGAGGCGGTTTCCGTCGCCAATCGGTCCGCCTACGGCCTCGGCGCGAGCCTATGGACTGCCGATGTGACCGTCGGCGAAGCGTTGGCGCGAACAATCGAGTCCGGCGTGGTGTTCGTGAACGGCATGGTCGTATCCGACCCGCGCCTGCCATTCGGAGGCGTGAAGCGAAGCGGCTACGGCCGCGAGCTTGGTTCTTTCGGCATCCGCGAGTTCACCAACATCCAGACGATCTGGATCGGACCGGAGCGGCCTCCCTCAGTGTCAACTCCGGAGTGAGGGTGGACCCTTGTTCAGACGGTCGGCGGCGGATGCCGGCGGGTGAATCGACCGACATGCGGCTGAAGCTCGACGTACTCGGCATCGACCCGGCTCGCAACCCCGCCGTGATCGACACTGGGACGTGGGATCCGGCGGCGGCCGTCGCCGCCATCGCCCGCTCCTCGGTCGAGGACCTGATTGATCTCGGATTAGCAGCTCAGGACTGCCGACCGCTCCCGGCGATCGGGTACCTCACACCCTATCCCGGCTCGGTCGTGTCCAAGGACGGGGCCACCTTCGTAATGGTCGGGCTCGCCGACGGCCAGTACGTGCTCCTCGAGTTCCGGCCCACCGGGCAGGATACTCAGCTGATCGCTCCGCTACACGACGGCCAGATCGGTCACCTCGCGGTCGCCGTTCACGCCACCGACGCCTCGACCCTGCATCGCTACCTGCGTGACATCGCGCCAGCAAAAGGACCGCGCGCGATCGGGACGACACCGCGCTTGGGTATCGGCGTGCGCATGACGACGGCATGTTGGCCGGCTGTGTTTCGGGCGATGGAGACGCACGGGTTCGCAGCGAACGCGATCCAGAACTCCGTCAGGGAGCTGAACTTCATGTCCGATCTCCTGGAGGGTCGTCCGGCGGACCGCAACTATGCAAGCGGCTTCGGAACGATCGAGGCCGGGTACACAGGGAGCAGCTTCGAGGGGCTGTGGACGTGGGGCGTCCTCGAGGCGCTAAAGCACCCGGGATGTGTCGTGTTTGGGGCAGACGCCGATCACATGCAGGTCAAGCGCAGCGCGGACGGCATGGCCCGGGCCAGGCGATACCTCAACAGTTGCCGGTACTACACGTTCTTCACGATGGACATGGCCGACATCCTCGACTATGGGTCGCTGCGCGATCCATCCGACAGAGCAGCCAGCGAGCGCGCGCGCGCCCTGCTCGGTGGCGAGCGCGTCCACCGGGAGCTGGTGGCGTTCCATCGTCGACCTTGGCGAGTCGGACGTCGGGAGTACCAGCTGAGCGAGCCGCTGGTCGACCGGATGATCGGGAAGTACTGGCGTGCGTTCGACGCGCTAGCCGAGCTGGATACCCACCTGCGGGATCTCAGAAGCGGAGAGCCATACGATCTGGAGTTCACGATCGACGAACACCCCCCCGAGGTCGCGGCATTTGACTGCCTGACCAGCGACGAGGAGTGCCTGTTCGTGGTGAACGAACTAGGCCGACGTGAATTGCCGGTCACGCACCTTGCCCCGAATGCGGGGACCGAGAAAGGCTTCGATTATCGAGGAGCCGATGGGCTTCCCGGCCTCGAACGTCGGCTGGCGTCACTGACGGAGATCACATCCAGCCACGGCATCTTGGTCGACATCCACTCCGCCGACGACCTCACCGCGCCGACGCGGGCCGCGATCCGTCGCGGGACAGGCGGCAGACTCCACTACAAGATCTCGCCGATGCTGCAGATAGTGTTCGCGGGCACCCTCGAGGAGATCCACCCCGATCTCTTCCGCGAGTGGTGGGAGGACGCCGTCGCCTATGCCCGGGAGGAGGCGGCAGCCGGATCGCCCTTCGCCGCGCGTTGCCTCGACGAGCTCAGGTCCAAGGCGGACGGATCGGCGTCGCATCGCGACTCTGTCTTCCATCACTACGGCTTCCGGTTCGTCGGGCGGCGAAATCGCAAGGGTCGATTCATCAACCGAGAGCGGTTCTACTCGCTATCCGCTGAGTTCTACCGCGTCCACGAAGAGCGGCTGACGGCCTACCTCGGCGGTCTGGCTGACGAGTTGCTGACCTAGGCGTCGCGGAGCGACAAGGAGAGCTATGGAGATCCTTCTCGACAGCGCTGACCCGAGTGAGGTCAGGGAGGTCGCAAAGCGCGGGCTCATCAGCGGCATCACCACCAACCCGACGCTCTACGCGAACCAGGCTGGGGAAACTTCGTTCGTCGACCGGCTGCACGAGCTCATCGAGGTCTCGCCCGGCCACGTCTTCACCCAGGTCATCGGCAGCCAGGACGGCGGCGCGATGCTTCGTCAGGCGCGGTGGCTTGCCCGGCAGTCGGACAAGGTCGTGGTGAAGCTCCCGATGACCGCCGCGGGCATCGACGTAGTCATCAGCCTCAAGAAGGAGAAACCCTCGATCCGTCTGGCCGTCACCGCTGTCTCGTCGGTCGCGCAGGCGCTGATCGTGGGCATGGCCGGCGCAGACGTCGTCGCGCTATTCAACGGTCCGCTGGACACGGTGAGCGACAGCCCCGTCGAGATCGTCGCGCCGGTCAAGCGGATCTACTCGGCGCGGGGCTTCCGGACGCTGATCCTCTCCTGCGGTCGGTTCCCAAGGGGCGTCGGCGAGTATGCCGCCGCCGGCTCCGACATGATCACCTTGAGGAAGGAATACATCGAGCTGCTCTACGACCACCCGTATACGGACAAGCGCCTTGCGGGCTTCATGAGCGACTGGGCTGGCGCATTCGGCAATGTGACATGGCCGGAGGAGTAGCGGCTGTGGGCGAACCGGGTTCCAGGCATGCACTGGAGCTCTTCAACCTGCAAGGCAAGGTGGCCCTGGTCACGGGCGCCGCACGCGGGTTGGGGCAGCAGATGGCCTACGCCCTGGCCGAGGCGGGAGCAGATGTGGCAGTCTGCGATTTGCTGACTGAGCCTGGAGAAGAGACGGCCCACCGGATCGAGGAACTGGGCCGGCGGTCGTGGTTCGGACGGGTCGATGTAACCAGGAGCTCAGAGATCGCGCCCTTCCTGGCGGACGTCAAGACCCAGCTTGGGGAGATCGACATCCTCGTCAACAACGCGGGGATCGAGTCCGAGGGCGTCCCGATCGAGGAAGTCAGCGACGAATTGTGGAACAGGATCGTCGACACGAACATGTCGAGCATGTTCTACGTAGCACGGGCAGTCGGAACGCGAATGATCGCCCGCGGCAAGGGTGGGGTGATCATCAACGTCAGCTCAATCTCGGGCCTCATCATCAGCAAGGTCTTCCCGCGTCACAACGTTACGTACGGCGTAAGCAAGGCCGGCGTCGCCCATCTGACGCGTGGGCTCGCCTCAGAGTGGGCCCAGCACGGCATCCGCGTGAACGCGTTGGCACCCGGTTACATGCTCACACCCAATACGGGAGCGAGCCGCAAGTTCCCAGAAATCGTCGAGCGCCTCACCGAGATGACGCCACTGAAGCGCTACGGAGAGCCGTGGGAATTGAAGGGCGCCGTCGTGTTCCTTGCCTCCGACGCCTCGTCGTACATGACGGGAAGCATCGTCGTCATTGACGGCGGCAACACGATCTGGTGAGACGAGGCCATTTCGCACGATGGCTGAACGGCCAATGGCCATCGCTCACGGGAGCCGGTGGCGGAGAGTGAAAGGTCGTCCCGCCCGCCGCCTAGGGCCCGCCCTTGGTCGCTCGGCGGGCGGCTTCTGCTTGTGGGAGCACAAGAATACCGTATACAGGACGACCTGGTCCGATACGGTACCCGGTAGCGCCTCGATGCAATGTCGGTTGGCCAGTCGACGCGCTTACGAACGAAGCTCAGGGTTCTTGCGAGATGCGCCCAGCGGCGCCGCCGGTCGGCGGCGAATACCAATCCTCGGCGGCCACTGAGTTCGTGAGTGTGCCGATCCCAGTGATCTCGACCGCTATGACGTCACCGGGCTTGAGGGAGGCCGAGGAGGCAGGCATTGCGGCGCTGAAGGGCGGCGTGCCGGTCAGGATCACCGTGCCCGGGAGCAGCGTCGTTTCACCGCTCAGGAATTCGATAAGGGCCGGCACGTCGAAGATCATGTCGGCCGTGCTCCCGTCCTGCACCAGCGTGCCGTTCGAGGTCGTCCGGATCTTCAGAGCCGATGGGTCCGCGATTTCATCGAGGCCAACCAGACAAGGCCCGAGCGGGGCAAAGGTGTCGAAGGACTTGGCTCGCCACCATTGGCCACCGCACCGACCCTGCCAGTCCCGCGCGGTGAGGTCGTTGGCACATGTGTACGCGAACACGTAGTCGAAAGCACGATCTCTCGGAACGTTCTTGCAGCGTCTGCCGATAACCACGGCGAGCTCGCCCTCGTAACGTACGTCGTCGCTCGGCAGATGGCGGGGGAGCAAGATCGGAGCCCCGGGGCCGATCACGGCCGTAGTGGCTTTCATGAAGACGATCGGATAGTCGAGTTGCTGGTCTCTGCCCATTTGGCCCGGAGGCCTGTAGTTTCTGCCGATGCCCAGGATGTTCGTGGGGGCAACAGGCGCCAGGATTCGGGTCGCTGTTGCTGGCTCCTGAGTCACTTCGAACGATCCGAAGATGTCGCCGGCAATCCGGAGTGCGCTCCCGTCGCGCTGAAGGGCGCCGTGCCGGACAGTCCCGGTCTCGTCCTCGTAACGAATGAACCGCATGGCGGCGCTGCCTCCACTCCCGGACAAGCTGGATTGCGGCGATCTCCTGTTTAGTATATTGTATACGGGATTTGCGCGGGTAGCCGTCCAGGCGGACGAACTGTTGGAGAAACGTCAGAGCGATGAGCACAAGCCGTAAGTCATTCGTGGCGTTTGGGGATTTGCTGGTGCGGCTGAACCCGAAAGGTCAACAGCGAATCGTGCAAGCGGAAGAATTCGAGGTGCGTTTCACCGGTGCCGAGGCGAATGTAGCCGTGTCGTTGGCTAACTTCGGAGTCACTGCGTTCGTGGTCTCGAAGGTGCCCGACAACGATGTAGGCCAGGCCTGCGTGAACTCGCTACGGCGCTTCGGCGTGAAGACCGACTACGTCCGTCGCGGCGGGGAGCGGCTTGGGCTCTTCTACCTCGAAACCGGCGCGTCGCAGCGGCCCTCCAAGGTGATCTACGACCGCGCCCACACGGCTTTTGCCCAGTCGGGGCCGGACGACTACGACTGGGCTGCCATACTCGAGGGTAAGGACTGGTTCCATTTCTCCGGAACCGCGCCGGCCCTGGGCAGCGGGGTCGTACAGGCACTCGAGGAGGGGCTTGCTGCCGCCAAAGCGCGTGGCCTCACGGTCAGCTGCGACCTCAACTACCGGGCCAAACTGTGGAGCGCCGACGAGGCCCGCCGGATCATGGGCTGCCTGGTGCCCCAGGTCGATGTGCTACTTGTGAACGAGGAGGACGCCCAGAAGGTCTTCGGGATCAGGGCGGCCGGCAGCGACGTGTCGACGGGACGGCTTGTCGAGGAATCCTACCGGCAGGTGGCGGTTCAGCTCGCTGACCGATTCGATCTACGCCGCGTCGCCATCACGCTCCGCGAGAGCATCTCCGCTTCGGCGAACGGGTGGGCTGGATTGCTGTACGACGGTGGACAGCACTACGTGAGCCGTAAGTACCTGATCGAGCCTGTCATCGACCGCGTTGGTGGTGGAGACTCTTTCGCGGCCGGCCTGATCTACGGTCTTCTGTCTGGGTTCGAGCCTCAGCGGTGCGTCGACTTCGCGGCCGCCGCCTCCTGCCTCAAGCACACGATCAATGGTGACGTCAATCTGGTCAGTTTCGATGAAGTGCTCGCGCTGATGGGTGGCGATGGGTCTGGGAGGATCCAACGTTAGCTTGGCCACCAACGGCACAGCGAAGCAGGGAAATCGATCGCGAAGGTGGAAATCGCCAAGACGAGCATCTATCTCGCTCACTGGTCGAAGACGGGGCCGTAGTAGACCAGTGAGCGCCGGCTCTGGACGCCCCCTGAGCTCTTCTCCTCCACAGGGGGCGTCCAGCAAGCCGCATCAGACTGCTGTGAATACGCTAATACCGGATGCGGCTCGCGTCGGCAAGGCTCTCGTCGAGGGTTGTCGGGGTCGGTGTCGACGCCGACCCGGTCACGGGCAGGGTTCGGTCCGGCCGGCAACGCTGATGGTTCGTCCAGGCGTGGACGAAGGCGGGTGCGGAGGTTGAGGGTGCGCCATTGCTCAGGAGATGCTCCGGCTCAATCAGTTTCGGGCGAGTCGCTACACGGTTACGGAATTGGGGCTCGCCTGACGAGAGCCGAGTGTGTGGGGGCCTCGAGCGGACCAAGCGGGTCCGTCGCTTTGCCCACGACCGCAATATCTGATACACAGGTGACGAGCGGCCGTCTTACCAGCGACCGCCGGCAGATACGCCTTCGAGTGATCGGCTGTGAGGTGCTGGCTCGGCCGCTCTACGCATGCGCGGCCCGCTCGCCGCACATCGTCGACATATCGCTGCTGCGGCGAGGCCTCCATGACACCCCAGCTACCCTTCGCGAGAGCCTCCAGCTGGAGATCGACGCCGCAGGCGAAGCTCAATGCTCGTATGACGCGATCGTGCTCGCATACGGCCTTTGCGGGGGCGCCACCGAAGGTATCGCGGCGACAAACGTCCCGCTGGTCCTGCCGCGAGCCCACGATTGCATCACGCTCTTCCTGGGGAGCCGCCATCGGTACCAGCGCGAGTTCACCGCCCACCCGGGGACCTACTGGTACGTCGCAGACTACATGGAGCGCTCGGAAGTCGACCGCAGTGCTGCCACGAGTGGGTTGCTCGGGATCGGCGCGAGCTCCGACGACGATCTGCAGCTCGCGTACGCCGAGTACGTGGCTAGGTTTGGCAAAGACAACGCCGACTACCTGATGGAGGCCATGGGCGCTTGGCGTGCGCATTACGACCGCGCTGTATTCGTTGAGATGGACGTGGGCGATGGCGCACACTGGGAGGCGCGTGCCAGAGCCGAAGCAGAGCGACGACGCTGGCGCTTCGAACGCATGTCTGGCGATCTGCTCCTGCTCCGACGCCTTCTCGATGGCGACTGGGCCGACGACTTCCTGGTCCTGCAGCCAGGCCAACGTCTGGCCATGAGCTACGACGACGGCGTCATCTGCGCTGCGCAGATGGTGGGGGTCCCGCGGCCGTGAGCGCCACTGGGGCCACGCTCCGAAACGCGGAGGGTCGTTAGAGTGGCGGACGTCGTTCACGGCTCGGAACGCCGGCCGCTGACAATTGGCCACTCGTTGTTCGAGGAGGCAGACGAGCTCGCAGTCCGGGTCCCAGCCTCGTGCCGCCGCACAGGCCGGTGCCACGAGTGCGTGGTGCAGGTAATCGAAGGGCAGCAGGCGCTTAGCGCACCCGGGCCCGCCGAGGCGTTCCTTCCACGGGGCTTCCGGCTCGCCTGCCAGGCAATTGTCGAGAGAACCGACAGCGACGTCGAGTTCGCGATCCTGCGCCGCCGCCTTCGGATCCTGATGCCACTGGGGCCCGGGCCGGGTGAGGCGTTCGAGCTCGATCCCGTCGTGATCCGGGACGGCGGGAACGTCAAATACGGCCAAGAGATCGTCGGGCCTGCCTCGGGTCGCCTCCTCGGCCTCGCTGTCGATGTCGGCACGACCACGGTCGTCCTCGAGCTCGTCGACCTGGAATCGGGAGCCGCACTCCAAGCCGCTGCCTTCGAGAACCCGCAGCGCTTCGGCGGCAGCGACGTGATGACTCGCAACGTCTACGATTCCGAGCACCCCGGAGAGCTGCGGCGGGCTCTCCGACGTGCCCTCAACCAGGAACTCCAGGCGATCTATCGCGCACTTGGGATCGATCGCCGCGAGGTCTACGAGGCGGTCGTTGTCGGCAACCCGACGATGCGCGATCTGTTCTTTGGCCTCGACGTGGGCCCCCTTGGGCGGTGGCCATTCCGTTCGCTTGCTGAAGTCGCCGTCCGTGAGGGCCTGGCGGCCACGAGCGGGCTTGTCCGCCGCGCCCACGAGATAGGTCTGCTGATTCATCCTCAAGGCCGCGTCATCGGCGTTCCACTCGTTGCCTGCCACGTCGGTGCGGATACGGCGGCTGATCTCATCGCAACCGACTTCGCCTCCCAGCCCGGCGTCTCGCTCCTGATCGACATAGGCACGAACACCGAGATCGTCGTCAGCGACGGCCAGCGGATCCTCGCGGCGTCGAGTCCGGCCGGGCCGGCATTCGAAGGCGGAGGCGTCAGCCATGGCATGGCCGGTGCGGGTGGGGCGATCGAGTCCGCACGCTGGTCTAACGGGGGCTTTGCCTGCCGCACCATTGGGGACCTGCCGGCGGAAGGTATCTGTGGATCGGGGCTGGTCGATGTCTTGGCAGAGTCGAGCCGCGCGGGCCTCCTCCTTCCCGACGCCAGCTTCGCCCACGGTTGCCGGGCCATCGAGGTGGTCCCTGAACGTGGGATCGAGTTGAGCCGAGCAGATGTCAGCAATCTGGCCCAGGCCAAAGCTGCCAATGCGTGCGGGCAGTTGATTCTGCTGCGCCGACTTGGCGTGACGCCCCAGAAGGTGGATCGCGTCTTGCTGGCGGGGGCGTTCAGCAATGCACTCGACGTCAGGAATGCGGTCGCCATCGGCCTGCTGGCACCCTATCCCATCGAGCGCGTGCAACGTGTTGGCAACGCGTCAGTCCGCGGATCGAAGGCACTGCTGCTGTCTCAACGTGAGCGTCGAGAGCTCGACAATCTGCTCGCCCGAATCGAGCACGTCGAGCTCGAGGCGGAGCCGGACTTCTTCGAGAGGTTCGTCGACGGGTGTCGCATCGAGCCGATGCTGCCCAGTGATCTACCGAGCAACGACGCTCATTGACGACACTCGCGTGATCGGGAGGGCGTCTGGTGCTGGGCAGCCTGGCGAGGGGATCGCCGAGCCCCGAGCCGGGTCAGCAATCGGAAGGCCCTGGCTGCTCGCCCCATTCGTCGTCCGGCAGCTCCGTCCACGCACCCCGGGCGGCATCGAAGGAGCTGCATGTGAAGCGGTCCTCGCCGGCCGGGATACGAAACCGATCGTCCGGCCGAGTTCCCCGGGGCCAGAAAGCACATCCGAAGACTACGACCTCCATAGTCTGGATGCACTCACGCTGTGCACGAGCGACCAGCTCTCGCCCGTCGCTGAAACCCACACACCAGCGCCGCCAGGTCCCGTCCGGTTGGCGCCAGTTGTACTCGCGATGGAGGACCGGACGATCCCGAGGGGCTTCGGAATCCTGGAGGTCGAGCTTCGGCGTTCCACGTCCGTGCCCGTGCGCGGGAGGGATGATGTCGCGGGGATCGACCGTTACCGAGAAGCCCCGGTTGTCTGTCGAATAGCACAGCTCCCATTCGTTCATGCCCGGAAGGCTAGCACCGGTGACCAGTCGGCGAGACGACTACGAGGTTCTCGAGACGGCTCACAGGCCGTCAGATCTCGGCATTGGCGGTGGTCATGATTGGATCGAACCGCACGAGTTCTGTGGCCCAACCCCCCGCCATTTCCAACCCAACGGGGTTCAGGGAATAGATGTCAATGTCGGGATAGGGTGAACGCGACAAGCGACGGTAGGCTTCTGGCTATGCAGCCGCGAGTCGACGGTGGGGAAGTGACCCAGACGCCGACGGTCGGCCCTGAGCCACACGAGGACGTCCTCGGGGCCATGAGCTACGACGAACTTGCACGCCCTTGAACAGCCCGCCCGGGCAGGGCTGCTGCGATTGCATCAACGTGCTCAGGGGAGCCCCCACAGCAGACTCCGACGATCGCGGCGCCCGCCGCCCACATGCGGCCGGCCGCCGCCCCAAGGTCGGCCGGCGTCTCCGGATAGACCGTGACGCCATGCTCCACATGGGGCACTCCGGCGTTGGGCTTGCCGATGAGGGGCAGCGCCGGGACGGCCTCGTGCATGCGGGCGAGGGCGTGCTCGACCTCGGCGCTGCCCGTCCCGCAGTTGGCGCCGGCGGCGCTCACACCGAGATCCGCAAGCACCGAGATCGCGTCGGCGGGCCGGACGCCCATCAGCGTGGCTCCGCCGGTG
>Ga0187853_10003688_pt1 | contig 11695 bp, 10 predicted proteins | sample June2016WEW_6_10_2_FD_132417 | JGI IMG/M metagenome (GOLD analysis project Ga0187853, IMG submission 132417) | Peatland microbial communities from SPRUCE experiment site at the Marcell Experimental Forest, Minnesota, USA - June2016WEW_6_100 | ecosystem: Environmental > Terrestrial > Soil >... | reverse complement strand
TTCAGAACTCCGCTCGCGGTTGAAACCGTGCCTTTGCCGTCTTTCAGTCCGCCCTGCCAGTGTGCGCTGCCAATTCGCTGCATACGATCCTTTCTCCTGACTCCTGACACTCGGCCCGAGCCCGCGCCTCCCGTACAACCAGAGAACACACTAGACGCCCGGCCTCCGGGTCCATCAAGCATCATACGCCGAGCACGCATTTTCGGCACACGGGCACCGGAGTAGTGGGTCAGTTCCGGGTCGCCGACGACACGGCCGCAATCGCCTTGGCGCTTCCCGACGGACGGGACGGGTGCCCCGCCCTTTCACGAAGCGAAGGGTGGGATTGTTCCTGTGAATGTCATTGAGCTGCAGGAGAGTCAGAGATAGCTTCGCGCGATGCCTGGGACTCCAAACCAACCCGACAGTTGCACTTCATCACCTGCAGAAACTGCGAGCGGGTTCCTTGCAGCACCTGATCGGGAAGTTCGACAGCGCTATTTTTCGCGTTCCCAAACGAAACTGCTCACTTTCCCTTTGTCCGTCCAATTCATCGTCATCTCATTGTTGTCCAGCGCCAGATCGGCGGTTACCGGAATATCCGGTTTGCCACCTGGCTGGTGCGCAACCCCTTGCAATTGACGCCCCTTGAGGGTCAGTGAGTAATAGCCGGACTGCTCTCTGGATAATGCTTGCTCGCCGATATCTCTCATGTTGGTGTTCATCTTGATCGGGTTCATTTCCAGTTGGTTCTCTCCAACCACAACCATCTCCCAGGTATGCTTCACCCGTAATGGTTTCGAGCTGAAGACGAAAGTCCAGACTCCCGCCAGGGCGGAAGCTTGCAGTCCCTTGTTGGAATTGCTCCCCAGCTCCCATTCGTAGATCGTGTCCTGTGCTTCGCGGGCGTCGGCGGCGTTGGGAGCGAGCGTGATATAGCGCTTCATGTTGGCGATGGCGTCATCATACTGCTGTTTACTGGCCACCAACATGGCGAGATTGTAGTATCCCCGCGGCCACCAGGGCGCAATGGCCAAGCCCTTGCGAAAAAGTTTCACGGCTTCTTCGGCGCGCTCTTGCTTGGCCGACGCATCCGCCTGCACGAAGAAGCGGCGTGCTTCCTCCGGAAGACCCGGATCGGCCGGCAACTTGGGGTAGAGGCGCAGCAGGCCGTCATCCGACTGCTTCGCCAGCTCGACATCCTCAGCGGTCTGATCGACACTATCCCAATTGCCTTCGAGCTTGACTACAAACAGCGGCCGCGCCCGGGCTGACTCGTACAGGCGAAAGGCTTCGAGCAGGACTCCCGTCGACTCCGATTGCTTGGCGGCATTGATCTCCTCCCGCATCTTGCCGCGACGTTTTTCCACATCGTAGAACTCCAGGGCATGCTCGCCGCTGTAATGCATGCGGAGGCGCGGATCGAGCTCCAGCAGGCGAACCAGGTTGGCGCGGGCTTTGGCCGGGTTGTCGAGTTTCAGATACGCGCGGCCCTGTATGGTCAGACCGAGAGCCTCAAGTGTGTCGCTAGGAAGTTTGCCGAGGCAACGGTCGAGGTCGGCGATGGCCTCCTGGTACTTGCCAAGCTGGACCCAGGAGTCGCTGCGGTTCCAATAGGCATCTTGCCGCCCCGGATCGAATTCCAAGGCGCGGGAATAATCGCTTACGGCCTTGGCATACTCACGCTTTTGCGCGTAATAGAGGCCTCGGTCGTTGTAGATCCAGGCGGCGGTCCCAGCAGCCCCGGCCCTGGTGGTCTTGTCGCTGTATTCCAGCCCTTTTTCGACGTCCGCTACGGCCGCATCTCGCCTTCCGAGCTTGCATTCCGACGCCGCCCGTAACACATACCCCGGCCCGCCCTTGGGAAATTTGCCGAGAGCCTGATTAAGGACGGCGATCGCTTCTTCGTACTTGCCTTGTTTGAACAGCGCACTCCCGCGAATAGCAGAAGGGTCGGACGAAATCTTGTCATTGTCCGAAACGGCAAGGGCCAGCACCGACAACAACGGGAAGATACATGACACGACGACGGCAACTCGTATAAAGCGGAACATGGTTGGCCTTCCTTGTGTGTGGAGCCTACAGTGAAGGCGGGTGTGCCGCGTGAAACTGCGTCCCCTTGCTGCAGTACGCGATTCCGCTTCCCAAGACAGCGACTCCCCAATTTACGCAACCAGGCTTTCGACAGATGAGGAACTGTGGATATTAGCACCCTTATAACCGAAGTTAAACGGATTTCCACGTCTTACGACATGAAGCGTCTCCACGGTGACGCATGCCGATGCACGCGTCCTCCGCATCTTTGGCGCTTTGCGGCAACGCTGCGCCGCCGCAGGTAGGAATACCCGCAAGCTGGCTGCGAATCCGCCGAAGTGGTCCCGAAGTCCGCTTCTGGAAACTCAGCCGTGGTCAGTTGATGGGTCACGGGCAAACCGGAAACTTCCAGCGCGTCATTCAGAAAAATGTTTGAACAGGGTGAAGCGGAAACGAGGCGGCCACTGCAACGTGGCTGCCTCGTGCTGGGCTACTTCTTCTTTTTCGCGGGCGCCACCTCAACCACTGGAGGAGCTACTGGCGCAGCTTCCTGCTTCGTCTTGACGCCTTTCAGGTTCTTGTCGGCCTGCGGGGCGCATTTCTTGCATGACGCCATGTCTTTATTCCTAGCTCGAAGTGTCGTTCACGAACGACGCAAGCATGTTAGGGCAATTCCCGCCCCCGAAACCAAGTGCATATTTCTGAATCGACGTTCGAGCGGTCCGGGACTCGGCCTTTAGGGGTGCCAACCGCCGTGAACAATACGCTAATACTTTTATATACAATGATTTACGGCAACCTGGAGCCAGTGCGGGAAGGCGCTTTAGGGTAAGCCACCGGGTGGAGTCGCGTCACGGGCCAAAGAAAGCCAGTGCAATTTTGGTATCGGTCCGTTTGAAATGATTAAATTTAAAAGCCAAAACGTGAAAGTTGCTGTAAGCTAGCACCGTTAATTTTGCGCTCATTTGGGGATATTAACTTATTTTGTATTCAGTCATCATAGAAGTTACGGGCCGAACCAGGGGAGTAGCAGCGGGCACTTCGAAATTGCAGCATGAATTTCGCAGTGCGCGTATGGGCTGAAAGGGGCAATATCCATGGAATTCCAGGACAAGGTCATCAAGTGCATTGACTGCGGTGAAGATTTCATTTTCACGGCAGGGGAACAACTGTTTTTCCATGACAAGCAGTTCAAGAATGAGCCGAAACGTTGCAAGGGTTGCAAGGCAAAGCGGGGGCAGACACCCGGGGTGGCGCAGACGCCGGCACCACCGAAGGTGGAAACTCGCACTGTATGTTCGGGCTGTGGCAAGGAAACTACGGTTCCTTTCAGACCGACGCAGGGTCGCCCGGTTTTCTGCCGCGAGTGTTTCCAGCAAAAGAAAACGGCTAGCGCGGCCTCTGGTTAGTTGAGATTACAACTTTCGCTCTTCCATGGTTGTGCATCTCTGAATTGCACACGAGAGTTTTTGTTTGTGTCACTGTCATCCGCTGAAAACCCGCTACCACGGCCAATCTAGAACAAAATAACTCCAGATTCGAATTAAGAACCGGAAGTGAAGGTCAGGCTTCCGGGCCACACGTTTGCTTCCGTATGAACACGTTTACTTTTGCATAGAGATGCTTCTCGATAAAAAAGGCCCCGTTCGGCGTTAATGCCAAACGGGGCTGCCAGGGAGGGAAATAGGAGATGAACCGCACCGCCGCCGCGCGTGAATCCTGGTCCCGGACAAAGGAGCTAACCGATCTGGACCAGCCAGGCGAAAACAAGCGCGTTCGAGGGAACTAAGTGCAATTTCTTATCCAAAGTGATCGGCGCCGTATAACCCGCAATTGGAGGGCATTACAACACATACAGAACAGGGACGACCCTAATTCAGAGACACTATGAGTACTCAAAGTGAGTACCTGGATGCACAATTTAGATATCCAGCAGACACACCTCTTCGCTGTCCGCCGCCCACATTGTGCTTATCGGAACGGGATTGCATCCAAAAGGGAAAGAAGTGGCAACGCTATATGCCACTGTGGCAATTTCTTGTTAATCGTTGCCAACTCTTGTGGACCGAATTAATCGATCGTGGGCAATCAGCCTCCGGGAGAACGAATTGAGAACCCAACCTTGGCTGCTTCTGGTGTTTTTCTGCCTGTCGAGCTGTGCCCTCGTGGCGCAAGTCGCTCCCACTGTCGCGGTGCCGCAGGCCGGAGCGGCTACCCCCGCCATCGATCCGGAGCTGAACGGCATGCTGCGGCAGATTGAGCAGTTGGCTTCGAGCACCAACCTGGACATCGGCAAGCTGCGGGTAGACAAATGGAAGGCCGATTCGGCAAGCAAGCGGCAGGCGGAAGGCAACATCGATTCCGTGCAGAGAAATTTGACGGCTGCGCTCCCGGAATTCATCACGGCGGTGCGCAATTCACCGCGAAACGTAGCTCCTGAGTTTCGCCTCTATCGCAACTTGAACGCACTTTCCGACGTGTTGAACTCGATAGCGGAGTCGGCGGGGGCCTTCGGTCCCAAAGAGCAGTTCGAACGCCTGGCTGCCGACATCAACGGCTTGGATGCGGCCCGTACAGCGCTCGGAAAGCGCGTGGAATCCCTGGCCGAAGCGCAGGCGCTGGAGCTCGCACAGCTCAGGAAGCAGCTCCTCCAGGCTAGGGCGCAGCAGTCTGCCCCGGCCAAAACCGTCGTGGACGACAACGCCTCGGCGGCCAAGCCGAAATCCACTCCCCGCAAGAAGCCAAAACCAGCCCCGCAGCCATCTCAACCGCAACAATCTCAACCGCAGCAATCTCAGCCGCAGCAAACCCCGTCGCAGCAGTCCCCACTGAAGTAGTGAAAGCGAGATTCCGGTGGCTGAATTTCTTGCGAACCTGGCTGCCGCAAGCGGAGAGCCGACCGGCGGACGAGTGATCCTCTCGTTCTCGAAGATCAACGTGAAGGGATAGACTAGTGTAGCGTTCCAAGACCAGGCGGAAGCATCCAAATGGCGGGAAGCCGGGTACCGGGAATTTCTATATTGGACATGAAACAGGCGGATACGGCCGCTCTTGAACAGAAGATCGGCTACACTTTCAAAAAACGCGAATTGCTTGAACAGGCACTCACGCACAGCTCGCACGCCGGCGAGCATGGGTTATCCCGTGGACGCGAGAATCCGCCGCCAAGCCTGCCGCTGCTCGATCCTTTGACGGCGCGCGCAACACCACTTGCCGCGCAAGACAATGAGCAGCTCGAGTTCCTGGGTGATGCCGTGATTGGATTTGTAACCAGCCAGGAAGTGTTCCAACGCTTCCCGGACTACACTGAAGGGGAGCTCTCGAAGTTGCGGGCTCACCTGGTGAGCGCCCGTCATCTGGTCCACACCGCCAGGGAGTTGCAACTTGGCGAATATCTGAGGCTTGGACGGGGCGAGGAGAAAAGCGGCGGGCGCGGCAAGGCTGCCCTGCTGGTGGACGCTCTGGAAGCGGTTGTCGCCGCACTGTTTCTTGACGCGGGGCTGGAAGTAGCGCGCGATTTCGTGTTGGCTTGGGTGTTGAATCCCGAATTGGAGCGCCGGCAAGACGGAGCGGAGTCGCTGGTATCGCCCGATTACAAGTCGGAGTTACAGGAGCGGCTGCATGCATTGGGACGTCCCCAACCGCGGTACCTGCTGATTTCCGAAGAAGGCCCCGACCACAAGAAACTTTTTACGCTGGAGACGGTTATTGCTGACCCATCAGGCCATGTGGAGTTTTCCGTGCGCGGCCAGGGCATGACGAAAAAACGGGCTGGGCAGGATGCCGCGCGCGAGGCATTGGAAAAGCTGAACTCGATGTTGGAGGCGAAGTGAGCGAAGTCAATCAATCTTCCCTTCCCGAACCCGCGAGTTCCAGCTCAGAGCCAGCGCCTGCCGGTGCCGATGGCCGCCCGCTGTCTGATGACTCCGCCGCATTGCCGGAGCACACAACCTCGACTGGCGCCGCCGGCGAGACTTCAGAGACCGTTCCGCCGGCCGGGTTGCCCTTGCCGGACGCCGAGCAAGTGGCCGGCGCACCTGACGCGCAGCAAACATCGCAGGCCCCGGCCTACGCGCCTGGGAAAAAATCTCAAGCCCTGTGGACAAGTTCGGCACAGTCGCTGCTGATGACGATTGTGATCGCCGTGTTTGTGATCACCTTCGTCGTGCAAGCCTTTCAGATTCCCTCCGAGTCGATGGAGCGAACCCTGCTGGTCGGCGACTACCTGCTGGTCGACAAGTTGCACTACGGCCCGCCCGGGATCTGGGACTTCCTCATGCCATACAGGCCCATACGGCGCGGCGACATCATCGTGTTTCGCTATCCGGTGAAGCCGTCCGACCACTTCGTCAAACGCGTGATCGGCCTTCCGGGCGATCGCGTTCACCTGGAGAGGAAACGGGTGTACGTAAACGGCAAGCCTTTGACCGAGCCTTACGTGCGTGTCCGCCGCGGCTCGATCGAGGACTTCCGCGACAACTTTCCGGCCGAGCCGGGGCTCTACAACGACGTCACCGCCAGTTGGTTCCTGCAGATGCGCACGCTGGTGCGCGACGGAGAGTTGGTGGTTCCCGCCAATAGCTACTTCGTCCTTGGAGACAACCGCGACAACAGCCTCGACAGCCGCTACTGGGGGTTGGTTCCCAGGGAGAACGTTATCGGGCGTCCCCTGCTGATCTATTGGTCCGCCAAAGCCGTGGGCGGCGCGGACTCTGCCGAAGCAGCCCCGCAGGATGGTAAACTTTCCTCTTTGCGCCCTGTGTTCGAGCGCTGGCTGGGCATACGCTGGCGGCGAATGCTGCGTCTGGTGGAATAATGCCGGTCCACCGCAAGCGCGCCGGTGGAGTTCCAGGAAGACCCTTTGGCTGACGAAAAATTGAAAGTCGCAAAACGCACAGCAGACTCGACCACGGAAAAGCCGGCGTCGAAGCCGGCAAAATCCGGGGAAAAGCATGAGGAAACCACCTCGGAGTTCATCGCCTCACTGGCCTCCGTGCTGGTCGTCGGTCTGTTTATCATCACCTTCTGCCTGCAGGCGTTCGAGATTCCGTCCAGCTCGATGGAGAACACCCTGCTGATCGGTGACCACGTCTTTGTCGATCGCGTGCTGCTCGCGCCCAAGTCGAGCTGGTTTCCGGTTATTCCCTATCGCCAGGTTCAGCACGGTGATATCGTTGTTTTCCTTTCGCCCGCCGAAGCCGGCCTCTACGTGGTGAAGCGGATCATAGGGACGCCCGGAGACCGTATTCACCTGCGCGACGGAGTGGTTTACCGCAACGGGCAAGCGCTCCAAGAGCCTTATGTCGTTCACAATCGCGGCACTCCCGGCATTCCCGCCGTGGACCCTTATCGCGATAATTTCCCGGCCATCTCAATGATGGAAGGCGCCAGCGTCACGCCCGAGTGGCAACTCACCATCCGGCAACACCTGCAGGACGGCGACCTGGTGGTTCCCGAGGGCTCGTACTTCGCCATGGGCGACAATCGCGACGTGAGTTACGACAGCCGGTACTGGGGATTTATCCCCCGGGAAAACGTCATCGGCCGTCCCATGTTCATCTACTGGTCTTTCCAGACTCCGGCCAACCAATATAAGAAAGACAGCATTGCTGATCGGGTCGGATTCCTGGTGCATATCGTCTTCCATTTCTTCGACCAGACGCGCTGGTCCCGCATGCTGAAAGTGGTGCGTTGATGAGTGCCGTGCCAGCCGGGGAACCCCAGCCAGCGCTGGCTTCGCGCCGATTAAGAAAAAGGAGCATGCTGGCAATCGTGCTGGCCCTCCTGCTGATTGGGGTATCGGTACCGCCTTTCATCAATGTCAGCCGTTATCGCGCTCGCATCGCGGACGCGATCAGCCGCGCGCTGGGCAGGCCGGTGACGCTCGGAAGCATCAGCCTGCGGCTGCTGCCGCAACCGGGCTTCGATCTGGTGAATCTGGTGGTGGGAGACGATCCCGCTTTCAGTTACGAGCCGATCCTGCGGGCCGACGAGGTCACCGCTTCGCTTCGCTTGAGTTCGTTGTGGCGCGGGCAATTGGAGATAGCACGACTGCGCTTGAAGTATCCCAGCCTGAACCTTGTGCGCAATCCTGACGGCCAGTGGAATCTGGAATCGCTGTTGTGGCGCGCATCGCGGACCCAGACGGCGCCGACCATGGCTGGTCCGCAGCGCCGTCCGCGCTTCCCTTATATCGAGGCGGAGTCGGGACGCATTAACTTTAAGTTCGGTCAGGAAAAGAACGCGTTCGCCCTGACCGAAGCGGATTTCAAGCTGTGGAGTCCCGCCGAAAACGAATGGCGCACGCACTTGGAAGCCAAGCCTTTCCGCACCGATCTTCCCATCAATGACACCGGAGTGCTGCGCGCCGACGGCAGCTTCCGCAGAGCGGAGTTGCTGCACGACGTGCCCATGCAGATGCGGTTGAACTGGTCGAACGGGCAGCTTGGGCAGATCACCAGGCTCATCTATGGACGTGACCGCGGCTGGCGCGGCGGCGTCCAGCTCAACCTCTTGCTCGAAGGGACAGCCAGCTCACTCCAGCTTACCGGCGCCGCCAGTGTGCGCGATTTCCAGCGCTATGACATTTCCGGCGGCGGTCCCCTGCAGTTGGACGCGAAGTGTTCGGGAACCTTCCACTCGGAGGACAAGGCCATCCAGGGTCTGAACTGCCAGGTGCCGTTCGAGCGTGGCATGGTGAAGGTGGAGGGCCAGGTAACAGCCGCCACTCTGCACCCCTACAACCTGAAGCTGACGGTTCAGGACGTTCCGGCAAATGCGGTCACCACGCTCTTGCGGCACGACAAAGCTGATCTGCCGAACGACCTCTCCGCCGCCGGTGTTCTCAACGCCAGTTTCAACGGGCAGCGGGCCGAAGACGATGCCGAAGGCAAGTGGAGCGGCACGGGCGAGGGGACGGGAATCGTCTTGCGCTCGGCAACGCTCGGCAAAAATCTCGAGTTGGGGACGCTGCGCTTTTCCGCGGGATTCTGCCCCAACCCGCGCAACTGCGGCACGGGTCGGGGAGCCCTGCCTGCGCACCCGCCGCGACAGCGCGGCGCGGAACCGGTAGCGCAGGTGCGGAACCGGATCAACTTCGACTCGTTCCCGATTCCCCTAGGAGCGGCCACCGCCGCCAGTGGGTCGGGATGGATTTCGACCGAGGGCTACAACCTGCAAGTACAGGGGGACGGCGAGTTGAGCCGCCTGCTCCAGGTGGCGCGCGCAACCGGCATTGCCGGACCCCGTTTTGGCCTGTTCGGCGCCGCCAAACTGGATGTCGCGTTGAGCGGCGATTGGGTGGGATTCGTCAGGCCGCGAACCTTCGGCAAAGCGCAAGTCCGTTCGGCCAGGGCCGAGGTTCCGGGCATTGCCAGCCCGGTGCTTGTGCAGTCCGCACAGGTTGAACTGGCGGACAATCGGGTGCTCTTCCACAACCTTACGGCGCAGATCGGCAAGAGCGTGTTCACCGGCGAGGCCCAGTTTCCGCGCCGGTGCGATGACGTAGCATCGTGCGCCTCCGGCTTCAACGTGCAGGCGGAGACCATCAACGTGGAAGAGCTGAACGCGCTGTTCAATCCGCGCATGAAGCGGCAGCCCTGGTATAAGTTTTTCGGCTCGGGCGGCGAGGCCAGTGCCTTGGCAAGGATGCGTGCCTCCGGCCGGATTGCGGTCAAGCGCTTGCTGTTAGGCCAGCTCACCGCAACCAAGGTGAGCGCCGAGTTCAGGCTGGACTCCGGACGTTTGGCGTTGACCAGAACGAGCGCGGAATTGCTGGGCGGGAGCCAGACGGGCCAGTGGCAGGCCGACTTTACCGGCGATGCGCCGGTTTATTCCGGCAGTGGGAAGCTAGCCAATATCGCCGCCGGCCAGCTTGCGGGAATGGTTCGTGCAGCACTTGGAACAGGAACCGTGAATGGCACTTACCAGATTAAGATGAGCGGATGGACGGCGCGCGAACTGTGGAGTTCCGCCAGCGCCGCCTCCGACTTCGACTGGCGCAACGGATTGTTGCGCAACGTTCAGCTTGGCGGGGTGCCTTTGCAGTTCACCGACTTTGCCGGGCACATCGCGCTGGAAGGCGGTGTTTTCCGGATTCCCACCAGCAAAATGCAGAGTAGCGGCGGCATCTACGCCTTGAACGGTTCCATAACGGGTGGTGAGCTCGCCCTGCAATTCGAACGAGACAACAGCGCGGCGTATCGTTTGCGGGGTACCCTGCAAAAGCCACTGGTTGAGACGACGCCCGCGACCGAGGCCTCACTGAAACCATGAACTGGCTGAACCCATGAAATGGATTGTGGCGATCGCAGTTTTCCTGACCCTTTTGCCGACTGCTCATAGCCAGCGCGCGCAGCCGGCTCAGAGCGCGGATTCGCATAGCGCCGCTTACCGGAGCGCGCAGCGGAAACTGAACGAAATAGCCGAGAACGGCCGGCTCGCAAGGCCGCAGCCGAAAACCACGGTGCTGACCGCCGACGAAATCAATGCCTACCTTGCAGAGGGCGGCGTCGCTCTGCCTGACGGAGTGCGGCGGGTACGCTTCAACAGCGTGCCGGCGGTGGTGACCGCCGCGGCGCAAATCGACTTCGACCGGCTGACGGCTTCACGAAAGATTAGCAACCCGTGGATGGCAATGCTATTTACCGGCGTGCATGACGTTTCCGTCGAGGCGCAGGCGAGCGGCGGCAATGGCATTGGCTCGGTCCACATCGAGTCGGTGGCGATCGACGGCGTGACGGTGCCGCGGACGGCCATGCAGTTCCTGGTCGATTACTATTTGAGGCCGAAATACGGACCCAACGTCGGACTCGACAGCCGCTTCCCGCTGCCCGCGCATATCGATGCCGCCGTGGTCGGCAACAACCAGGTGGCAGTAACCCAGAGGTAAGCTCATTTGTCTATCAAACTGTTTTTCCTGTAAGCTGCCAATCGGCAGCTTTTAACGATTTCAAGGAGGCACTTATGCGTGGTAGCGAGAAAGTGATCAAAGAGCTCAATGACGCCCTCAGTTCCGAGTTGACCGCCATCGTGCAGTATATGGTTCAGTCGGAGATGTGCGCTAACTGGGGCTATAACCGGCTGGCGGGAATCACCAAGAAACGCGCCATCGAGGAGATGACGCACGCCGAGCACTTGATCGAACGCATCCTGTTCCTCGATGGCATGCCGGCGGTAACCGTGCCGCTGAAGCCTCAGCCCGGAACCGGCGTCAAGTCGCAGTTTGAAATCGGCCTGAAGGACGAACTCGACGCGATTAAGGCGTACAACAAGGCGAATCGCATCTGCCGGGACGAAGGCGACAACGGCACCCGCGAGCTCTTCGAAAAGCTGCTGCACGACGAAGAGAACCACGCCGATTATCTGGAGACGCAACTGTTCACGATCCAGGAGATCGGCATCGCAAATTATCTCGCGGAACAAATGAAAGACTAGCGTGGTGTCCCGGAGATACTTCGCATCGATTAAAACCCTCGTGAGTGTCATCCTGAGCGCAGCGAAGGATCTGCTTCTTTTTGCGTCTGAAAACAAAAGCAGATTCTTCGCTCCCTTTGGTCGCTCAGAATGACACTCCTAAACATTGATTGCTTGGTGCCCGTGGTCCGCACCGCTTCTGGCTAACCTGGGTGAACGCCGGGACAGCCAAGTTGGTACCCGACATTACATTCGAGAAGCAAAAAGC
>Ga0187853_10003686_pt1 | contig 11701 bp, 8 predicted proteins | sample June2016WEW_6_10_2_FD_132417 | JGI IMG/M metagenome (GOLD analysis project Ga0187853, IMG submission 132417) | Peatland microbial communities from SPRUCE experiment site at the Marcell Experimental Forest, Minnesota, USA - June2016WEW_6_100 | ecosystem: Environmental > Terrestrial > Soil >... | reverse complement strand
GCCGCACAACGACCCGAAGGCCGGGTCGATGCTCCACCCGCCGGTCAAGGCTGACGGCACACGCGAGGCGGACGACGACGCTGCCTACGAGCCACTCTTCGATCCGGCGACCGGCTTTGCCTCTCGTCGGATGTGGGACGAGGTGATCCGCCAGGAGGAGCACCGCTTCGCCCGCTACGGCCGCCCGGTGACGCTCCTCGTCGCGGAGCTCGAGGGCCCCGATGCACTCGCCGGAATGCTCGGCGAGGACGAAGCGGAACGGCTCATCCTGACCGTCTCGGAGACGATGCGGCGGAGCGCCCGCGCGGCCGATTTCTTCGCCCGCGCCGGGCGCACGCGCCTCGTCGCGATGCTGCCCGAAACGGACGAAGTGGCCGCGATCAACTACGTCGAACGGGTGCGCTCAGCGTCCGACATGTTGATCGAGGCCAGCGGGGTTGCCGTCCGCTTGGCGATCGGATGGGCGCAGTCGATGGCCGGAGTAGACCTCGCCGACGCCCTGCGCCTCGCCGACGACCGGATGAAGGCCGACTGTCGTCGCCAGCACATCCGCGCCGCACCCACGACGGAGCCGCCCGATCGACGACGAATATCGAGCTGGTTTGTGACGGTGACGAGGGGGGCTCGTGAGGGCCATGGGACCGGTCACCTGTGACAGCTCATGCGGATCGGAGGGCGGCGGCCGGAGGCGATCAACCTCCAAGCCCTCGCTGTCGCGGCTCAACGCGAGCATCGAGCCCGTCAGGTCGCTGAGAGGCTTCGGGTGGGCTCGGCTTGGGATGACGGTGATCTGGTGTTCTGTACCACCATCGAGACCCCACTCGACCCGCGCAACGTACTCATGCGTTCCAGAGCCATCTAGCGGCTGCAGGCATACCGCGTCGCCGGTTCCACGACCTCCGTCACTCGGTCGTGACGCTCGTCATGCTGCAGGGTGTAAGCGCCCGGGTTGTTCAGGAAATGCTCGGCCACTCGTCCGTCACGGTGACGCTGGGGACCTATTCCCACGTTCTCCCCGCCCTCAAGCGTGAGGCCGCCGACCGAATGGACGAAGCCCTAAGAGCTACTTCTTGAGGGGGTTGCTGCAGCCGTTGCTACGGTGGAGACAGATCGATCCCTCCCGGAGGTCGCGACGGAGCCATGTCACGAGGGAAAAGTTGGGGTGGCCTACGGGGGTCGAACCCGTAACCTGCGGATCCACAGTCCGCTGCTCTGCCGGTTGAGCTAAGGCCACCGCCGGGCCCCCTGGCGCGCCGTCTCACCGGGCCGCGCCGGCACACAGGGCGACGGGGAGTATAGCGGCTGCGCGACCGCGGGAGCAGGAGTTCATTGATCGAGGCGCATGAGCCGCGCGGCCGGCCGCAGACCCACGACCACTTCGCTGGCGGGTCGGTCAGGTACAGGGACGTGGTGTGACAGCGCGTCATCTTCGCGTCTGATCGGCTGGCTCGCCATCGGCAGCGCTGGACCACGGCTCCAACAACACGTCCAGGCCATTGTTTGTGCTGGTGATCTGCCTCGAATTCGGTAGGATCGGTTTGCTGGCCATCCAGGTACAGCGACGACGCACGATGGACGACTGATCCGAGTAGCCAGATTCGCCGGAGCGGCCCCCGTGGCCGCTGAGTCGGCGGGCTAAGGGCCCCCTGGGAGGCCTTTGCTCGTTCAGTCGAAGTGCTGGTCTGCCGAGCCGACTTCGCGGCCTGACATCTGACTCCGCGTGAATGGTCGGTTCCCCGCCCCCGCAGGCAGGGTTGCTCGCCGCCGCCGCTTTCCTCCTTTCGCACGGAGGGCTCCCCTGGACGATCGGCGGGGTTGAGTGGTACCAACTGAGGGGCCGGGGAGGACCTGAGGGCGGAGGCCGCGCGGCCGGACGGGTCCTACCGTTTCGGAGTCAGGTCCTCTCTGGATCAGGTCGATGTAGTGCCGGACTTCGTAACGCCCTCCGTTTCCGCCTCAGGCCGTCGACTGCGCAGGCTGCGTCTCGCCTGCGTTTCCCTCGCCCTCGCGGCCGTGGCCGTCGTCGCCACCGCCGGGACGGTCTTCGCGTGGGACGCCTCTGCCTTCAGCCCGGCCGATGAGCAACTCCTCTTCGCTCTAACGAACCAGGACCGCGCCTCGGCCGGCCTCAATGCCCTCGTCAACGACTCCTACCTCCACAAGGAGGCCGAGTGGCGAGCGCATGACATGGGCGTCCGCGACTACTTCTCGCACCAGATCCCGCCGGACAACAAGATGGTCTTCGACTACATGACGGCCGACGGCTACTGCTTCAAGGTTGCCGGCGAGAACATAGCTGTCAGCACGTATGGCGATGACGTCGCGACCGCCAACATCGAAGTCGGCTTCATGGGTTCGCCGACCCACCGTGAGAACATCCTCGGCACCTGGGCCGACATGGGAGTAGGCGCCTACAAGGCCGCCGACGGCAAGAAGTACTACGACGTCTTGTTCTCGATTCCCTGCAGCGTGACCGTGGCGACCCCGACCCCGGCCACCACCAGGGCGCCGACGCCCGCTCCCACTCGTAAGCCCACGCCCAGGCCGACTGCCAGGCCGATCGCGACGGCTGTCGCAACCGAGGCGCCCTCGACGGCCCCGACACCCGGTGCCACACCGTCGGATTCGTCAACTCAGGCGTTCGCGAACCCCACTCCAGGTTCCCGCTCCTCGAGCGCACCGAGTGACCCGTCGAAGACTGCCACTCCACCGCCGGGTGGACTGGTGATGCCCGCGACCCCTGCGTCGGGTGGGCCGACCAGCCTGCGGGTCTACCAGCAGCCAGTTTCTCAGGGCCCCATCGGCTCGCTCTTCCTGTTGCTGTTCGGCGGGCTTTTCGGTTGGTAGCCGGCCCGGCGTGCCGGACGCCATCCCCGAGCGGTGTGCGTGTAACCTCAGCCCGTCCGACTGGCTAGACTCGATCTGTGCAACCCGAGCAGCCCGACATGCGATGGAACGACGCCGCGCCATTCGGGTCGATAAACCCTCGCGGCAACGCCACGATTCTCGAAGCCCGGGATCTGACCAAGCGCTACCGGCTCGGCAGCGGCGACGTGGATGCTCTGCGCGGCGTATCGCTAAACGTTCGGCGCGGCGAGTTCGTGGCGCTGATGGGGCCGTCAGGCTCGGGCAAGAGCACTCTGCTGCAGCTCCTCGGCGGATTGGACCGGCCGACAAGCGGTGAGGTCGTGCTCGACGGCGAAGTCGTCAGCCAGCTCGGCGATCGCCGCGCAACTCGGCTGCGACGTGAGAAGACCGGTTTCGTCTTCCAGTTCTTTAACCTGATCCCGCTCCTGGACGTCTACGAGAACGTGGCCCTGCCGTTCACCATCGCCGGCATTGATCCGAGGAAGGGCGATACGGCCGTCCGCATCCGCGCCGTCCTCGAACTCCTGGATCTGACCGGCCGCGAGCACAGTCGGCCCGACCAGCTGTCCGGCGGGGAGCAGCAGCGCGTGGCGCTCGCTCGCGCCCTCGTGACCCGGCCGGCGATCCTGCTCGCCGACGAACCTACCGGCAACCTCGACTACGCGACCGGCGGAGAGATCCTCGACGAGCTGTGGCGCTCGTGCGACGAGCTTGGCCAGACGATCGTCCTGGTGACTCACGATGCGCGCGCTGCGGCCCATGCGGATCGTGTCCTGGTTGTCGCCGACGGTCGCATCCGCGACGAGATCGAGCTCGGCCGTCGCACCAACCGCGACGCTGGATTGCTCATCACCCGTCTCGCGCAACTGGGGCTCTAACCCGTGCGACGCCTGTCGTCGCTTGCCTGGCGCAGCCTTGGTGCGCGCAAGCTTCGCAGCATCCTGACCATAGCCGGCATCGCCCTGGGGGTGGCCGTTCTCTTCGCCTCGCTCTCGGCCGGGGCCGCGATGGATGCGGCCGTGAACAGGGCCGCAGCCGATGAGATGGGCCGCGCCGATCTTCGCGTCCAGGCACTCGAAGAGCGCGGCCTGAGCGGGGCTACCGTCGAGGTGATCGCCGGGACGTCGGGCGTGTCGATCGCCGCTCCCGCCCTTGAACGCAAGACGTATCTCGCCGCAGGCCTGAGCCAGACGACGTCGGCCGGCTTGCCGCCGCCGGTCACGGTCCTTGGCATCGACCCTGTGCGGGAGCCGCAGCTCCACGACATGCCCCTGGCCTCGGGCCGGTTGCTGGCCGCGGGCGACATTCAATCCGCCCTGATCACGCAGACCCTGGCCGGCCTGGAGAACCTGCGGGTCGGGGACTCGATCTCCCTCAACGGCTCCGTCGCAGCGGGGCCGCAGGCCTATCGGATCGTCGGCATCGTGGACGGCGACGGACCACTTCCCGAGGCGGATGGCAGGCTCGTGCTGATGCCGCTCGCGTCGGCCGGGGCTCTCTTCGGGACGGCCGGTGTCACCCGGGTCGACCTGGGCGTCGCCCCGGGTGCGTCGGTCGAGGAGGTGATCGGCGAGCTCGAGGCGAGTATCCAGACCGAGCCATATCTGCTCTCGCGTGCCGCGGACCTCGCAGCGTCGCTCAGGGCCGAGACGGTCGACTTCCGGAGCGCCCTCCTGCTCCTGGCGGCGGTGATCCTCTTCGCGGGCGCGTTCCTGATCTTCAACACCCTGTCCATGACGGTGGCGGAGCGGACCCGAGAGGTTGGACTGCTGCGCGCGGCCGGTACGACTCGCTCGCAGGTGATGAGGCTCATCCTGCTCCAGGCTCTTGCCCTGGGGATCGCGGGCTCCGCGGTCGGTGTCGCTGCCGGCGTCGGTCTGGCCGCGCTGACGCTGTCATGGCTGAGCTCTTCCGGCCCCATCGCGCTGACCGCACCCTCGCTTTCGGCCGGCTCGATCGGCATGGCCCTTCTGATCGGTATCGTCGTCACGCTCGCGGCGGCGCTCGAGCCGGCCTGGCGGGCCGGTCGCATTTCGCCGGTGGACGCCCTTCGCCGCGGCCCGACCGGCGCAGTCGCCGGGGCCGCCCGCCTCCGCTGGCTCTTCGTGGTTTTCGCCGTTCTGGCGGTGGCGGCGCTGGCCGTCTGGCCCGTCGGTCAGAGCGGCGGAAACACCGGGCCGGGCGTTCCGGCCGCCGGAGTGGGGTCAGGTACGTTGGGGCCGCTCATCATCTACGTACTGCTGCTCGTCATCGTCCTGCTCCTACCGCTGCTGCTCGGAGCGCTCGTACTGGCGGCCGGGCTCCCGTTTCGGGTCTTCCACAACGAGGAGAGGCTGGCTCGGAGCTCGCTGTCACGCGATCGCAGCCGGACGGCTCTGACCGCCGGCGCGCTCGTCGTCGGGGTGGCGATGGTGGTGGCCCTGGGGACGGCGGCGCAGGACGTGCGCCAGATCGGATCGAGCTGGCTGACCGAGACTATTCCCGGGAGCGAATTGCTGACGTCGATCCGGCCCCTCGCGCAGACGGATCCCATTCGAGGCGAGCTGGCCGCGATGCCGGGTGTCAAGTCCGTTTCGCCGATCGGGATCTTCGGCGTGCCGTACGTCTCCGGGGCGCCCAATGGCAGCGCCACGGGGAGGTCGGTCGTGCTCCAGGAGGCGGCGGCGATCGTCGGCCGCGACTACCTCGCCGATGGGCGCCTGAGCTTTGTTTCCGGCGATCCGAGTTCGGCTCTCGGTGCGCTCGATGCCGGTGGCTCGGTGATCGTCCCATCGTCGCTGGCGAATGCGGCGGGCATCCGCCTCGGCGATTCCCTCGAGTTCGCGACCGGCCCGTCGCCCACGCAACTCCGCGTCGTCGGCATAGTGGCCCATTCGATACCGGCCGGAGCCCAGGAGGCGATTCTCGTGGGCTGGTCCGACGCGGTCGGGGAGTTCGGCGTGGCCGGGGCCGATTTCTACGCGGTTCGATACGTCGCCGGCCAGGAGTCGACGGCGAGAACCGCGCTCGACGCGGCCGCCACCTCGTACGCCCTCGAGCCAAACGAGCTGGACCGCGTCTCCGGCGCCGTGGGCGACGCCCTGGACCGCATCTTCCGACTGCTCGATGCGCTGGCGCTGATCGCGGTCCTGATCGCCGGGCTCGGCGTGGTGAACACGCTGTCGATGAGCGTGCTCGAGCGAGTTCGTGAGATCGGCGTGCTGCGAGCGACCGGCATGACCAGCCGGCAGGTGTGGGGCATGGTGGTCATCGAGGCCGGTGTCCTGGGCGTCGTGGGGTCGATCATCGGCGCCGCAGCGGGACTGGTCGTCGGTGCCCTTCTCGTCGCTTGGTCGAGTGCAGGCTTCGAGTTCGCCTTCGATCCGCCGTGGCTCTCGATCGCCGCTGCCGTCTGCTTCGGCATCCTGACAAGCATCGCCGCGGCGATCTACCCGGCCGGCGTGGCCAGCCGGGTGTCGATTGTCAGTGCCCTCCAGCACGAATAGCGGGCCGGCTGTCGAGTCGAGCTTCTCCTGCTCGCGCCGATTGCCGGGTTTGCTACACTCGGCCCATCCGGAACAGGAGAAGAGTTCCCGGTTGTGCCAGCGCCGCAGCCCGCGCCGCAAAAGGATCGACGACGCATGCTCGCGACCCACCAGCTGAACCGTCTCCCCGCCGCGGAGCGCGGCATCACGATCGCCGATTTCCTGGTCCCAATTCGAATCGGCGAACGGATGAGCGCTCGGCTCCGCCACCTCGCCCTGATGTGTGTCGGCGCGGCCTTCATCGCTCTGACCGCGAGAGTGGCGATCTGGCTTCCCGACAACCCCGTCCCCATAACCGGGCAGACGCTTTCGGTGCTGGTCGTCGGCGGTGCCCTGGGCTTTCGTCGCGGCGCGATGTCGGTAGCCCTGTACTTGATCCTCGGTTTCTTCCTGCCGGTCTACGCCGGTGGGTCTCACGGCCTGAGTACGATCGTGAGCGTCGGATCGAGCGGCGTCGTGCTGGGAGCCCCGGGTGGTTACCTGGTGGGCTTCCTGGTGGCGGCGGCCCTGGTGGGGTGGCTGGCGGAGCTCGGCTGGGATCGGCACATCGGCGGCGCCCTTGGGGCGATGGTCCTGGGCGAGGTCGCGATCTACGCCATCGGCGTGACCTGGCTGGCGATCGCGGCCCACCTCTCGCCCCAGGTCGCGCTCGACAGGGGTTTCCTGCCGTTTCTCATCGGGGACGCGATCAAGCTCGCCATTGCGGCCGGGATCTTCCCCGTCGCGTGGTGGCTGGTCGGCCGAAGAGCGGACGACCGCTAGACGGCGGATCGAGCCTTCCACGGTTCCAGGAAAGAAAGGCCGATGCACGCTAAAGGCGCTCGCTCTGCCGCCCGGATCCGCTTCCGCCCCGGCGCCCACGCCGCCGGACGGCTCGTCAGCAACGTCAGAAAGTAGCCCAGTCGCCGGGTCGGAGTTTGCCGACGCCGAACAGGCCCAGGCAGGGCTCCAGGCCTTCGATCGCGACCGGGCCGAGGCTCGAGCTAGGCCGATTTGCGGCGGCGAACCGGCGAGGCGTCGGCCGTTGGCTCTGCCGAGACGACCCCGGCCGAAGCCGCTGCGGCCCTGCGGCCGGGCCCCGATCTTGCCGCGGCAATGGTTTCCGGCGCGGCGCCCGCGCGGGCGGCCCTGGCCGCGGCGACGCTCGCCTCAAGGGCTGCCAGGAGGTCCCCGACGCCGGCTACCGGGACGGCGGCCGGTTCGGCGATCTCGGCGCCTGCGGCCTTGGTCTCGATGAGGGCCAGGAGCGACTCGCGATACTCGTCGTGGTAGACCGACGGTTCGAACTCCCGCGTCATCGCATCGATGAGCTGCTGCGCCATGGCCAGCTCGGTGGGCTTGATCTCGACCTCTGATTCGGGCAGCGTCAGCTCCCCGAGCGAGCGCACTTCGTCGGGCCAGTAGAGCGTGGACAGGAGCATCGTCGAGGCGAACGGGTCGATGGCGGCCAGCTGCTCGCGGTCCTTCAGCACGATCTTGGCGATGGCCCGCAGGCCGCGCTGGGCCAGAATTCCCTTTAGCAGGTAGAAGGCCTTGCGCGCGATCGGCTCGGGCTCGATGTAGTAGGCGCCCTTGACGAAGCGTGTCGTCTCATGGCCGGAGTCGGCCGGGACGAACTGCTCGATCTCGATGGAGCGAACCGTCTTGAGCGGCACCGACGCGAGATCCTCGTCCGTGACGACCACGTACTGGCCCGGCGCAATCTCGTAGCCTCGAACGGTGTCGCTCCGCTCGATGTACGCGTCGTCGGTGGGGCAGTAGGTCTTCATCTGGATCCGGCCGTGGCAGTCGGCGTGGAGCAGGTTGAAGCTCACGCCCCTGGATTCCGTGGCCAGGTACAGCTTCACCGGGATCGTCACCAGGCCGAACTGGATGGCCCCCTTCCACATCGAACGCGCCATTGGATCGCTCCTTGCCCCGCGTTCCCTTCACGATGGGTCCGCGAGCCGTGAGCATAGCGCGGCATCGGGTGGCGTCCAGACGAGCCGCAGCATGTTCCGCGCGGTCGAACGGTCGGTCCGAAAGCGCCGCTCGTGTCGGCAGAAGCGGGCTCAGCGCGGGCGAAGTTCGGCCTCCGCCTCGGCCAGGCGGGCGAGAATGCCGTCGCGGAGGCGATCCAGACCGGCGTAGACTTCCTTCGCGCTCGTGCCGATGGACGTCAGCGTCATCTTCAGGGCACGAAGCATCTCGAGTTGCTCGCGGACGCCCTTGAGCGCCTCAGCCACCGCTGCGGCATCAACCTCGACGTCGTGGTCGCGCAGCGTCTGCAGCGCCAGCAACCTCGCCAGCCGAACCGCGGCCTCGAGAGTGGCGAGGTCGGGTGTGGCCGGGTCCAGCACGCAGTAGACGTCACCGGCTCGAACGTCGAATGGGGCGATGCCGGCCGGGGCGTGGGCCGGGGTGAAGACGACCAGGGCGACGGCCGCGTCGCGGTTCGTCCTGGCTTCGCGCAGCTCGTCGCGCATCGCCCGGCCGGAGACGTAGCGATCCTTGCACTCGACCACGACCCGCAGCTCGGCCGCGGCAGTGGCCTGGGCGTTGAGCGTCAGCACGAAGTCGCCCTTCTTCGAACTCATGAGCGCGCCCGCCTCGGTGCCGGTTCGCTCGAGGATGTCGCCCGAGCCGCGTGCCAGGTCTCCCAGCAGCCCCTCGACGGTGCCCTCGAAATCCCCGCCTTTCGCGGAGCCCTTCATTCGCTCGGATGCGCGCGCGGTGCCGGCCGCCTCGAGCGCAGAGAGCCGCTCGTTCAGCCTGGCGAAGCCGTCTGCCATCTCGACGCGGAACTGGTGCAGCGGCGAGCCGAGCCGGGTGGGATCGAGCAGCTGGGCGAGCCGCGACGCGTCACCGTCGAAGTACGTGCCCAGCAGAACCTTCATGCGGCCGATGGCGCTGTCGCGTTTCGCCTCGTCGAAGAGGTCGTCAACGAAGCCTCTCAGCTGGCCCTTGTCGCCCAGGAACCGCTCGAGCGTCCGCGGCAGCCGCCCCTCCCCGTCGGCGAAATTCTGCCGCAGGACCGTGTCCAGAGCCGTGGCCGCCTTCTCATTGGCGGCCTCCGTCTGCCGCAGCAGGCCCTGGAACTCGGCCCGGACCGCATCCACGTTCACCGCTACGCCGACGCTCTGGATCGCCGTCAGGCCGACCCGGAGGGCGCGTTCCACCAGTGCGACGTGCTCCTCCCGCGGCCGATCGGCTACGAACGCGGCCAGCGCCGGGTCGTCGAGAACGAGGTGTTCCAGGACGATCCGACCGCCCTCGACCCGGACGCTCGATTGACGGCCGGGTGCCCCGGGGAGCTGTACCAACCTGACTGCATCCACGGCCTGAGCCTGCGGCGGGCCCGTGTCAGCTAGCCTGTCACGCCAGGCCCGAGCCGGGCGCGTTTCTCCCGCGGCGGCTCCGGCAGTGGCGGCAGAAGATGTGAGCGGCCACCGATCGCCATGGCTGCCACAGCGCGGCGATGACTTCCAGCCAGGCGGGGTCGATGGGCCGGCCCGGACGGTTGCAACCCGCACCTTCACGTAAACGGCAATGTTGAGTACAATGCCGATGTGAAGCCGGACGGGGACACTGCAGTTCAGGACGCGCGGTTGCTCCGCATCCACGAGGCCGCCGCCGAAGTCGGGTTGACGCCTCGGTCGGTTCGCTACTACGAGGAGCTGGGACTGCTCACGCCGGCGGCGCGCTCGGGGGGCGACTACCGACTGTACGACGAGACCGACGTCGAGCGGCTCCGCTTCATCAAGGGGCTCCGCGACGATGCGGGCTTCTCGCTGGCCGAGATTGCCCAGCTCCTTGAGGACGAGGCGGCGCGCGAGCACGGCCACGCCGCCTACCACGCGACTGCTGATCCGGCCGAACGCATACAGATTCTGCGCGACAGGCTCGTCCGCTACGACCATCAAATCCAGATGCTTCGAAGCAAGATCGGTCGGCTGGAGGCCATGGTTGGCGAGACCTCGCGCCGCAGATCCCAGACGGCCGAGAAGATCAGCGAGCTCGAGGCGCACCAGCCGTGAGGAACCCCGTCCGCGCGATCGTCAATCCGGCCCGGTCGAGCTATCGGTGGTGGGTCCTGGCCGTGACCAGCGTCGGCGCCCTGATGGCTTCGTTGACCGGGGGCACGCTGATAATCGCGCTGCCCGAAATCCTGCGCGACCTCCACACCGACATCTTCAGCTTGCTCTGGATCGTCGTCGGCTACACGCTCGTAGCGACCGTGCTGGTTCTCAATGCCGGGCGCGTTGCCGATATGGTCGGCCGGGTGCGCTCATACACGCTCGGCTTCGTCATCTTCACGGCTGCCTCGATCCTGTGCGCCCTCGCGCCCGATGCCCCGCAGTTGATCGCCTGGCGTCTCGTCCAGGGCGTCGGCGGCGCGCTGCTGATGGCCAACGCCACCGCCCTGGTCACCGACGCGTTTCCTCGTCGCGAGCTCGGCCGTGCTCTGGGCATCAACGCCATGGTCATCGGTGCGGGTGCGATCATGGGCCCGATCCTGGGCGGCTGGCTGACCGGCTTTGGCTGGCGCACGATCTTCTGGTTCAACGTCCCGATCGGCGTTCTCGGCATCCTCGGCGCGGGCCTGATCCTGGTGGAGGGCATGCCTCATGGTCGACGCGTGGAGATCGACTGGGTCGGCTCGGTGCTCTACTTCGTCGGCCTGATGGGGCTCATGATGGCCCTGGCATTCGGGGGCGTGTACGGCTGGACGACCTGGTGGGTCCTGGGCGGGTTCCTTGCCTTTGTCGTGGCCGCGCCGATCTTCCTCTGGGTCGAGGCCCACCACGACGCCCCGCTGCTCGACCTGTCGCTCTTCCACGACCGGCTGTTCGCCATGGGCAACCTGACCGGCTTCCTCAATGCGATCGCCCGCAACGGAGTGCTGTTCCTGCTGGTGTTCTACCTGCAGGGCGCCAGGGGGGAGGACCCCGTCACGGCCGGGCTCATGCTTGCGCCGCTGGCGATCGGGCTGGTGGTTCTCTCGCCGATAAGCGGCATCCTGGCCGACCGCTATGGCTCGCGCGGGCTTGCCACCGCCGGCATGGTGATCACGGGCCTGGGCCTGGCAGGGCTGATGACGCTCGGCACGACCACCCCTTACTGGCAGCTGGCGTTGTGGCAGCTTGTCGTGGGCGCGAGCTCGGGGATCTTCAACTCGCCGAACACGAGCGCCGTGATGGGCGTCGTGCCGCCGGATAAGAGAGGTGTCGGAGCGGGCACGCGCATGATGCTGATGCAATCCGGGTTCGTCGTCTCGATTGCGCTGGCGATAGGCCTGGTGTCGGCCTCGATGGACCCCAAGGTCCTCG
>Ga0187853_10003673_pt1 | contig 11720 bp, 9 predicted proteins | sample June2016WEW_6_10_2_FD_132417 | JGI IMG/M metagenome (GOLD analysis project Ga0187853, IMG submission 132417) | Peatland microbial communities from SPRUCE experiment site at the Marcell Experimental Forest, Minnesota, USA - June2016WEW_6_100 | ecosystem: Environmental > Terrestrial > Soil >... | reverse complement strand
GCCGCCGGGCCGGGTTGTCCGGTGGGAGGCGGGATGGTGACGACCAGCGCCTGGATTGCGCCGGTGCTGTTGTAAACCGTGGAGAGGCCGGAACCGTTGTCCGCAATCCAGAACGGGCTGGTGGCGCTGAAGGAAATCCCCCACGGATTGACGAGGTTCGTGTCGGTGACATCGGCGAGTCCCGGGAGGTTGGAAACCAGGTTATGCTGAATAAAGGCATTTTGGGCCTGTGCTGGCAGGGCCAGCAGGCAAAGAGCCTCGAGGCCCAAAGCGAAGGCCATCGCCCGGACGGAATGCCGCTTGTATGCCGGGGCCGTTTCCACGGAGGCGCGGTTTTGTGAAGGCGTAGTGATCAAGGTCGTTTTCATGATGCTCTCGGATTGGTTTTTTGGCTTAAAACTTAACTTACTCATTACCATTAGAGGAACCAGGCAAAGAAAGGTTCCCGGCAGACGGGCGTTTTTTTTGCCGGGACGTTGGCGGTGGACTGGGGGCCCGCTCGCCGAACTCCGTTTCACGGCATCAAGTGTCTATCCACCACGGCATTGGATCGGGCGCCCGCATCGATCCACCGGCTCAGGACAGCGATTTCGGCTGGCTTGGGTTGCGGCTTACCCTCCGGCGGCATGTGGCCTTGGTCGCCAAGCGGCAAGAGCAGGCGTTTCATGAAAGACAGCACCTACGACGCTTTTTCTTTACTTGATCCGTGCCGTAATGGCTGACCCCCGCCCACGGCGGTTCCCCGGCGCAACCGCCCCGGGGTCGTTCCGGTAATCCTCTTAAAGAGCCGCGAAAAACAAGAGCGGCTCGAAAAACCACATGAACGGGCCATTTCGTCCACATTCATCTCCCCAGTCCGCAGCTTCTCCGCGCAACACTCAAGGCGCCTCTTTCGGATGGATTCGAACAGCATAGGCGGCGCCAACGCCGTTCTGGCCGGCCAAGGGCGGGGGGTTCTTTTTGCCCGGTCTTTCGCGCCTCTGGGCCCTTACGGAATTGCCACAAAAAAACCGCTTTTTGATCTAGCCGAGCACCAGGGACTCATTTATATTAGGCTGCATGCCCAATGAGTTCAGAACCGCATAACGGCGAAGCCCTCCGATGACAACCATGACAAAACAATGACAATGAGTGCAATGACAATGAGCGGAAGGCGCGGGACCCGCCACCTTCGGGGCCGAGCCTCTCCAGGCAGCGGCCCGATGGCCGGCAATGCCCGCCTCGGTTTCACCCTCATCGAGCTGTTGGTGGTGATCGCCATCATCGCGATTCTGGCAGCGATGCTGCTGCCCGCCTTGGCCAAGTCCAGAGCAAAGGCCCAAGGCGTCCAGTGCCTCAGCAATACCAAGCAAATGACCCTTGGTTGGTACTTGTATGCGGATGACAGCAACGGCATCTTCCCACGCAACTGCAATGAGGGTGACCAAACCATCAACAGTTGGGTTCTGGGCATCCTCGACTGGACCCCCAACTCGCCCGACAATACCAACCGCTCCGAGTTGATGCGATCCCAGATGGGCCCCTATGTAAAGAACGTCAGCGTTTACCACTGCCCCGCCGATGTTTACACCTGCACTGAATTTGGCCAGCAAATGCTGCGCGTGCGCAGTTGCTCCATGAATTGCTACGTTAACGGCTATCTGCCGGACACGACGCCGGTCACCGGTTGGAACATGTACCGTAAAATGACCGACATCACCAACCCGAAGCCTTCCAATCTTTGGGTTTTCGTCGATGAGCATCCCGACAGCATTAATGACGGCTGGTTGATTGTAAGTTGGGCGATGGGCGGTCAGTGGAGCGACATGCCGGCCTCGTATCATAATGGAGCCTGCGGCTTTGCTTTCGCCGACGGGCATAGTGAAATACACAAATGGCACGACCCCGGCACCCTCATGCCCGTGACGAAGGTGACCTACGGCGGAAACCATGCCGGCGGGAAGAATGACCTCCCCTGGGCGCTCCAGCACAGCTCCGCCACGACTCCGTAGTGAAGGCGTGTCATACACGGTCGCACCTGGAGGCCGCTTGGTTTAGCGGGCGGGGATCTCCGTCTCACGGCCTCGAGGGCGCATCCGCCACGGCATTGGAGCGGGCGCCCGCATCAATCCAGCGGCCCAGCACGGCGATTTCGGCCGGCTTGGGTTGTGGCTTGCCCTTCGGCGGCATGTGGCCTTCGTCCTCAAGAGGCAGGAGAAGGCGTTTGATGATGAGGCTTGCCGCGGCGTTCCCGGCGACGATTGCCGGCCCGTCCTCTCCGCCTCGGAGCAAGGAGTCGATCGAATCCACGCGCAGGCCCCCCTTGCGCTTTTGGGCATTGTGGCAGGCGCCACAGCGGGCTTGCAGAACAGGCTGGACTTCGGATGCGAATACCCCGGCTCCCCAATGTGGCGCTCCCCGAGGAACGTCAGCGCTCTGTCGCCCGAGCAGGGCTTTGATTGAGGGCAGAGCGTAGCGCGTGAGGTAATCGCTCCCGTGCGTCAGGGAGCCGCCGAAGTGGCCGGTGAGCGCAAGGGCTGCGGCGCTCGAATAAAGGAAGACAACATACGCCCGCGTCCACCCCCGCCAGTGGCACAGGGCCACCAGCGCGCAAAGCAAAGCGGTGGCGAAGCCTAAGAAGCGGTGCACTCGCAGGATGCCGCCGTCGTACTCGCCCGATTGTGAAAGCAACCAGCCACACGCGGCGCTGACAAGGGCCGACGGAACCAGCAACGCCAACACGTAAACGGCGCAGGCGTTCGCGCCGCGAAACCGGCGGAAGCAGGCAAGGCTCTCCAAGGCAACCAGGAGAACCAGGAAGCCAATGGGCAGGTGAACCAGCAGGGGATGGAATCTTCCTAGGAACAGGACAATGTTCGGGGCCTCGTTCATGAGATTTAAGAGGAATGAGCGCCTCATTGGTTCCCGGAATAGGCCGCCGACCCAACAGGTTGTATGTGCGCTGGACTTTATCCATCGACCCGGCACGGTGTGGCCATCCGAAGTGGTTTATCAGATCATCTGTGGGTTTTCGGCTGTGCGGCTCTGGTGCTAATAGAGAAAACTCCGCCGATCTCCGGCGCCCCGAAGGGGCAACGAGATAATAGCCCTGGGCTACTATCATGTCGTCCCTTCGGGACTTGGCTTTGCACAGTGAGGACATTGCTCGGCTGCGAAACATTGCCGTAATCGGGTTGCTCAGCGGCGATCTCTGGTTATCGATGTCAAGGGCCTCGACGGTTATGGTGCAAGTGGTTCCTTGCGTCAGGTTGATGACGGTCCATTCGCGGTTGGACCGATCCGGTTTCATCATTGACACTGCGGGCACGGGGTGGTCCGATTCGGTGTGATCGCCGCCCGGAGCATCATGAATTGGAGCAGCCTGTCTCGATTGCGCGCGCAGGCCGCCGTCGGCGCCCTTGGCCTCCACGCCGGACTCATCAGCCTGTTGTCAGCGGCCTCCGCCGCGCAGGGGTCCCCTGCCCTGTCCGGAGATCTCTCACCCGGCGCCCTGGCGATTTCCCCGGATGGGGAATCCCTTTACGTTGCCTGCGCCTCGGCCAACCAGGTGTTGGTCTTCATCAGCTCACGGCGCGCAGTCACCCGTCGTTTGACAGTCCCAGGCTCGCCTTCGGGGCTGGTCCTCTCGGCTGATGGCAAGGGGCTCTTCGTGACCTGTGCGGCCCCGGCAAGCGTGGTTTGCCTCGTCGAGCTGCCCAGCGGCAAAGTGCTCAAGACGCTGGCCGCCGGCCACACGGCGCTGAGCCCGGTGCTCAGTTCGGACGGCCAGGCGCTTTTCGTCTGCAACCGGTTCAACGACGCGGTATCGGTGTTCGACCTGAGGCAGGACAAGGAGGTGGCGCGAATCGGCGTGGCCCGCGAGCCGTTTTCGGCGGCGCTCACGCGCGATGGCCGGTTTTTGCTCGTGGCCAATCATCTGCCCAAGGGGCGCAATGACCTGAGCTACGTGGCTGCAACGGTAAGCGTCATCGATGTTGGCCGGCGCAAGGTGGTAAAGGAGCTCCGCCTGCCCAATGGAAGCATCAACCTGCGGGACCTCCGCGTCTCGCCGGACGGCAAGTATGCCTGCCTGGCGCAAACCGTCGGCCGGTTCCAGGTCCCGGTCACGCAGCTCTCGCGGGGCTGGGTCAACACGAGCGTCCTGACGCTCATCGACGTGGCCAAAATGGAAGTGCTCAACAGCGTGGTCCTGGACGACGTGGACTGCGGCGCCGCCAACCCCTGGGGGGCAGCCTGGTCGGCAGAGGGGCGGCTGCTCTGCGTCACCCACGCCGGCACCCACGAGCTGAGCATCATCGATTTTCCCGCCCTCTTGAGAAAGCTCGACGCACTGCCCGCCACGCCTCCCCCAGCCATGGCGAACCGCGACGCCGCTTCGCGTTGCGCCGCCGATGTGCCGAACGACCTCTCATTCCTCCATGGCCTGCGCCGCCGAATCAAGCTCAACGGCAACGGTCCCCGCGGGCTGGTCCTGGCCGGCCCTCGCGCCTTCGTCGCCAGTTACTTTTCCGACAGCCTGGACGTGGTGGAGCTTTCCGCCCGAACACCTGCCGCTGAGGGCATCCAGCTCAATCCCGGCCACCCGCTGACGAGCCTCCGGCGGGGTGAAATGTATTTCAACGACGCGACCCTCTGTTTCCAGGGGTGGCAAAGCTGCGCCAGTTGTCACGACGATGACGGGCGGGTCGACGCCCTCCACTGGGACCTCATGAACGACGGCATCGGCAATCCCAAGGACACCAAGAGCCTGGTCTGGGCCCACCGGACCCCGCCCTCGATGAGCCTGGGCGTCAGGGCCAACGCCAGCATCGCCGTCCGCAACGGCATCCAAAACTCCCTGGGCAGCATCCAACCGGAGGAAGTGCCCCAGGCCATGGACGAGTGGCTCAAATCCCTCGAGCCTGCCCCCAGCCCATACCTGGTCAACGGCCGGCCTTCCGAGGCCGCCCGGCGTGGCGAGATTCTCTTCAAAAGCCCGGAAGTGGGATGCGCCAACTGCCACGAACCGCCGCTCTTCACCGATCTGCGCTCCTACGATGTCGGGACGCAAAATCCCTTCGACAAAGAGGCCAGGGATTTCGACACCCCCACCCTCCGCGAACTCTGGCGCACTGCTCCCTACCTCCATGACGGCTCCGCCCCCGCAATGCGCGACGTCTTCATCACCCGCAATCCCAAGGACCAGCACGGCAAAACCTCCCATCTGAATCCGGGGCAGGTGGACGATTTGGCCGCTTACTTGCTCTCGCTCTGAGTAGCGGCGGCCAGGGGCGAGTGTCGAGGGCAGGGCCGTTGACAACGTCGTCTTCTGGAGTGCGCCGGCAGAGCAAAGCGGCGACGGCGCTCGCGGCGGCCCGGGACCTCCCAGAACGCCAGACGCTGCCCGAGCCAAAGCGGTGTCGCGCTCCGCTTGCCACCGCACGGCAAAGCGGCCTGCCCGAGACGGCCCCACTTTGTCACTCGCAGCAGGTCAACGTGGGTGTGATTAAAAGCGTCGGGCATGGGCCGCGGGGGTTTTGCCCCGGAGGGACATCTGGCAATAGTCCGGCGTTTCAACGCCGGGAAGGCCAGAACAGAGACCCTCGTCCCGAAGGGACGACTGAGAATACTCGTTGCCCTCACCCGTCCCTTCGGGACGGACTTCTCTTTCGGTTCGCCGACCCGGCGTTGAAACGCCGGGCTATTCTCGGAAGCCCCTCCGGGGCAAAGAGGCGCCGTGAGCTGACCGACGGTTTTGATCGCACCCGGTCAACTCCTGCGCCTTGACTCACCACCGCCGCCAAGGTATCATGCCGGACATCCCTTGCAGAGGGGCCGATGTAAAAATGGATGTGAAAGAGAATCTCAGAATCGCGGTCCTGGCGGTGTTGCTGGCCGCCGGCTTGGCCCATGGGGCAACGAACGCGACCCAGGTGCAAACGGTCAACTTTACGCTAACGGCCACCGTGCAGGGTCCCTCCACCGCTGCCGGGTCCACTTGCACTACCGCTTCGCTCGCGACCAAGGACGTGATTGCCGCGCTGGGCAAGGCGCGCAATAAGGCCTTCTCTTCCAAGGCCCAGTTGGTGCTCCTCGGCGGTTCGACCGGTAGTCTCATGTTCTATGTTCGGGATGCCGTGGGCAAAACGAACGTGGATACCCTCGTGAACGACAGTTTCTCGATGAACACGCTGGGCGCGGTCACACAAACCACGACTTCCAAGGGCAACGCAACCACCGGCTCTGAATACGAGGTTGGCACGCTGGAGGTTCAGACGCCGAGCCTCGAGATGTCGCTCTACAGCTATGGCACCCAGACGCTCGGCACAGGAGCGCTCACTGCCTCCGGCTTCGGCGCCGGCACGGTTGGCGCCAACCAGGCCATCTTCAAAGGCACGGTCACCTTCTCCTCCATAAAGGCCCAGTGACAACACTACAGAGGGACGGCCCCTCACGGCCCTCTCCCCATCGGATGGGGAGAGGGAGCATGGTTGGCCGCCACATACTGTAGGCCAACCTGACGACGGGGTAGTATATAGCAGCCGCGTGCCGTACGAAGCGGGATCGGGCCAACAACGAATTCTGCCTGACTCCAGCCTCTGATGTTTCATGCGGCCCAACTCCGGGGCCGCTCTTTTTTCCTTGTGTCACTTGGCATTTGCCATTACCCATTGCACCCGTATGGCAAAACCATTAACCAAATCTGACATTGCAGTAGCTCTGGCTGAAACAGTCGGAGTCACCAAAAAACAAGCCACCCAGGCGCTGGAAGCGCTGGCGGCCCTGGCATACAAGAACGCCAAGAACAAGTTTACCATCCCCGGTTTAGGCAAGCTGGTGCTGGTGAATCGCAAGGCTCGCATGGGCCGGAATCCAGCCACGGGACAGGCCATCAAGATTGCGGCCAAGCGGGTGGTGAAGTTCCGTGTTGCCAAAGCGGCCAAGGATGCGATTCTGGGCACCAAGTAACTCGAGGCCTCACCTATGAACATTACCAACTTGTCTGCGGAACAACTCCGGAATGCGGCCGACCTCAAAGAGAGAATTGACGCGCTGCAAGAAGAATTGACTGAACTTCTGGGTGGTGAAATCCCCGCTCCTGTCCGGGTTGCCATTGAAGCCCCTGCAGGGCCGAGGAATGGGAGGAGAAAGCGGAGAAAGAAGGTCAGTGCCGAAGGCCGTGCGAACATCAGTGCGGCGGCGAAGGCAAGATGGGCGGCACGGAGGGGCAAAAGTCCAGCCGAAACGATCCCGGCAACTGAAGCGGGAAGGCCACGGAGGAAGAGAAGCGCGGCCTGGAGCAGGGCACTCTCAGAAGCGATGAAGGCCAGATGGGCCAGAGCCAGGAGGGCGGGCAAGTCGAGTCTGTAAGGTCCGTTGCGGGGCAGGCGCGCGGGTTAGAGTTGGCTGAGTCTGACGCCTTCGCGGTGCAGGAGGGTGGCTTCGATTCGCGGGACGTACATTTGGGTCTCGGCAGGGAGATGAGGAGCGATGGCGTCGAAGGTGGCGGCTTTGCGCTCTTGCAGGAGCCTATCGACGGCGCCTTGGCCCGCGTTGTAGGCGGCCAGGGCCAGCCGCCAATCATTGAAATGGCCGTGCAGGTAGCGCAAGTATTTGGCCGTGGCGCCGGCGCTTTTCTCGGGTGTTAGGCGCTGATCCAAGGGCCAGCACCTCAGGCCGAAGCGTTTGGCGGTGGCGGGCATGAGTTGGAACAGGCCCGCGGCTCCGGCCGGACTGCGCGCCCTGGGGTCAAAGGAGGATTCCACTTCCGCAATCCACACCAATTCCGGGGGGACCTTCTGAGCGGTGAAAACCTCCTTGAGCCGCGGCACGTAGGTCTTGGCGCTGTCCGGCCAAGGGCGCTGGGCAAGCTTTTGTATCCAGATTTCCCGTTCCTGTTGCGGACTGGGGTTGGGAGGGAGTTGGGGAGGCTGACCGGGAGCGGGTTTGGGGGGCTTGATGATGAGGCGGAGCTGGTCGGCGACTTCGAGGTAATCCAGTTGGGTTTTGAGCCAGAGGGCGTAGGGAAGCGTTTCCTCATGGCGCTGGAGGATGGGCAGAATCGCTGAGGCGGTGCCCCTGAACGCGGCCAGGTCGATGACATACTCGCCCTGGAGTTGCTTTTGGAGTTCATCGAATAGCTGCTTAACCTTCGCCTGGTCCTGGTTTTGCAGGGCCCGCAGGACGTCCTCGTCCAGATTCTGCCGGGCCCATTCCCCGGCGGACTGCATGAGGTCGTCCAGCGTGATGGATTCATCCTGGGCTCGGGCGTGGATTTCGCTCAAAAGCAACAGCATGAGCAGCCCAATGATTTTCATGGCGCGGAGCCTAGTGTGACGCCCCCGAAAAAGCGATGCATTTGTGGCGGGGCGCACGACAGAGGGCGCATCCCGGCCTTGTCGAGGGCGGCAGATGCCGCAGGGCGAAAACCGTTAAAACGCTTGGCATGCGTTCGTTCGGCACGTAACACCCCGCTGAAGCAGGGTGTCAATGAGATTTGGGGGGAGGCCGACAAAGCCCGGATGCGGCCATTCTTGAGCTGGGCCGCATTCTTCGCTTGCGAAGGCCCGGCATTCACTACATTCTCTTTTGGTGTGAGAGCGCCGGCTCGAATGGACAACTGACCTGGCCCAATCGTTAGTGACCTGTTATGAAAGAGAATCAACCTAGTGAAATTCGCAACGTTGCCCTCGTAGGCCATGCCTCGTCCGGAAAGACCATGCTCAGCGAGTCGATGCTGGCAGCCGCGGGCGTCATCAACCGGCTGGGCAGCATTCCCGCAGGTTCGACCGTATCGGACTATCATGAGAGCGAACAGCACCGCCAGATCTCGGTATCGGCCACACTGATGCACTTTGAATGGCAGGGCAGGAAGGTCAATGTGCTGGATTGCCCGGGCTATGCGGATTTTATCAGCGAGGGTTTGGGAGCGTTGCGCGTGAGCGACCTGGCGGTAGTGGTGGTCCATGCCAATCACGGGGTCGGCGTGGGGACCGACGCGATGTGGAAGTATGCCACCGAACTGGGCATCCCGAAGGTGATCGTGGTCAATGGGTTCGACAAGGAAGAAACCGATTTCGAGAAGACGCTGGCCCAACTCCGAGAGCACTATGGCGGGCGGGTTTTCCCGCTGGCGGCGCCCGTCAACCCGGGGCCAGGGTTCAACCAGGTGCTCGATGTCCAGCGCAATGCCGTCCTTACGTACGCCGGCGACAAAAGCGGCAAGTTCACCGAGGCCCCCGCCGCCGGGCCGCTGGCCGAGCGGGCCTCGGGGTTGCACGGCCAGCTCATCGAATTCATCGCCGAGTCCGACGACGGCCTGATGGAGAAGTTCTTCGCCCAGGGCGGATTATCGGAGGAGGAAATGCGGGCCGGGCTCCACGCCGCGCTTCAAAAACAGGTCTTCACTCCCCTCTTCGTCACCTCGGCGGAGAACAACGTCGGGGTTGCCCGCCTCCTGGATTTCATCGCCAAATACGGTCCCTCCCCGGCGGACCGGCCCACGGCCAAGGCCACCGATGCCGAAGGCCAGCAGGTCGAAGTCGCCTTGCGCGACCCCGATCCCGTTCTCTTCGTGTTCAAAACCATGAGCGAAGCTCAGTTTGGGGAACTCTCCTTCTTCCGCGTCTATTCAGGTTCCATCAAGTTCGGCAGCGAACTCTACAATGCCGACCGCCGCAGCACCGAGAAGATCGGTCAGATCTACATTCTCAACGGCAGAACGCGCACCAGCGTCCCCACACTGGCCGCCGGGGACATCGGCGCCGTGGTGAAGCTCAAGGACACGCAGACCGGCAACACGCTTTCCCCCCCGAAGAAACCGCTGTCTCTGCCGAAAGTCGAATACCCCAAACCGAACATCCATGCCTCCCTCAAGAGCGGCGTCAAAGGCGAAGAAGACAAAATCGCCTCGGGCCTGGCCGCCCTCCACCACGAAGACCCGACCTTCCTGCACATGGTGGATTCCGAGTTGCGGCAGACCATCGTCTCCGCCCAGGGAGAGCTGCACCTGGAAGTCATCGCCGACCACTTGCGCCGGCGCTACAACGTGCATGTCGAGTTGAGTGAACCGCGGGTCCGCTACCGTGAGACGATCAAGGGCCGGGGCGAATCCAAGTACCGCCACAAGAAACAGACCGGCGGCGCGGGGCAGTTTGCGGAAGTCTGGATGCGCATCGAGCCCAGGCCGCGCGATACCGGGGTCGAGTTCACACACTCTCTTTCCGGCCAGAACGTGGACCGCGTGTACGTGCCTTCGGTCGAGAAGGGGGTCATGAAGGCCTGCGAGGAAGGCATCGTCGCCGGCTACCGCGTGGTGGACGTGAAAATCGATTTCTACGATGGCAAGATGCACCCGGTCGACTCCAAAGATATCGCCTTCCAGATCGCCGGCTATTTCGGATTCAAAGAGGCCTTTACCACGGCCCGACCGTGCCTGCTCGAACCGATCCTCCTGGTCGAGATCCGCATCCCCGAGGATTGCATGGGCAAGGTCATGGGGGACCTCTCCAGCCGCCGAGGCAAAATCCAAGGCATGGACATGGACGGGGGCATTCAGGTTATCAAAGCGCATGTGCCCGGCAAGGAACTCTACCGCTACTCCAGCACCCTCCGCTCGCTCACCGGCGGGCGGGGCATCCATTCCGAAGCGTTCAGCCATTACGAAGAAATGCCCCGCGAGGCCGAAGCCAAGGTCATCGAGGACAGCAAGAAAGCCAAACAGCAACAGGCGACGGAGTGAGTTCTGAATCCCCAGTCCATTCCTTCGACCCGCCGCGCGCGGGAGACCTTGCGGACCAAGGGGCAGTTTTGGACCCCGGCCTGGTTGGCCAGGACCATGGCGGCCTGGGTCTTGACCGATCGACCGCCGGTGCTTTTTGACCCGGCGGCGGGGCCGGGGACTTTTTTCGCTGCCGCCAGGGGCCTTGGATTCCAGGGGAGCTTCGCGGGCTTTGAGCTGGACGGAGCGGTCCTGGCTCGGGCTTCGGAATCGGGCCTTGGGCCGGGCGAACTTGAGCGCATCACGATCGGTGATTTCCTGGACAGCCCCCTCCGGCCAACTTATCCGGCTATCATCTCCAATCCTCCCTACATCCGTCATCACCGCCTTGACCAGAGACGAAAACGCTCGCTCCAAGCCCGGGCGGCCCATTGGCTCGGTTTCACGCTCGATGGCCGCGTGGGATTGCATGTCTATTTTCTCTTGAAAGGCCTCGAGTCCCTCTCCCCCGGCGGCCGGTTGGCCTTCCTGCTCCCGGCCGACGTTTGCGAGGGTCTTTCCTCCACGCGCTTATGGAGGCGGCTCAGCGAGCGGTTTCGGTTCGATGCGGTCGTCACCTTTTCCAAAGAGGCCGCCCCGTTCCCGGGCCTGGACACCAACGCCCTGGTGTTTCTGCTCTCGAACCGGCCGCCACACCGGAGCATTCCCTGGCTGCGCGTGCTGCGGCCTGATGCCGATGCCATCTCATCGGCCCTCGCAGGCCGCACTCCGCACTCCGCACTCCGCACTCCGCACTCCGCACTCCGCACTCCGCACTCCGCCCTCCGCACTCCGCACTCCGCACTCCGCACTCCTCACTCCGCACTCCGCACTCCGCACTCCGCACCCCGCACTCCGCACTCCGCACTCTCAGGGACCTTCCGTGCTCTCCTGCTAGCGAGATTTGGGGGAATTGGTTTCGACCGGCCTATCGCGCCCGCCGCGCGCTGACACGGCCCGAGGTGTGCCGCTGTTGGCCTTT
>Ga0187853_10003672_pt1 | contig 11727 bp, 10 predicted proteins | sample June2016WEW_6_10_2_FD_132417 | JGI IMG/M metagenome (GOLD analysis project Ga0187853, IMG submission 132417) | Peatland microbial communities from SPRUCE experiment site at the Marcell Experimental Forest, Minnesota, USA - June2016WEW_6_100 | ecosystem: Environmental > Terrestrial > Soil >... | reverse complement strand
AGCATCTGCTCGCCGATCTCGACTCCATCTTCGCCGCCGGCCCCGCTGGTTTTCAGCCCGCCGATTTTCAGCCAATCGTGCCCGCCGAGACCGACCTCGCGGCGCTGCTTTACACCTCCGGCACTACCGCCGATCCAAAAGGCGTCATGCTCACCCACGCCAACCTCGTCGGCGAGGCAAATTCCGTTTTCGGAGTCGTAAAAATCGGTCCCGAGGATGCGCTGCTCGGAATTCTTCCCATGTTCCACGTTCTCGCGCAGATGGCCAATCTTTTTCTGCCTCTCTTCAATGGCTCGCGCGTCGTCTACCTGGAAACGCTGAACACCACCGAATTGCTGCGCGCTCTACAGGAGCGCAACATCACCGCGTTCTGTGTCGTGCCCCAGTTTTTCTACCTGATTCACGAAAAGATTTTCAAAGAACTGAACAAACGCGGCAAGTTGACGCTGCGCCTGGTGCGCACGCTGATGGCGCTCAATCGCGCTCTGCGCCGGGTTGGAATGAACGCCGGCAAAGTTTTCTTCGGCAGGATTCACGCCACCTTCGGCGGCCGGATGCGCTATCTGGTCACCGGCGGCTCACGATTCGATCCCGCCGTTGCCCGTGACTTTTACTCTTTTGGCATCGACGTTCTGAACGCCTACGGCCTCACGGAAACCACCGGCGGCGCTTTCATGAACCCTCCGGGCGACATCGTGTTTGGCTCGGTCGGACATCCTTTTCCCGGAGTCGAGGCCAGAATTGTCGAGGCCGGTATTATCGAAGATAAGACTATTGACCGGCAGCCAACCGAAGCCGGCGCGCCGAGCGTCGGTGAAATCGCAATCCGCGGCGCGATCGTGATGAAGGGATATTGGAATCGTCCCGAGGCCACGGCCGAAGTGCTGCGCGACGGCTGGCTCTACACCGGCGATCTCGGCTACTTCGATTCCGGCGGCAACCTGTTCATCACCGGGCGGCGCAAGGAAGTCATCGTGCTCGCCAATGGAAAAAATGTCTATCCCGAGGAGGTCGAGGCCCACTACCTCCAGGCTCCGTCCGTGAAAGAGATTTGTGTGGTGGCGCTGGAGGCGCGTCCGGGAGATCCGACCTCGGAGCGGCTTCATGCCGTGGTCGTGCCTGACTTTGAACGCCTGCGCGAGCGCAAGATCGTCAACGCAAAAGAAGCAATCCGCATCGACATTGAAGCGCTCTCGCACAAGATCGCTTCCACCAAACGTCTGGGAAGTTATGACATCTGGCAGGAAGACTTGCCGCGCACCACCACCCGCAAGTTAAAACGCTTCCAGATCGAAAAGAAACTTCGAGAGCTGAAACAAAAGCAGGGCGGTGATTTGGAAATCGGCGCCGAAAAGCCGCTAACCACGCAAACCCCACTGACTCCCGATGAGCAGTCATGGCTGGAGCGCGAGGAGGTGAAGCGCGCCCTCACCATAGTGCGGGAGTTCTCGCGCAACCGCCCCGATGCGATTCGCTTCACCGACAATCTCGAGCTCGATCTGGGACTCGATTCCATGCAGCGCGTCGAATTACTGACCGCGCTCGAGCAGCAGTTGGCGGGCGAAGTACCCGAGTCGCAGCTGGCCGAAATTTATTCGGTGCGTGACCTCGTCGACGCCGTTCTCGCCAGCGCCAGCCGCGGCGAAGGTCAAGCCAAAGCGGCCGCACCGCCCTGGTCGAGAGTCTTAAGCGAGCCCGTAACCGATCCCGAAGCTCTCCGACTGGCGCGCCACAACATTTTTGCTGAAGTATTTTTCTTCCTCCTGGGGAAATTGATTTATCTTTTCGCGCTCGACCGCTTTCACCTGAAAACCCGCGGTCTCGAAAATCTTCCTGAAAAAGGCCCCTACCTGATCTGTCCCAACCACCAGAGTTACATCGATCCGATCGTGATGGCAGCAGCATTGCCCTGGCGCCTGTTCCGCCAGTCTTTTGCGGTGGGCACAAGCGACATTTTCGGCAAAGGCTTCATGCGACGACTGGCGGGATGGCTTTGCGTAGTGGTCGTCGATCCGGACATCAACCTGGTGCCGGCCATGCGCGCCGGAGCCTTCGGCCTCCGCCAGGGACGCATCCTGATTCTCTATCCCGAAGGCGAGCGCACCAATGACGGCGCCCCGATAATATTCCGCAAGGGTGCCGCCATTCTCTCGATCCACGCGCAAGCCCCAATTGTCCCGGTCGCAATCGAGGGCTTCTACGAAGCATGGCCTCGCCACAAGAGGTTTCCCAGGTTCACCGATCTGCAACTGGTATTCGGCAAGCCAATCCAACCGCCGCCTCTCTCTGAGGCAAGCGCAGCCGCATACGAACGGCTGACGTCAGAGTTGAAATCAACAGTGGTCGCGATGTGGCAGGAATTAAGAGGAGAGGGATGGCGAGGAAAAGATATCCACGAGCCGGAATCCGATTCAGCTTCGAATACAGAGGGTTCGGCGCTGGCTGCTACCCTCTAACTTCGCGGACTCGCTTTATAGACTGATACTTTATGCTCCCGCTCCCTGAGTTCGCTCACTCATGGCTTTCGCGAAAGCCTCCACGACCCCTTTGTGGAACTGTTGACCGGCTCCCGCCAGAATCTGCTCCTCGGCCTGGTAAGGCGATAGCGCCTTGCCCCCATCGCCACTGATCAATTTCTGATAGGCATCCGCCACTGCCAGAATGTGCGCCTCTATGGGAACGTTGACCGAACGCGCTCCCTGCTCATGCACAATCTGCTCTGCGATGATGATTGGAATCACGCGGCGCAGCGAATTTCCTGCAGCTTGGGTGCGCGCGTCGGCTTTCCGTGGCTTGCGGAAACTGGCCACCACTTCGTCGCGGCTCATATCGGCCGCCTTGTACAGAATGTCATTGCTGATGCCGAGTTTGCTAAGGTCCCGCAGCAACACCGCCGACCGCAGCAACTCCACCCGATCCGAACCCAGGCCCATCGCCTCTGCCATTCTAGCGGAGGCCTGCACCACGCGCTGGTTTTCACCGGTACCGAGCTTCTCGTTGGCCATGACGTGTTGCAGAACCAGCAGCATCCCGCTGAAACTTTCCCGGATGTCGGCCGTCATCGCCTCTTTGCGCTCGTAAAGCGTCCCCATCACGTAGCCGACCACCGCCAAAATCCCCGCCCAGATGGCAAAGTTGAAGAGCCGCTCTCCGGGTAATGTCAGGACCGGGTGCGCGGGCATCAGATTGTTCAGGAAGTTCAACAGAACTACCAGAAACACACAAGCAAAAGCGGTCAGAGTTGCATGCCGGCGTCCAAAATAGTATGCCGAGTACAGGGTCGGCAGAAAGTAAAAGCAAAGCGCCATAGGCAAGGACTCGGCGTAGAACTGCACCAGCGCCGCAATCAAAAACAGCGAGAGCAGTAAGATGCTTTCCCGTGCGATTTTACTTATGGTCATTGGAATTGGAATTGGAATTGGAGTTCTGCATCATTGCCTTCGTGACATTGTCCCTGTTCGTCCAGCATCGGGGCGGGCAAAACGTCGCCCCTTCTGCCATGTTCAAGCAATGACGCGTGCGTGCAAAGTTACCGGGGTAATGATTGTTTTTTCAATTTTCCAATGTTGCTTATCAAACAAACGGCGGTAACTTGGAATGCATCGGACTGCCAGTAGACAATAGCGATATCCCCTTTTCTTTAGCGACCGCCCGCGAAGCGGCGCCGGAAGCTTAATGTCTTCACATAGGTGTAACTCATGGCGACAACTAAAGTCGAAAAATCAGGCGTTGGTTTTGGCATTGTCCAGCAGGCCGGGCCGATCGTAATTCAAGTCCGCCCCCACCATGACACCATTTCCTCATTCCGGGGCGTTCAGGTTGGCTTCGAACTGCTGAACGGAATCAGGATCGAGCAAGCCAGAAAAATTCTGGAAATACTAAACGAGAACATAGTCGGCGTGGTGGTCACATCCGCGTCGGAAGTTAAGGCGGAAGTTAAGGCGGAAGTTAAAACGGATGTTAAGCCGGACGACAAGACGCAAGGCGCATCAGGCTGACAACGTTATAACGAAATTCTGAAACCGCTGAAATTGTCAAACCGCGGATGGCACCTATGGATGATCGCAGGAGCGAACGCTTTGGGCGATACGAGATCCTGACCGAGTTGGGGCGCGGAGCCATGGGGGTGGTCTACAAAGCGCGTGATCCCAAAATCAATCGCGTGGTCGCGGTAAAGACTATTTCGTTGGCCGGCCAACCGCCCGAGGAAGAACGCGAATATCGCGAGCGTTTCTTCCGCGAGGCGGAAGCGGCGGGCCGCCTGTCGCATCCCGGTATTGTAACCATCTTCGATGTGGGCGAGGAACCGGAGACGCGCGCCCCGTACATCGTAATGGAATTTGTTGGCGGGCAGACCCTCGACAAGCTGCTGTCAGGGGACGACCATAAACTGCCGATGGACACCGCGCTGCAGCTAACCCTCGAATTGGCGGAAGCGCTCGATTGCGCCCACGGACAAGGCGTGGTTCACCGCGATCTAAAGCCTGCGAATATTTTGTTGACGGAAGACGGACACGCGAAAATCGCGGACTTCGGAGTGGCTAAACTGAACCTCGCCAACCAAACTCTCGCGGGACGCGCATTAGGAACACCCGCTTACATGTCTCCCGAACAATTGAATGGCGATGCAGTGGACGGCCGGTCGGATTTGTTTTCGCTCGGTGTGGTCCTCTACACCATGCTGACCGGTCATCGGCCATTTCAAGGCAACAGTGCCGTCACGGTCTCATTCAAGATCGTGAACCACGACCCCATAGCGGCAACCCTTCTCAACGCTGAGTTGCCCCCGGGGCTCGATTACATCATTGCTCGAGCGATAGCGAAAGATCCCGCCGAGCGCTATCAACGCGGCATGGAGATGGTGTTCGACATCCAGGAACTGCGCGAAGGACGAGAGCCTTGGAGCAAAGCCAAGCTGCCAGTTTCGTCCAAGGTTTCGCAAACGAGCCGAGGCGCCGCTCAAACGGCGAATGAAAGATCCAAATCGTCCTTGGGCCAACTGGCGACTGCCGCTAAATTCCGGCCGAGCCCGCGCATTCCGCCCCTGGGGCACGGAGCCGCGCAGATCCTGCTGTCGAAGATCCGGAAAAAGATCCGAAAAAAGTCTTATGCCGGTCTCTTGATTTTGGCCGGACTTTTCGTCTCCGGCCTCTGGATCATTTCGTTCGACTCCCGAGGAGCGCGCTCAAGAGCGACCGTGCCGCTGCCTGCTGTTGCACCTGTCAAAACGGAGGCGACGCCCACAGGCCAGACGCCAATCGTCGAAAAGGCCTCGCAGCCGCTCACAGCCGCTGGAGCTCATCCGGCCACAATCAAAGGAGCGCGCGCCAGCTTGCCAACAGCTTCGGCAGCTTCTTCGGCCACGTTGGAAATCGAAGTGGACCACCAATTCGCGGAGGCCAATCTCTCGATCTGGGTGGATGATCGCCTGACTTATACGCACCGGTTGGAAGGAATGGATAAAAAACATCTGGTCGTCTTCCACCATGTCCAGGGCCATGAATTCCATGCCATGCAGGTGCCACCGGGAAAACATCGCCTCCGAGTGCGGGTGACCTCTGATGCAGACGCCGGGGCGGCCGCCGGAACCCCAGGCGGATTTCCGGCCGGATTTCCGACGTATGACCAGTCCGCCACCGTGACGGGCAACTTTGCCAGCGGCCAGGAAAACGTGCTCCACATCAACTTCCAGAAGCACGGCGAGATGAATCTAAGCCTGCAGTAGTTCCAGCCGCGTAACGCAAATCCCTCACTTCGCTCGCGGATGGGTTTGATCGTAAACGTTCATCACCTGTTTAACCGAAAGCTGGGTGTAGCGCTCGGTAGTCGCCAGCCGCTCGTGCCCCAGCAGTTCCTGGATGGCGCGCAGGTCGGCTCCCTCTTCCAGCATGTGCGTGCCAAAGGCGTGACGCAGAGTATGAGGATGAACTTCTGGAGATAGTCCCTTGGCAACCGCAATGCGCTTAATGATGCGCCCGACGCTGCGCGTCGTAAGCCGTCCGCCGCGCTGGTTGATGAGCAGCGCAGGCGTCATTTTCGCAGAAGAAACATTTTTGGAATTGTTTCTTAAAGACATGAGCGCTCCTTGCCGCCACGGCAGGTAAGCGGCCAGCGCCGCGAGCGCCGACCCTCCGAACGGAACGAAGCGTTCCTTCTTCCCTTTGCCGCGAATCAGAATCGCCTGGTTGCTCAGGCTGACATCATCGAGATTGATGCCGACCAGTTCCGAGTTGCGAATGCCGCAGCCGTAGAGCAGTTCGAACAGCAGACGGTCGCGCTCCGGAAACGACGCCACTTCCGGCATCTTGCCGTCGAGCAAGAAATTCATTTCCTCAATCGTCGGGACGCGCGGCAGTTTCTTCGGCAGCCGAGGCGTCGAGACCAGCTTCGCCGGATTCTGCTCGACCACGCCTTCCTGTGCCAGCCAGCGATACAGCGACCGCACGGCAGCCAGTGCGCGCGCCACCGAAGTCTTGCTCAACCCCTTGTCGTACAGATGCGAGAGGAAACCGCGGATCGCGATGTGGTCAATCGTCTTCCAATCGCGCGAGCCCATTCTCGGACCTATGTAACCAGCAAAACAGCCGAGGTCTCCGGCATAAGCCCTGATCGTATGCGCCGAAACATTGCGCTCCCGCAAATGCCGCAGAAAGTCGTCGGTAGCAAGTTCGACGATGGTGCGCGAGTTAGCGGGCGAGTTGTTAGCAGCTATACGCATGACAGTGGATTTGTAATTGGTGATTTGTAATTTGTAATTGAAAATCTTAAGACCGAAACGCGTATTGGCGATGGATCGCTTTCAAATTACCAATTACAAATTACAAATTACAAATGACTCCGCGCTTTCGCCCGGGGATGATGTTTCGCATACACGCTCTTCAGCCGATCCAGCGCCACGTGGGTATAAATCTGTGTAGTAGAAATGTCGGCGTGCCCGAGGATGGTCTGCACCGTCCGGAGATCGGCCCCATTCTCCACCATATGCGTAGCGCAGGAGTGCCGCAACATGTGCGGACTGGCGTGTCGTCCGGAAGCGAGACTCGCCTTCCCCACCAACTGCCAGATTCGCTGCCGCGTCAGGCGTCCTCGCGTGCCCAGGAAAAGGAGCGGCGAGCTTTTCTTCTTCTGCGTTCCAGCAATTGCTTCCCTGCCGTTTTTCAAGTAGCGCTGGAGCGCTTGCTGAGCCGGAACTCCGAGCGGCACCATGCGCTCCTTGTCGCCCTTGCCGCGCACCAGTATGTATCCCATTTCCAGTTTCAGGTCTTCGAGCCGAGCATCGGCCACTTCGGAAACGCGCACTCCTCCTGCATAGAGCAGTTCGAGCATGGCGCAATCGCGGAGCCGCAGCGCCTGTCCACGCACGGTTTCCTTCTCCGACGTGATTTCGGTCGTCTGCTTCTCGCCGAGCATAGCGCCAATTTCAGCGCGGCTCAGCGCCTTCGGCAGCACCTTCCACTGCTTGGGCAAGTCGATGTTCAGCGTCGGATCCTTGTCGATCTTTCCATCCAGCAGCAAATGCCGGTAAAGATGACGGATGGCGGAAAGCTTCCGTCCCACCGAGCGCCCATCGAGCGCATTGGAAAACAACTCCTGAATGTATTCGCGCACGTCCTCGCGTCGCGCTGCGGCGAGGAGCGAGTGGCGCTTCTCCAGGAATTCCGCGAACTGCGCCAAGTCGCTGGAGTAAGCCGCAATCGTCAGCTTCGCCGAACCGCGCTCCACACGCAGATAGTCGAGGAACGAGTCGAGCGTTCGGGCGTTCGCATCCGAGGCCATGAGACGAGTATGGGATGTCAGGTGGAACCCGAAAAGTAACGAGCGGGATGCGGGCGGGTGATGGCTCGCTTTCCGATGTTTACTGGTTGGTACTGGGTACCCCCCCTCCCCCTCGCTAGTGGAATCAGCAGGTTAGCGGGAAAAAATCGACTCGGTCTTTGAATTCAAAGGACTTATGGATAAAGTCTTTGAGAACAAAGGCGTTACGTTGCAAAGAGCGCTGAAAGTGGCTTTGGGGCAGCTTCGAAGGCCGTCTTGGGAGGCCGGCAGACTTCTGACTCCACCAATCAGGTCTCTATTATCGCGCATCGGGAACTGGGTGTCTGCGATGGCCATCACAGCGGGTTTGTGATGAAAAAAAGCCTGTGCCCCGCACGCTCGACAGTTCATCTTGCAAAATAGGGTCCCGCATAACCGTGTGACGGCCTGCCCGCTAGGGGCAGGGCAAATCGAAAAGCGAAGGTTGTCCGAATCCCTGCCGCTCTGCGAATGATTTGCATAGGTGGACCATGTAGGGAAGTATTCGTCAGCTTGATTACCCCAAGAAGTCCAGCCCCGCCGGAGACCGCGAGCGAATAGTTCAAGGTAGGGACCGGAGCTGCAAGCCTCGACGATGTCATAGATTTCGTCTGGCTTGCGAGAGTGTTCACGCTTCTGGGTTTTGATGAGGTTGACCTGCCTACGACCCGGCGCGAGAGTGCGTGCATTCTTTCCCCTGACGCCGAAAAGTATCAACTCGGTTGTGTTTCGAAAATAAAAGCCGACGCCGCGGCCATCTGGGCCGCCATCCTTCATGAACGAAGCCTGTAGGTTCCCCTGTCCGTGAAATCAAGGATTCTCAGGTCCCGAAGCACCTGAAGCTGCTGTCGTATTTTCGGACGTACATTCTGGTTGTGAGGATGTGCTGCTTGCAGTTCCGGCTCTAGTTGGTAGAGCTCTTGAATCGAAAACTTAGACTTTCCCAGTCGGCGGATGGCGTTAAGGACATCCACCGTCCAGCCTCTTAAAGACGGGGGCAGTTCGGCCAGCCCCCGCACTCGTTCAAATCCTCCCCGAACCTGTTCTCGTGGCTCAGGCTTACCGGAAGACACAATTGCTATTTTGCCGTCCTCGGGAATGCCACTCAGCAGTATCTTGCAGCCGACCCAGCCGGCCCTGCGCGCTGTTGGGCTTAGAGGCTTGCGCTTTTCAATGACACTCTCCGAGAAAAACATCCGGGGAATCAGCAGCAGGTTCTGAACATACCACTCGCTCGTGTATTGAAGTACGAGAAGATGCGGCGCTTTATCTGACCTAATCGCACGAATCATTGCGTCGTATCCCGCGTCGACAATCTTCCGTGGATTCCAGACGCGTGAACTCTTAAGCTGGAAGGCTTGTTCGCACTTCGGGCAGGTAAAATCGAGGCCGGGCGTGTTTACCCGTGATGGCAATATTTGGTTGGAGTCGCAAGCGGGACAATAGAGCTCACGGCTGCACCAGTGCTCGCTCAGCACGCGTGCGATCTGCGGACCGGCTTTATAAGCGGCGGCGAGCTCAATACTGCATTGCAAATTCATGAGCTAGGGGAGCACTGATTTCATCGCTTCGGTATGGCTCAATCTCCGCATTACAGTTGGGGCACTTGTCATTACACATGGAGGACCACGCATTTGCCCATTGCGTTCCCTCCCTAGGACAACGGTAGTAATTCACATAACTGATCATTCTTGGGCCCTCGCCGAACATATTGGGTCTGTTTAGACCTGCTTCGCGCTCCGCAACAGTCTACACTTGGGTGTCGCCGCTGATGGTTTTGTCACCAACCACCAAATTAGCTTGCAATTTTTCCTCCTTCCACTCCAAGGGCCGCAGAATGGCGGAGAACTTCTTAGGGATTGCCGACTCGTTTCCGCCTTTGGCAAGAATGTCAGCAGTTGTCATGCGGAATCCCTTCAAAGCACTGCAAACATCTTGGAATTCGCCTCGAAACTCGTGCGCGAGGATGGTGGCGGCATGGTGGTAGTCACGAATTTCATCTAAATTCTGCAGTTCGCGGGGCACGTGGTCTTGCCAAACCAATGTTTGTGTCCTAGGAAACCCGAGCAAATTCGGGAATGGATTTCCCCGAACGGAATTTACCGCTGGATGGCAAGAAATCAAAGTATCGTTTCGTGTACTCGCGCTTTGCTGCGGAGGACAAGGTCCAGTTAACGCGGGCGAAAAGCAGGTCCTTCGCTTCGCTCAGGATGACAAATTTATAGAAGGGACGACAAAGTCGTTGAGATGGCTAGGCAGACGGGGGCGTCCTCCCCTACGGAGGTGTGGTTATTTATAATCGCTGTTCCGAGTTCTACTTTTTACTGGGCAAAGGACACTCCTTGGCACTCGACGAAAATATTTATGAAATCCGGCGCGAGAAGCTGAAGAAGATTGAGGCGCTCGGGCATCCGGCGTATCCGCGGAAGTACAACTTCAGCCATACCGTGCCGCAGATTCTGGCCGAGTACTCCGGGCAGACTACCGAGGAATTGGAATCTCCGCGGGTGACGGTGCGGGTTGCGGGACGCATCATGGCGATCCGGCTGATGGGGAAGGCCGGGTTTGCGCACTTGCAGCAGGATGGGCAGCGGCTGCAGATCTACGTCAAAAAAGATGCGATCGGCGATTCCGGCTACGAACTTTGGAAGCTGCTGGACCTGGGCGATCACATCGGAGTCCGCGGATATCTGTTTCGCACGCGCACGGGCGAACTCAGCATTCATGCCGAGGAATTGACTTTTCTTTCGAAAGACCTGCTGCCCTTGCCGGAAAAATTTCACGGGCTTACCGACGTGGAGTTGCGCTATCGGCAACGGTATGTCGATCTGGTGATGAATCCGGAGGTGCGCGAAGTGTTTTTGAAGCGCAGCAAGCTGGTGCAGTCGCTGCGGCGATATTTCGACGCGCAGGGGTTCATGGAAGTCGAGACTCCTATGATGCATCCGATTGCGGGCGGAGCGGTGGCGCGTCCATTTAAGACGCATCACAACACTTTGGATATGGATCTGTTTCTGAGGATCGCTCCGGAACTCTATTTGAAGCGGCTGACGGTGGGCGGATTCGACCGCGTGTATGAGATCAATCGCAACTTCCGCAACGAGGGGCTGGGATGGAGATGGAATCCTGAGTTTACGATGCTCGAGGCTTACCAGGCTTACACCGATTACCTTGGCATCCTGGACACGACCCAGGCGGCGATCGAGCAGGCGGTGAAAGATGTCACCGGCGGGATGAAGACGAAGTGGGGCGAGCACGAGATTGACTGGTCGCATGCCAACTGGCGGCGGATGACGATGCGCGAGGCGATTACGAAGTTCTGGCCGGAGAAGGCTGGGGCGGCGCCTTCGCGGAACGATTTCGCTTCGCACGATTCCGTGCGGGAGCTGGTGGATCGCGTGCGAGCGGCAGCCGTCAACCTGACTTATGACGCGGAGGAACCGGTGGGTAAGACGATCGCGAATCTATTTGAGGCCGTGGCCGAAGAGCACCTGATGCAGCCGACGATCATTTACGAATTCCCTACCGCGGTATCGCCTTTGTCCAAACAAAAGCCGGATGAGCCTGACTGGACCGAGCGCTTCGAGATCTTCGCCGGGAAGATGGAGATTGCCAACGGCTTCAGCGAGCTCAACGATCCCGAAGATCAGCGCGCGCGATTCGAGGCACAGTTAAAAGAACGCGAGCGCGGAGACGAAGAAGCTCACCAGATGGACGAAAACTATATCAACGCGCTGAGTTACGGCATGCCTCCGGCGGGCGGCGTGGGATTGGGAGTGGACCGACTGGCGATGCTTTTCACCGACTCGCATACCATTCGGGATGTGATCCTGTTTCCTTTGCTGCGGCCGGAAAAGCAATCCACCGTAGACGACGCCGAGAGCGCGGGGAAAGAATAAGGCTAGTCATCGAATCTGGAATATGTCTTCGAGT
>Ga0187853_10003664_pt1 | contig 11746 bp, 8 predicted proteins | sample June2016WEW_6_10_2_FD_132417 | JGI IMG/M metagenome (GOLD analysis project Ga0187853, IMG submission 132417) | Peatland microbial communities from SPRUCE experiment site at the Marcell Experimental Forest, Minnesota, USA - June2016WEW_6_100 | ecosystem: Environmental > Terrestrial > Soil >... | reverse complement strand
TACTTGATGGGCCTTCTATATTGGGCGGCGGCGGCCACGGCTTCGTGGGCCTGCCGCTCCATGAGTTCCTGGGCGAGCTTTCGGTCGGTGATGTCCAGCGCGAATCCGGCAATGGATTCGCTCCCGTTCTCATCATTCTCGATCTCTCCCTGCAATAGCAGCACGCGGTCGCCGGCATGGGGTCTTCGGATCCGGCATTCGGTGCGCAGGGGGACTCGTCTTGCAACCGACTCCTGAAACGCACGGACTATGTGTTCGTGGTCGGTCGGAGAGACCTTCTGAATAAAGCCTTCGAAGTTCGCAGGCCGGGAATTCGGAGCGAAACCGAGAAGACGATAAGTCTCGTCTGACCAGAACATCGCCCCGGATCGCGCGTCCCACTCCCAAGTGCCAAAATGCGCGATGCGCTGCGCTTCGGCGAGGTGCGCTTCGGTCAGCCGAATGGCCGACTGTGCACGATTGAGCTTGCTTGCTTCGTCGCGCAGTTCGGCCGTACTTTCCTGTACCCTTGCTTCCAGTGCCGCGCGCTGCATGTCAGTTGTGCCTCATCCGCCACCAGTTGCCGCTGCAAGCCCCACGCGTAGGCGATCAGGGCAAGCGCCAACAGTGCGGCGACCACCGCCAAAGTAACGCTCCAGGTGCGCACGCGTCCGGCCACCAGCGCCTGCTGCTTCAATTCGCTCGATTCGGACTCGAAGGCGCTCGTCCGCAGTTCTCCGACGGCCAGCAGCACACGGCGGTAGATGCGGTCGGTGTAAAGCATCTCGGCCTCGAACTGCTTACGGTCTTTTGCCTCAAAGGCAGTAAACGCTTTGTCCGCCTGTTCCAGTGTGGCTTGCATTTGCTCGCTCAGAGAGCGCGCAGTGGGCAGCATCGACTGGCTAAGCGCCTCCTCGCTATGGGCGAGATCCTGGGCGAAGGCATCGGCCCGGACCATGAAAATATTCGCCCCATAGCGCATGGTCTGGCGGCCTTCTCTCCAGTCACCGGAGTTGAAATCTTCCATGCCGGGCATCTTCGATGAGGCCGCAAAGCTTTCCAGTTCGGTGATCTTCTGACGTCGCGCGTGCCACAGTTGCTGCGATCTGGTGGCTCGCTGATAAGAGTTCTCAAGTTGAAGCCAGCCAAAGAGGCTTACGCCAATCAGGACCAGTTGAAAGCCGGCGAGAAACAGAAAGGAAAGTCTTAGCCGCTGGTGAGAGCCTGAACCGCCGCTGGCGGCTCCGTCCGCCAAAGCCGGTTGTGCCGCGGCAGAACCGTTTTCAGGCTCGGCGCCGTGGGCGCGTGCAAAATTGCCGGTGTATTTCCGCATGCGCTGCATTCTCGCAAGCGAGTATTAAGCGGAGATGAAAGCCGCGGTTACGATGGTAATCATCCTGATTGATCGTGGGTGCCGAAGGCGCACCCTTTCTGAATCAAAACGATTTCGGGTTCCCTACCCTTGCGCTATGCTTTTGGGCGCAGGGGCTTCTGACTTCCGATTTCTCTCCGTGTTCGGCGTCACAGCAAGGGCGAACAGCCCCACCCTCCGGCTTCGCCGTTCAGTCCCATGACATCCTTTACACTCCGGTGCTTGGCGGCGCGGAACCTGGGACACCCCGCCTCCTTTCACTTTGCAATGCCTCTTTGGAATACACTGAACGTGGCGGAAAAAGTTACATCGCGAAGGCCGGCGGCATCTCACAAAGGTGCGGCGGGCTATAGGTGGTCGCATAAAGAATTCTCCGAGATATTGATTGTTCCCTCAGGGGCTAAAGCCCGGTCCTTATTAATTAGGCCTCTGGGCGGCACGGCTGAAGCCGTGCCCTACCCACTGCCATTTATGCAACAAGGTCTAGACTTTAGGCTGGGGTGAATCACTCCCTGAAAGAGGCTGTACAAGTTGATGAATTCCGAGAAGGTTCTGATCGTCGAGGATGAGGAAAACGAAAGGACCGGGCTGGCTGAGTTGATATCCGCCTGGGGATACTGCACGGCAGTTGCGGGTGACGGCGTCGAGGGGCTCGAAAAAGTACTGCAATGGAGCCCCGGAATCGTGGTGACGGATCTGCGCATGCCGCGCATGGACGGCATGGAACTGCTGCGGAAGATCGCTCCCCAGCCGCACGAGGTTGCCGTAATCCTGTTGACGGCGCAGGGGAGCATCGATGCGGCGGTCGCGGCGATGAAGTTGGGCGCCTACGATTTCATCGAGAAGCCGGTGAATCCGACGAGGCTGCGCGCCATCCTGCAGAATGCGGCACGCCAGCGCGGAACCCAGCGCGAGCTGGAGGTCGCCAAGCGGCAACTCCGGGACAAGGGCGAATTGGGCTCGCTGGTGGGCGCGTCCAAAGCGATGCAGGAGGTTTTCCGGCTGGTTGAGCTGGTGGCTCCCAGCACCGCCTCGGTTCTGATTACGGGCGAAAGCGGCACCGGCAAGGAGCTGGCGGCGCGAACCATTCACGAGCTCAGTCCGAGGGCCGGCAAGCCGTTCGTCCCCATCAACTGCGCCGCTATTCCGGACACGCTGATGGAAAGCGAAATCTTTGGCCACGAGAAGGGCGCGTTCACCGGCGCGCTGGAGCGCCGCACCGGCTGCTTCGAGTTGGCCGAGGGCGGCACGCTGCTGCTGGACGAAATCGGCGAGATGCCGATCGGCACGCAGGCCAAGTTGCTGCGGGTTCTGGAGGATCGCAGGCTGCGGCGGCTCGGCGGCAAAGTTGAAACGATAGTCGACGTGCGGGTGCTGGCCGCAACCAACAAAATTCCGCAAGAGGCGGTCGCCAAAGGACAGTTGCGCAACGACCTTTACTACCGTCTTAACGTTTTCAACATCGACATGCCGCCACTGCGCGAGCACAAGGAAGACATTCCCACACTGGTGGAAATACTGATCAAAGACATGAACCGCAAGCACTCGCGCGCCATCCGCGCCGCCGGCGAAGCGGTCATGGAGCAGTTCCAGCACCACTCCTGGCCGGGGAACGTGCGCGAGTTGCGCAACACGCTGGAGCGCGCGGTGATCGTGTGCGATTCCACGGTCATTGAGCCGCGCCACCTGCCGCCGGGATTCGGCGTCATCACGGCGCATAGCGCGCTCAACGATGCCAACGCCATTCGCGTGGGCGTGGGAACCACGGTCGAGAACGCCGAGAAGCAGTTGATTTTCAAGACGCTGGAGAGCACCCACAACAACAAGACACGCGCCGCCGAGATTCTCGGCATCAGCCTGAAGACGTTGCATAACAAGTTGAAAGAGTATGGCGCCCAGGGCGTGGCGGCCGAAGTGCAAGGACGCTAGGGGAACGGCGCAAAAACAGCTTGCTGATGCGAAGCTTACGTACAAGTTTCAAGGTTTCAAGGTTGCAAGGTTGCACGTCTCGGAAGAGATAGTGACAGCCCGCCCTAAAAACGTGAAACCTTGAAACGTGAAACTTTTGAAACCGCCTTACGAACGTGAACCTTGAAACCGGCTACCGCAGTGTGCGCAGACTTAAGCCAGTATGCCGAGATTTAAGCTGAAGACGAAGCTGGTGCTGGCAATCACCGGGATGGTGTTTGCCCTGGTACTTGCGCTCTCGTGCATCTATGTCTCTCAACTGATCGATCAGCGACTGATCGAGGCCGATTCGAACGCTGCTTTCGTCGCCCACCAGGTGCTGGAAGCGGCGCGCAAAGCGCTGGAGAGCGAGCCGAGTCCGGCACCGGCCGATAGCGCCGATCCCGCCAAGTTGCACGAGGCCATGGCCGCGATTCTGCAGGCGGATGCGGGGCTGAACTCGCTTTTGCAATCGGTCATCGGCTATTCGCCCACGATTTACGACGCGGCCATCGTGGATAGCGCCGGCCTGGCGATGTTCCACACCGATGCGGCGACGCAGGGAAAGCCGTTGCCCACGCGGCCCGATTTCCAGGGATTGATTCATGGCGGCTTCCTGCGCCAGATTGCGGTGGTTTACGGCCAGCCGACGGTGTACGAAGTGCGGCTGCCGATCCAACGCGACGGCGCTCCGTTCGGCGAAATCCGCATCGGGCTCTCGACGGTTTTCCTCAAGAGCGAGCTGCGGCCTACGCTCAACCGCGCCCTGATCTTCTCGGCTGTATCGGTGTTGATCTCGCTGGTCCTGGCCGCGGGATTGTCCAGCCGGGCGCTGCAACCGCTGGAGGCCATCGCGCGCCGGCTGGATGCGATGACCGTCGAGGTCGCTCCCAGCGAGCCCGAGTCGCCGCGCATCACCGACGAGTACGGCGCAGTGAACACCAGGATCGATCGCCTGGGACGCAAGATCCGCGACGTAAAAGAGATCTTCTCGGCTCTCAAGGAAAACCTCGATCAGATCATGGGGACTTTGCAGGACGGCCTCATGCTGTTCACCCGCGACGAGAACGTGGTGCTGGTGAGCGCTTCGGCCGAACGCTTCGCCGGACGGCATCGGGCGGAGATTCTGGGCCGAAGGGTCGATGAAATCTTCGACGATTCCACCAGGCTGGGCCGCATCGTGCTCGACTCGTTCGCTCTGCGGCAGCCGATTTCGCAGCGTGAAATCGAAATCGAGGACGGGCGCCGCATTCAGCTTTCGCTCGATTTCATTGCGGAGCGGGGCCAGCCCATCGGCGCGCTGCTCACCATGCGCGACGCCGAATCGGTTCGCCGCATCGAGAATGAGATCGAACTCTCACGCCGTCTGGCCGCCATCGGCCGTCTGACATCGGGCGTGGCCCACGAGGTCAAAAACCCGATCAACGCCATCGTCATTCACCTGGAGATTCTTCGCGAACGCCTGCTGCAACTGGACCCGGAAACGCGGCGCCACATGGATATTATCGCCAGCGAAATTCAACGTCTCGACCGGGTGGTGAAGACGCTGGTCGACTTCACGCGGCCGATCGATCTGCGCCTGTCGGAGGTCGACCTGCGCAAGCTGATGGAGGAAGTGGCGTCGCTGGCCGAACCCGAGGCGCGACAGCACGGAGTCAAGATCGTTCGCCAGGAGGGTGCGCGCCCGCTGCCGGCACGCATCGACGCGGACCTGCTCAAACAGGCCCTGCTCAACGTGGTGCTCAACGGCGTGCAAGCCATGCCGCAAGGCGGCACGCTCGTGCTATCAAGCCAGGCGCACGACAATTCGGCAAAGCTGGAGATTCGTGACCAAGGCGGCGGGATCGATCCGGAGATTCGCGATAAAATTTTTAACTTGTATTTCACCACCAAGAAGGCGGGCAGCGGAATTGGCTTGGCGGTAAGCTATCGGGTACTGCAACTGCATAACGGTACGCTCGAATTCGACTCGGAAGCCGGTAAGGGAACGACCTTCCGCTTCATTCTGCCGCTTACGATGGGAGCCGATGCACGTGGCGATGAGATGGCGGCTGAATCCCGAGGCGCATGAGATGCTTGGCTTCCTTTGGGTCCGTGGAGAAACGTTGACGGAGAAGCGCAATGCTTGCGACCCCAACAAGCCACAAGCGAGCTTGTCGGGGACCCCGGATTGCCACCCCAACAAGCCAAAAACGGGCTTGCCGGGGACCCCGGATTGCCACCCCAGCAAGCCACAAGCAGGCTTGTCGGGGACCCCGGGTTGGCGCCTGCTGGCGGGCCTGTCGCTCGCACTGGTGCTGGCGCTGGCGTTTGCCTCAGGTTGCAGCCGGAACAAGAACCGCCAGACTTCGCCACAGGCGACGGTGCCGGCTATCGCAGTTCCGCCGACAGCGCAGGCTGGACAGCACCCCGCGCCGCCGGTTCAGACCACTCCGCCGCCGGCCACGAGCGCGGAGACGGGAGCGATTCGGCAGCCCTCGGCCAGTCAGGCGAAAGCCAAGCCGAAGCCGCAGAAGAACTCCGCCCGCAAGACGGCTCCGGCCGCAGCCAAGCAGGCCCCGACGGCTCAAGTAGCGCCGCCGGCACAGCCGGCACAGCCATCGCCACAGAAACCTCCCGCGGCCGCGAGCAGCGAAGGCCAGGTGCAGATTGCCGCGCAGGTGCCGCAAGGCACGGCTCAGAATACGGAACAACTGCTGCAAGCCGCCGAGGGAAATCTGCGCAAAGTCACTCGCCAACTCTCGGACGGCGAACAGGCGATGCTGCGGCAGGCTCGCAACTACATCACGCAATCTCGCTCCGCGACCCAGGACGGCGACCTGGAACGCGCCTACAACCTGGCGATGAAGGCCAACCTGCTTTCCGGCGAATTGGCAAAATGATGTCATGCCGCCGAGCGGAAGTGGCTATAGTTCAAGAAACTACCCCAGGTTAGCGCCGAACAACACGGCGCGGAACCTGGGGCACCCGGCTATCCCATCGCCAACTACGACAAATATGGGGCGGTTTTCAAATCCCACATCTGCTAACTGCGGCAGATGTGGGGCACCAGCCAAACCTCGGGCACCCGCAAGCGTCTCGCTCAGCGAGATGGAAAAACTCGCGGCAACCTCGCCTTTACGCTTTATTTATAACTTTTATAAAATCTTTATGTTATGAAAGTGAGATGGCGTGAACTGAAATAGAGGAGAACCTGGACCGCAGGCGCGTTCTGCCAGTGTTGCTCAGGTATGGTTTGTGCGCTCCACAGTCGGGTCTCAGTCCGACTTCGGCAGCCGGAAGCCGTTGCAACTTCTTCAGACAAGCCCATATTTTCAGCCGTTATTGAAGCCGGTTTCCGGAATAGGTTAGGGTAGCCAATCGATGTCGTCACCACCCGTAAACAATCTTCAACGCCCCGCCATCAAGGTCTTCGTCGCCACGACGGTGATGTTGACCTTTATTTCCTTCTGGCGAGCCGCCGCCATCGTGCTCTCCGACCTGGCATCGTCCGCCTACTACGTTGGCGGCGATACGGAAAATGTCATCGGCAAGAGTGCGCCATGGTTTGTGCTGGCGGTGATGCTGTTCAGCTATGCGGTGCGCTCGGTTTACATCGAATCCAGCTCCATGTTCGTGCGCGGGGGCGTCTACCGTGTCGTCAAGGAGGCGATGGGCGGCACGCTGGCCAAGCTCTCGGTTTCGGCGCTGCTGTTCGATTACATTCTGACCGGTCCGATCAGCGCGGTCTCGGCCGGGCAGTATTTCGCGGGCTTTGTCGCGGACGTCGCCGGCCGTCTCGGCCACCCAGTACACCTGACCGAGGCGCAATCGAACTACTATGCCGCGGTGTTCGGGGCGCTCGTTACCATTTACTTCTGGTGGAAAAACATCGAGGGGATTCACGAGTCGAGCGACAAGGCGCTTTGGATCATGAAGATCACGACCGTGATGGTGGTGCTGCTGATCGGGTGGTGCCTGTTCACGATCGCCAAGCAGGGAGCGCATCTTCCGCCACTGCCCTCGATACAAACCATGAAGCTCGACAAGGAATCGCTGGGCTGGCTGCACGGCGGCTTCCTGGCGCAGTTGCCCTGGATCATCATGCTGGTCGGCTTCGGGCACTCGGTGCTGGCGATGAGCGGCGAGGAGTCGCTGGCACAGGTCAACCGCGAGATCGAGCATCCTAAGCTGAAGAACCTGGAACGGGCCGGGCTGGTGATTTTCTTGTACAGTCTGCTGTTCACCTCGCTGGTCTCGTTCTTCGCGGTCATGATCATCCCGGACAAGGTTCGCCCGGATTACTTTGCCAATCTGATCAGTGGTCTCGCCATGTACATGGTCGGGCCGTATACTTTGCGGCTTATCTTCCAGGGGTTCGTGGTGCTGGTGGGTGCGCTCATTCTTTCCGGAGCGGTGAACACGGCCATCGTCGGCGCCAATGGCGTGTTGAACCGCGTCAGCGAAGACGGCGTGATGACTCCCTGGTTCCGCCGGCCGCACAAGCGCTTCGGAACGACCTACCGGCTCATCAACCTGATCACAGGGCTTCAGCTTTTCACGATCATCGCCAGCCGCGGCAACGTCTACCTGCTGGCTTCGCTCTACGCCTTCGGCGTGATCTGGAGCTTCGCGTTCAAAGGACTCGCGGTCTTTATCCTGCGCTTCACCGAACCCGAGAACCGCGAATTCAAAGTGCCCGGAAACCTGCAAATCGGCAAGCTGGAACTGCCGATCGGGCTGGGCTTGATTACTTTGCTGCTGTTCGCAACCGCCCTGGTCAATCTGGCGACCAAGCCTTTGGCCACCATCAGCGGCGTATCCTTTTCGATCTTTTTCTTCGCGCTCTTCAGCGTTTCGGAACGCATTACCGCGCACAAACAGAAAGGCGCGCACGAGATGATCGAGCAGTTCCGGGTGGCGGAGCAGCCACTGATCACGCGCGAAGAGATGAAGGTGCGTCCCGGCAACATCCTGGTTGCCATCCGCGACCCGAGAAACCTGTACTATCTGCGCGACGTTCTGCAACATACGGACACCACCAAGCAGGACGTAGTGGTGATGACAGCGCGGAACTATCACCGGGAACATGCCTTCAGCGGGAGCGTGAGTTACGACTCCAACGAGCTGTTCGACGATTATGAGCGCCACTTATTCACCAAGGTGGTCGAGGTGGCGGAAAAACAGGGCAAGCACGTTGAGCTGATGGTGATGCCCACGACCAACGTCTTCGACGCGATCGTGCAGACGGCACAGCGCCTTGAGTCGTCCAAGATCGTCAGCGGGGCTTCCAACCAACTCACCCACGACCAGCAGGGCAAATTGACCGGCGACGCCTGGGAACGGCTTGCGGAACCGCGTCCGAGGCTCAGGCTCGAGGTCCACTCACCCGACGGCGTGGTGAGCGAATACTGGCTTGGCCCGCATACCCCGCGCCTGCGCCCGGAAGACGTCGACGCGATTCATAACGTGTGGCTGGATGCAACGGCCGATCCTGAACTTGCCTGCCTGCACCACTACCATATCGTCCGCGTTGCCGTGGAAGATCTGCGGCACAGCATGCACGGCGGAGGACGTGAGGAGGTTCTAGAGCAGCTCAAGACAGAAATGCGCCGCGAATCGGAGCCCGCTAAGATTTCGTTAGTGGAGACCACGGAGCGAGCCACTGAATCAGCGGCGCCATCGGCGGAAAACCAGCCCCCGGCTGGCAAGTCGTCCTGAAGGTGACCCGGCCACCGGGCCTAAAACCTGCAATTTTTCTAGAACCTGTTTCATACACCACGTTAGAAGAAGCGGCTTATCCCCTCAGGGGCTAAAGCCCGCATTCTTCCTGGCTCTGGGCGGCACGGCTGAAGTGGCTGGCGGAAAAATAGGTTTCAGATGAACTGATCCCAGACCGGGTTCTCCGGCAGACGCCTTAGTTGCGCGTGTTGGGGTGGAAGCTACGGTGCGCGGAGGCGCTCGACGGCGGCCACTCGCTCGAGAGCGATATCGTAGGCTGCCGCTCGCAGCGTTTGGCTCCGCTCCATGGCTCGCTGACGCACCGCATCGTACGCCTTCAAGACCCGCTCTTCGATTTCGCGGCCGGCAGCCTCGGTGCCGATGCTGACTTGCCGCAGATTGGCGTCCCACTCCAGATATGCCGCGATTACCACTCCGGCATTGGCCACCAGACTAGGGATTACGACAGCGCCCTTGCGCGCGAGTATCTGGTCGGCCGCCGACGCAACCGAGAGATCGGCCGCTTCGACGATCACAGGAGCAACGATTTTTGCCGCGTTGCCGGCGTGCACGGCACACTCGTTGCCAGCCAGGATGAGCACGTCGCAGTCGGCCTGGAGCACGGCTTCCGGCCCGGAAACTTCGCCGTCCGGGGTGTCGGGGACTTCAGTCCCTTTGCGTCCCATCTGGCGCACTGCCGCCGCCAGCGCCGTTCCTGAGTTAGTGTATTCCTGAATATCACCGTCGGACTTGGACGCCCGGGTATCGCTCGGGATATACCCTGCGCAAATCTGTTCTAACCCGCGGCTCACGCCGGTGCAGCCATACACGGCAACGCGCAACTCGCCCGGGGTTTTCCCTCTCTCTTCGGCAATCCGTCTCAACAGTCCCAGGACTCCGCGGGCCACCGCCTGTTCGCGACCGGCGATGCCGCCGATGGCCTCAGGCTTACCAACTACGCAGGCGAGCGCCGCGGGTTCACTGTCATCGCGGCTTGCACCGGGAATCGGGTTGAGATGAGCAGCATACTCGTTGTGTATCCAGGCGGCGATCTGCGGACTCGAGGATATCTCCAGTTGCAGAACGTCCTGGAACGGACCCAGCAGCGGTTGCAAGCGGGCGACGTAGGCGCGCGTAATCCGTTCCACTTCCGCAATGGACAGCTCGGCGGGATCGCACAGGACACCGCCCATGGAGCCGCTGAAATGTACCCCCGCCAGAGCAGCCTTCCATGTCAGTGTCTGGGCAAGCGCAAACATCAGACCGCTCGAGATGGCGGGAGAAAACCTCAATCCTCCCAGATGCGGACCGCGACCCGAATGATGGTGCGTGCGAAGGGCCTGGAATAGACGCAGTTCGCCGTTGTCCAGCCGCACCGGCAATTCGAAGCGCACGTCGCGGCTGCACGCCGAGAGGAGCAGACGAAGATCGGGTTCGGCCAGGACCCGCCCGGCACTGGCTTCAAAATTTATTCTCGCGACATCAAGCGGCGACTCGTGGTATCCAACTGCTGCCGTGACCATGAAATGTTGAATCCCCCTAAGTGTGGCACATGCTGGGTTTGTCCCGCTTGCCTTGCCACGAAACCGGCGCTCACCAGCAGGTGAGAGCACTATACATCAACTCTGGACAGTCCCGCGTGGTAAGTTGGCGATCCGGTTGAAATTAAAGAAGCCCGCCAACGCGGGCTTCGAGATAGCAATTGAGTATGAATGCTGGTCGAAACTAACGGGACAGCACGCTAGCTTCCCATTTCATGTTCTGACAAAAGCGTGACAAGTTTCTTAAGAAGTTCCTGGCAGTTTGCTCCCCGCGCAATGTCCCGCTCAATCGGCGCAAACATTTTGTCGATCTCAGGGCGCATAGCTTCGCGAATGTTTTCGCATTCCACTTGCCAGGCGTGATTGTGGAGCACGCGAATAAACGTTTCGGCTGCTTGAGCTCGCAGATGCTGCTCCTTGCAGAACTTCACGAACTCCACGCACGCTCCTCGTTGTAGTGGTTGCTGCACGGCGTTGGGCGTTTCCATGATGGTGGTGGCCATGGCGTAGAGTATAGGGCGGCAGGTACGGGGAATCTGTGAGCCCTTACACAGAGAAAATGTGCGCCCGCCCAAAGATACTGCTGAAAACTGCAACACCAGAAATCTCAACCCCTTGGTTTCCCTTCGCAGTTGGCAGCCGCTGCGGCGCCCGCCGCGATGCTGGTATTCTGTATCTTGCTGATTTGTAGCCTATTGCCGCCGGAGCAGGAACCTGCAAATGTCGCATTCTCTGGAAGACTGTACGGCCGTGGTGTTTGGGGTCGCCAACAAACGCAGCATTGCCTGGGCCATCGCGCAGCAGCTTCAGGCCGCCGGAGCCAAGCTGGCCATCACCTATCAGAACGAGCGTATCAGGCAGGAAGCCGAGGAGATGATTCTGAACCTGCCCGGAGACGCCTTCCAGTGCGATGTATCAAGTGACGACGAAATCGACTCGCTCTTCGAGCAACTGAAGCGCCGCTACGGCCGAATTGACACGCTCGTCCACTCGATCGCCTATGCTCCCCCCGAAGAGCTGCGCAACGAGTTCGTGATGACCAGCCGCGAGGGCTTCCGGATTGCGCACGAGATCAGCGTCTACTCGCTGATCGCGGTGGCGCGAGCCGCCGCTCCGCTGATGAGCCAAGGAGGCAGCATTATTACGCTCACCTATTTTGGCGCCGAAAAGGTGGTGCCGAACTATAACGTGATGGGAGTGGCTAAGG